>WBZO01000042.1_pt1 | contig 318819 bp, 276 predicted proteins | sample 5204261 | NCBI WGS metagenome assembly WBZO01 (sample SAMN12412400, study PRJNA552823) | activated sludge metagenome | isolation source: activated sludge from anammox sidestream of wastewater treatment plant... | place: USA: North Carolina | collected 2017-09 | reverse complement strand
CCTTGAGCCAGATGTTCCTTTATCAGAACATCCAGCATGTCTGTTGTTGCTTTCGTTGTCATGGTCATTCGCCTTTCTAGTGGTTGTCATTGACCTGACCTTTTGACACAGTTTATTTTACAGACTCAACCAATGTCCAAGAACACATCTCGAATCTGCCTTGCAACTTGCTTGTCCTTCACCATGACTCTATACCCATCAAGAAGTGTGATACGAACATTTGAGATTCTAGCGCCTCTTTTCAATACTGCTATAACTAATGTGCTTCAACTTTGGTATTGAAGTATGCGTACTTTCGATAGGACCAATAACTCTAGTATTGATTAATTCACAAATTTCCGAAACGATCAAATTGTACCCATTCTGTTCCTCTTTGGAGCATTCTGTTAGAGGTGATGTCGCGGCGGTAGAAGTGAGTAACCAGATAAGATTTGCCATATGTTCACGCACCGTGATTGCAGTCTCTATGTTGTCAAACATTCCAGTTTCCTCGCTACTCAATTCACTACCAACGGATCTCTTGTCTTGTCACACTTATTGTATTCAGTCTTGCATCGCGACAGACATCCCCGATATTCCTGATCCGAAATAACATTCGGAACGCCTCAACAACTTTGAGACAGTTCTCCTTCTTAGTTTAGTGTAAATGCCTTTCAGCAAAGGCTGAGATCTAAAAAAGTGCCGAAGTACAAAAACTGTCACAGGCTCGAACAGAAAAGTTTTCAGCGGTGAAATCATCGCTATTTTTTCGCTTGCTCAGAATCGTAGACAACATAAACTCCAGAGGCCGCGGCACCTAGAATCAAAACCCTTTCGTAACCAAACTCTGCAAAAAACGCTTTATAGTCATTCAAGATCTGCTGAATCCTTTCTTTTTTCATATTCATTATCGGCTTTAAAAACCAAACAGCCAAAAGTCGTTTGTCTTTCTGCTTTTTCAAAAACAGGTGAATCTGATTCTTTGTAAAGTAGATTGGCTCGTAAGAATTCCTTTCTTTGCAATAATTTCCAATATAAACATCTATTGCGTCTTGTCCTACGCACTCGATTGTCAGGCTAGCCTTAGCGAGAGTGGAGAATACTTTATTGTGCAAAGGATCTCTTTTTGGAAAAGCTGGATAAAAACGAGACTCAAATGCCAGGCAAGATGGCGCAGATACGAGAGCAAAGACTAGTAGCATGATGTACGGGAAGGAACTACCAACCAATAGTTTCCGCAGTCCGGCGGTCTTTTGCTCTTGACGGCTTCTCAACAAAAACCCTAAGCTCCTTCAACCGGCAGCGCAAACCAAAACCTAGACCCTTGGCGCGGACGGCTATCCACGCCCACTTCGCCACCATGAGACTCAATCACCAGCTTACAGATCGCCAGCCCCAGACCAAAACCTTTAGAGCGCTTTCCTTCTTTAGACTGATAGAACTTGCTGAAGAGTCTATCTTGGTCTTCTTCACTGATACCAGGTCCCTGATCTTGCACCGAGACCACCAAAAACTCTTGATCTCGCCCGGTAAAAACAGCTATCGAAGAGCCTTCGGGCGAAAACTTAATGGCGTTGGACAAATAGTTGACCAACACCTGAATCACGCGCGCCCTATCAGCTGTGACAGTCTCTCTAGTGGTCTCATTGACTATTTGAATATGCTTCTGATTGGCCAGACCGCCCACGCTCTGCAAGGCTTCTTCCACCACATCGCCGATCTCGACTTCTTCCAAATCTAATTCAAGTCTGCCTGCTTCTAATTTTTCAACAGTAAGCAAGTCGCTAACCAGTGACACCAAGCGAGTGATATTGCGCTTAATTGTTTCAACGTGCCTGACTGACGAAGGGCCAAGCTGGGTCTTAGAGTCTTTGGTGAGCAAATCGAGAGCCACCTGCGACGACATCAAGGGCGAACGCAGGTCGTGAGCCACCATTTCCATGATAGAGCTGCGGTCTTCCTGTGCTTCTCTGATTTTTTGAGCGGCATCGTGCAAAACATTATCTAGATACCAAAGTTCGTCGCTGCCCGATACCCTGCGGGTTGAAGTTTCACCAGCCGGTAAGCTGCGAGCGTTTTCTACCAGCACAGATAGACGACCGGTGATGTCGCGCAAAAAGACCATAACCAGCAAGACGGCTACAACAAAGTTGCCGAGTACACCGTACAAGACAATCTCTTTTACTTTTTCACGAGACTCAGCTTCTTTCTTTCTGACTTTCTCTAGATATTCGCGCTGTTCTTTCAACAGATGAGTAACTGTGCGGCTCTTAATACCAGCCTGTTTGACAAAAGGTCGCAGCTCTTGCAGGCGCAGCAAGGTATCGGCATAGTTGGCACCGTCGGCGGGGGGCTCAAGGTGCTCAAAACGCTTGAATTCATCTTCAGACATCTCCTTAAGCTCGGTGATAATCTGCTTCATGCGAGGATCATCGCCCACAAGCCTTTCCAACTCGTCAAACTCTTTGGCGATTTCGACGCGAGACTCTCGACTGGCGACGGCATACATTTTATTGCCGGTCATTATATAGGTGGCCAGATTGCCTGATGCCGTGGCAAAAATAGACATGAGCCAGTTCATGTGCTCGACTATGGTGCTCTGGCGGCGCTCTGAAATAGCGAGCTGCTCTGCCCTGGTGACCAGATCGCTCAATTGAAAGAAGAAAAAGCTCTCAAGCAAAATGGGCGTCAAAACTAGCGCCAGCCCCTTATGCACGATTTTAGGAGCAAATCGTCTGCGTTTTGTTGTTTCGCTCGAATTTTCTTCGGACACGGGGCTATCCAGATTACCGTGGTAATTTTCTCATTTATTCAGGGTACGATAATAGACAATCAGAAATTGGGCAACTACAAAATTCCAAAATAATGGCAAAAATACTTCTCGTAGAAGACGATCTAGAACTTTCGCAGCGCATGGAAGACTGGTTTTCGCTGGAAAACCACAATCTGGAAGTGGTACATAGCGGCGAAGACGCCTTGCAAATGCTCACCAGTTTTGAGTTTGACGTTGTAGTCATGGACTGGGGGTTGCCCGGCATGACCGGTCTTGAGGTTGTGAAGCAGTACCGTAAACAAGGCGGCGCGGCGCCCATAATCTTTTTGACCGGACGCGGCGAAATAGACAACCGCGAACAGGGTCTAGACTGCGGTGCCGACGACTATATGGTTAAACCCTTTGATGTGCGGGAGCTATCGGCTCGCATACGTTCGCTTTTGCGGCGCCCTAAGGGGCTTCTGCCGACCGAACTGGCAATCAAGGGGGTCAAGCTTGAATTAGAGACGCGCACCGTCAAAGTGGGAGAGCAGAGCGCCCATTTGATGCCCAAGCAATGCGCCCTACTTGAATACCTCATGCGCCACCCCAATCGCCCCTTCGGCGCCAAAGCCTTGCTTGACGCTGTCTGGCCCTCCGATAGCGAAGCTTCAGAAGACACTGTGCGCACTTGTATGAAAACTCTGCGTCGGCAGCTGTCCACCCTTGGCAAAGAAGATTTCATCAAGACCATGCTTGGTTCAGGTTATTTGATTGAAGACAAATAAGATGTCTAGATAGTAATTGGCTGGCGTTTTTTAGGCGCCAGCCAAGCTCCCCCAAGGAAACTTTCGATTGATTTCAAAGAGTGTCAGCTCATCTCTTTGTGACTAGAGAGTACGATCTCAAACGTAAAAGATTCGTGAAACGGCCAAGGCATCTTATAATCGCCCAAAGAAAGCTTTAGACAGGCAAGAAAGGCAAGGGACCGGCAACTTGGAATATATGCAAAGCTCTGGGCAAAGCTCTGCTCAAGTCTCAAAGTCAGACAAAAGCGGCAAAATAATCTTTATCACCGCTCTACTGTTCTTTTTGGCAGGCTTGCTGCATTACATACTTAGCCCCCTGGCAATTGCCGGAGACACCGCCATGTATCTGCAATGCGGGCAGCTGCTATGGCAGGGGCAGTTACCCTATGTCGATTTTCTCGACCTGAACCCGCCGCTCATCATGTATATATCGATGATACCGGCACTAATGTCAAAGCTGGGCGGCATCAATCTTGCTCTAGCCGGTGCTCTGTTTACGTCTTTTCTAGCCCTATTTGCTTTCATGCTTACAGCCGGCTGCGCCAAATTTGTCTTTGGGCGAATGACAGAAGAAGAAAAATACCAACCCGCCCTTCTGGCTACGGCTCTTTTTACGCCAGTTATTTTGAACGGGCTTGCGATGTTCGACTTTGGGCAAAGAGAGCACCTCTATAGTCTCTTCCTTTTGCCTTTCTTTCTCTTGCGCTATGGCAGATATCTGCAATATTGCTCAGAGCCGCCAAATCAATCCGAAATTGATAGTAAGAAAACCCAGAGCAGCGAAAGACTTTTGGCGGTGCTTGTCGGGCTAAGCTTTGGTCTGATGTTGTCATTTAAGCCGCATTTTTTGCTGGCGCCGGCTTTACTAGAGCTTTATTGGTTGGCGCGCTATAAAAAGCCTCGGCTGCTTTTAAGCCCCGAGCTGCTTGTTGCGCCACTGCCCCTGGTGCTCTATCTGGGCTCATTTTTTATTATGCCCGCCGCCATAAAGTCTATTTATTTCGGTGAAATCGCCCCCCTATTGGTCAAGGGCTATGCTTGTTTCAATATTGTCAAAGATGTCGTAGTCAACATGGTCTGGCGCTTTTCCATCGCCGCCTATTTTGTTTCGCTTTTACTGCTTTTGGCTATACCCAAGCAACTAGCCTTAAGAGCGCCTCTGGCAATAATGCTTTCGGCGGCACTGGCCCTAATAGAATTGCAGCAAAAATTTTGGAATTATCATGCCCTGCCTCTTTATTTATGGGAAGCCTTTATTTTGCTTTTGGCGGCGAACGTGCTTTGCCGAGCTTTGCCGGGCAAGACAAAGAAAGCGCTGGCTTACGGCGCCTTAAGCATTTGCTTTCTTGCCTTGCAGGGTGGTTGTTTCTTGTTTCACGACCTTGTCGAAAAAAACTGGCTTAGACCCTGGGACGCTTATCTCGCCCAAAACGCTCAAGCGGGCGACAGCGCCTTATTGCTCGACACATCTGACACCCCCTGGTTTAAGTCGGCCTTGCGTTTCGATCTCAAGCCAGGCTCAAGATATCTCTGGCTTTATGCTGTGCCGATGCTGCAATATCAAATCGATAACGGCAAGGCACAAGAAAAAGAGACAGCCAAAGCGGCTCTAGAGGCGCTTTTCGCCAATCTAGCCCAAGAAATAGATAACCGCAAACCAAAGTATGTGCTTATCAAAAGAAAAGAAGCCTTTGGTATGAATCCAGACCTGGACTTTTATCGTTTCTTGCTTGAGAGGGGTCTAGCGGCGCCGCTTTCGCAGTATGATACGGTTAAAGATTATGGCGACAATTTATTGCTAGTGCGCAAGATAGAAACCAAGAAACAGGGCTGAACAGCATGAAAAAGAAAATGCCTTTTGCCCTCTGGTTAGTAATTGTCACCTTGCTTGGTGGGCTCTTGCGCGCCGCCTTGCTCAATATTGGTTTAACCATTGACGATGCTTGCACTGCCGATGTTATTGAAGCCAAAACAATAAGCGATCTCTTCTTACGCATCAAAGTCTATGAGATGAGCCCGCCCCTCTATTTTCTTATTCTCAAAGGCTTCACCAGTCTCTTTGGCATAAGCGCTTTGACCATGGCTTTGCCCTCGATGGTTTTCGGCACAATCAATATAGTGCTCACGGCTCTGCTTGCTCGCAAGGCAACGGCGGCAACAGTGCAGGCGGCGCCGACCAGCTGCTATGTAGAGCGCACCGCCCTGCTTGCCGCATTTTTTCAGGCGATGTCGCCGCTTGCCATAATTTATAGCCACGAGGCACGCACTTATGCCCTGGCAGGCTGTCTGCTTACGCTCTGCGCCTATTACTTTATAGACTATTTTGCAGGCAATAAAAAAACACCCGGTCGTTTTTTGCCCTTGTTTCTCAGCAGCGCCGCTCTGGTTTATACCCACTATACAGCCATATTTTATTTGCTTGTTTTTGTCTTTTTGGCGCTGGTCTTTCAGTTTAGCAAAAGCAACGACAGCAACAAACCAATAAAAGCGGTGCCGCCCATTATGCTTGCCCTGGTCAGTTTAGCGCCATGGCTGCCCATTCTCAATTATCACAAAGCCGTCGGCACACCCTGGGCAGATGCTACGCCAATTGCCAACTTTGCCCATGTCTTTCTAGGCAACCTGGCAGGCATGATGCCACTGCCTGTAGTACCGGCATATTTAGCCATTTCATTTATAGCTCTGCCGGCTCTTCTTTTGCTGGCCACTATAAAGCGCAAGGCATCAGCAAAGTTGCTCAAAGAAAAACTGAGCAATCCGGTCATACTGACCTTGCTTTTGCCTTTGCTCTTCACCTGCGCTGCGATTGGTTATATTACCCCTTATATGTTCGGCTATGTCCGCTATCTAAGCCCGCTTGTGCCGTTCTCATCTATTTTGGCGGCCTTGGCGGCGGCTCATTTGGTCAAAACAATCGCGGCATTGCGAGGGCGCAAACATTTCAAAAGAGAGGCAATCTCGGCGCTCTTGCTCTTTCTGCCCCTGGCTTTGGGTGGGGCTATTTTTGAGGTCTCGCTTTTGGCAAAACAACCACGCTCTGGGCTAAGACCGCTAGCCAAAGAAATAGCCGGCAAAGAGCCAATATATAGCGAGGCCGTGATTTGGACTGCGCCTGATTTTGTCGGCATGATTTTGAGTTTTTATCTTAAGCACGACAATAAGACTGTGGCGATGCCCGAGATTACAGGTTTTGCCTGCCCCCAGTCGGGGTCTCGCCCAATTATGCACGAAGAAGACGTCAATGTTTTGAAAGAGCCAAATTTGTGGGAAAAACACAAAAGACTAATTGATGAAAAAAAGGCGGCGGGAGCTAAGCGCCTAATTTTTGTCAGAGACACTTATAAGCCTAGTTCTAAGCTTATGCCGGTGAAAGAAATTGATGACAACTTTGAAGACAAACTCAAGCAAAATTTCAAAGTGGAAGCGGTGCGCAACTATAAAGGAAGTGCCGGTAGCTATGATGTTACTATCTTTAGTTTGACCGAGACCAAAGACTAAATCGAAAAGACAAATCTAAAAGGAGCCAAGACAAGCATGACCAAAGCGATTAGCAAAGCCGCGACAAAACAGAAAATGCCTGGCTTTAACTATATCAAGCATAACTTTGTCGTGCCGCTTGCTTATGGCAAAGGGCTTAGCCCGGTTGGCTCTGAAACAATCAATGTCTTTGCTCGCGAATTATTTTTGCCCGAATGTGAAGAGAAAAGAGAGAGTTTGCCTATTCTAGTCTTTTTTCAAGGCGGACCCGGTTTTGAATCACCGAGACCACTTGCCCTTGACGGCTGGATTAAGCGAGCCTTGCAAGAATATAGAGTGCTTTTGCTTGACCAGAGGGGGGTAGGCAATAGTACTGCCGTTAGTCTTGAAGGCTTGCTCAAGCTGAGCGATTATAAAGAGCGCGCTGACTATCTGAGCAATTTTAGAGCCGACTCGATAGTGAAAGACAGCGAGATGATTAGGCGCGCCCTCATCGGCGACCGCAAATGGACGACACTGGGTCAAAGTTTTGGTGGCTTCATCACCACTACTTATCTTTCATATTTTGCAGAAGGCTTAGAAAAATGTTTTATCACCGGTGGTTTGCCGCCGCTTGCCAGTAACCCCGATCAGGTCTATAGAGCGCTTTACCCAAGAGTGATACAAAAAAATGCCCTCTACCAAGAACTCTTCCCTGAGGACCATAAAGTCGTCAAAGCAATTGTTCAGCACTTGCTCAATCACAAAGAAGAACTAAGCACAGGCGAAATCTTGAGTGCTAGACGGTTTCTAGGGGCTGGTTTGAACTTTGGCTACAAGAGCGGCGGCTTCGACACTTTGCATTATCTTTTAGAGCGCGCCTTTGAAGGCGACAGACTCTCTTTCTATTTCAAACGCAACTTTGAAAACTTACTTACATTCAATACCAATATCATTTATGCAATTTTGCACGAAGCAATCTATTGCCAGGGAGAAGCCTCTAACTGGTCGGCAGAGCGACTGCTTTCTCAGTTTCCCGAATTTGCGGTTGATGCTGCGCAACCGCTCTTTACCGGTGAGATGATCTATCGCTTTATGTTTGACGAGTATGCCTGCCTTAAGCCGCTCAAAGACACAGCCCAAGCTCTTGCCGAAAAAAGCAACTGGCCAAATCTATATGACAAAGATGCCTTGCAGCGCAATCAAGTGCCGGTGGCAGCCTGCGTCTATTATGACGACATGTATGTCGACAGAGAACTTTCGCTAGAATGTGCCGCCACCATCTGTGGCACCAAGACTTTAATCACAAACGAATATGAGCATGATGGGCTAAGAAGAGACGGCGAGAATATACTGAGCAAGCTTATGTCGATGGTCAAATAAAACTCGGCTGAGATAAATAAAAAGGCGCCGCTCTTGCAAACGGCGCCTTTTCTTTGGTATCGCTATTTCGATTTACCTAATTACGATTTGAAAGGCTCCAAATCTCCAGGTTTTCTCAGCATCTTATTGACTTCATCAAGGTGCAGTTCTTCACCAAGAAGCATTTCGCGGGCGTATTCTTCTAAGAGAACCGACTTGCCTTCCACTGCATGCTTGAGCTCATAATAGGCGGCAATGGCTTGGCTTTCATGCTCCAAGCTCTCGCGCAAAATATCGCCCAAATCGTGTTTCTCTGTTTCGAGCAAGGGTCCAATTTTGAGCGAGGGGTGCCCGCCAAGCAAGGTGACGAGTTCGCCTGCTTTATGAGCGTGCAATAGACTCTCATTAGCGTTTGCTTTAAGCCAGCCCACAATCGGAATGCGGTTATAGCCATAGACCATGAGCGAATAGTGGGTGTAACGAACCACACCAGCCAACTCCAACTCCATAATCTTATTGAGAATTGTTATCGCTTTTTGTTTATCCTTATCATCCATGCTGCTCAATCTCCTCTAGTTGCAGCTATAACTTTAGCTGATTGAAAACCGAGATGTTCCGCGCATTATTCATTAAATAGTGCGCGAAACATCAAAACACTGCTGAAAGCCGCTAAAACTAGGGCTTTTTAACAGGCTTTACAGTTGCATTATTTGGCGAGCCGGCTTTAGCTTCGCTCATATCTTTTTCGATCTTCTCAAGCATTTCTTTCATTTGCGGCGAAGCATCGAGCTTTATACACTCAGCTTTGATCTTGGCCACATCGTCGGCTCTACCGGCGCCCAAGTAAGCGGCATAGACCAAAACTATGCTATTGGGAAAGGGATTGAAATCTTTCGACACTTCGGTATCGGGACCGGGATTTTTGAGCTTTTGGCAGCGCTTGTATTGCTCATTGACTTTAGCAATGGCATCGGGATAAAGAAATTGCGCCGCATCGGCATAACGCTGACTAGAGAAAATAACCGGCGCTAGAGCCTTTTCAGACTTTTCAATTTCGGCTCGACCGGCAGGGTCTAACTTAGCTTTATCAAACCAGGCTAAAGTCTTTGCATCATCACCAAGCACACCGTTCAAGATAGCCCATTCATTGCGTTTTCCCGACTTCTCGGCAGAGTCGCGCAGTTCTTCCAACTTGGGCTTGGCTTCAGGATAGACACTCAATAGTTTATGCATACTAGCGGGCAAAAGGCTGAAACGCATCATCTTGAGCGGACCTTCGCCGCCCTCGGCATTTTTCCAGAGCCAAAGAAGATCGGTTAAGGCTTCGGCATATTTGCCGCTTTTCATGTTCTCCTGCACTTCTCCAAAGCGTGACAAGAGACCATTAAAGCTTGAGCTATCGCTTTCATCCTTAAGCTCATCGGCGCTCTTACCGCTTTTAGCACCTTCCAACCAACGCAGCAGCTCGGCCGCCTGGGTATAACCCAACTTGCGCCCCAACTCTTCTTCGCCGCCGGGCTTGAAGAGAACCAGGGTGGGCATGGCTCGCACGCCTAGCTTGGATGTAGTGGACTGATCTTTGTCTACATCAATTTGTACAGCCACAGCATTGGCTTCGACAAAAGCCTTTAGTTCAGCATCCTGCCAGGTGGTTCGCTCCATCATTTGGCAAGGTGGACACCAAGTGGCGGTGAAATCAAGCAGCAGCAATTTCTTTTCTTGCTCAGCTTTTGCCTTTGCCTCTTTGAAAGAGAGCTTGCTGAAAAGCTCGGCTTCAGCCCGCGCCGGGGCGGCAGTCGAGAAAGCCAAGAGAGTCGAGAGTGAAAGAGAGAGCGAGAGCGACACCAAGGCTGATACTGATATAGCAGCAGCGCTTCTATTGATTCTTTGCAAGTTATTCAAAAACATTTATATCTACCACAGACAAGAAAGGAGCACAAAAGAGCAAGAAAGCATATTTTACCCGATATAAATCTAGCCGACCGGTGGCTAATGCAGCTGAGCAAGAAAGACACAGCTTGACATTAGCGGCTAGTCTTCGTCTTCTTGATCTTCAGGATTTTCTTCGTCAGTTTCCTCGGTTTCGTCAGTTTCGTCTCTATAGCCACCCAAACCAACCCCGACAAGTTTGGTCGCCCCATCTTTCTTTGTTAGTTCCCAAGGTTCGTAGCCGCTCTTGTCAAATACATAGTCGGCCAGTTCGCGACTATGGGTGGTAAGCCAAATTTGCGAGGTTTTCGCAGAATCGACAATCAGTCGCGATAAAGGTGCAATTAGTTGAGGATGCAAACTGGTCTCGGGCTCGTTTATGGCAATCAAAGAAGCCGGTTCGACCGGCAAGAGCGCCGCCAAAAGGCAAAGAAACTGCAAGGTGCCGTCTGAAAGTTCATGGGCTTGAAAAGGTCTGGCAAAGCCGGGAAACTGCATGCTGATGCAAAAGCGACCGCGACTATCTAAGTCGATGGCTAGATTTGAACCTGGAAAAGCCTGGTCGATATAGTCGAAAAGTTCATCGGAGCGACCAAATTCAATAATCGAAGCAAGCATGGCGGCAAGATCGCGAGCATCATCGCTGAGAGCACGGGTAAAAGTACCCACCTGCGGCTTGCGCAAAGGCGAAGTGAGATCGGTGCGAAAATGATGATAGAAGCGCCAAGAAAGAAATTCATCTCGGAGTGTGTACAACTCAGGAAAAGAGCGGGGATCGCTTAGATTGCTCAAAACCGAATCGTTGTCTCTCACTTCGTTTGTATAGTCTAGTTTCTTGCCGAGAGCATTCCAGACCATAATCGAGCGGCGCCGACGGTCTAAAAGCATGTGTCGACTGCCATTTTCAATAAAATAGACTTCTTCTTTCTTGACCTCGGGATCGGCGCTGAAATGCTCAGATTTTATTAGAGTGGAAGAATAACCACATTCAAGATTGTATTCAAATTTATCGACCCGCACCGAAATTCTGAAAGCCGCTCGTTTTGAAAAATCTTTGCGGGCACCGGCATAAAGTGCAGAAGCAATGCCTCCCTCTTCATTGAGAGCGCGCGCCAGATCGCCCCGCGCCGCCAATTTGAGCATATACATAGCGCGGTAGAGATTGGTCTTGCCTGAGCCATTGGCACCGACCACCACATTGACCGGATTGAGCTTGAGCCAGACATCTTTAATAGAGCGATAAGAGTCAACTTTAAAATCTACCAGAGCCATATCAAATCCTCACCGGGTGGCAGTAGTGGCGCCATCTATTTTCTCGAGCAGAATAGGCTCGACTTTGCAGGCGGCAGCGACCTGTTTGGCTAATTCGGCACAGTGGGTGGTGACAAAAATCTGGGTATGCTTAGCAGCCCGCACAATAAGCCTGGCAAGAGCACCGTACAAACTAGCATGTACACTTGTTTCTGGTTCGTTGAGAACCAAAAGCCCCGGTGGTCTGGGTGTAAGCAAGGCGGCAAGCAAAGCCAGATACTGCAAGGTGCCGTCAGACAGTTCGGCAGTATGCAAAGGTCTTTCTAAGCCGGGTTGATGCAATTCGATTTCGATTAGACCATCACTTAGCAAAAACTCCAGCCGAGTACCTGGAAAGGCATCAGCCACCGCCTGGCGGACCAGATCGGGACCCTCGATGGCGGCTATAGTAGCAAGAGCAGCGAAAAGATTAGAGCCATCGTCGTTCAAAACAGGGCTGAATGTCGAGAGCTGCGGCTCACGCAAAGGCGACTGAAAGTCGGTACGAAAATGATGATAGAACCGCCAGCTTAAGATATCAGACCTCAGCTTAGCCAAGTCGGGAAATAGATGCGGCTCTCTAAGCCCGGTCAAGACCGATTCGCTGGAAGAAACAATAAGAGGATACTCGATTGGTCGACCGTCCATGTTGCGGGCACTGATATTGCGGCTGGTGCGCTCCAAGAGCTTGATCTGCTTGCCTCGATAGTCAACCGAAACCATTTCAGACTTAATATCAGGGTCGTTGAGAAAGAACTGGTTGAATTGCTCCAGTGAATCGCCCGATTCTTTATAGCTCATGCCCATTAGTGAATCTAAGGGCACACGCCCCAACACCAACTCATAGCTGAGGTCGTCGAGTTCGAGCGCAAGTGTTATATAGTCGTCTTCATTTTTGTGCCGACGCCCAGCCCACAAAGCACTAGCCAAGCCGCCCTCGGCAGCCAAGCTAGAGGCAAGTGTACCGCCGGCTGCCGACCAAATCAAGGCAAGCGAACGGTAAAGATTGCTCTTGCCCGAGCCATTGGCGCCCAGAACCACACTGACTGCTGAAAGCGGTAAGGCAAGATTTTTTATAGAGCGGTAACCACTTACGGTCAAACGACTGAGCATAAAACGCCTACTTGCCTCCATTTATTTTTAGAGAGGTCAGCTCTAGTTTTTCAAACTGCTTGTCAAAATTTGAGGAAGCGGCCGTCATAGAGAGTACCAAATAGACTTCGGCATTACTTTGACTTTGCAACGCCAAGACGAAACTGCCGTCAGCATTGGGCTGTGCGCTTACGGTTTGCAATTTTTTGCCTGCTTTATTGTAAGCAGTCAAATAAATCTGCAAGCCTTGCGGCAACTTTGTCGCAGTCTCTGCTTTATAGCCGATTTTGCCCGAAACAGTGGAATCAGACCTATAAGTTTTAGAGCTAAGCAAAAAATGACTGTGCTTATCTGTGTCTATTAAGTCTGAAGCTTGGGGGGCAAGGCTGAAATAATCGCGTTTACTCTCGCCCACTGTTTCACAATAATCATCGCTATCAAGCCAAATAGGCTGGCCGCCAGGAACAATCGGCACAAAACTGCGCATCTTATCGAGGCTGCTTACTGCCACCGCCGGTAGGGTCGGGCTCTTGCGCCTATAGACCTTAAGTGTATAGCCATCATCGAGCTTGTATACACCCGGGACAAGCTCAAAGTCAGAGACGAACTGCCAGTTCTTATCAAACATATCAAGAAAGACATCGGCTAAGTACTCACCAGGCTTAGAGTAGAGATAAAAAACCGGCGAGACCACCAAAATAAACTTAGAGTTGATCATGCGCTCAAGGGGATAACTCTCTGAGCTATCGGCATAGGCTTGATTGAGCAAATGCAAACGGGTGTTTTTGCGACCATAGAAATAACGCTCGGCATTGCGCAAGGCGTCGGCTTCGGCGATATCCCAAGAAGCACCGGCAAATATTTTGTCGTCTTTATTTGTGTTATCTCTAAGATAAGCGATCAGGCGTTTCACCTCAGATAGGTCATTTCTCACAAGCGGACCATAGGAGGGACTAAATAAGAGCGAGACGGCGTCACCGCGGGCAATCGGTGTGCGCAGCATGGCAAAACGAGCAATCTGAAAGGGCAGAATCTGCCTGACTGTCTGGTAATGACTGAAGGCGATGAAGTTATTGACCAAACCGTAAAGCAAAACCAGCAAAGCAAGAGAGACAGAAACAGCTCTTTTTCTGCCGATAGCCTCATCAAAGAATAACCCATAGAGGAAAAAGGTCAGACCCCAAACCATGAAGGGCATTATATAGAGCAAGTAATGATGGGCCACATGGGTGCCTAAGCTGGGCCAAATGAGGGCAAGTATAACTGCATAGATAGAAAGAAAACGCAGTTTGGCAGCCTCAAAATATGCTCTGCGATAGGCAAAAACAAAACCAAGGGCGGCAGCTAAAAGCGCCGGCAAACCAAAAGCCGAGACAAAATAACCAAAGCTTTCGGGTGGCGGTGTATAAGCAGACTTGTACAAATTGGAATAGTTGGCGGCAAAAACCTGGCCTAAAAAAAGAATGCCGAAGGTGCAAAGAAAGCCCACCATACTTGCGCCGATTGGGGCAAAAGTAAAGAAGAGAGATTTGATTGCCTTAGCCAAACTTTCTTTTTCTTCTCTTAACAGCAAGACCTGGTCAATAAAAAGCGCAGCCAGACAGGCAATATCTGAATAAAAATAATGACGGCGAAACATCGGGGCTAAAGCAAGCAAGACTCCGACAATGAGGCGCTGCCTGAGGCTGAGGCGACGATTGGCCTTGAGATATAGATAAACGGCGACAATAGAGGGCAGGGCGGCAAGATTATCTGGATAGCCGCGCAGAGGGGTGATCCAAAAGGCCGGCAAAAGCGCCACTGCTATTAGTGCAGCGAAAAAGAGTCGACGCCTGAGAGCAAGGCTTTCATTGCCTGTCGGCACAAGAGCCCGCAGATTGGCGATGAGGGCAAGCAAATAAGGTAAGGTAAAGCACAAAATAAGCGAAACCACAAAAGTCACCCGCCCCGGACCCATAAGCAGCATAAAGAAAGCCGGTAGGGCAGTGAAGAGCAGATTATGGGTGAGCTTGGTGCTGAGATACAAGAAAAGCGGGAAAATCAGCGGCGCCTGACTGAGTGATTCATAAGATGTGATTGTGGCTATGTGATAAAAGTTAAAATCGCTGATATAGAAATATTTCTCGCAAGAGACATAAAAGGCGGCAAGACAAGCACAAGCGACTGCAAAGCAAACAAAGACAGCTGCTTCAATGCGACATTCACATAATAGTTTCTTGAGAGACAAACTCTTGCTATTTTCCTTTCTTAACTTCTTTCTTTAGTGTTTGCTGCAAATTTTCTTGGCGCAATAGTTCGGCCTTATCTTTCTCGGTTAGAAAAAAACTTGACCCCTCAACCAGACGTGCCCGACTGGCACTAGACGATGGTACCAGTTTGTCGGCTTCGGCCCGGCGCCCACTTATGCGCAATAGTTCAGCATATTTATCTAGGGCTTCTTGATATTGCGCAGGCAGCGCCTTGCCATAGGCTTTTAATGCTAGATATCTATCTCGACTGGCGGCAAATCTTTTATCAAAATCACCGCGGTCGGCATAATATCTAATTTTGAAAACTATAAGCTCATCGATAATTTTGACTCTATCTAGAGTATTCAAAGACTTATCCGCTTTTGCAGCGGCGATTCCGGCATCGATGGCGGCTAAACCAAAATCATAATTGGCCGACCACAAATTATACTTAGCCAGATCACGAGCAACCAGATAGCGCTTGCCGCCATGCTCTTGCAAAAGTTTAGCCTCGATAGACTGCCAGCGCTTAGCATCGCCTGCCCGCAGAGCTGCGGCAGCAATAAAGCGATCTATCTCGACTTCTTCGTCAGGGTTTAGCTTACTACTGCGTTTAAAGCGCTCCAACTCGGCTAGCCCCTCTTGCATTTTGTTGTTAGCAGCATAGACTCGGCAATATCTTACTTCTTTAGCAAGGTTATAACCGTCCGGAAAATATGTCAGGTAAATCTGTCTGGCTTTGGTGGCGCAAGTAGTATCGATGGCTAGTAATTTGCTTGCATCGAGCTTAATTGGCTTGTGATTTTCTAGAGCTTCGGCGAGAAAGAACAGACTATCCAAAGTTTCAGCCTTGAGACCCTGTTTCTGCTTTTTGAGAAAGACTGACAGAGCAAGAATTTGATCGACTTGTTTGAAACAATCTTCAAATCGAGCCAGATCTAGCAAGCAACCGGCCCGAGAACACAAAAGCGGAATCTTGCTATCGAGGGCGCTATCGGCAAGACCAGCCTGAGCGCGAGCGTATAGCTTCTCTGCCGCCTGATAATTTTGGTCATACTCGTTGCGCTTAGCCAGCTCTCGGTATTCCATCCAATTTGACTGTGCCGAGCACGGCAAGCAAAAATTCGTACTCGAACTCAAGATTAAAGCACCAAAAACCAGGTAAATAGATCTGTAAATCTCATCCTCCAAATATTGAGCTAGAATTTTTAGCTAGAACTTTTGATCTATGAACAACCAAATTCATTGTGCCCCTTTAGCGTGGCATATTGTTAGAACAGAAAGATATAGCAACATTGAATAAAGACTTCCACCATTCTGTAAAGGCAATCAAAGGTCTTAGATGCTCGGCGCACTTAGACCTGCTCAGGGGCTTAGATGCAGTCATGGTGGTGATCGTCCATTTCCTTGATATGTTCTATAAACTGAGTTTCGACAACCCTTCACTGATTGCCAAGGCGGCTATGTTTCTCGTGGTGCAGGGCATTTCGTCGGTTATAACATTCTTTGTCTTGAGCGGTTATCTCATCTCGATGTCTATTTTTGACCCGCTCCGCAAAGGCACTTTCAACTGGAAATCATACTTGGTCAACCGTTTTAGCCGCCTTTACGTGGTCCTGATTCCAGCCCTCTGTCTAGGCGCCTTCTGGGATATTCTCGGCGCCCGTCTCTATGGTGCCAATAGTGTCTATAACGGCGTCAGCTTGGGTTCAATCTGCGTGCCCCCTTCGGTGGTCAAGCATATAACTTGGGAAAATTTTATTGGTCAGCTAGTTTTTCTGCAAGACATACGCTGCCACACATTCGGCTCAAACGGCGTACTCTGGAGCCTGAGCTGCGAGTTTTGGTACTACATAATTTTTCCTTGCCTGCTTTTGGCCTTTTACAAAGGCCGGCAAGCCAGTCTCAAAAAGCGCATCTTGCTTTGCTTAACCGGTCTCGCCGGTATTGGCTTTATCGGTCCACTTATGACTTTTCGCTTCTTACTTTGGCTCATGGGTACAGCCCTGATCTTTGTGCCCCTTAGTAAATTGATTCGCCATTCAAAAGGTCTGAGAGTAACAGCCCTTGTGCTCGGCATCATCTGCTTCATCTGGCGGCTCACCCTTACACCGACATTTCCAGATAATAAAGACCGCTTCTTGCTGGAATTTCTTTTGGGCTTAAGCTGTATGCTCTGCATGTTTTTTGTGCTGCACGACAAAGAACCTTTGAAGAAAAATGTCTATGAAAAGGGCAGCGAATTTTTGGCTGCCTTCTCTTATAGTCTCTATTTGGTACATATGCCTTTCTTGTTCTTTCTCAGGGCCACTTTCATCAAGGAAGACCGCTGGCCTTTAGACTGGGAGCATGCTCTTTATGGCGGCGGGGTCTTGCTGCTGGTTCTCTTTTATGCCTGGCTGGTGGCTCAACTTACTGAAAATCACACAGCAAAAGTGCGAGAATGGGCCATGCAGATGCTTGGCGAAGGCAAGAAAAAGGCGGCAGCTGCAGCCGCCGACAATATAGATCACTAAAGCATAAAAGCAAATCTAAATAGAGCCGAAAAGATAAAATGCCGGAACAAGAGAAAGTAGTGACAAAAAAATTTGGCGGCATGCCTTTGAGAGAGACCCTGATTCTTTCTTTCAGCTTGATCTGCATATTGGCTGCCGGCGCCTATTTCACCGGTATCTATGACCGGCTGCAAGAAGACGCCCTCGTGGACCGAAAGTATGAGCAATGGCGCCAAACTTTATCGCCTGAGCGCCAAGAATGGGAAAAGACACTGGAAAATTCTATTGGTTCTTACTATTGGCCGCTCTATAAGCGTGACCGCCTGGCGGGGAAAGAAACCTGCTGGGACTATGCCGACAGCAAGCCAGGACTGCCCACTGTTTTTGTTATTGGTGATTCAATTTCGCTTGGCTATACACCGGTGGTAAGAAAAAACCTCAAAGGCAAAGTCAATGTCGAGCGAGTGCCTGAAAACTGCGGCAAGCTTAGCCATGCTCTTGCCAGCGTAGACAAATGGCTTGGCAGCAATCATTACAAACTTATCTATTTCAATTTTGGCATTCACGATCGCCGCACGCCGCTTGCCACCTACCAAAAAGAACTAAAAGAACTGGTGCCTAAGCTGAAGCAACACGCCGACATCGTAGTCTTTGCCAGTTCGACGCCTTTGCCCCAAGACCCGTCAAAAGAGATGGACAATCTCGATATACTGGAAAAAAATCAAGCGGCAAAAGAAGTGATGAGCGAGAATCAGATTCCTGTAGATGATCTCTATGCCTTTGTCGAACCAAACAAGCATGAACTGATGGAAGCTAATGACTGCCACTTTCGGTCGACCGGCTATGTGGCTCTGGGCAATCATGCCACCGAAACAATCAAGAGTCTGCTCAAAATCGAGAACTAAAGACTAAGAGAGCGCTTGAAACTGTAAACGATCACCAAGGGCAATACCAACCTCGGCGATTGTGCCCTCGGGCAGCTCTACACAACCGATGGCTTTGCCATAAAGTTTTGAAGTCTTACCAGGCGGAATCGCTTGTACTAAGCCGATGACGGCAAGCTCTTTGTCAAAGAAAATGACGTCGATGGCATAACGCATGCCGAACATATGAATGCTCTGGCAGGGAGCAATGAGGAGCCCCTCGCCTTTAGGTAAGGAGTCTGTGCCGAGCAGCCCCTTGAGACGACTAAAGAAAGAGCGCGCCGTGCGGACGCGCTCTGCAATTACTCTTTCACCAGAAAGGTTGATACATCTGGAAACAGCACTGTTCTTGGGTAACAAGATAGAAAGACAGCGCCTATTCTTACTTCATACCGCCGGCCATAATCGGACCGATAGCGTTGATGATGGTTACAACCGCTGGACCTAACATAGGACAGAGGATTAGTGGCATAACGAAGATCATGATTACCGGAACCATCTTAACTGGTACTTTACCGGCTTCTTCTTCTTTCTTACGCTTGAGGCGGTCACGTAGAGCGGCTGCCTGTTGGCGCAGAGGATAAGACATGTCGGCACCCTTGGCTTCAGCGGCGATTAGAGCAGAAGCCATGTTGATTAGTTCGTCTACACCGCAGCGTTCACCCATCTCGCGCAGAGCATAGGGAACGGTCTTGGCGAAGATTTTTACGTCTGAAATCAATTGCTGCAATTCGACTGAAAGAATCGGGCAGGACTCGTGCACTTCTTTAGACACTTTGTCTACGGCGAGCATCAAACCAAGACCGGCTTGGGCGCAGACAATGAGCAAGTCGATGATGATCGGCAGCTCTCTGAGAACTTCGGTCTGACGTTGCTTGACTCGTCCGGCGAGAAAGAAGTTAGGCAGAATCCAACCGGGGATACAACCAACTAGACCCAGCAAGAGCATGACCGGGTTGGAAGCTGCAGCCAGAAAGGTCATGGTCAAGACTGTACCGATGAGGAGAGCCTTGATACCGATGAAGATAGCCATGTGGCTGGAACTGCGGTAGTTAGCCATGGTCAAAAGCTGCACTGTACGCTTATCGGCCAAAGCCGGCATCAATTGCAGAGCGAAAGTACCGACAAGCTCTGCCAATTTCAGCAAAGCCGAATCTTTCGGCTTCTCGGCGGCTGAATCTTCCTGCTGTTTGCGTGGTCTAAGTCTTACACCATAGTTATCGACATAGGTGCCGAATACAGGACGCAAGACCAGAACGCAGCTGGCGACCACACAGGTAAAAACCATGATTGCTAGAATTGGTGTCGGCATTGAAGTACTGTTCCCTCAGAGATTTTTGACCTAATGTGCTCGTAATATGCGCCTAAAGTACGCCCAGCTTAGACTTCGAATGTAACCATTCTTCTCAGGATGTAGAAACCGAGTAGCTCCCAACAAACGAGACCTATCATTACGATTCTAGCAATTGGGTTGTTCAAGAAGGGCGTCATATACGACGGCGTCAAGAAATAAGTACCAACTGTAATCAAATAAGGCAGACAGCCGATGAATGAGGCAGTAGCTTTACCCTGTGATGTGAGAGCGTTCAAGAAGTCTCTTAGTTTGAATCTTTCACGAATGGCTTCGGCAATTGTGGAAACAACGTCGGCTAAGTTGCCCCCTACGTCTTGCGAGATAAAGATAGCCTGGGTGAGCAGTTTGAAGTCGGGAGCCTTGATGCGGTGCGACATTTCGCGCATAACATCACGGAAAGGTTTACCAAGCTGAAGCGAAATCAGACCACGCTTGAACTCTGATTTAATCGGGTCGGGACCAGTTTCGGAGATTACCTTAAATACTTCCATAACCGGCGAACCGGCTCTTAGTGCTGACACCATGGTTTCAAGAATCTGGGGCAGTTGCTCGGTCATCTTAGCTTGGCGGCGTTTAGCAATTTCACCCACATAAAAGACAAAGCCGGCAGCGCCCATGGGAGCACCGACGATTACGCCAACCAGAGCCATCTCAGGCACACCCGAAAGAACAAAGGCGAGGGCTCCTAGCACACCGGCACCGATGGTGAAATAAATCCACTGGGTTCTCATCTTGTCGTACTGAGCTTCGAGACCGGCGCGAGCCAAGAGAGTAGAAAGATAGTCGGTGCGCTGCTCGGTGAAGATGCTGTCAGCCTCGGCGTTATCTCTCAGTTTTTCGGCATTACGTCTGCTCAGCTTGGTCAGTCGCGCCAACTGGTCGACTGATTCTCTGCGCAAAAGCACCATGACAAGCAGACCGATAACTACGATCGAAGAAAAAATGATTGGACCTTGCATGTCTGATATCTCGATATGAAGGGGAAGCTTTAACTAAAAGAAAATGGACAGGAAGGGGTACCGCTTCTAGTTTCTCTAGAAAGTACCCCTTCCGTGGTTGTTTAGCCTTATCTGAGCCATTCCAGCTTGAAGGGAACGGCTTCCTGCTCAAGCTGCTCGAGGAACTTGGGCGGCAAACCGGAACCAACGTGACGGCATTTGAAGAAGCCTCTCGGGTCACGACCTTCACGCTCAAGAGCGAACATGGTCGAGATAGCGATGGTGTCACCTTCCATACCGGTTATCTCGGCGATTTCAGTGACCCTTCTGGTACCGTCCTCTAGACGCTTAATCTGCACGATCACCTGAATAGCAGAAGCTATCAGTTCGCGAGCGGCTTTCTGAGGCATTTCCATACCGCACATGAGGATCATGTTCTCGAGACGCTTGGTGCAGTCACGAGGGTTGTTGGCGTGGATTGTAGTCATTGAACCGCTGTGACCAGTGTTCATAGCCTGCAACATGTCGAACGCTTCTTCACCACGACACTCACCAAGGATGATGCGGTCGGGTCTCATACGCAGACAGTTGATAACAAGCATACGCTGGGTGATCTGACCACGTCCTTCTGTGTTCGGAGGACGGGTTTCCATACGTACCCAGTGCTCGTGTTGCAATCTCAATTCCGCCGCGTCCTCAATCGTGATGATTCTTTCGCGAGGGTTGATGTGAGCAGAAAGAGCGTTCAATAGAGTGGTTTTACCGGAGCCTGTACCTCCGGAGATGATCATATTGATACGACCCTTAACGCAAGCTTTGAGCACTTCAGCCATCTGCACACTCATCGAGCCCTTCTCGCACAATTGTCCGAGAGACATGATGGATGTACCGAAGCATCGGATTGTGATGGTCGGTCCGTCGATGGTGACTGGAGGAATGGTGGCGTTAACCCTGGAACCGTTAGGCAGACGGGCGTCCACCATGGGTGAGTTTTCGTCGAGACGGCGTCCGAGAGGCTGGATAATCTTGTCGATTGTCTGTCTCAGGTGTCTGTCGTTCTCGAAAACAACGCTGGTTTTTTCTAGTCGACCGTGACGTTCTACGTATACGCTGCCCACACTGTTGACGCAGATGTCGCCTACGCTTGGGTCGCGAAGCAGGGGACCAAGAGGACCAAAACCAAAGACCTCATCCAGCACGTTCTGGAGCAAGATACCCTTTTCCATCATGGTCAAGGGAGCGGGGTCTGAGTTGACGATCTCTCTGATACGGGCGCGTACCTGCGCCTGAGTGTCTTCCGAGATATTGGTCAATCGGGAAGTATCAAGTTCTCTTCTCAACTGTTCGATGATGAACTTTTCGCGTTCACGGATAAGCTGCTGGTTGGCTGAGAACTTGCCGCCTACATCACCGCCGCCGCCGCCGGCATCAGCCGGTCCGCCGCCGTGGCCGTAACCGCCGTATTCATCTTTTGCGTCGATACGTTCGATATCAGATCTAGTCGGACCTTCTGTGGCAGGCACACCACCACCGCCAGCTGGTCTGGCACCGGCTACGCCGGTCTGAGGTGCAGCACCGCCTGGTCTAGCCATGCCACTCTGCCCGGGAGGCGGAGCGGCACCGGGTCTGGCACCGACATTGGTGCCTGCCTGGCCACCGGCCAAACCGGTATTCTGCTGCTGCGAAGGCACAATGCCTTCACCCTGTCTCTGACGAACCAGTTGGCCCATAAGAGAAGAGGTGGGTTTTGCAGGAAGATTTTGATCCTTTCTCTCGTCACCCATTTTCTAACCGCCTTTATTTACGTTTGCCGAAGATAGCAGGAAGCTTGAAGCCGCCGCCTTTTTCATCCTTTTGAGTCAGAAGGAGCTGCTCGCCGCCAGCCAACCTCCGGGCGAGAGAGTCAAGACCTTTACCAAGCGGTGTGTGACCGGGAGCAATTTGACCCTGGTTGTTGACCCATTTGGCAGTCTTGGTGTCGTTTGGAATTTCGTGGAATACCGGGTAGTTGAGGTTGGCGCGGCATTCGCTGAGAACGTCTTGGGGCAACCACTCTGATCTATTAACTACTAGAAGCAGTTTCTCTTGGTTGTAGTGAGCTTTGAAAGTATCGAGACACTTTCTAGCATTCAAGATGGCAGCCCAGTTGTACTCGGTTACGACAAGCACATGGTCGGCCAGGTCGAGGGTGGCAATGGCACGTTCGTCAAGCAAGTTCTTGGGAAGATCGACCACTGTGAAGCGGAACTCTTGCTTGGATGTGTACAGAATTTCCTGTACTTGAGCAGCATAGATATCGCCGATGTCTTCAAGCTCGGGCGGTGCTGCCAGGATGCTCAACTTATCGTCGTAACGAGTCATCAGGTTACGCAGATAGGTGGCGTCGAAGTTGGTGTGTGAAAAGTCGATTGTGCTCAAGCTGAAAGACGGCTCAAGGTTGAGATAGTGCGAAACCATACCGAACTGAAGGTCGAGGTCGACAATACAAGTTTCGCCGTACTTGCCCAGATAACCGGCAAGGTTGGTACAGATAGTGGTGGCACCGATACCGCCTGTCGGGCTGAATACGCCGATAACTTTACCAGCGGCAGTCGAGACTGATTCTGATTGGTGCTTGAGTTGGATGCTCTGCACAGCGGCAGGCAAGTCAGTGCGCCAACGTTCGGCATCGAGGAAGTCGGATGCACCGAGACGATAAGCGGTACGAATCAATTCCGGATCTGGAACTTCGTAGCTGACGAAGAAATAAAGTTGTGGGAAGGTTTCGCGCAGTTCCGCCAGAAGCGAAAGACCGCGTACTGGAGCAGGGCTAAGCTCGATCCAAACCAGTTTCGGGTGCAAGCTGCCTATTTGCTCGCGCGCCATGCTTCCAGAAACGGTGCTGACGAGAGCCAGCGACGGTTGGCTGTGAATCAAATCTTCAATTGTCTGGCGCTTATCAAGTCCAGCGTCACAAACGAGCAGTGTGGTCAGTTTCATAAGATCAGCTTTTTCTCCCTTTTCCTACAGCCCTAGCTAGGTTTTACCCAGCATATCGGTTTTAGTCACTTAGTACGTCTATTTGTAGATTCAAAAGCCAACCAAAAGGTTGGCCGGTCCATAGAGTCTCTACCTGTTTTCACCCGCATCTTAGTAGCGAGAACCGGTTGGCAGCCTTCAGATTGAATCTTCGACTGCCAACCGTTTCGTTCTTACTTACTAGGATTTAGGAACCGAGAGCACATCCTTCTTGTTTCCGGACCAGATTTCGATTTCGTGGAGCGGAGGAGGCGGAGGTGCCATAGGAGCCATACCGGGTCCACCCATCGGCATCGGGCCCGCATCAGGGGCGCCGGGCAGGGGGGGCGGAGGCAGAGCGGACGGAGGCGGCAGGGCCGCTATAGATGTATCACCACCGCCACCTTCGTTTTTAGACGGAGGCTTAACGAAAAGTGATCCAACATCAACCGTAGCTACTGGAGTATGGTCCTTGTCATTTCTGAGAGTCAGGTACAGCTTGCTGGCAGAGATAGCTTTAATAAGCTTGGCGCTATCTTCCGGTGAAAGCGATACGGTAACAGAAGAAGCCGGTACGGCAGCGGTGCCGCCGGGAGCTTTCTGGTACATCTGACCGCAGGCGATGACCTCGACGTCAGAGAGAATAGGAGCGACTTTAGTATCGGAACCCGCACCAACCATGGAGATGATATCAACATGGCTTTCGGGAGTTACGAAGCCGGCAACCCCAGAGTTGCTGTCAACTGCGAAGGTGACAGCTCTCATGCCCTCTTTCAGGCGAGCTTCGAATCCAAGCGAGATACCCTGCGGAGCAAGGTCATGCTGGGAAACGATCTGTCCGGTTTGAATACCGTACTTGGCAACACGACCAGCAGCGAGCGAAGCTGAAGTAAGAGCATCTTGCGGGATTTTGGCCTGCTCAATTTCTTTTTCTTCCAGAGATTCGACAGGAATTGTGGAGCCTTCAGGGATGTCCTTGATGGCATACACTACCTTACCTTTCGCGGACATTTTCGCGATCAGGTCGTTCTCTTTCTGCTTCAATGCTGCTTCTTGTTGCTGTTGGCTGCTGGTGACCATCATTGTGATCAAAACAGCCAAACCGATAATAAGAACCAGCATCAATGCTGGAGGCATTCGAGATAGTTGTAGAAATAACGCTCGTAATGGGTTCATTACGGTTCCCCCTTCTTTCTAGTGAGAAAGATTAACCACTTACTATTAACGCACATCAGTGATTCAAGGACAACGGCTGCCCTTGCCCGCACCCAAATTAGTTTTACCCTTGGAAGCGAGAATTCAACCAGCAAAGTCTACATGCACCGGGAGCGCTTGGCTTCCCGGTGAAGCTTGAAGACCCGCAAAGTGTCAAGATTTGTATTATCCTGACATCAAACGGGAACCCATGACAAATGACTTTTGAGACGGTTCGAGCTGCTGATAACTAGCCGATTTGAACCGAATCTACTTTCATAAGATTTTTGCAAATTTTTTCAAAACGTCACTTCGCCCTTATCAAGAGCAGGATAAAAAGCCGATGCCCTCTTGATAAGCGAGCCTGAAAAAATCAGCTCGAACTGGCGGCTGCCGAAGACAATGCGTTCAACTGCGAACTTACTTCTCTAAATGCCCTAGACACAGCCGGCATCAATGAGCCATTGGCGGCGGAAAAAGTCAGTGCAACTAGTAAAGAAGCAAAAGCGATGATGGCACCATATTCGGTAATACCCTGACCTTCTTCGTCAGAGAAAAATCTACGCACTACTTTTCCATCAAACCCAACCATATAGCTCCCCTCGCATGGTCGGTGCGAAATATATCGGACCTTTGAAAATACTGATCAAAGTAATGAAGAAAATTACTAAGTACCGATAAAACAATTGGTGGCAGATGGAACAACCACCTGCCACCGATTGCATGCTATTTCGGTACGATTACTACCTATAAGCCGCTCTCTCAAGTTAGACCTTCGAGAACACTTTAGTAGATCTCTCGCGAAACCTACCAGTACATCCAGGTCAGCTAGCGCTACCAGCAGCCGAAGACAAGGCGTTGAGCTGGCTAACTACAGCGGAGAACGCTTTCGAGATAGCAGCGGACAGGGCGCCCTGAGTGATGGAGAACACAACGGCTACAAGGATAGCTACGAATGCCAAGATGGCACCATATTCAGTAATACCTTGTCCGGATTCGTCCTGGATAAACTTATTAATCGTCTCGTTCATGCAAACCTCCTTCAACGGCTATGAGTGCACCATATTACACACAACATTCAAACATTTAAAGCAATGAAGCTAATTTCGAATGTTGTAGTTTTGAGATGCCATGACAACCGTGAAAACTAATAGTAACAAACAAAAACCACATCAAAATCGAACTAAATTTTTGTCGTAATCACCTCGCTTCAATTCTCACTCGACGGTTATTCCCTGTTATTTCAATCAACTAACACCCAACCAGGAAAACTCTTTGCTCACCGAAACTCAATTCAAAAACTGACCTGATAGTTGGTATTTTTGGTTGGTCAATTTGCTTAGTAATTGCGCCCGCTTCATGTGAGCCACTTAATTATTCTAACTTGACAAGCATGAGCTGCCTAGAGCAAAACTGGTAACTTTCTGTATCCCAGACTACATTTCACCAGACTTTCTTGAAAAATCCCCAGACACTGGGAAATATTTGTTCCAGGCATGCTTAACACGGCTTAATAATAGACAATAGAGAACATGTCGGATATACAGGAAAACCTCAGCAAAGCGCTAAACAGGAGCAAAAGCTATCTGCTGGCAGCCCTTCGTGGTGAAAAATCTCTCTTCCTTACATATGCAAAAGAAAAGCAAGATCCTTCCACCGAAGCCAGCGCTTGGACCGCCCTCGCTCTATCTACATATGAAGATGAAGCAGCGCTGCAGGCCGCTTTTGCCATCAAACAATTTCTATTAGATAGCCAGAACCAAGATGGCGGTTGGTCTACCAAACCAGGTGCCGGTCGCTCAGACTGGACCTCAGCACCAGCACTCATGTCTTTGCGCGCTATCGACCAAATTCAAAACAAGAGAACAGCTAAGCAGAACATCAACTTTGCCTTTGAATATCTGCTCGACTCTCGCTACTTTGCTAAACCGGCCACCCGCCTTGTCACCCTAGTTGCCAAAGGCTCAGGCGCTCTCAATAAAGATAGAGGCTGGCCCTGGGATCCAGATTGCTTCCACTGGATCGAGCCTACAGCCTATGCCCTTTTGGCTTTGAACATTCCCAAGCGACCGGAGCGCAATAGAGTTGCCATTGAGCACGCCTTAGGCAAAGCCGAAGACTTTATATTGGACCACGCCTGCAAAGGCGGCGGTTGGAATCACGGCAATGATATCACCCTTGGTGCACCGCTACCGGCTTATCGCCTGACCACGGCCGAGGCCTTGCTTGCCTTACAAGCCAGAAAAACGGAAGCGAAAGTCGAGACTGGTTTAGAATATCTGCAGAGCTGGGCGAGCCAAGATACTTCTTCACTATCTTTAGCCATGAGTATTTTAGCCCTTTCCGCCTATGGTCGAGATTGTCGACAGGAAGTGCAGTTCCTGATGGCGCGCCAAGAAAGTGACGGCAACTTTACCGCCAATATCACCACAACGGCCTTGAGCACATTGGCTTTGGCCGCTTATCTGCAAAAAAAATCACCGCTCTTTTTCTAGATTTGTCGAAGCACTAAGGAAGAAAAAATTGGACGACGAAAAAGATAAAGCCACAAGAAGAGAGTTTCTCACCTATACGACCATGGCTGTAGCGGCAGCCAGCCTAGCTGGCTGCTCGCCCAGTAAACTGAATCGCGAATTGCCGGCCGAACTGACACCGGGGCAATTGGCGCGCAAGCGACAGGGGCGCTCGCAAGTGGCGATAGTGCCCTGCAAAGAATACAGCGATGATCTGTTTGCCGTCTGGCAAGAAAAACTCAAACAAGTAAAACTTCCCGACTTCAAAAATCAACATGTTGTACTCAAGCCCAATATGGTGGAATTTAGAGAAAACACGCCGGTGACGACCAATCCGGCTGTGCTGAAAGCCTCAATAGAACTGGTAAAGAGCTTGGGTGCCCGCGAGATAACCGTGGCCGAAGGACCAGGACATATGCGAGACACCGAGTATTTGCTCGATGTCACTGGGCTGGGCAAAGTAATTAAAGATGCCGGTTTGCGCTATGTCGATCTCAATTTAGACGATATCGAAGCAGTGGATAATTCAGACGGCTTGAATGAACTCAACCCTTTTTACTTACCTAAAACTATTGTGCAAGCCGATGCCGTAGTAAGCATTCCTAAACTCAAGACACACCACTGGGTAGGCATGACCTGCAGCATGAAAAACCTCTTTGGCACGGTGCCCGGTCGCAAATATGGCTGGCCCAAGAACATGCTGCATATAAAGGGCATTCCCCATTCAATCTTAGACTTGCAACACTTGGTCAAGCCAAAGCTGGCGATTGTAGACGGCATCATCGCCATGGAAGGTGATGGGCCAATAAACGGCACCGCCCGCCCCTTTGGCTATGTCATCATCGGCGAAGATTTAGCAGCGGTAGATGCCACCTGCGCCCGCATGCTCAAGCTCGATCCACACGACCTGCCTTATATAAAGATGGCTGGACAAGTGGTGGGCAATATCGAAGAAAAAGAGATCGACATTGTCGGTCCCGCCCCCGAGAGCATAGCCCAAGCTTTCGCCCTGCCGATCACAATGAAAGACAAGAGCCTTTTGAAACAAGCCGCCGAGCAAGGCAGCTAAGCAGATTGATCTTTCACTGCTTTCTTTATTGACTGCTGCGTTGATAGAGGTAAAGCCCGGTTGCCCTATAGATAGGCAGCGGATAAAAACTGACCAAACGATAGTGCTCTTTCAGCTCGGCACTATTTAAAAAGTCACGTGTAACAAGGCCGTCCTGAAAACAAAGAAAGCGTGGACGAAACTTAGTAAGAGCCGAAACGGGCGGCGCATACAGCAAGTCGGGCGACTCTTGTCGAGCTTTAGGCGGATAACAAGAAACCACATTGTCTGAGACCAAGCCGCCCAAATCGAGGATAGGACCACCATAGTAAAAGCCGACCAAACCAGGCTCGGTCACTGCCGCCAGGTCTCCGGGCGCGGCCAATTCTTTGATCTTGCGGCCAATCTGGCGGTAAATGGCAAAGCGCCCCCATTCAGCTTGATAGAGAAAGAAAGGACACGGCCAAGAGACTTTAGATAAACTGACTTTAGATAAACTGACTTTAGATAAAGAGACTTTAGACAAACTGGGATAAGTCGAAATCTGCGCCAAGATGACATAGCCTAAAAGAAGCGGCGCCAAAACTCGCAACCACTTAAGGCGATGGGTGGAAAGCAGAGAAGCAAGATAAACAGTCAAAAGCGGCGGCAAAAGAGCGAACCAGAGAAGATACCAATTGAAGATCCAGCTATTAGGCAGAGCATAAAAAAGAAAGACCAAGAACATAGACAAGGCATAAAGCCTAAAGGCAGGGAAAGTCTTGAGGCGCAGAGCCAAGACCAAGATGAGAATGCCCAAAGGAAATAGAATGAGGATGTTATTGCTGATTGAATAAATCTGCTCAAAACTAGAAAGCCCGCAAACACCAACGGCTAAATGTCTAACAAGCTCGACAAAGGCGGCATAGGGCACGGCTCGTTTGGTATAAATCTGTGATTTGACAATGGCTGCATGAGGGAAAGGCGAGCCGAAATAAGCAAAGAGCCAGAGATGATAAACAAGTAGTAAGCCAACCGGTACCAGCCAGAACGCGACTAACTGTTTGAAGCTTTTTAGTTTAAAGCGCTGCCAAGAAAAGAGCACCGCCAAAAGGAACCACAAGGCAGCCTCAGGACGAACAATCGCCAGAGCCGCCGACGAATAAGCAAAGATGCGTGGCTGCTTGCGAGTATAAGCCAAGAGATTGATCAAGATAAGAAGCACGCCCAGAGGCTGTTCTTTGCCGATGGCTGAACCCACCATCTCAAAAACACTGAGAGAAAATATGGTACCGCCGGCGAGGGCAAGCAAAGGATTATGAACCGTAAGACGAAGCAGCCTCAAAAGATAAGAAAGCGAAAGACATTGCAGAAAGCAATTAGCCAAAATCGAGAGCTTATCGAGGGGAAGCAGCCCTCGCAGAAGGGCGAGCAAAGAGAGAAAAGCGACATGCAAATGGGCGGTAAAGCCCATCACTTTTTCACCAGGGTTGTAATCGACCTGCCCCGACAACCAATGCTCGGCATAGCGGTAGTCGATAAAAGCATCGTCGCCGATAGGCTGTAATTGCAGTGTACGTGTGGCCACTATATATAGCATCAAGAAATGATAACCGGCTTCATAAATAGCCAACTTGACGCTCAAATGCTCGCCGTCATAGTAAGTGCGCAAATTGCGAATCACCAAACTGCTTGCCACCGCCGCTAGGGCGATCCAATAAAGAGCAATGGAAGAATCGATGGAAGCGGCCATGGCTTCGCTCACCGAGCCTGCTAGAGTCGGCTTTAGAGCCGGCATGGCCAGACCAAGTGCAATAAAGAAAGGGAAGAGCACTAATTGCAACAGAAATACATAAGCTCGCCTGCTCTCAAATGCAAGTTTGAAAAACTTAGAGATAGGGTCTTTGCTCTTGCTGTTTTCCACGCTTTAAGGCTTTCCACTTTCGATCAGTCGGGCTCTTTTAATATACGGCAAGATCGACTGTCTTTGAAATTCTTCTCTAAAGCGCCACAGAAAAGCATCTTGGAAATAATGCACATTGGAGAGACCAAAGAGAAAACCAACCAAAGGCTGCACATAATGCCCGCTTAGTTTGACACTATAGAGAAAGAAAGAGAAAACGAAAAGGAAGGCAGCCAAAAGTGCAAAAAGCAATAGTGGATGCAGGGGCATGAGCTTGGCTCTCTCGCCTTCGTATTTATATTTAGCCAGCATATAATTCAAGAACATATACTGACTCCAGTGCATCACGCCTGGTATCAGAAAGGCTGTCATCTCATTATATTTGGCAAAGGCAAAGGGCGAAAAATAAATGACGCTGACAAACCAGAAAAGCAAAGCCGGTACATTGAGCGCCGCCCCATCTTTAACCTGTTGCCTAAGCGAGCGCAGATATAAGCCGCAATAAAAGATAGCTGCCAAGGCTAGAACCGAGACAACGATGAGAAAACCAGTGGCGTGCTGCCCCTTAAGCATTAAGCGTTCAAAATAAAAGGAACAAAAGAATAAAGACGAGGCCCAGAGACTGCGCTGCTGCAACTCGCGGCTGACCACGGCCTCGCCGCAGTTGTGATTATGATAGAGCGCCAATATGCCGAAATTTTGCTGAATAAAGTGCTGCATACCCCAGAGGGTGGTCAAAAGGAATAATAGACCAGGTTGATAGACACCCATCACGGTGCAAACAAGCAAAATAATTATCGGCACCACATAAAACATAATGGCGCGCTTTTTATCAGACAACCAATGTTCCTGATTATTCTTATCAAAATAAAAGTACCAGGACGGCCCCAAGTGCAGCTGATTTAGACCCAGACCATTGGCGGCAATCACAGTCATAAGCCCGGCGGCGACCAGATTGCTTTCAAGGGCGTAATATACAGCCAGTGCCAGCACGATAGGAGCAAAATAGAACAAAATGTCATTGGTTCGCCCAAACATCCAGGCAAACTTAAACTTGACCTCTGCTTTTTGCACCGAACTGGTCATCGTCACCTCACCCTGTAAGTATTCCACGGATGAGCAAGACCACACTGAGCCAACTTAATTTAGTTACCAATTATAAAAGTGCTCGGCGGGGAAAGATGTTTAAGCAGGAGGAAGACATTGACTAAGAGCCGAAACAAACACAGTTTCTTTCTTTTCTTTGCTTTTTTCTTTTTTGCTGTCAGTCAATTTCTGACCTTTTTCCTGCTCTATCGGGCAGCTGTCAATATCCATTGGTATTTCTCAGGGCCAAGACTCGACCTCACCGACTTTTCGCAGTTCTATCAGGCCGGACAGCTAATACTAAGCAAGCAAGCGCACGCGGTCTACAATCCCGATGTGCAGGAAGCCTGGTGCCTGGGACTAATCTATCCACATATTCCGGTTAAGGGGCTTTTCTACAATCAAAGCGTGCCCTTTCTCTATCTGTTTTGCATCCCCTACGGGCTCTTGCCTTACAACACAGCCTATATAGTCTGGTGCTTAAGCACAGGTTTGATGTCGCTCATCGCCCTCACCCTCCTGCTCAATCAATGTACTGCTAAGCCTGGCTTGAAAAATCGCGCTTTTATCTGCCTCTTCCTGGCCATGACATACTCTTCCATACCGGCCTATCTCACCGTCTGGCACGGTCAAACCACTTATTTGATGGTTACTTGCATGGCTCTAAGCATGTACTTCTTGCTGCGAGGGAAAGAAAGTCTTTGCGGCTTTTGGCTTTCTCTATCGACAGTGAAGCCGCAGTACATACTCTTGCCCCTAGTGGCACTCTTAGGATTAAATCAGCGCCGCGCCCTCATTGCCCTCTTCCTCACCGAAGCAGCCCTCTTTGCCTTAGCCGGCTGCTTTATGGGCTTAGACAACATTTTGCATTATCCACTCACTCTCATTTCTGCCGAAAGCTCCAGTCGCTTTGTGGGCGTCAATCCGCACGTCATGGCGAGCCTGAGAGGAATTTTGAGTGCGAGCATGACCCATAATCACAAATTAGCCATGCTCATCACGGTAATAGCACTGTTTGCCTCGCTTATACCGGTGCTAATTTTAGGCAGAAAGATTGGGAAGGGCGCTGGAGCCATCAATAGTTCTACTTATGAATTAAGGCGCAATTTCTATCTCGCCTTTGTTTATATGCTTGCCCTGGTACTCAGTCCCCATACACATTATTTCGACTGCCTACTGGTAGCTGTGCCCGCTGCCTTGACCATCAGGCCCTGGCTGACTGCCAGACAAAAAAGCAACGAAGGCTCTAAGCTAGATACTGACACTGCATCAGGGAGCCGAGATAAACCCGGACAAGAACCAGACGCAGTCGCCGCAGCCGAGCTTGTCATCGCCAGTCAAAAAAGCTACAAAGTCTTGGTCGGGCTTTTGCTCGCCTATCCTTACTTGAGCTGGGTCTACAACTTTGCTCTGGGCTCTATGGAAGCAGAAGGCATAGCCTTTCTCTGCACCAATATCGCTCTTACAGTGGCTCTATTTAGAGTGCTGATTAAGATACCAAAGCAAGTAGAGCAAAAGTAAAAATCGCCCTCTCGGTCAATTTATTTAGGCAGGTACAAGTCTTGGGGTCTGCCGTCTATGGGAATCTCTACTTTGCTTCTATAGTTTTCTTTGATCAACTTGATCACCGACTCGTCCCAGTATTTATAGGGCTTATTGAGACAGCCATCATTTGAATTAATGACGATTGAACCATAGCTCTTTTCTTTGATCTTTCTCTTAATCTCATTCAGACGTGCTTGAAAATCATTAGGACTGCGCTGCCAAACCGCAAATATGGTGCCGATGTCGACAAACTCAGGCTGGGCATCAACCACGAGCGCCAAAGAGCAGTCTTCACTGAGCATGCTGCGTTTATCAAACTGTAATTGTCTTATCTCTTCAAGCCCTCTTTCCATTTGGCCAACCTGCTTAAACTGACTGGTCTGCAGACTGAAAATGACATAAAAGCCGCAACCGAAAGCAAGAAACAAAATAGAAAGATATTTGCGATCAACAAAATCAGCCGAGAAAGCCACCATCCAGGCAACAGCAAAATTAACCAAGAAGAAATCGCTGACTGTGGAGGCAGCTTTTCCCATAACATAAAAGCTGACCAGACTGGAAAGAAAGAACATGGTGAGCATCACCACCAGTGCCGATAAGCGGTGCCTGTAAGGCCCCTGTCTTTCTTCATAGCCTTTGAAATAACCCAAGACCATATTGGTCATAAATATCGGCGCTGCCGCCAATATTAACCAGTCTGAGCTGAGCCAGCCCAAATGATCGTTCAGGGTAAGCAGACTAAAGGGCGCCGAGTCGGCAAAAGCCACATGCTGGGTAAAGCCGCCGGCGGTAATATTATTCAAAAACAGCAAAGAAGCAGTGGCCATAATAGAGGTGAGCAGCATAAACAAGAGCGAAAGCCGCCACTGTCTGCCCACGATCAAGGCAAAGGCGATGGCCGGCACCACAGCAGCGCAAGAAGCACGGGTCAAAGAAGCCATCACAGCAAGGCTGGCAATAACAATCAAACGCGGAAAGCGAAAGAGATTATCGTCTTTCGGCTTGCGGGCTAAAACCATATACTGCTCAATAGCCAGCACCATAAACGCCATCGACAGCATGTCCGGGGTGCCCTTAAATGAATAGGCCCAGACAGTCCAAAAAGAGCAGAGGTTCAAAAGCCCTAAAACCCTGGCAACGCGGGAAGCGCCACTTAAGGCAAAGACCTTATGGGCGGCCACAATAAGAATGACAAAACTGACCGCCGATACCATGCGCATCGGCAAAACCGAGGCTCCGCTAATTTTTAGAAGCCAGCCGAGTATGGCAAAATAAAGTGGCGGATTGGCGATTACTCGCCAGGGCGCCTGGCTGAGAAAGGCGCCGTTATAGGGATTCTCATTCAGGGCTAGCATATGCGAGGCAAACAAAGCTTGCCCTTCTTCACCGAGAGAGAGAGGTGCCGTCAGTGAAAGTTCAAAGCCTTTGAAGTAAAAATAAACCAGGGTGAGCAAAGCAAGCACGCAAAGGGGCCAGACCACCAGACGATCAAATCTCTTGCTGTGCTTCTTCAACCTGCCGCACCTCGCTCTTGAGAGACCGCTTTAGTCTTGGTTTTCAAAAATGGAAGAGCACTAGCCAGATAAACAAGCAGCATCAAAGAACAAAGCAGCAGCGGCGAAACCCAGTCGGGTACAGACATAACCATAATGCAATAGAGATTGACAGCTAGCCAGAGCAAGAGCAAAAATGGTCTGATGTGCCGGAAAGGAGACACTTTAATGGGGCTGCCATCGGTGAGTATCAAATAGGCCGCAGGCGCCAGCACACAGAGGTCGTAGATAAACATATGCGGCACCACACAGGGCAAAGCTAGAGAACCAAGAATCAAGGCAAGACGCACTTGATCTTCTTCCGCCAAAGTCTTGCAGGCTCGCCAAAGCACAGCCAGCCCCGCCACTATCAGCAATGCCGCAAAAGCATAAATAAAAGGCTTGAGAAAGAGGCGCTCCTCAACCGGCCGACTAAAGAGCAAAGCCCTCGGCAAAGAAGTCGCCAACCGCACCGGTACCCCCATGGCCGGGTCGGAATAGACCCGATCGCTCAGGGCCAGACACTGCAACCACTGCCCGAAAAGTTTTGAGCCAAGCACAAAATAATTGGCGGCAAAGATACCAACCAGCCCGGAAAGCAAGCCGAAAAGCAGAGAGAATTTCTTGACCGCCAAACGACCAAACACCAGAAAGAGCGCCGGCACAAGCAGCTGCGGCTTCAATGAGAGCAGTGCCAAGGTGAGCCCAGCGGCAAAATCTTTCCTTTTCACCAATAGAAAATAGGCTAAGGAAAGCGGGAAAAGTCCGAAAATTATGCCCACTTGCCCAATCCAGAGAGTGAGGAAGGCGGGCAAAAAAACAAGTAGAGCAAGAAAGGGCAGCAAAGCCCGACTGGCTGCCGATTCTCTCTTGGGTTCGTTAGAGTCTTTCTGCTGGCTAGAGTCTTTCTGCTGGCTAGAGTCTTTAAGCTTGCTAGAGTCTTTAGATTTAGTAGATACGCCGAGCAGTCCGCTGCAAATATAGGCAGTCAACAAAGAAAAGAGCTGAAATGCTAGTAGCGAAAGATTAGCCGGCAGCAGGGCAAAGGGCGCAAAAACAAAAGCCGAAAGGGGCATGTACATGTACTCAGCCACCGAATAATCTTTCAAGAAGGGCAGCAGTTCATGAGCCTTGAGGTCGAACGGCTCACCATGAAAGGTGGCGGCGCCCGGCCCCGGATAAAGTATTTGCCACTGACCATGGCCAGCTATCCAGCCGGCAGTATGAAAAGTCATGAGATAGTCTGAGTTAGCCAACATTGCTTGCTCTTTCAAATCACAATAGAGAAAGAGAGCCAAGACCATGAGGCCCCAGAACAAGAGCAGTTGCTTGACTAACTGAGAAAGTGTAAGAGTGGGTGAATTAGTATTCATGATTCAAATACTACTTTACCCATTTATGCGATTTTTCTAGTAGGCAGTTTTTCTAGTAGGCAGTTTTTCTAGTAGGCGATCTAGGCTGGTATGCAATTAGTCTAGCCGAATATTATGAGACAGCCAGACTGAAAAGACTGAAATTTCACACCGCTGGCGGTACCATATGGTGACCTGCCTGCTTATTTCAGTCACCGATCAAGTCCGCCATTAAAAGCGGCTCATTGAGCGCTGAGCTGAGCTGACCTGAGCTTCAAGATTAGTTTCATGCCAAGATCTAGGGCGCTCCCGAAATCCAGACAGGGTTGCAAATCTGCGCTAGAATCTAGACTGTCATTGACTGCATACAACTTTGGATGAAACATGACTTGGATCAAGACTATTCCCATAACTGAGGCCAGCCCTGAATTGCTCTCGGCCATCGAAGAACAAGCCAAACTCTACCCGGTCGAATATAAAACCCATGTAGAAAGCTTGGTCGAGTACGAGAACCCGGCCAATGGACCGGGCATCGTCATGGCTCATAGCCTCCTGCCTGATACCCTCAAGCATACTTTCTCGACCTTGGGCACCTTGCTTTCACCAGACTTACCGCTCAGCCGCCGCGAGCATGAAATGATTGCAGCCACGGTCTCATCGATAAATTCTTGCTTTTACTGAGTAGAAAGTCATTCCGAATTTCTTCGAAGAGCGACTCTGGATGAGTCACTGGCAAAGGCAATCAAGCAAGACTATCGGCAAGCGGAATTAAGCGCTCGAGAGAGGGCTATGCTCGACTATACCGCCAAACTAACCAAAGAGCCCTGGAATATTCAGCGTGATGATATTGAAAAGCTGAGGGAGCAAGGCTTTGATGACAAAAGCATCTTGCAGATAAATCTGATAGCATCTTATTTCAACTATATCAATCGAGTAGCCGACGGGCTGGGTGTGGGACGATTATAGGCAAGAAATTTAGCAAGGCAAAAGCAAATCAAAGCTTTCATATACAAATTCTTTTAAGCTTTCTTACAGCCGCAGTGCTGCTTGGGCATTTGAGCACAGACTCTAATGTAGCGCTGGCGCTGGAGCCGGCGCTGGCACAAAGCAGTCAAACGCCGCCGGAATCTGGCGGACAATCTGATAAGGCAGCAAGCTGGAGAGAAAGAGAGACAGCTAGCCCAGACTGCAGTCTATCTATAGAGAAAATTAGCGGCAATTTGATTTTGACCATAGAAGCCCTGGCACCAAGAACAAGCGAGCCATCTATTGAGAGTCGCTTAAGCGATTTGCTGCAACAAGACAACGGACCTATCAGCGATGAAGATGTTCTACTTTTAGAAAAACTCCTGCCGCCGGGCAGCCCCCTGCCCTCACAAATCAAGAAAAACTATAGCGGCGCCCAGAAGCGCTATGGCGGGCTGAGTAAACGGATAAGCGACAAGGACGTGGCAGTCATCTATACAATCAGCCGCACAGTGGCACCCAGCACCCTGGCAAATTTGCCAGGCGGCTCGCGCAGCGCCCTAGTCAATCTGCTCGACTACTGGATCTTGAAGCCCCTGGGCGGCTCCGTGCAGATTATTCATAGCTCGGTTACAGGCGGCACCGGCACTTTTGACGGAGTCGAAGAGATAGAAGCCTATCTCAATCAGAAGAGCCGGAGCAGAGAAAGCAATATGAGTTTTCAGAGCAGCGCCGGCACCATTATCGCCTCAGCCAAGGCGCAAGAAAACAAAGTCACCTTACAACTGGCGCTTTTGCGCCGCGTCGGTTCTAAGCCTATCCCATTTTTCTTTAGCACTATAGAAAACGCCGATTCACCACAACTGGTATCAAGCGCAAAATGGAAACTGGCGGACAAGTCTATAATGGCTCTAGTCACCAATAATGGTCAAGGCGGAGCAGAAGCTTCAATCTTGGCTTTCAACGCTAAAGAAGCCAAGTTCATTCAAACCTTGAGCGGTGCGGCTATCGAAGTGATGGAAGACCTGGGGCAATTGGGTCTGGTGATCAAGGAGCCCATAGGACAATCTGGCATTAATCGTCCGGTCTTTTATATGTACAGCACCGGCGCCGGTCAAATGACCGAGCTGAAGAGCCTAAGAGCACCCCTTTGCCTGCAAGAACTGCAGCACCTAAAGTTTGAAGCACGGCTCAAAGAAGACCTAGCGCCGGTTAAACGCTTTGCCATCGCCAGCTTAATGCTTGACTGTCAAGGCGAACTGGCCCAAGAAGGTCTAAAGATAATCAATGAAATGAAAGAATCGCCGGCGCTAAGAGCCGACAAGAAGCTCTACCAAAGCGTCAAGAGTCTGCTCAAAGAAATGGAACGACGGAAGTAAATAGAGAGAATCTCTGGTTAATATGAGCAGCCAAAAGCCACAGGTTAAAGCAACTGCAGGCTAACTTTTCTTCTCTTCGTGATATTCCATCTCGGTATTTACGTCCCAAATATTATCTTTGGTCTTGATACCACCAGCGATATTATCAACCGCCACCATGGCCGTAAGCATGGAATGGTCTTGGTTATTGTACTTGTGCATACCATTGCGCCCGACCAGAAAGAGATTCTCGAAGGTATCAATATATTTACGCAATTCCTCAAAGCGATCATAGGTGCCAAAATAACCTGGATAAGTCTTTGGCATACGCACGACCATGGCATCAAGCACATCAGTCTTATCGATGATGCCAATCTTGTCCAACTCTTGCGCGCCTAATTCTTTGAGACGGTCATCGGGCCAGCCCCATAATTCATCGGTCTCATTGCAAAAATACTCCAGGCCAAGCCAAACAGTATTCTCGACATCGCGCACCATACTGGGCCCCCAATTGTTATAAATCTGCAGGCGGCCGATCAAGACATCGTTCTCTTGCACATAAATCCAGTTGTCGGCAATCAAACCGCCCTTTTCGTCTTTCACTTTCAGCTTTTTGACCAAAAGCCCGACCGCGATGAAATCTCTATAGACCAAGCCCTCAGCGACTTCGCGGGCATAACACGGAACATCGGCATCGAGCTTGGCGATAAGCTCGCGTACCGGCATGCTGGAGAAAAAGTAATCGCCCTGCAAGCGGGTGACTTCGCCGCTTACTTGGTCTCGCACTTCCACAGCCTTAATCTGATTGCCTTCGGTGAGAATCTTCACCACTTCTTTATTGAGCAAGACCTCGCCACCGCCAGCGATGGCTTTTTCGGCCGCCAGCTGCCACATCGAACCGGTACCCTCGCGGGGATACAAAAACTGCTCTACAAGCGAAGTCTCAGTACCCTTCTGACGCAGATCGCTGACCGAACCAAGGATTTTCTTGAGGGCATGCCAGACCGCCTTGGTAATAGACAAACCCTTGATGCGCTGGGCGCCCCATGCGGCGCTAATCTTCGAACAAGAGATGCCCCAAACTTTTTCAGTGTAGTCTTTGAAAAAGGTGAGATAAAGCTCGCGACCGAAACGGTTGGTAATGAACTGCTCAAGATTGACCTCAGGTTTCACCGGAAAGGCAACCGACTTGAGATAACTGAAACCAATTTTGACTGTACGAACCAAACCAAGATTGGTGAAAGTCGCCAACTTCAAGCTAATCGGATAATCAAAGAACTTGCGCAGATAGTAAATTCGAGTCTGACGGGAAAGAGTCATCAAGACATTGGAGGCGGAGCGATCGGCACCTTGCTCTGCCGGCGTGGAACCGGCACCACCGGCTGAGATATTGCGCTTCTGATTATGGTACGAAATTTCCACTTCGCCGCCGCCAGCCAGAGGCATCATCGATAGCCACCAGTCCATGACCCGGTCTGACTTGGAAAAGAAACGATGGGGGCCAATATCGAGCTTATTGCCCTTGTAATCTAAAGTGCGGGCCAAGCCGCCAATAACTTCAGCCTTCTCAACAAGAATTGGCTTGACGTCGGTGCGTTGTACTAATTCATAAGCAGCAGTGATACCAGCCGGACCAGCACCGATAATTACGGCTCTTTTGGATGACATCAAAACCTCTCCAACACCTAAGCCAGATTACCACAAAGAGACTGCCAAGCCACCTTGACAATAACAACTATGACTTATGCCAAGACCGATGGCGACAACACTTTCATTTTTTTGAAAGCGGATGAGACAATAGAAGAGTAAAGTGCTAAGCCGTTATCGTAGTTAGTCAGTCTATGAGCCAATGTCTTTAGGAATTTATGAACTTGCCTTGTGAACTGCTGGGCGCAGAGGCTTAGGAACTTAGGGAATTAGGGGCTTAGGAACTTGGGGATTTAGTGGCTTAGGAACTTGGTGATTTAGGGGCTTAGGAACTTGGGGAATTGGGGGCTTAGGAACTTGGGGATTTAGGAACTTAGAAACTTGGGGACCCCGAACCTCTGGACCAGAGCACGAATGATTTGTCAGCTCGAGAAGCTATGAAGCTATGAAGTTATGAACTTATGAACCTGTGAACTTATAGACTTATGAATTCGCCTCACGACAGATTCGGCAAGTTTACGGCACCCTCGCAGGGCGCCGCCCCAGGCGCGCCCCGCCCCGAACAGCTGAATCTGGCCGCTTCGCTGCTTTGCCAGGCCGGTCTAATCAAACGAGAGCAGTATGCCGACTGCGAAATCATGTCCAGACAGACAGGCTTGAACATTCTCAAGATGCTTGTAATGTCCGGCTATATCAAAGAGAATCTCAACACACTTGCCCTGGAAGCTGCCGAATTGGTACTCAGAGAAGGCATCACAGAAATAGCAGCAGCTCGCTGCTTGCATATGGCGGTCGAGCGCAAGCAAACCATTCAAGACGCACTATCCGAACTAGCCGGAACCAGCCAAGAAAATCAACCGATATTGCCGCCGAAGCCACGCTCCATGACCCAACTGTGCAGCCTGCTTACCGAATCTGGTGCCGTGGATAGTCAAAGCATGAGCAACTATCTGGCGACGCAGCGTGAAACAGGTCTGCCACTAGGACGCATCATCACCCACGCCGGAGTGATTGACCCGGAAGTGGTTATGGCGGCACTAACTGCGCAGGTGTACGAAAGAGACGGCTATCTGACCCAAGTCGATATATTGGAAATCTTGGTGCTTTGCTATAGAAGAGGCATCGATTTCGAGACCGCGCTTAAGCAAACTGGTCGCACCCTACCGGTGCAAATCGCACAGATTCGCACCGGCGAAATCCTAGTGAAAGCTGGTCTGGCGCAAAAATCCTCGATAATTTCAGCCCTCGAACTAGCCTTGCTGAAGGGCAGCCAAATTGGTGTTGAACTCATAAACATGGGACAGATAGACGAAAACACCCTAAGCCGCACCTTGCTGCTGCAAGACCTCGTCAGACAAGAGCGCCTCGCCATGGTGCACGCTCCGTCAGTCTTGAAAAGGTCAGTTCTCAACAGAGAAGAACTAAGCCAATCGCTGGCCGAACTGGCAGCACTGGTCCTTGACACAAGCGACATAGAAAACCTCGAAGCGCTGCTGAAAGCAGTAGGCGTATGCAGTCACGCCAATCTAGAAGCCATCAAAACAATGCTGGGCGAGAAGACATCGTTCACTGAATATCTAGCCGCTCTGGTGCACAAACAGCATCTCGATGACGGACTGGCGCTCTGCACAGCGCGCCTGCTCTACCTGCTGCGCATGGAAGCCATTAAACCCGAAGAAGCAATCGATGTTCTGAAATACTGTAAAGACTATGGCGTCGATGCTGATTCAGCCCTCAATCGCCGTCGCGGTTGAGCGAGCAGCCCAAGGCCCTGCCGGAAGAAGCCGATACAAAGTTGCCGCTCTGAAAATCGAGCACCGCCTGTTCAATCTCTTTCCTAGTATTCATCACAAAAGGACCGTACCTAGCCACCGGCTCACCAATCGGCTTTCCGACCAAGAATAGAAATTCTAGAGTGACATCAGACTCATTAACAATACGAACAGGCAAATCTGACTGCTCGAAAACAGCCAACTCTTCGGCTTGCACTTGCACAACTGGCTCGGCAGCCGAAACCAACACGGAAGAAGCCTTGAGTTCGACTGAAGCGCCGGCGGGTCCAGACAAAGCGCTCTCCAGATTTTTCTGAGACACTCGCAGAACAGTTTGCCCTCCGAAAAAATAGGCAAGAACTGTCTGCTGAGGTTCCGGCTGGTACTCAAAGACGCCATTTTTTAACAAACGCACATGAAGATAAACTATGGGGATTTCTGTAACGCAGGCAGATTGGTGATTTTCAAATTTTCCGGCTATTAACCGAACTCGCTTAAGGCCGTCTTCGCTTTCAATTTCTTTGATTGATTCACTCTTTAGATCCTGATAGCGCGGCGCAATCATCTTCTTGGAAGCCGGCAAATTAACCCAGAGCTGAAAGCCATGCAAGACACCTCCATCTCTGAGCAGAGCTTGGGATGGCATCTCAGAATGAATCACACCAGACCCTGCAGTCATCCACTGCACATCACCAGGTCTTAAGAAACCACTATTCCCAGCAGAATCTCGATGCTCCATTTCACCAGCGAGCAAATAGGTAACTGTCTCAAAACCTCGGTGCGGATGATCTGGAGCCCCTTTCGCCTGACCAGGCAAAAGTTTCTCGGGTAGCATATGGTCCAAAAGCAAGAACGGGTCAAGCTGCTCCAAGCCTGCTAAAGGAAACGGTCGAGCGACAGCGAAGCCAGCCCCCTCTCTAACAAAGCGACTCGATACCACCGAAGAAACAGCCCGGGACGCCTCGAAATCAGAACAGGCTAAACCCTGAGTAAGTTGGACCTGGGCTGAATTACTACTCTTCTTCATTTGACTCCACTCCTTTACCGAGCTTCTTCAGCAAAGCAATTAGCTGAATCTGCTCTCTTTCCGAAAGAACTTCCATAGACTGATGAAGGTGTCGCTGATGCTCTTTGAAAGATGTCGAAGCAGCGCGAACTCCATCTTTTGTTAAGGCAACTATCCGAATTCGACGGTCGGCAGCATCAAAACTGCGCGAGACGAGACCCCGAGCTTCAAGCCGGTCTACAGCAGTCGTTATAGAACCACTCGTGAGAAGTATTTTTCGTCCTATCGTATTTATTGGTAATGGGCCTTTATGCAATAAGACTTCCAATATTGCAAAGTCAGTGCCAGTAATTCCTAGGCTCTCAATACTCCCGAGGGCCCTTCGCTCTAGAGCCCGTTCAGCTTTATAGAGAACGAGCCAGAGTTTAGTTGCCAAATCTAATTTCACATTGTTCATGAATACATACTACCAGTTCTCTTGATTTCAAGATACTTTACTTCTCGATTCTTTACATCAAACTTTCAGGGGCTAGCTAGAGCCAAACAGGACAAAACATCTGGTATTCTTTGCCAGGCGAATTCTAGTTTGGCTTGTTTGGGCAGCGAGGTCTCGTTGATTGAGTCATGGCAGTGCAAGATTTTTGGCTGGAGAAACTGAGGAGAGACAACCTACTTAAACACCCGGATTTCGATACTCCAGCACTACTACTCGACCTCGATCTTTTCGTAGAGAATGCACAACTTGCCTTCTCGGCCCTGAAGAGGATAAATTCCAAAACCAAAATTCGGCCGCATTGCAAAAGCATTAAGTCGCCGCAATTGGCTCGAATTCTACTTAACATGGGCGCTAATGGCATCTGTGTTGCTAAATTAAGCGAAGCCGAAGTGATGATGAATGGTGGCATCGACGACATACTTGTCACCACAGAGATAGCTGGGCCGACAAAGCTAACCAAGCTCATGATTCTCGCAGCAAGGAATCCAGAGCTAAAGATTGTAGTCGACAACCATATCTCAGTTGCCACACTGAGCGACTGGTGCGCCAAAGCAGGGCTAAAGCATCAACTCAAAATTCTCATTGACATTAATGTCGGACAAAATAGATGCGGGATAGAACCAGACTGTGACAAAGTGCTTGCCCTCACTGAGAAAATTTTGGCTTCCGGACATCTACAACTTATCGGACTGCAAGGCTACGAAGGTCATATTCAGCAGGCAAAACCTGAGCAAATGCAAGAGCACTGCCTAAAGGCAATGCAGTTGCTCACATCGCTAAAGCTACAAATTGAAAGCGCCCTGAAATCCCGAGAATTTGTATTTCAAACAATCACTACGGGAGGAACCGGCTCATTCCTGACTTGCGCCACCAATCAATACATAACCGAAGTTCAGCCCGGCAGTTTCTGCACTATGGATAGCTCATACAAAAGTTCGAACGGCACCCAATTTGCCAACGCCCTCGCGGTTGCAACAACTGTAATCAGCACCTTTGCAGATCGGATAGTAGTTGACGCCGGTCTGAAGAGCTTAAGCACCGACATGGGCAATGCTAAAGCGATAGAGCCCTATCAAGGCTATCATTACAGCCCGGCGGGTGACGAACATGGAATACTATCAAAGTCAGAAGCACCATCGAAGCCTGACACTCCATCAGAATTAGATGAGGTGAAGAGTCTCGATAGTGCACTCAAACCTGGCGACCTGGTTATACTGCTTCCCAGTCACTGCGATACCACTCTAAACCTGCACGACCATCTGTTTTTGGTCGGCGATGAAGAAACCCTCAAAACTCAATTCGAGCCAATCATAACTGCGCGAACTGGCTCCGCTGTGCCCGAGCATTTACGGATTGATCGCAAGTTAAAGATCGAAGGACGCGGCAAAAGCCAATGACCAATCCACAATATCAAGCCGCAATAAAATAAAGAGCTGAAACATCCGGGCGCAATTTGCGCAACTGGTCATCCTCAACTGGTCCAAATTCTAGACATGTTTGAATAAGTGCCTGCATTCCATTCATTTCAAAACTAACCACTTCAGTCAGATAGCGCTGGGCGAGATACAACTCAAGCCTGCGCCTGCTTATGCCAGCACACATATTTTGCAGTTGATTGACAAAGCCAAGAAGCGATAACACCACAGACTTCGAAGAGACGCTGTGCTGCGCACTATTCCTTACGTTGACACTCACCAAAGCTTGAGCCCCGCCCTTGAGTAAGTCTGGATTCTGCTCCAACTCCAAACAGAATTGACATCCCAATATCCTACACATCGCCTCCCCGTCTGAAGCTCCACTAGAATCAAAAGACGAAAATGCATGAGACCCAAACCCATCACGGGCCCAATCACTGGCAGAACTTGAGCCAATATTCACCAAACTTGATCTCACATTAGGCCTTTCTCTAGCGGGAATCAACTCAAATAGACCACCGGGCAAAGCCCTTATCCAGCCAGCAAACTCAAGCATAGTCAAGGCTTGATTTAACCTGGGCACATCAAAACCACTTATCTCAATCAGCTGATCCAGAGATACTTTTCCCCTCGAAATTACCTCCAAGATTGTTCTCTCGTCTTCGCCAAAACCATCATCATTCGCGCCCGATGATACGCACCCGCCTTGAACATTAGGTTCGCGTTCAACCGATGAGTCGCTATCCTCGAACCGACAGCAACATGATGTTGTGCACTCGCCGGTCTGGCAGGCAAGAGGCACTTGCTCCTCTGCATTTTCACAAGAACCATTCGCAGAAGCATCACCAGTGGAGCCAGGAGATCTGCGTTTTTGCCAGAACTCATCCTGGGCATCCGCCTCTTCTAGAGCCGGATGAATAAACTTTGAAGACGCAATACTTCTTTTGACATACAGGTCTATGAAATGTCTAGTTGATACTAGAGCACCACTCTGCCCCCAGCGGTCTCTTACAACAAAGAGAATAGACTGAAAGACGTTAAATGACGTAGACTTTGCAATACCAATGAAGTCAGCGAACCAGCTAGCGCTAACCACTACGCCGCGACTACAAAGCCACATTGCCGCATACCAAGGGCGCAACTTCCGCACCCTCTGAAAAAAGGTCCCGGCTGTCACACGTCCGTCAATAGAGCAATCTGGACAGTACCATATTCTGTGTCCATCTCTAAATTCCAGATCAACTTTTCCGCATTCCCGGCAAAGTAGCAAACCGGAAGCCTGTAAAGACGAAACCAAGTCATTCCAACAGTGCTCAGAGCTCGGAAATTCCTTACAAAACTCTACCCACTCGTGCATCACGCGCTCTCTTATGTCTAGCGACTTATGATTTGACATCTTTATACGATACAAAACTGAAAGGTTATCTTGTGAGACAGACATATGGCTCTCCCTCCTCAGGGTCTCATCAACATAAACGTAAAATCCAGACAAAAAGTTCAAAGTTGCGAAGTTAATTTTGAAGTAAAGGGTTATCGTTTAATTTCCAGAAACAGATCTCACTTAAATCAATAAAGCCACCCAAAGCCACGTATAATCATAGGTCCAGCACTCATAGTCTAACCCTCAAGAACATTAACTAACCATTCGCAAAAGAGTTGTATTTAATCCCGCCCGACACGAAGAACAAATTACCAGAGAGAGAAGAATGCTAATTTACGAAGTCAATCTAGAAGTAAACGATTCCGTCAAGTTCAAATATGCAGGCTGGCTTCCCTCACATCTAGAGAAGATGCTTAAATTCAGAGGATTTAGACATGCATACTGGTTTTACCGAGATCCGCAAACAGAAGGACTTGCAGAAAACTTAACCCTTTGGACAATCCATTACATAATCGATGATCTCGGATGCCTTAATGAGTACTTGCACGGTCCAGCCAAGGAAATGAGACAAGAGGCTATTGAACTATTCGGGGACCAATTTAAGGCAACAAGGAGAATCCTGACCCCTCTCGCCGGAGCCGGTATCGATACGGAAACCAGCACCTAACCAGGAACACGAGTAGATTCAGATGCGTATTTCCCCCCTGTTATTCAGAGCAGATGGCATGTACTATTCATGACAACACAGCCTAGCTAAATCCAGCGAATTAGCAACTCTTGCCTTAAAAACAGGTGCAGAGAATGTCCAACCAGAGGTCTGCTCCCAATAGATTCCAAAGCCTGCTGGCAACAGCAGCGAGCCATTTATTGCAGTCACTAAAGGACAATAGTGCGAGCTTCAGAATACTCGGAAAGACCGATAGCGCCAGACAAAAATTCAATGATGAAGACGATGACAAGACGGCTTACACAAAGGCAAACCCAACAAGTGAGCTTTCTGAGTCTGAACTGCAAGAACAAAGGATCCAGCTTAAGCTTCTAGTCAAGCAAAAGAATTATCTAGAGCTGGCTGCCCGCGCTTCCAATTGCTCAGACGAAGAGCTTTCGATGATTGCAGTGCACGGACTTGCCGACTTCGAAGAGTATGATTTCAAAGCCAATCCTCATGCCTATAGGACTCAAGTCCTTCTTCTGGAAAAGATAGCTAGAGGCTATTCAAAGTCCGCCATCAAAGCGCTAAAAGTACTGTTCAACAAGGTGAACAAAGTTGCCGCGCGCAATTTGTTTATTGAGCGACTAGAGCAAGAACATTGGCAGTATATGGTCTTGAACGGGTTGACCGTGCCTGTAGACATTCTTCTGCTAGCCACAGAGATTGATAAACAATTCTCCAGTGAGATCTGCCGAGACGTTTTCCAAATGCTCTGGTTGACCTTGCAGAAATCGCTAAACAGCCGAATATCAATGATTGGCGAAGTGCTAGGAGATCCCGAGCCTTTAGGATTTAGGTATAACCACAGCCAAACTGAAATCACCGAAAATATAAAGCTCACAGCTCTTGAGCTAGCGGACAAGTTTCCTGCTAAGGACCGCGAAAGGATACTGCTGTATGCAGCCCAAGACTACAATGAAATTGTTTCAAAAGAAGCTACTAGAAGGCTTATAGCCTACTGGTCAACGCCCGAAGGTCAAAGTCCAGAAGGATTGGAATGCTCCGGTATGCTTAGGCTTGCAGACAATTTGAAAATTGCAGCCATTGCCCTAAATTTTGACTGGAAGAAAGAGAGTGAAGCGACCGAGAGTGAGATTCAGACGCAGTTGGCTGAAGCGAATAGACTGCGAGCTGAACTCAATTCAGCGATGGATTCTATGCAAGGTTCGCAAATAAAACGACTCAAGTTCGATCTTGAACAAACGGAAAGACAGATTCAGTCACTCGCCCAAAGACGCTCCGGCTGCTTGCAAAAGTTGGTTAATCTTCTCTGCCGGGCCATGGATATTCCAGAGGCCGTCGTAGAATTCAATGAACACAGCCTTTTATGTGCCTCATACCAGGTGGGCACTGGCAGAATAGCTGTTTCAAGAGAACTTTTGCTTTCGCAAAATCCGCTCTCTGACAACCTGCTTTCAACGCTGGTTCATGAGCTCGTTCATATGGAGCAGGACGTCACTACGATTAGGTTGATTTGTGATTCGATTGACCTGACATTCGGCAAGCACGCAGGCGACCTCAATTCACTGATGCAACTCTATAGCAAGGCGGTCGGCTATCCGCCCGAGCCGATTTTCCTACTTGCCACGATGAGAAAGAGAGATGACAGGCGACTTACGGCAAAAGAAAGACAACGAGCGGAAAGACTTTATCAGGGCAGTATGGAAGCAGCCCAAATTCATGAACGGACAGTAAGACTAGAAGCAAGGTTGGAGAAAATCGATAAAGCGCGCACCAGGCTTGAGTCTGGAGATAGCGACAATGAGCTTCTCTCCTGTCTTCTTGACCAGAAGGGAATGGCACGTCTATTCAGGAATGGCAGGGTACCTGCGATTTTGCTGGATGAACTGGAAGAGAGCAGATTAGACTTGGAAGCCGTTGTGACCAGCTTCTCTATCAAGATAGAGACTGGTAAAGCAGAGAGTCTAGTACAAGCGGCTCACACTCTCATTAGACAAGGCTATGGTCGCCACTTTGAACCAGTGAAGATGCGCATTAAAACAGTTCTGGTGCAAGTTCTCAAGGAAGAGCAGCGCCGACTGAACAAAGCACTTGTTGTGTCTAGGCGTCAAGGCTATCACGAAGAGGAAGCCTACTATATAGATGATCGCACTCAAGTTCTGGTCCGTTGCCTCGAGAAAGAATGGCTCAAGCCGCAATAAGAATGCGCCTCAGGCAGTCCGCCCAGTTTGAGGCCATGGCTACGAGCAGATCGTCTCAGGCAGTCCGCCCAGTTTAAGGCCATGGCTGCGAGCAGATCGTCTCAGGCAGTCAGACCCAATTCCTTAATAAGATTGAAATTGGTCCGCAAAAGCAAAAGCGAAGTATTGGCGTCCATTGTCTGCAGCTTCTCGCTGAAATAGCGCTGGTCTTCAGGCAAGAACTTCCACGAGACCTGTGTTTCGCCGGCACGCTCGGTTATGTCCACCTGTATACGCAGCGAGGTAGAATGGCGTCCTCGCCCTGCACCACGAGCTTCTGTCCGACTGCGATGCATTTCTTCTTCCGGGCTTTCTTTCAGGATCGAGACACCTTCAAGCCTAATTGCCTTTTCTAGGGGCTCGTCAATTCTCACTTGGTGCAAATGCCAGCGCTGATTGCTCTGCCGCGCTGCCAAAGCTTTCTTGACTGAGTCGTAGGAAGCAGAAAGATTGCGACCGACCTTAATGGAGCGTGGGCGCAGAGTGCTATGCCCTGTGACATTCTTTACTGTTCGACTCAAAACACGGTACTCGATGAAGTTAGCCAGTCGAGGCCAGAGAATGAAAACGGCACCGCCTACAGCAAAGCTACAAAGCAGCGACTCAGGGCTGACAGCCGGCATGGCGAAAAATTCAGGAATGAAAGGCATAGTAAAGTCCTTTGAATAACTAACGGCTCGGGCAAGTCAATTTTGAAAAGTCGATATCGGACAAGTCAATCTTGCAAAGTCAATATCGGCAAGGTCTATTTTTAAATGGTCAAATTGGCAAAGAACCAAAGGTCAAAGTGGGAAGGTCAATTTAGTATAGTATGTGCAATACAAAGTAAATTTCTCGTGAAATGAGAAATTTCGAAATGGGGCATCTACGAAAAAGTGTCGCCAATCTTTCTGTTTGGGCGGCATTCTTGAACTTTTTAACTTCCTTAACAGAGCCTAAGCCGCTCTTTCTTTGATCACGTTTTGCACACAAGCAAAATTAATAATGGTCATAGGTAAAGAGCAATGGATGTGCGATCAAAAATTCGAAGCTTAACTCGAAAGAATCGAGGAGGTAGATATATGCAAGAACTCAATCAATCACAGGGCGCGCGCAGAGACCTTTGGCACAAAGACTACATAAAAGCCGCCCAAAACAATATTTCAGTAACAGATTTGAAAAAACTAGCCAGCCACAATCACTACCGCGTGAGAGCCAGAGTAGCCGAACATCCACATACTCCAATTCAAGTTCTCTACAATCTCGCGCTCGATCCCCACTTTGAAGTGCGTTCCGCCCTCGTGGCTAGAGACTGCATCCCTGCCGTCATCTTCGAACTTCTATTGGCTGATGAATGTCCAGAAGTGCGCTACGAACTTGCTGAAAATCCCTATTTGGAAATGAACCGCCTCCTGCGTCTAACCGAAGACACCAATCCCTATGTCTCCGAGCGCGCTTGGCGAACACTTAATACAATATCTCACAGAAGAAAAAATACGGTATCGGTCGCTAAATCCGTGGTGGCGGACAAAAAGTGCATGCCGGTCAATAACTGCTCTCCGGAAGAAGACGCTCTAAAGGCAGAGACTGCGATCACTCGCAAATTATTGGCTAGCTAAACTTGCGACCGAAGTGAAGGAGCCCACGCCAGTCCTCGCCGGCGTGGGTTTCTTCTTTTTCAAATTACATTCGGCAGCTCTCTTATAGTTCAAGTAAGGCTCAAAACCGGCGCCAAAGCCTCAAGTACTTGCCTATATCGAGAATCTTTCAGCGGCGACAGCAAAAACTGCACTTCGTCGAGCAAGCGCATTTCACCACCAGGTAAAAGTAAAGGCAAGAGCCTTTCATTGATGGCTTCCTTCGGCAAAAGATAGAGCTGTCCGCGTTTCTCGCCGTCAAAAGCCAGACAATCGACGAGAGGCACGAGTACACCTTGTTCAGCCGGACAATAGGCGGCGCTTAGACCAGAGGCACCTTGGCTGCGCAGCTGGTAAATCGTACTTTCACAATACCCGGCGAAAGCTTCTCTCTGCAGAGCATACTGGGTATCAAGCATGGTTTCTTCCAGCGCCCGGGCAAAATCGCGCAACTCACGCCCACCCATGAGGGCGGCGCCAGGTGAAAGCAACAAACTTTGCTCAAGTCGTGCCACCAGCCTTGACCCCAGATAAAACTTGCGCACCGGTCCGGAAAGAGTTAGAACCGCCCCCGGGCGCTCGCCCAACATTGCCAGAGCTTCTTTGAGCGCCTCATAGCAAAAACCGTCGAACCATGACTGACTAAAAATCTCTTTCAATTGAGAGCCATTGGCGGCGGTCAAACCGTCGCTGGAGCGAACCGAACCGCCGCCGTACTGCAAAAACTCGCGCAAAAGCTCGAAAGCCAGTTCATAATCGCCCCTAGAACTAAAGGGCAAGATAGAGACATGGCACTCTTCCAGATCGAGCCTGACCTCTATGCCTCGGCTCGAAACAAAAGGCCTATAAAAGTGATAAAGATAATCCTGCTGCCAGCTCTTAGAGCGATTGCCGAGCTTTCCTTCAATTTCAAAAAAGTCGGGACAAGATATGGACGCCCAACCAAGACGAGCCTCCAAGTCTTGCAAAAACAGCAAGGGTGGGGGCAAACTGCCGCATTGCACTGAAAATGTGCTGGACATGAGAAGCGAAAAGCCTTGTACTACAATAGTAAGTCTCTATGGTACACGATAAGCTAATATGGTAAAGAAAAATCGGCAAGCTCTAATAAACCACGTATATTAGCGCGGCGGGGGCAAAGCACCAAACCAGAAATGAAGCGGAAAAAGCCACCTCAATATCTTAAGCCGGCTCCCAAGCCAGTTCTCAAGCCAGTTCTCAAGCCGGTTCTCAAGCCGGTTCTCAAGCCAGTTCCCAAGCCGGCTCTGAGCCATCTAGCTGGTCTAGTCTCATTGGTCTTGCTGAGCCAACTAATGGGCGCAGATGGCTTAGATGGCTTAACTAATTCAGCTGGCTCAGATTGCAGATACGACGGTGACGCCAGTAAAAGTTCAGGGGCGCTAGCCAATTGGGCGCTGGCTGCAGAGGCTAAAGACTCTAAGCCAGAAAATCACAGCTCAGAAAATCTCAAATCAAAAAATCCTAAGCCAGAAAATCACAACTCAGAAAATCTCAGATCAAAAAATCTCAGCTTAGATAGCCTGGCCAAGCTATATAACCAAGGTCGTTATTCAGACAGTGCCAAAATCGCCCAAAAACTAATCGACCAAAATCCCAAAAATCTAACTGCGCGCTATTACCTGGGCAATAGCTATTTAAAGCTAGGCTTACCCCATGAAGCCCTCAATCAGTATTCTTTCTGCGTCAATTTCGGCAAGGGCACCCAAATAGCCACCTACGCCCAAGAAGCCATCGCTGGTATCAACGACATTCTTACTGGCGCAGAGCCAAAGACCAACGCAGGCTCTGCCACCGCTCGCGGTAGCAATCCCAACTCGTACAATTCAAGACAAAATGCCCCTGGCGGTAGCACAGGCAGTGGCTTGGATCAAACACCTCAAGACCGCAATTACACACTCAAAACCGAGATATTGACCAGGGGCTCTCAGAAAATAGAAGACCTCAAGGCAAAATTCAAAGAAGACCTAAAGCGGCTACAAAAAGAATTCGAAAGTAGAACGGCAAGCATCCCCCCGGAAAAGCGCCCGACGCCCGGCGGCATGAAAGCCAAAGACCAGCTGCTTCTGGCAGAAGATCCCCAAACCAGGCGCTATCTAGAGGCTTTGGACTTGCAAGAAAAAACCAGCCTCAATCTCAGTTCGAAATTGGCTGAGGACATAGACCGCATCACCTCTGAATGCAAGCGACAAGTGGAAGCCCTAGACAGCGGCGATCCGCATAGACTGAAAATGGGCGCCGGCAGCGCCAATGTCAGAGATTATGTAAACTATGGTGATTCGGTTTTTGACACCATCCCCGACCAAGCCCCCCTAACTGCAAGGGCAAAAGCGCTTACACCAGACAAAGTAAAAAATATGACTCAAGTCAAAAGCCAAGGACAAAGACAAGGACAAAACCAAGCTCAAAGCCAAGTCCAAACGCAAGCCCAAAACCAAGCCCAAAACCAAGCCCAAAACCAAGCTCAAAGCCAAGCCCAAAGCCAAGGCAAAGAAAACGCACACACCCGGTCAGATATTGATATTCAAAAACGAACTCAAAATCAGTCTCAAAGTCAAACTGAAAACGCAGTAAAGGCTGAGTAATGGAGCCCAAAAGCAATCGCGTAATTGGCAAAAACAGACTGGGCTCTATCGTTACTATGTCTGCGCTCTTACTCTCGGCCGCCCTCCCCCTGTCGCAGGCAGCGCCGTCCAAGCAAGTGGAGAAACCAAAACTCTATGGAAGAGTCGACCAGGTTTCCAGCACCATGAATGGTGCCGGCATCAAGATTGAAAGTCTCGCCCTACCTAGTAAAGTCACCGGTGTACGACTGGGATCCCCGGCTTACTATGCCGGTCTTATGCAGAACGACTTGGTGGATGGCATCAAGCTCAACGGCGATGTCTTGCAGGTCACTTTTCAAAGAGCCGGCAAGCGCTACGGCATAAGTGTGCGCAGTGCCCCTGAAAACGAGACTGAATCAAACCCGAGCGGCTCGCGTCGCAACAACACCACATTGCGCAGTCAAGCGGTAAAAATAGCCGATTGGAAATATTTGAAAGACTATGAAATCTATCTTTTGATCGACCGATCAGGTTCTATGGAAGACGAAGTGGATGGAGATCCCCGCTACCGATCTCGCTGGGAATGGGTACAAAAGGTTACCGCCGATTTTGCTGGCGAAGCAAAAGATTTTGCCGGTAAATCACTAACAGTGGTGCCTTTCAACGATCAGATGAGCGTCTACCGCGATATTACGCCGGCAAACTTGGGTTCGGTGTTTAGAGGAATGCGACCACAAGGGGCAACCAATCTCATGACCCCTCTGCAGTTTGCCTTTCAAGATTTTGAGAACCGCACTAAAGGCTCTCAGCCGAACCAGCCGGTCGGTCGAAAACTTTTGATTGCCGTCATCACAGACGGAGAGCCTCAATACTATGAAACCTGCGCCAGAGTAATCGTCGAGGCGACCCAGAAACAAACCGAACAGTTCCAGAAAGAGCTTATCTTTCTTGGTATTGGTGAAAACACAATCGGCGAGGGGGTTTTCAACTTTTTCGATGACGCCCTCATGGCCCAGGGCGCTAAATTCGACATTGTCGATGTAGTCAATTTCGATGAGCTGCAAGATCTTGGTATTGCCGGTGCGATGATGGAGGGCTTCAGACATGCCAAAAAGCAGTCAGGCGATTTCTCTGATAATGAACTGGCAAGAATGCTCAAGAAGCTGCAAAGAAAAGGACGCTGAAGCGGGTAATATATTGATCAATCAAGCCAAATATGCCGACACAGATCTAAATAAGACTTCAGGTAAAGAAATGCCCTCCAAACGTCCGAATTCAAAGAGATTTACGTCCTCCTCGCACTTAGTTGCGGCAATCGCCTTAGCAGCAAGCCTTTCCTCTTCCATCATTTACAGCAGCAGCACCAGTGCAGCCCCGGCAGCCAACTCTGAAATGACTGTTGATCAAGCCATAGTAAAAGCAGCCATGGCCAGACAACAAAAAAACCATCACGAAGCACTGCGCATTTTGCGACAGGTGGAAAGCAAGGCAGGCAGCGTGGCCGGGTTTTATGCAGAAAGGGCGGCTAATTACATAGATGCCGGCGATCTGGAAAAGGCAAAGGCAGACTGCCTTAAGGCTATAAAGCTCAATCCACGCCTTTCTGATGCCCATGACCGACTCGCTTACTATTATGCCCAAACCAACAAGCCGCTCTTGGCTATCAATGAATATTCGCAAGTTATCAAGCTCAATCCCAAATCGCCAAAGCCATACTACAACCGGGCTCTAGCCTATAAAAAACTCGGCAAATTACAAGAAGCCGGAAGAGATCTGCAAGAATTCGACAAAGTCTCAAAAGTGTTAGCCAGAAGAGAAGAAGAAAGCTCGGTGCTGGAAACAGTCAATAAACAACTGCGAGAGGGCAATAAAAAGAACGCCATTGAAGCGCTGGAATCGGCTCAAAAATTCTTCCCCTCGGCTGCATACGCATATAATCTAGCCGTGCTGTACGAAGAGCAGAAGCAATATCCCAAAGCACTGAAATATTTCGATGAAACTATAAAGCTAGCCAAGGGTGATCAAGAAAAAACATCAACTTTGGCATTCGCCTTTCTAGACAAAGGTAATCTTCTTTCAAAGTTGAAAAAGTACCAAGAGGCGGTGCAAAGTTTCAGCGATCTTTTGGCTCTATGTCAAAAGGGGCATCCGGTAAACTCGGTCAACGCTCTTTTAAAAGAATACAAAAAGCTGGCATTGGGTGAGAGAGCCCGCAATTATCTTCTCTTGAAAGATATCGACAAAGCCCTTGCCGATTGCAATGCACTTCTCAAGTTAAATCCTAAAGCCGGGATTGCTTATCAGATCAGAAGCGCCATCTACAAAGTACAGGGCAAAGCAAGCCTGGCTGCAGCAGATGAAAGCAAGGCTAAAAAACTCGGTATCAATTCGGTAATTGATACGTCTCTTTTGCTCAGCTCTCCAGACGGCGGTTATAAAAAGGCCTACGACGAAATCACCAAGGTAATCGAAGAGCATCCTGACCATCCCCATCCTTACAAAGACAGAGCCTATTTGTCGCTGCGGTCTAAGTACTACAAACCGGCCATCGATGATTTCACTACTGTTTTAAAAATGACGCCTGATGATGCCAGCATTCTTTTGGTGCGCGGCGAATGTTACTTTATGCTCAACGATTTCAAAAATGCCAAAGAAGACTTCAACAGAGTAATCTCAATTAGTCCGGAAAAATCACAGGCAGCCTACGCTTGGAAGCTCAAGATCGATAAAGCCACAGGTCAGGTAAAAGAGACAACAAGAAATACCGCCGACTAAGACGGTCGTTCTTGCCCATTTTTTTGGCGAGAATATTGTCGAGAAAAGCTAGACCAACTACTTCATCGAGGCTAGAAGTAGCTTGAAATAAGCATCTAGATCTAAACGCGAAATGCCCCCCTTTGGTCCGGTGGGATCTTCTTTCACTTGATCCGAAATCGCTTCTTGATTGCTCAGCAAGAAAGTAATGAAAGACTTCTCTCTTGCAGGTGTAGCATCCGATTTGAGAGCAGCCTCTAGTTCAGACCTTTCTATAAAGCCGTTACCATTGGCATCAAGGGCATCAAAAGACTTGTAGGCATACTCCTTAATCTGGTTGATACTGTCTTGAACGGTTCCTTTCGGCACATAATTGGAAACCCAGGCTTTTTCAAATTCATCAGGTTCTGACACAGGACCCTCGCAGTTGGTTGATTGGAAATGCGCATAAAGCACACTGCAATAGTTCTACCAGAGTAAAGAGCTAGATAAACTCACCTTGAAAAGTTTCGAAAGAATTCCCACATCTCTTCGCTGGCATCGATGTCTTGGCTGATGGCACCGCTCACATCAGAAATAGCCTTGAGATTCAAGCAACCAGGCCAAGTATGCCCACCCCCTTCAATCTTATAGAGCATCACCTGGCTTGAGCCGCTGCCCCAGACGGTCTTTTCCACATGGGTACCGTCGTTGGCGGAGCGATCCGGCAATCTGGTAGAGCGCGGAGTCGGCGAAGCGGCATTGCGCGAGACCCAAAAATCGATTGTGTCGGGGGCTGTACTCAAGCCGCCCAGTCGGGCTATCGCCCCGTCCAGTGCAATGTCGCCGCCCACACCTAAGGCCTCGCCCAACTTACCCATCTTCTTAGAGCGTCCGTCATCCCATGGTATGAGAGGGTCTTCGCTGCCCAAAAAGAAAACAATCGGCATGCGACTATGGGTGCTATCCCGACTGGCACCGCCTCTGGTCAAGGTTGAAGCGACCACACCGCAGGCGGCGATTCGCTCAGGAATAGTAAGCGCCAAAAGCTGGGTAAAATAGCCACCATTTGAAATGCCGCAAGCATAGACCCGGCGGCGGTCTATCTTGAACTGCACCGCTAGTCTATCGAGCATAGACTGCACAAAAGCCACGTCGTCATTGCCTGTGGCGGTCAAACCGTCCTGCCAACGACCGCCCACGGCAGTGGGAAAGACAACTATAAAGCCTTTGCGATCTGAAAGTCCGGTGAAGCCGGTCAGACCAAACATCATATGCCCGTTCATGCCCAGACCATGAAAAGCCATGACAACCGGATAGGCCTGCTTGCCATCGTAACCAGCCGGTAAGTGTACGAGAAACTCACGGCGCTGCCCAGCCACCAAAACCGAGTCAACAAAGTCCCGATTAGAGACTAGAGTTGAGCGGCCAGCACCCTGTGCTTGCTGTGATGCAGGCAAACGACCGGCATCAGCTCTCAGCAGCTGGCTTTGGTATTGGGTCTGATTGAGATAGTTAGTATGATTCTGCACTTGCCCCTGATTTTGATATTGCTGCAGATACTGACTTTGCCCGCCCTGCAGCTGGGTGCTGGTGCTATTTATGCTGGTGCCATTTGTGCCTTGCGTCGAATCGACCCAGCGCGCCTGCCTTGAGCCTGGCACCCATTCATAGCGCCTTTGCCCGGTGTTGCCGCTTTGCGCCAGAGCTGCATTGTTAAGGCAAGGGGCTAAGACAAGCCCCAAAAAGCCTAAAAAGACTGGGCTAAATAAGAACAATCTGGAAAAGATAGAAAAGCCCCTAAAGAGTCGCTGCATTACTCTAAACAAGACCGTATAGTTATTTAGCATGCTGGGTATGTCAATATCGTAGATATACAGGTGCGCCCAAAGTGACAAAATTCAAGCTGGCTACTTCACTTTCTTGCGGACTCTTTGCCGCCATCGCTGCCGCTCTCTTTGATTTTAGCAGGGCACTGCCTGCCCTGGCGCAAATGCCGCCCGGTCCCGAGAGTATGGAGCCGCCGCCGGTGATCACCAAACCAGACCTCAATCTGGAAGCGGCTGCCATTCCTACCGAAAGCCTCAATGTCGTGGAAGGATCGCTAAAAGAAAAGCGCCTAAACGTGCTGCGCAAAATAATGGCGGCGAAAGCGCACGGCATCGGCATTACTCCTTATATGAGCGCCTTCAATTTTGTAGAAGAGATGGTGAAAGCCAAGGACAGCGAGGCCAACATCGAAAAGAGACTGACCTCTATCGATGAGGGACTAAATGATCAGCTTAAGCGCAGCGTCGATCTTAAAACCCAAAGGCCAACACCACCGGTGGCGGCAGGTTCTCCCATGCCCAGTGCGCAGTTCCCCGGCATGGCTGACGCTTCAAGCGGTGACATCATCAACAAACTAAAGAATAAATTCGGCGGCAAGATACCAGGCAATATCATGGACAAACTGCCTCCCGGCATTGCCGATAAGTTTGGCGGCGATCCCAGTCAGCTCTTGAATGATCCCAATCTTAAGGACCTGTTGAAAGGTCTTAAAAACTAACCTTCATGACCCATTGGCTTGTGCCCGACAGACAAACGCAGACCCAAGTAGAAGAATGAAGGAAGACCAGGAGAAATCGCAATTCTTTAAACCCGGCTCGGACACCTTGCCGGTGGCACTCGGCGACTCACCCCTGGGCGGGCGCTCGCGCACTATTGAAAAAGCGGGTTTGCCATTCAAAAGCGGCGATGTCATCGACGGCAAGTTTCAAGTAGTCGACTTTCTTGGCGAAGGCGGCATGGGCGCGGTCTACAGAGTCAAGCACCTGACACTGGGCAAAGAACTAGCCCTGAAAACATTTCGCTCCAATCAAATCGACCAAGAAGCCTGGCTGCGCTTCCAAAGAGAAGCCCAATCGATCGGACGGCTGCAGCATGAGAACATCATTCGTATTTATGACTTCGGCATCAGTGAAGGCAATCGCCCCTATTACGCCATGGAGCTGCTGCACGGTCAAGACCTAGCAGAGAAACTGAAAAGAGAAGGGGCTTTTCCCCTTAAGCTCACCCTGCAAGTCTTTATACAAACCTGTTCAGCCCTAGAGCACGCCCACAAAGCCGGTGTAGTACACCGCGACATCAAGCCGGCCAACATCCACTTAGACCTTACAGATCCCAAACGGCCGGTGGCCCGTCTGGTAGATTTCGGCATAGCCAAACTAGCCTCAGGCGAAAGCCAAAGGCTGACAAGCGTCGGCTTGGTTTTCGGCAGCCCTCTCTATATGAGCCCAGAACAAGCCATGGGCAGAGAAATAGACGCGCGCAGCGATATCTATTCACTGGGCTGCGCCTTGTTTGAATGCCTTACCGAAAAGCCGCCCTTTCTAGGCGAGAATATTGTCGAAACTTTGACCAAGCATCAGTGCGAAGAACCGCCCACACTGTCGGCTATTGATATTGGTTCGAGATACCCGCAGAGGCTGGAAGGACTCTTGAAGCGCATGCTCGAGAAGGAGGCAGCTGCGCGCGTTTCTTCAATGACCGAAGTAAAAAAAGAATTGGAAGCAATTTATCAGAGCTTACTCTTGACGGGGCAAGGGCAGACTTTGCAAAGTAAGACCATCGGCGAATTCAGCGGCAGCACCACCGGTGTACGAAAACCCGTCCTCAGTCATCGGGCTGAAGACGAAGAGGCAGGGGCAACCAAGCTCGAATCAAAAAAGAATGCGATACCAACAGCGGTGCTAATGATTGTAGGCACTTTAATGCTTTTGGTCGCGACAGTGGGCTTCACAAGCTTTATGAGCAAGCCAACCTCAACAATTCAAAAGATACCGACAAACAACAACGATCTAGCGGTCATTCCAGGCGCCAGCCTGACAAGAGACAAGCACGGCAACAAAATCATTAGAATCAATTTCAACGCCTTCGATTGCGGACTCGTCGGCTTGGTTGGAGAAAAGCCGCACCCTCGCTCGGGACTTGAGGATTTCCCAGGAACAACCAAACTCCTGTTTCAACCAACTCATGAATTTATAAATAACAAGGAAAAATGGTTTGCTGTAGCAGACATTCCCTTCTGGGAAGTCCGATTCCTGCAAGGTGAGAACGTTACAAGAGAAATGATCAGAGAAGGACTAAGTGCGATGCCCGATTCTCGCAGCTTCGTAATTCGCAAAGGCGTCATTGAAGGACAATTGAGCAAACTCAAGGAAAACAAACTCTTCAACATAGATATTGGTCATTCTAGACTAACCAAAGAGACCCCTCAAGATGTCCTCAAACTGGATGCGCATCGCTTTGCCCTTGATGGTCTCAGCCCCGATGAAATGGACGAATGCATTGATCAATTGAGGGGTAAGAAGAAGATTTTCGCCCTCAGACTAGATGATTGTGATATCAAAGCAAGCACACTAGAGAAACTACGCACTATGCCAAACCTTGCCACTCTAGAGTTGCGCAACTGCAAAATAGACAATGCCAAACTAGAAGAGCTAAGCAAAATAGGCACCCTGAAAAGACTGCACTTGGGCAAGGCAAATTTATCTGCAGGAGCAGCAGAAATCATTAGAAAAATGCATCTTAACTTACTCACTATCAAACTTGACGACGACGAAAAGCTCAATGAAGAAATCAGCCAAATCTGTAAAGAGAAAGGCATAAACCTGGAAACAAAAGATGACGGCAAAGATGATTACACAGACATTATCAATCTGCCAGTCGAAAACTAAGGCTATTGGGCTCTTACCCGCTCAGTCTAAAGTAGTAAAACTGATAATCAGCCCAAAGAATGAAGGAAAGGCAAGCCTCGCGGTCTAATATAGCGTCGAGGTGGTTGCCATGAAACTTTATGTCTACAAAGAATTTGCCTATATCTGGCAAACCGTGCTGGGTGTTCTCTTTCTTGCCCTGGCTTATTTCCTAGGAAGAGAAGACGGCTCTGGAGACTTCACAAGGCTGCTCGCCAGCTGGATACTCACCTTACCTGGACTAATCTGCCTGCTTTTTGGCATCACCACTTTTGTATTGAGAAGAGAGCCGGACATCTGGGCTTAGAGCACCTGACTCACACGCCTGATTTAATACAACTGCCTGTATTTAAAGCCTGACTCAAAAGCCTGCCAGAATAGCCTGCTATAGACGGAGTTCTCTCTATTAAGCAAACTAGACAAAGCCCTCAAGAGAATACCCTCTAGATAAAGTAAAAGAGCAGCGGCAAGCTGAAAGCATCTGCCCTCACAAACTCTTTACACTGCGGTGGTATATACAGATCATCGGTGCCAATCGGCAAGGGATGAATACTGTGAAGATTAGAGCGGCTCAAACCTTTCAATTAGGTCTTAGAGACAGACCTGGTTTTTGTTTGCCGGGCGCGCATCGTAAGCAGGGACGCAGGCAAGAGCCCCGGCAAGAACTCAGACAAGAACTCAGACAAGAACCCAGACAAGGGCGCAGGCAAGGCTCAAGCATCGCCGAATTTGGTCCGGCTTTCTTCTTTCTCTTCATATTTGCCGTCTTTCCGGTACTCGATATTATCGGACTGGGCTTCGGCTACGTCAGCTCGATTTCGCTAAACGACCTGCAGCTCCGCCAGGCTGTGAAGGTGCCAAGATCAGAAGCAGAAGACAAAAACGGCTCCGTTAAACTGCTCATTCCAAAAAAATACGTCAGTACACTTGCCGGCGGACTGGCCAGTATCACCCAGCTGCCTTCCACCCAGGTCATTTATGAAAGCGGGCCCGGCGGTATCTTTGTCACAGTCACAACCCAAGTCACTGTCTCGCCCTTCCTCACCATTCCCTTCTTCTCTTCGGTGCCCGGACTAGGCGCCCCGGCCACCTATACGGTCAGTAGTACCCGGCTACTGGAGAATCCAAGATTTTATGCCAATTAGAAAAAGCCGACGAGTTCGAGCCCAAACACTGATAGAAGCCATCGCCGGCTTTGCAGTTATCATTCCGCTTGCTCTTATGGCTCTTGATTTAACAGTTCTGGTCACAACTTCACAGTCTAACGAGCAATGGGCAGAACTAGCTGCACGCAGCGCCGCTTCTCAAGCCAATGCCCAAAATGCCAGGCTGACGGCTGAAAGCTGTCTAGCCAAAGCCAAAACATCCAACATCGTGCAAAGTGTCGCTTTAGAAGGTGTTGACTATGACTTAGGCAAAGGCCAGGTCACAATCAAAACCAAGATGCTGGTGAATATGCCTGTGCCTTTTCCCTTTCTTTCTCAAGTCGAATGTCATGCCAGCGCTATTCAACCAATAGTGGCAACACCGGCCCCACTCTAGGAAAAACACATGACACCACCTGTGATATCAACAAATAAAAAGATAGCGCCGCGAAGAAAGCGGGGCGCCGCCACCGGTCTGGTCATTTTCAGTACCTTTTTGTTAATTATCTGTATTGTCGGCTTATTTCAATTGAGCATGGTCATGGGCGGCTCAAGACAAGTAAGAAACGCAGTTGATGCCGGGGTACTCAATATCTCAAAACGCATCATCGAAGTAAAAGTACCGGCCAGCCCCCAGTACAAAGACGTTGCCGACTCGACAGGCAATATCGGCATATCAAATATCAATCGTATCTGGGGCAAGGCTTATCTAGTCAACGCCAATGCCGAATCAATGAAAGCAGACGGACAAGCCGGTTCCAATACCGAAACGGCAGCCGAAGCAGCATTTGGTCATGCCAAAAACTTAAACGACATGCTCTTCAATAAAGTTTCAGACGAGAATGTATTGAACATGTACTTTCAACAATTGGCGCACCAACGCCAAGCCAGCATGGTAAAGGCAGACAAGGTGGAGCGCTCGCAGGCAGACACGATTTCAATCGCCATGATCGATAGAGGACTTGAAAGCAATCTCAGCTATACCGCAGGACAACTGCCAGATCGCATCACCGCCCAGGGCACCACTTTCGGCAACAAGTCTTATTTAAAAGGCTATGTGCCTATGCAGGCAAACAATCATCAATTCGCCTTCACTTCTTTTCGACAGGGTGAAATGCCGCACCTAATTGATGATACCTATTTTGAAAACAACAATGCCGCCAAGCCTGTTGGCGGTGCCTACACTCCCCTACCCAATGCCTTCAAAAGACACGGCGAGGTCGACTCGGTATCGGGCAAACTAACGGCGGTGGCATGCGCCGCTGCCAATCCGCAGCGCACCTACACCTTGGCTATCCCATACTCTTTTGTGACGATTCAGGTAGGCAATACAGCAAAATGGCATGTCGACCAAAAGAAAATCAAAGAAACAACCTATGGTTTCAAACCAGAAGAACAAAAGGGCATTAAAGACTATCCTCTGCCTAGCGGCGGCAAACTATACGGCAATGCCAGCCTGGGCAACGAATACTCGGCAGCCACCACCTTGCTGGAAGTAATCGAAGCCTTACCGGGGGACCATAACCAAGCTTTCAAAAAGCTCTTGCAGCGCATCAAAGAAATAGATCCTGATTTCAACCAAGAAAGGCTCAATAAGCTATTGCAGAGCGCCGCTTTCAACAAAGAAGAAGCCCCCTCGGCTTCAGGAGAAGCCCAGCCCCGCAAATACTTTATCTATCCGGTTTATTCTTCGGCGGACAATACCGACCCTACTATCAAGATTGGCTCCGACAAACAAAACCTTCCCTCTTGGCTCAATCCAGACAATCCGCCGGAAGGGCTAGATAAAACAGTGATTCAAGAGAACAAGCAGAAAGACAAGCCGAACTACTGCTGGGGTTATGTTGTGGGCGGCAAATCGAGCTCGGTCAAACACTGGACCGAAGTCTATGGCGACGTGCTCTGGCAGCCGGGCACTGGATTTGGCCAGCACCTAGGCGAACTGCGCTTTGCCCGGGTGACCGACATTTATTTTGCAGACGAACCAGATTCGGGACCATGAGATATAACTAGATAAGCAGCACAAATAAAACTAATGAATACAACTCGACCAAAACTTGCTTTTTCTTTACGCCGTTATTTTATGACGGCGACTGTGTCTGCGGCGTGGTTTGCCACTGTGCCGGCGGCGCTGCTTGCCACTTTACCTGCGACCCTGCTTGCCACTTTACCTGTGACGCTGCTGGCGTCACTATTGCTTATCCAAATGCCGGCCTTGGCACTCAGCCCCGACCTAAAAGATGGAATTTCCGCCTACAACAAAGGCGACTATAAAGAAGCCGTTTCGCATCTGAGCGCCGCGCTCTCACAAGATTTCAATAATGCCGTTTTGCATTACTATCTGGCCAATTCTTTCGTCAATCTCGGACAGAAAGAAAGCGCCATCAGAGAATTCAGAATCGCCTATGCCCTAGAACCAGAGAAAGAGGCAGGCAAACTTTCTAAATTAGCCCTCAAGTATCTCGGTGCCGAATCGGCAGAAGCCGCCCCCGAGAAGAAAACACCGACGCCGCCGCCCAAAACAGCGGAAGAGTTGAAACGAGAGGCGGCCATGCAAAAGCTGAAAGAGCAGCTCAGCCGAGACTCAGAAATAAATCAGAAGTCAGCCAGCCAATCGGCAGAAAGCACAAGTCGTCACGGCAATGCTTCTGTAGATGCCCAACGCCAAGCTATTCTAGAGGGTCTACGTTATTACCGGCGCGGTAGACTGCAGCAGCTTCCCATGCCTCAAGACAGCGCTAGACAGCTGGAACTACTAAAATCACTTTGGGAAGGGCAAGCCAATTCACAATACCAGCAAGCCGAACAAAGACGATTGGAATTGGAGAAAACCGCACAAAATCTCAATGAACTAATGCAAGACAAGCGCAAAGGCGGACACAAACTGGTTCCCGAAAGCTCGAATCTTTATATAAGAACCTATCAAAGCCATAAAGAAGAGAGTAAATCGAACGATAAGACCAAAGAAAAATCTGGCGATAAGTAAAGTATCAAAGGCAGTAGCAATAAAAAATTGAAGCAACCCAAAAAGTCGGTCCAATCTCAAAAGAAAGAAGAAGCGCTCTTTCAGGAGATGCGCCGAGAAGGCGATCAAGCCTGGCGAAAGCAAGATTGGCCGACGGTCCATAAAAGCTATTTAGAAGTAGCCGAAAACCTACCGGCGCTCAAGCTCAACAAGCAAAATCGCTGCACCTACATGTACGAAGGTGCAGCCTATGCCTGCATTTGCCAAGGAAAGTTCAGACTAGCCCTAATGCATATGAGACAAGCTTTCGAGAGCGCCCAAAAGAAAGAACCTTACTATTCAGAAGGCTTGAACTATATAGCCCAACATCTAATTGAGCTTGACTCTTACCGAATGCTCAAGAACAAGGCAGATTTGGCTTCAGCAGACGCGCTCAGAAAAGAGCTTCGCCAAGCCCTGAAGGCAGAAATAGAAAAAGCAGAAAAAAACATCGAAGCAGCACCACAAAAAAGAGGCAGCTATAGACTTGGGAAGGAACGCATTAACGATCCCTTCCTTCATTTCGAAACTTATTCAACCTCTTGCCGAGAATGGCTCGAGGAGCTGTCTTGGCTCAGCTCACTGAAAACAACCTACTATTTGCTCGGCTTTACTCTGCCAGACTGCTTCTGGAAAAGCTGCCACAGCGAATACCAAGCAATTCCCTGGCGCTTTGGCAAGTACTTCTACATCAAGACCAAACCACAAAATCAGCAGCACGAGGTCTTTTATCGCACTTTGTCTCCAGAGAGACCGCGAAGAAGAAAGCTCATCTTCGACGCCAACAAGTATCTACCGGAAGGTCAATTCCTATCGGGCTACAGCTTTAGCACAGACGGCAAGAAGATTGCCATCGGTATTAGCAAGGGCGGCTCAGACTGGCAAAGCTGGAAAATTATCAATCTAGCCAGCGGCAAAACCCTTAAGCATTTTCACCTGCACACCCACCGCACAAGCATGTTCTTCGCCAAACAGGGCGAGGGTCTTTTCTTTCAAAAACCCGGTCGAAGAAGCAAAGACGGACGCCTAACGGGAGCCGGCAGTTTTTGCTATAAGGCGCTCAAGCCGGGGGCAAAGACTGTCACTCTAGTTAGGTCGAGAACTTCACAAGGCAACTGGTTAAGCGCAATGGGACTGACCGGTACAAGGTATATGTTGGTCAGAGAAGAGATTGCCTCTTCACTTCATCCAAATTACTATCTGTCTCGAAAATGCTCAGACAAATCCCCCTTAATTTCGCTCTTTGAAGAAGACGGACCTAATATCTACTTAGGCAATATCAAAGAGAAACTCTGCTTTCTAAGCTATCAAGAGAACGACAAAGGTGAAGTAATCACTCTTGCCCTAGACAAAAAAGAACTTAAACAATACGAAAAACAGAAACTCGGTCGCAGCAGCACAAAATTGCATCCAATCAAAATAGAGCGCCGAGTGCTTATTTCGGCAGGCAAAGATATTATTAAAAGAGTCCTGTTTTCCAGTCGCTATATTTTTATTCTCAGCCTAAAGCAAGATGGCAGCAGACATAGACTCTCTGTATACAGTCATGCAGGCAAGCTGAAATGTCATATAAAAATACCGCGCCCAGGTTTTGTCTCAGCGCTTTCCCCAGGTCGCACCGCCAGCAGTATCATCTTTCAAGTCGATCATTTCGATTTTCCCAGCACTACATATCACTACAATTTAGCCAACAAGCGCACCACGATCTTAAGCAAAAGACTGGCCAAGTTGCGCTTACCAGCCACAGAAAAGAAACTTGTCCAAGTGCAAAGTCGAGACGGCAAGAAGATACCGATGTGGCTTTACTATCTCAAAAAAACCAAACCATCGACTGGCACTCCGCTTTTGATGGATGTATATGGCGGCTTCGAGGTCGAGAGTCTTCCCGCGTTCAACTATGAGAGCCAAAGCTTTCTAGAGATGGGCGGCATTGTCGCCACACCTTATTTGCGCGGCGGCGGCGAACTTGGGCGGAATTGGCATAAAGACGCCACCGGCGTCAACAAAGAAAGAACTTTCGATGATGCCGTCGACTGTCTGGAATATATAGTCAAAGAAGGCATCTCGAGCCCGGCGCACATCGCGGTGCAAGGTAGCAGCAACGGCGCACTCACTGCGGCGGTGCTCATGCAGCGAGCACCTCATCTCTTCCGCTGTTCGATCTTGCAATCGGGGCTTTTCGACATGCTGCGCTTTTCAAGCCACACCATCGGACCGATCTGGCAGGCTGAATACGGTAATCCAGAGCTAGATGAAGATCGAAAAGTCCTGAAAAACTACAGTCCATACTATTGCAGCCTCAACCCCGAGACAAGCCGTCCATTGCCTCAGTCAGACCGGGCGGGCGAATCTGACTGGACGGGTGAGTCGGATTGGAAGGGCGAGTCAGCCGGGGATGGCGAGTCGGTCCGGGCGGGAAGAAAGCTCAAAGGTTCCGAACATTTGAAAAGCTTCGAGAAGTTCAAAAGTGTCGAGAAGTTCAAAAGTGCAGAAAAGTTCAAAAGTGTAGAAAAGTTCAAAACTTTCAAAAATTTCAAACACTCAGCTTTGGTTTGCGTTGTGGTCAATGACGACCGAGTGCCGCCTTGGCATAGCTATAAGTTGACGGCGGCGCTGAGCAAAAGAAAAAATCTTGACCTCACCCTTAGAATCGAAGCCGACGGCGGACACGGGCATGTCGGCTATAGCTGGCTAATACGCGATGTGCTCGCCTATCTCAAGGAGATGCTGTTTTAATCAGCTTGAGTGACAAGGGAGAGCTTGAGCGACAAAAGAGGTCTTAAGCGACAAAAGAGGGCTTAAGTGACAAGAGAGGGCTAGACCTCAAACAGAGCCTGAGACGAATCCCGAGGCAAAGTGCGCCAACTACCTGTAATCACACCCAAATTTATGTTGTCTCGAAGCCCAGCCTTTTCTTCTTCAGCCATAGCATTCTGCAGAATTTCGTAGCTGCGCTTCATCTGAACCGTGGCTGGGTGAGAATCACCGAGACCCTTCTCACAAATATGAATACCAACCTGATAGGCTCTTTGCGCCTGCAGATACTTCTTCTGCGCATAAAAGATATTGGCTAAGTTTTGCCATCCACAGGCAACATCTGGATGCCCTTTGCCAAGATTGCCGGCAATCGTCTCAATAAATCTGCGGGCATATTCTTCGGCGTTTGCAAAATCTTTCATAAAGTACGAAACCTTACCCATATTGCAATAGCCCTCAGCTACAGCCGTAGGGCTAGATTCGCTCTGACTGAGTCTCAGTTCAAGCGACTTTTTGTAATACTGCAAAGCTTGCTCAAGATTCAAGCGCTGAATATAGAGCGCCGCCACCTCATCAATAGCTGCCACTACCCGCTCTGGAAACTTTTCCTCAGCAAGCTGCAGCATGCGCACTCTGGTATCCAACGCCTTATCAAGCTTGCCGGAAAGAGTTAAATGCTGAACCCTCTTATGCAAGGCTTCCCACTCTTCTTGCGGAGAAATCTGCACTTCTTGCGCTGCCGCAGCCTCGGCGCCGTTATTGTTCTCTCCAGTATTAGTTCCGGCGTTAGTTCCGGCATTGGTTGCGAAATTATTTCCGGCATCGGATCCTTTTGAGCCCGATTTAGACTTCGCAGCTCTTTTTGTAGACGCTGAATCAAATTTCTTGGTAGTTTCCAGCTTAGAAGAAGCAGCAGTATCGTCCCCAGAACTGGCATCTGAAGCCTTTTTCACTGGAGCAGTTTCATCATCCGAGTCAAACTCGATTTGATCATCTTCCGGACGCCCCCATTGCAATTCCTTCAGCGCCTGCGGTACATCGATAGCGAACCGCTCAGCATAATCGAAAGCTATATTTGCATGCTCTAGAGTCAGACGCTTGTCTTGGGCAAGCTTTCGACAACGCTCCGCTCGCTCAATCGTATCAGCATCCAAAATACCAGCAATCAGAAGCACCTGTTTGAGCACATCCGAATTATGCATAGCCACCTGGAAGGCTTCTTGCACCTGCTCCTCATCTGTGCGCCCTAAACTCTTCAAAAAGTCAAAGAGTGAAAGAAACTTCTTCTGCCCCCGCACAGATTGCATCCCCACCGAACTCTCTGAACTGCTGGCATTGGCAACAGATGCCAACGCCTTACCGGCAGTGACATTGGCATCTGCTTCAGAGCCTTCAGCGGCTGCGACTGCAAGATTGACGTCGCCATTATCATTGGCATTCTTCTCGGTATTACTTTCCGCGTTGCTGTCAATTTCAGCTGCCTTTGCATTATCGGTAGCAGTTCGCTTTGCTGATAAAGTATCGACTTCAACAACCTCATTAGCAACTTTAGAGATAGCATCTGAATCGGCGAGTTCTGCGCGATTGGTTGGTATGGAACCTGAATCTTGACCATCTTCACGCTCGGCATACAACTGAGAAAGGGCATCCTCAAATGAAGAGCCCTCCTTAACACTAGAAATGACCGAGCGAGCATCAGTTATTGAAACCTTCTGCTCCGACATCAATCTCTGCAACTGCAGAGCGGCATCCATTATTCTTGCTGAGACCTGGTTTGATGAGGTCAAAATATGACCCACGGGCATCTTCTTCATCAGCCCCATCTCAAGCGCGCCGACCAAATCAGACTGCGATATGACCCCACAAAAGAGCAGAAGTTCTCCAAGTCGCGGACAGCTTCTGCTGGGCAAATCGTAAAAGCCCTTCTCTTTGAGGTGCACTTCCACTGTCACCTGACGGTTCTTCGCCTCTTTGAGCGCCTCAACCGCCTGACTCTTGCTAAGTTTTCCATCTCTAATCAATATTTGCGCATTGAGTGCACCGGTCAGCAAACCTTCGGTCAAAACCCCCGAAAAAACCAATAATCGACCAAAGGGTAGTCCGCTGGTAGTCGATTTCTCCAGAGCCGCCTGCAACTGCTCTCTGGTGGCGTAACCAGCGTCTATAAGCAGTTCACCTAGAGGAGTAGTATCCTGTGTCGCTTCGTGATTCCAGCCAAGCTTAAACAAAGCGTCGTCAACAGAGACTCCATCTCTAGAGACCATTTGCATTGCCTTCCTAGCCAGCTCGATATCGACAAGATTTTGCTTAATTAGGCTCTGGCAACGAAGGACTCCTTGCAAAACCTCCTCACTAAGCATCTCTGACAGCACTAGAACCCTTCCAAGAGGCAGGCTAGTCTCTTGCGCGATAGAAAGAGCTTGTCCTAAGTCGCGATTGTCCAGAAGCCCTAGTTCAACGATAAACCCCCCAAGCTTCTTCTTCTCGCTGGCTTCCATAAAAATCTCCTGTGTGATCACCGCCACCAATGGTGGACTCCAATGGGCAATGTACCCAGGAAAAGAAAAAACGGAGCACTTTGCAAACCCCGGCGGTTGGCAAGAGAATGCTTCAGAAATTCAGAGAATGCGGAATGGCAAATCAGTCAGTCAAAAAAAAAGAAATCCCAGGGAATTTCTTTTTTTTGAGTTATGCGTTGACCGAGAACAAGCAAAAACCGAATTTAATCTATCCAATTGAACTTTTTGACCGGAAAATCCGTCTTAGAAATATAGCCCGTCGAAAGAGACAGTAACTCTGCCTCGCAGCATTGCCACGCAGAAACATACGGAGGGAAATCGAATATGAAGCCTAACGCTCATCAGAAATCAAGAAAGAAAACCAAAAAGCCCAGCGCCCTTGAATATGTAAAGCGTTATATTGCCCAGCTACCAAAGAGCTATATATTCACCACAAGAGAGCTACTTCCCCTAGTTAAACGACGCTCAACCCTAGACGTTTATCTCTCTGCAGAAGTCAAAGAAGATCGCCTTGAACGCCTTGCCAGAGGGGTATTCAGAAAAAGTTCCTTCAAGAACAAGCCAGTCACGGAAGAAAGAATCGCAGCAATCAAGCGCCTGGCATTCGCCGGCAAGCTGGCAACTACTCCAAATTCAAGGATAGAACGTGAAGTAGAGAACAGATTGTTTGAATCAGGCTATCCCGACTTCTCGATTCGCAGAACCCTTTTCCACACCACAAACTCAGATTGCGGGTTCCAAGCCTATCAGTTTATAAACGGATCTAAAGACTTAGGTTACGGAATTCGTTTGGCAGAAATTGATATTTCACCAATCGGAAATCGGAAGATGGCGCTTGGCGAAACAAACGCCGGACGCCAGATGCGCCAATTGTGGTTGCGTGGTGAAGATAGATGCGGCATTGAGGACATATTGGAAGTTTGGGCAAACTTGACCAATGCAGAAAAGATGGAAGTAACTGCGCTGAAAAAGTTTATGCCGCAATGGCTGAGTGATCATCTTCCAGAAGCTCCCAAAGAGGCGCTTTTAATTCTCAGCGACTCCCTGCGGTTGAAGAGAGACGGGAAAGACCATCAATACAAGAGACCAGGTCGAAGAATACTAAGGTAGTCGAGAAACCAACCCAGTAAAGGCCAGGGAACGCGCCAGCACGCTCAAACAAAAAGCTGCCTCAAGAGGCACAAGAAACCAGAAAACAGAATCAAGAATCGAGAAAGAGATTGCCTCTAAGGTCGCAATTTGCGATAAAGAACATGCTTCTTGAGAGGACCTGCCGGCACAAATGGATGTTCGAAGTCATCCTCGGGACTGGTTTGCATGCCGAGTTTCTCCATAACGCGCCTAGAGCGCAAATTGTTTACTGCTGTCATACTCACTATTTCAGTTAAACCAAAGTCCTCGAAACCGGCTCGCATGACTTCTATTGCCGCTTCAGTCGCCAGACCCTTGCCCCATTGATCAGAGGCAAGCCGCCAGCCTATTTCTACAGCCGGCGTAAAATGGGCATTGAAACTTGGCACAGATAGACCGACAAAGCCAATGAAAGCACCAGACTCTTTTAGTTCAGCAGCATAGAGCCCAAAGCCGTGCTCTTCAAAGCCACGCTCTATGCGCTGAATGAGCGCCTGGGTTTGTTCAGCTTCGAGCCGACGGGGAAAAAACTCCATCACCATTGGATCTTGATTCATGCGCGCGAAAGGTTTGAAATCTGACTTCCGCCAGCGCCGCAAAATCAATCTTTCGGTTTCTAGCCCCAAAGGTTCCATTGGACTCAACGGACTGAAAATGCTCATATTCTCCCTTTGCAAATTGTTCGACCAAGTTGCAGCTCTACAAACAAACAAACATACAAACAAGCAGCCCCTATCTTAGCCCAGCCAATCTAAACAGTCTTTACGAGACTTACATAGAGCCAACTTCATAGAGCCAACTTCATAGAGCCAACTTCATAGAGACAACTTTGGACAGGTCAAGGCAGGGAATTGTGAATATTTCATGATTGGCTAGCTTATCAATGTTGTCAAGTGCAACAATTGTAATTGAGTTACCGAGAATAAATATATGCCAAACCCAGAAGAATCCAACAAATCTGAGAAATTTCTGGTTATGCTGCGCCTTCTCTTTTTCGCTTCCATTCTTATGACGGCATTTGCACTACCAGCCGTGCTAATTGTGCTTCAGGCTTCGGTCTGGATGTTTATAGTAGCAAAACTACCTGGGGTCTATTTCACCCTCAGATTTATGGAAACCTGCCTTTTTGTCACACTTATCGGACTTTTGTCGATTTGTATTAACTGGTTTATTCTCACAATCAAGTTAAAGAGACTCGGCAAGGATGTCAAAGAATACAATCTAGAGCTACAGCAAAAAGCTGAAGCACTAAAGCAAAAGCGCATAGAAGAAGGCCGAGAGGACGATCTTGACCTGAGCACATTTCTTTCGACCGTTAAAAGCATCTCGATACACTGCGCTGTCTATGCAACCAGCTTCTCGGTTATCTCTTACTTTCTGCCAGGCAAAGTAGAGTTCAGCGGCGCCATGCCGTTCGCCTGCGCTATTCTTCTAATGGTGAGCACAAGAGAAATATACACTCGCTCAAGCGTCCTTTTTATGAATATCCTGACCAGCCGAATGAAGCAGCAATACGAAGGCGCGAGCAAAACCTAAGTAGCCCCTTAAGGGGTCTCATCCAACTGAGCCGATGAGCCCGATTTGTCTCGCATTTACATGATCAGCAGCTCTAAAGCGCAAGAGTTACTTAACTTGCTTAACCGGTCGGGCGGCACGCGCTTAGAATTGATGCGACTGGGCAAGGAATAAGTGATAAGACCAATAACAGCGAAAATGAGTCCCAGAGAAGAACTATTCCCAGGTCTACGCAGTAAATATTACTTCAATTATGGCGGCCAAGGCGTCATGAGTGAAAGTACTCTTGGCGCGATTATTGACGCTTACCGTTTTGTTCAAAGCGAAGGACCTTTCTCGACGAGCATGGTGGGATGGATTAGAGACCAACTCAACGATACAAGGGCAAAGCTTGCCAATCGCTTTGGAGGCAAGGCTTTCTTATACGCTCTCACCCAAAATGTTACTGAAGCTTGCAATATTGCCCTCTGGGGGCTGAATTGGAAGCCCGGCGACGAAATTATGATTTCGGATGCCGAGCATCATGGAGTGCGCGATGCCGTGCATAACTTAGCTCAACGTTTCGAACTGACCGTGGCAGAGATTGCCCTTTCGAAACTAGATGGCAAGGCACTCGAAGCAGAAATGGCGCAGAAGCTGAACAAAGATGGGCGCACTCGCATCTTCGTTTTCAGCCATGTCCTATGGCATTCCGGCAAAGTGGTCGATCTGCCAACCATAGTTGAATTCTGCCGCAATAACAATGTCTTCACGCTGGTGGATGGCGCGCAGTCGGCAGGAGTTCTGCCACTAGATGTGGAGGCTAACGCGGTTGATTTTTATGCCTTCACTGGACATAAGTGGCTCTGCGGGCCGGAAGGTACCGGTGCGCTCTATATCTGCGAAGACCTCATTGATCAAATTCGACCGACCTATATGGGTTGGCGCCACCATCTGCAAGGTGCAGTCAAAGGTGCCGAAAAGTTTGAAATCGCCACCTCCTCTTATCCTCTCTTGGCGGGGTTTAGAGAAGCACTCACCGTGCCGGAAAGACTGGCTGGAGATTCAGAGCGATACGAAAAAATAATCGCTCTGGCTAAGCAACTAAAAAACAGGCTGGAAGATAACCAATTTAAAGTAGTACCAGGTGCTGGTCAATCGGGTTTGTTGAGTTTCTATGTGCCGGACTACGCAGCAGAAGACAACCTGGACCCAGGCAAGATAACCAATCTAGACAATCTGGTCAAAACTCTTGAAGAAAGAGAGATCTATCTGCGCAGTATTCCAGAACCTAGATGCCTGCGGGTCTCGCTCCACTATCTCAGCGAGCAAAGTGATATCGATTACTTGCTCAGCGAGCTGCAAACACTCTGCAAGAGCCAAGAATTGACTCTCTAGTTTCTCAAAAGAGCACAAGCAAGAACGAAAGAATCAGTTTCACTGCTCAACTAGAATCTTATCTGAAATCTTTGTCTTAAATCTTTGTCTGAAATCTTTATCTGGCATCTTTGTCTGAAATCTTTATCTGAAGTCTTTATCTGGCATCTTTATCTGAAGTCTTTATCTGGCGTCTTTGTCTGAAATCTTCTATTGAGGCTCTATCAAGAATCTATACGAACCTCTACCAAGCATTTATTTTGCCACAGCGCGGCTCTCGTCGGCAGGCAATTCAAAAACAGCCAAACCATCGATATTGACCTGGTTGGCTTGCCAACGCAGGGGCGGCACTTTGTCTACATTACTGATGGGCGCTTGATCTAGTGGGCGCCCGTCCTTGGTCACCAGTCGCAGTTTACCCGGTCCGCCACCTTGGGCGGACCCAGCAAAAAGCTTGGGATAAGCCAATACTTGTACGGTATAGCGACCGTCCGGGCTTTCGTACTTTCTTATGCAGGCAGCCTGATAATCAAATACGATGCCGCCAATCATGACGACAAACAGGCATACACCCAGCACGAGCAGAACGATTTTGCCCGGTCCGACGCTAACTTTTGTACTTTGAGGGAGGTCTTGCGCCGATTCTTGAGAGAGCGCTTGGCTCTCACTAGTTGGCACTACCGGCGATGCCGGTTCGTCTTTCGACTCTTCGTAACTGGACACCTTCTACCTCGAGAGAGTTGACGCCGAATTCTGAACTACATCTCTGAATATATCAGGACGCTGCCGCAGTGTCTCGCGTCGAGGCGCACAAGTACGATTACTTTGATTTTAGTGATGATATAAAACCGACTCTTTATAGAGCACATCATCTTGGAAAAGCCAGTCATTGCTCTTCCGCAAGAGGGCAATATCTCTAAAATCGCTGTCCGGGAAAACCCGCTGTTCCACAGCCAGCCTAGGCACCCTGCCGCTTCTAAATCTATTGTCGTTATTCATTTTCTCGATGCGCTGCAAGACTTCCAATCTTTCTTGCGCATTATTCAGTCGATTCAAAAACCGCGTAAGCGCGCTCAAATTGCCGCTTTCTACTGACTCAGTCAGCTCACGAATTCTGTCATCACTAACCCGAGAGAGTTTTGCATCTGCCATTGGGAAACCCTCCATTCCGCCATCTACAAGCCCATAGTACGCCCTTGTAATAAGTCTTCAAGTGGTAAAAATACTAATGAAGCCTGAAAAGCAAATCACCGCTTGAAAATCAATTTTTAGCGAATAAATTAGTGTTAAATCTGACTGTTTCTGAAAGAAAAAAGGACCGAACTCGATCTGGCTAAAGCCGCTAAATAAGCCAGTCATACGAGCATTAAAGCAAGCCGAAAGGAGCACTTGACAGCGTCAATGCTTACAGGCGATGGCTTTCCAGATTTAGAACCTTCTCTAAATCAATTTGCGCTAGCAAACGGCTCAGATCAACTTCTTTCTACAATCTTCCATTCAGTTCTTTTAGCCGCAATGCCAGTGGTTCAATTTCTTCTTTTCTTTCCAATTGGCGAAAAAGATTCATTTGGCTCTTCAGCGCTTGGCTCAAAACATTACGAGCCTGCCCATCTATACCGCGCGGCAAAGCAGCTTGCTCAGCCTGCAAAATCTTCACTCGAGCAAGCACGGCTTCAGCTAGTTCTATAGACTCGCTTTGGGCCTGCTCAGCAAGACTGGGCTTAGCATGGGCGCGATAAATCTCGCCAAGACTATTGAGCGCCCGCGCCAGAACCAGCGTTGCTGCCAGATCTTTGCCCGCGCATCGGCGCCTGGCTGAACGAGCCGAGGCCCTAGCGCAAGCCTCCGCCAAGCTATCCAATTTCATGCGCGAATCTAAAATTGTGCAGGTGGCCTCCAAATTAGCACAAGCAGCAGAGGCGTCGCCCGGGCTAAGCTTGTCACCTTCAACTTCAGACAATTTTGCTAAATGCTGGTCAGAGCCCAGGTCGGCAAGATAAGAAAGCAAATACAATGAGCCCGCACCATTATCCTGACTCCATTGCGGCACCACCGGGAGTGCAGCAGTCTGCACCAGGGTGGCGGCTTCTAGATAGTTAGTCTTCTTGATTTGTTCGTCAATTTCTTTGGCTAAATTATAGTAATGCCCATAGAGAAAAACAGCGCCCCCGACTAGCGCCACCAGAAGTAGTACCACCGCCAAGTGAAACTTCCATCTCGCCGCTTTCAATTGCGCCTCCGTTCATGTCTATTTAGCAATTCCAAAGCCTTAACATTCTCACCGCTATCACCGCCTGTCGAGATAGCCTCAAGCACACGGCGTGCCTCTTTTAGCGAGGCACGGTCTGCATCCAACTGGCGCAGACGTTCGGCGCGAAAGTCATTTAGCTGACGCAGACGGAAAGGCGTATTTCCCAGGCGGCTTATCTCGTTATCCAACTCAGCGAGATTCGCCTCATTCTTCTTCACTGCTTTCTCAAAGCGGTCGACAGCCGACAGAGCCTTGATTCGCTCCAAATTATTCTGCCCATTTGATTGCCCATCTGATTGCTCATCTGATGAGCCAAGTAATGGCTGGTCACTAGGCGACAGACTTTGCACGGCTTGCTTTGCCGAGTCAGAAACAGATGCATCGGCTGGCGCATGGGTTGAGGCATCGGCAGCTGTATTGGTTGAGGCATCGGCAGCTGCATTGGTTGAGGCATCGGCAGGGCCAGTCGCATCAACGGGCGCTAGCGGGCTTGTCGGCAAGGGCTGGCTTGTCGCCGCAGGCAGCGACATTTCAATGGGCTTAGGGGCGGGTGCAAAGAGAATGCGTAGCGAACCACCAATAAGAACAATCACGACGAAGAAAGCTAGAACATTGACCGCCACTTTGTTTTCTGCCGATAGGCGGCTGTAGAACCGGCTCACCTTGCCGGCTTTGCCCTCCTCAGCGCCAGAGTTGTTATATCCAGAATTCTCGGCACTATAACGTTGACTCTGGCTTGTCTGACTTTGTCTTGCATGACTCTGACTTTGGCTTGCCTGACTTTGACTTTGGCTTGCATGACTCTGACTTTGGCTTGCATGACTCTGACTTTGGCTTGCATGACTCTGGCTTTGGCTTGTCTGACTTTGGCTTGCATTAGTCTTGCCCGAGTTAGTCTGGCTGCCATAGGTCTTATCACTTGCAGCCGCGCCCGCAGCGCTGCCCTCGCTGAGGGGCTTGCACAAGCAACCGGCGCCGCCGTGGTGTTCATTACTTTGATAGTGCTCTTTGAGAACGTCGCGAGCATGGTTAAAGCGCGCCATTTCTTTATCGGCGATCTGGCGGTCTTCGACGCGCGCCTTGTCCGAATGCCAGAAACGCACCAAAACTTTATGGCGGGCGACAATCTCTTCCCAGCTGGCGCCCGGTTCTAAGTCTATAGCGGCAAGTGCCTTATGAATAGGATTAGGCTGCACAACCTCGAACTCAATAGAAACCTAACAAGCGGGTACAAACTATTTGTTCCAGGCAGTATTTTAGCAGGGGTAAAGAACAAATTGGAAAATCGATTCCCAAGAAAACAAGCACCGGTGAGGCTCCTCAGACTTTCCACCCTGCTTGCTTTTTTATCTATTATCGGGCCACCAGCTATCGTGCATGGTAAAGAACCCGAACTGAACTTTTCAGCCAAAGACCAACAAACCCTGCAAAAAGACGTGGTCGAATTCGAAAAGAAACTCTATTCGCCTTACTTTGTAGAAGGGGCTAACGGCATGAGCAAAAGCACAGCCGACAAAGCTTATGGCGAAGGGGGAAAACTCATGGCAGCCGGGCAATACAAACTGGCTCTAGCCCAGTTTGACAGAGCGGCGGAAAGATACAAAAGCAAAGAAGAAAGAGCACTATATAAAAACAAGGATTTCCTCAACTTCCGAATATCAAGGGTTTATTTAGCCAGAGCCCTGGCGCAGCTTAAGCTAAACAAAGGCGAAGAAGCCGAAGCCGATGTCACCGATGCCATCACATTTTGTCCCGACTATGCCATGCCCTACAAAATACGCGCCGGTCTCAGCAAAGCCAAAGGCGATCGCAAGGGCTATCTCGACGACCTGGCTAAGGCTTCAAGCCTTAGATCAGTACCGCCCTTCCTCGAAAAAGATATGGGCAAACTGGGCATGGAAGGACGACTAAGCATCAGCAAAGACTCCACCGAACTGCTTCAAAGGAAGCTGCATTCGTTCTGGGAAGAGCGCGCCAAGCGCTATTACAAAGAAGGCAGCGCCGGTGCCAAGAAGAGCAAAGCCCTCGAATATTACGAAAAGGGTCGCGCCACCAGAGACGAAGGGCTTTTCGACCGAGCCCTCGCCCAGTTCGACAAAGCCATTGCCGAATACAAGAAACCGGCTGAGCGCGCCCTTTTCACCAGTGACCAGTATTACAAAAACAGCTTGGCAAAATGCTATCAGAATCGAGCCTACTGCTTGCTCAATTTGCAAAAATTCGAACCAGCGATTAAGGACCTCAATGAAGCAATCAAGCTAGAGCCGGAAGTGCAAGAAAATTATATAAATCGCGGCAAAGCTTATGAACACCTAGGCAAGAAAAGCGAAGCCGAGAAAGACTTTGAAAAGGCAAAGACGCTCAAACCATCAGAGCTTGAATGGTCGCATCCGCACCGAGAGCGCGGCGATAGAAGGCATGAAAGCGGCATGAACCCAAGCGGTATGAACCTAAGAGATATGACAGGCAAGGGCGCCCAAGCCGGTGCAGGAAAGAGCGCCGACTAAGGGCAACAGCCAATTTAGAGCATCTGCTTCTCCTGCATCCAGCTTGTCTTGCAGCTCTGCTTCTCTTGCAGCTCTGCTTGTCTTGCAGCTCTGCCTGTCTTGCAGCCGGCTCTTCTCGACTTATTTCTAGCGCTCTCGACCTACTTCTGGACCTTTTCAATCCAGGTCATACTCTTGGATATCGGCCCGCGAAATGCCATCACCAGCCCCCCATTCTTCATTGTAGGCAGCTTGAATTTCATCGATGCGCCTAAGCAAAAAGAAAATGTAAGAGCGTGCTTCTTGGCTGGTATTCTGGTCTTCGAAAGATGCTTTTAACTCATTTCTAGAAATGAAGCCGTCACCGTCTTTGTCGAGGTTGTCGAAATGTTCGAAGGCAAAAGCTTTGATTTCGGCGAAAGTACCGGCGATGCATAAGCCACCGGTCTTGTGACGGCGCTTGCCTTCACTGTTTCCAAAGTCGAAACTGTAGGTTTGCTCTCTCATAAACCAAGTATAGAACATACATAAATTGAAGGGTCCTAAAATCTCAAGGGTGCCAAAATCCCAAAAGTCCTGAAATCTCAGGAATCCCAAAATCCCCAAATCCCCAAATCTCAAAAGTCCTGAAATCTCAAAATCTCAAAAGTCCTAAATTCTTGAGATTACTCAATCCCGCAGGGCAAACCCTTAAACATAAGCTGCGATAGATTGGCTGCGATAGATTAGCTGCAATAGATTAGCCGCAATAGATTGGCTGCGGCTGGCGAGCTTTGCCGCCCATCTAATCTTGGCGCTTCAGCCCTTCCAAGAAAAGGCGCGCCGCAAGCTCGGCATAGTCTTGCGCTGAAATGGCACCACCCTCTTTGAACCAAGTATAGGTCCAGTTGATTGAACCCATCAAATACATAGCAGTGGCCGATACTTCACCAGCGGAAGAGTCCTTCTTGATTTGACCAACAAGCCCCTTAATGATGGCGACAATTTTCTTTTCTTCGCCCTTGATCTCGGCTTGCTGCTCAAGAGAAAGCGCCTTCAAACAGTTCATCAAAACCACATGCTTGTCGCGCGAACTCATATAGAGCTGCATCAAACTGGCGATTAGCTCTTTCAGCTTCTCTTCCGCACTACCAGAGGCAACAGCCCGATTGGCAGTCTCGATCAAGAGTCGGCAATGGCTCAAAAGCATCTCAAAGAGCAGCTCTTCTTTCGACTCGAAATAGTGATAGACAAGGGCTTTAGAAACACCGAGAGCACCGGCTATAGAAGACATTGAAGTGGCTTCGAAACCACGCGCGGCAAACAAAGCAGCAGCCGTGTCTAGTATTTCGACACGGCGCTCTTCATAATTTTCGGCCCGCGGTCTGACCACTAGAATATCGGGATGATCTTATCGCAGTCGAAGGCTACGTCTTCGCCATCTACGTCTATCTCAGGCAATGCCGGGAATTTGACGCCATAGGGCTCGACAATGGTCTTAAGGCGCACCACTGCTGTTCTCCAGTTCTCACGGCGTTCTTCCATTGTAAGAATGCCGAAGCCGGCTTCTCTCGCCTTCTCTTCCAGTAGACGCTGGGCAGGCATAAAGGTCGGAGGCAGTTGCCAGAACTCAGCCGGGGGCTCGTACAAAATACCCGAGAGGAAAATGAAACCGGCTCTGAACTGTTTAGTGATGGTCGATTTCTCTTCATCGGTCAGCTTCGGCAAGACTTCTTTCAGCAAGGCAAGGCAAAAACTGAGGTGGCGGCCTTCGTCGCGACCGATATTGCGGAAAGCTTCTTTGAATACCGGTATCTCGGTGCGCTCGTACATGCTGTGGAAAAGTGTGGAAGATGCCACTTCACCGAAGAGGAAAGAGCTAAACAGAATCGCCATCGGATAGTGCTCTACTGCTTTCTTATAGCCGGTCCAATAGCGGGCGCCGTTGTGATAGAGCCACTGTATGTTGTTCTTAGCCAACTTACCAAGCTCGGTTTCTGGTTCATAATCGAGGGGACCGCCGGGTACAAGCTTGGTGATGGCTCTTCCGCAGACTTCTTCGTGATTCATCTCATCGCGGGCGACCGAGAAGAAACATTTACGGATGGCGTCTTCTTCGTGGGTTTCATAGGCATGAATCATGGCTCGGCAAAAAACAGCAGGGCCGGAAGCATCAAAGACCGAAAGCAGCGCAAACCAATAAGCAATGGCATAACGCTGGTCGAGGGTCATCTTATCGACTTCCAGCGTGCGCCAGGGCAGCTGGCTGGGAGACCAACCCGGATCCCGCGACATTTCATAAATATCGAGCAAACGAGGGGTCTCAACTTTCCACTCCATGGGGAATATATTGAGCTTCTCGGTTATCTGCGGCGCCTCTTCACATTCCAGCAAGAGCTTGGCCGGGTCGGGCATCGACTCGTGAATGCTGGGCGGCATAATGAGCGATTTATCGCTTTTTACTTTTGCTTTGGTAGCCATGTTTCGATCCTCGGCGACTGATCCCGGTAACTGCGAGCTGTTTCATTAATTGACCAACCGGTCGGTTAATAAACAATATAGCAGCATACCCATCCATTTGGTAAGTATTGCTTGTCTGATTTCAATACATTTAATTTCAGGTAGATTCTAATTTCAGGTAGCTTCAGGCTAAATTTCTGAGCCCCTCACTCTTACCGCAAAAGCAGTTTTAGGGGAAATTTCCAAGCCTAGTTCTAACTGGCTAGAGGGCAAAACTAGTGGGCTCTCAAATAGGTCAGGGCACCGTTCTCAAAAGCTTCCACCTCATGGGTGGAAAATCTATATTTAATACCGTCAAATTGGCGCTTACGATTATTGCTCTCCAGAACATCCAGCATAGAGCGGCGCACACCCTGAAAAGCCTCGCCTTCCTTAGCCAAATTGAGCAAAGAAAGATCGCCGTCGGCTGCCTTAAAATCTGCCAGAAAACGACGGCTGACCGCAGGTAAACGCTTGCCGTGACCAAAATCAAGCATTTCAGAAGCAAAACTAGGATTGCGCTCTAAAAATTCAGCAAAGCTCTGTCCATTTCTTGGCATTCGGCCTAGATAGTCGCGAAACAGTGCATCTTCGAAGGCATCAATATTATGACCCTCGCCCATAGAAGCTAGACTCTTGCGCAAGGACTTGGCTCTCTCCAGCTCGGGCTTGCTCAAGCGAGCACCGCCGCGCAGATGCATGGCTTCGTCCAAATATGCAGAGCTAAAGCCTTGCTCGATCCCCAAATTTTTGCGCATCGCCAAGCCAAGTTCGTCGATTTGCGAAGCCAAAGGTCTTGCCGGCAAGCCCAATTTGTCTGCCTGCGCCCGCACCAATAAATTCAACTGCTCGGCATGGGTGCCCTCATGATAGACAGTTTCAGCCAGCTGACGCGGTCTCAAGAGCTCGCCATAGTTGACCCGCATCTCATTGGTCGGCACATCGTAAAGCCCCCGGCTGCCCAGCTCATCCAGCCAGACATTCACCTTCACCCGCGGCATGCCCACCCTATCGGCAAGCGCATCTACATGACGATTGAGCACCGGCTGCCAACGGTCTGCCTGCCCGGCAAACTCTAAAAACTCAGGTGCCTCTTTATCTAGTGCACCAGCTACTTTTTTATAGGGTGAAAGAGGCATATAAGCCTTGAAAGTATCAGGGAAAAGTCGCCGGCTATCTTGGCGCAAACCAGCAGCAAAACCAGCTGCCAGCTCGGGGTTATAGAGCTTGGAGCCAGAAGCGATGGCGGCTCTAGTGGAGGGCGCCATATGGGCATCGACATCTATAGACTTGAGGGAAAAGACCGGCGGTATCTCTAATTCTTTGCCCTTGAGAGCAAGAGCAGCCTCGTTCTTTAGAACCAGCCCAGGCTGAGCCCTAAGACCGAGAGCGGCCTCGGTCTTCAGCGCCTGCCCGGCCTCGGTCTTCAGCGTCTGCCCGGCCTCAGCTTTCAAAGCCGCCACAGCTTCGTGTTGCAAAAGACCCGCTTCAGCCTTAAGACCAAAAGCAGAACGTGCCAAGGCTCTTGTCTGAGGCAAAGCAAGCAGTGCTAAAGGAGCGGCAGCGGCAAGCCCATAGAGGGCGCGCTCTTGCCACTGCCGATTATCTTCGACAGAAGAGGGTGTCTCTTTGCTCAGGTCTTTCTCTGATTTCATAAGTAAATATAGGGGAGTACAAGCATGATAGGACGCCGCCTCTAGAGGCGCCATGGTGCGAGTACGAAACCAAAGAAATTATTGGGGCGACTAGCGGCGAGTGATCTGCATGGCATAACGAATCTGCTTCACTCTGATGTCGCCGCCGGCACTGGCCACCAGTTCATCAAGCAAGTTCTGGGCGCTTTCACTATCACCGGCATAGCGGTAGGCGCCCACCAGCATGAGCTTGTTCTCGACATTACTTTCCATGGCTTCAGCCAAGCGAGCCGCTTTCAATAGTCTGGAGCCGACGGCAGTGTCGAAAGGGCAGAGAAGGCAAGCCCGGCGATAGGCAGCCGTAGCATTGCGCAGCCGCGCTTGACTGATGGCAAGCGAACCGTGACGGTCCGCTTCCTTCACCGCATCCATCAAAATATCGCCGGCCAAGATATTTGCCTTGCATTGCAGGCTTTTCTCAGAGGGCTTGAACTGACATTCAAGTGCCTCTTTCACTTTTTCGTAGGCAAGCTTATGCTCGCCCAATTCCCGGTAAAGAACCGCCACCCGATAACGACTGACTGCATCGTCCTGCATTTCTTCCAGCCGCAGCCTATCGACAAGCGCCTCATAGAGATTGCCTTCCCGCTCAAACTTCTCAGCACTTTGCATTCTCTTGCCCGGGTCTTCACTACGCGGCTTGATAGCGGCAAGCTCGGTCTTGACGCGCAAGACCCGCTTAAGCAGAGCTATCTCGCTATCCCCCTTACTGCTCACTGCATCAGAGGCGTCGAGCGCCACTTCTTTAGCCGAGCGCTCCCGAAAATGCCGACGATATTTCAAGCCATAAGCAGCAAGCCGCGCCTGATAATCAGGGTTATTGCCGCATAGCTCGCCCACTCGCATCACTTCAGCCAACAAAGTCGGCTCGATAAACTTGTCGAGCCGTCCGTCTACCACCGCCGCTTCACCAGGGGCGCGCCGCTCGGGGTCGACATAAACGCCAAGATTCCAACCAGAAAGAGAAGTGCCCCATTTTTGAAAATTATTGTCTTCATAAGAAGAACGCGCCCCCTTACTAGCCTGAGAGAGCGATACGGCGCGAGGTGTAAGCATCGCATCAGGCGAATTTGGCTCTTGGGCGGCAATCTCAAGACAGGTTTGATCACAAAAGGAAAGACCAAGCAAATCGAGACCATCCGGCATTTCCACCAGCTTCTTGAACTCAGCTCTCGGTATGCGTACTAATTCGGTACTGGAAGTATCGCCAGACGAGCCCAGCAATTGAGCCTGCGACCCCATAGCAGACGGATAAATCCAGCCATTAGTACGCCCCTGCAAAGTAGGCGCCTGACCAAGGCTGTCTGCATATTCAGGATCATCAGCATAGTCGTAATCTTCCGGACTACTCTCGTTGACGCCCCAAACGATAGTCGGCCCGCCAGAGCCGACGGTAAAAGTCTGAAAGCGGGTATCCCCGCCGCCGGGACCAGAGCCAAAGGCATCTTGCGCCATAACCGAATTAGCAATACTGAAAAGCGATAGGGTCGAAGCAAAAACAACAAAACAGCGGCCCTTTGAGACCGAAAAATTTTGCATAAAAGGGGACCTCGAAAAAATAGTAAAGGTTTCAAATTTCCCCGCCAGGCTGCCAAGATATTACAAACAAAGCCATCAAGGCTGCCACAGTAAAAACCCTGAACCTGACCTGGTGTTTGAGCAAGCCTCTTGAGTTCGAGGCTGCAAACTTTTACTTAAGCAAAGCTGCAAAATGCTGCAAAAACTCTAAGTTCTGTTATAAATTTACGAAGCTTTTGAGGAAGGACAATGACCCACAACGAAGACGAAGAAGAAATTCTAGAAAACATTGAAGACATGATGCCGGAAGATTTTCTAGATCTACTCAGCGCCACGCCTCCTTCCGAACTAATTGCAAAATATTCCAGAGCCGAACTGGCAGTGGCAGCAGAAGGCGCTGCCGAGCTCTTTTATTCAGACGAAGAAACAGACAAGAAAAAATATGCCCGCCTGCTCGATTTGACCACACGCCTGGCTAAGAGCAAAGAAAAAACAAACGGCATCAACCTGGCCAATAGTTTCTATTGCCTCGCCTCCTATTCTTATCGTCAAAAAGAATACGAAGAAGCCGCCGATCTGGCACTAAAGGCGGTGACAACCAGACTGGCAAGCGGCAGTGAAATCGCCGAATCATCTGCACTCCACGACTACTTCTTGCTGGTAAATGCACTGTGCTGGTCTAAGCAATTCGCCGAAGCCGAAAAACAAGCCGGTGAATGGCTCGCCCTCTCGAATAAATTGCACAAAGAAGGCGACACCTACAATTCAGAAATTCATCTTTTGCGCGCCCGCATTTTTGAAGAACTGAGTCGTATAGCCGACGCCGAAGACGAATTCGTCAACGCCATCGAACTGCATGAAGCAGCAAAATCAAAAAACAGTGCTGATGCCAAAGCGGCTTACAATGCCTTCGGCGAATTCCTCAAAAGAAGAGGACGCGACAGCGAAGCTGAAGAATTCATCAACCGCGCTAAAGCGATCAAAGTCAAATAAATCGCCCAAGCATAATGTGCGGTCGTTATACTCTCAGCGCTACCGAAGCCGCCATTATTGAGGCTTTCGCGGTAGAAGACGTCTTTATGGAGACCGCCTTAACGCCGCGCTTCAATCTGGCGCCCACTCAGCAAGCACCGATAATTTACGCGCAAGACGGCCGCCGCGTCCTCACCACATATCAGTGGGGGCTAGTGCCCTTCTTTGCCAAAGAAGCCGGCAGTAAAGCCATGATCAACGCCCGCGCTGAAACCCTAGCCGAGAAGCCATTCTTTAAAACAGCACTAAATAGAAGGCGCTGCCTTGTGCCTGCCGACGGCTTTTATGAATGGCTGCCGGCGGCGAGCACAGCCAAAGGGGCGCGCAAACAACCGGTCTGGATTCACCTCAAAAACAGTGAGCCAGGTCCTAGACTTTTTGCCTTCGCCGGTCTCTACGATACGAACAAGAATATCGATCCTGCCAAGCCTCTAAACACCTTCACCATAATCACCACATCAGCCAATGCCGCCATCAGCCCTGTGCACAGCCGTATGCCGGTGATTCTCTCGCCGCAAGCCATTGATATCTGGCTTAATCCAACTGTTCAGAGCCCAGAACAACTGCTACCCCTACTAAACGGTGCCCCTGACGATATTATCGAAATGTATCAGGTCTCTACCAAGGTAAATTCGCCAGCTTACGACGCTTCTGAGCTAATTGAAAAACTAGAGTCGGATTAATCGCATTCATAGGGTGGTATCAGAAGATAGAGATACCCAGACAAGAGTGCGTATATGAAACTAAAAACCACTGGTCGCTATTTGATTATCGCCACCGCCATTCTCAGCCAATTCACCCAGAGCGGCGCTCAAGCGCAGAACGGCAACGGCAGCAGCCCCGACCCAGGCAAAAAACATAGCCTCACAATTGATGAAAGAGTAAAGCACCAATACAAGCGCATCGATAAAGGTCTAAAAGAAGGCAAGCTCACCGAAGAGCAAGCAAACAAACTACGCGCTATGGTCATTGCCGTCGAAAGCGATATCAAGGCTAAAAGAAGCAACGGGCAGCTTAAACCGGAAGACAAAACTCAGATTGAGAACACTCTCAAACAAAATGCCAACTTGATAAGCACAGCCTTGGGCGCCGGCACTAGTGTGCCAGAGGGCGAAGGTGTCTTGGGTCCTGAATGGAAAGCGGGCAAAGACGGCGCCCAAGACCCCAAAAAACTGCTAAAACAAATGAAGTCACAGGAAGCAAGACAGCTCAGACAAGAAAAGCAGAACATGGAACAGATTATGGAGCAGCAACAGCTCGATTACCAGAAACAAGTAATCTACAATCTGGGACAACAAAAATCTGCAATTCAGAAAAAGAAGAAAGAGCTGGAAAATGTCAGAAACGAAAGTGGCGCAAACTAATAGCAAAAAACGGCAGAGCGAGCGCACCCTGCCCGCCACTTTTTACCGAAGCAAAGACCTGTACGAAGAATCGCTTGACAGCATTTTTGCCAGGTCGTGGCAGCTTGTCGGTCGATTTAATGAAGGCGAATCGTTTAATCTTGGTCTCAAGCCAGGAATGATGGAATCTGTGACCCTTTTGCCCGGTTCACTTAATGAGCCGCTTTTGCTAACTAGAACACAAAGCGTTATCGCTTTAGTGGATCAAAACAAACAAAAAAATTCAAAATCCAAGCCAGACGGCAACCTTCAGCCCGAGCCCCAATTTAATCTAACCTGCCTCTCTAATGTTTGCACTCATAGAGGGGCCCTTTTGCTCGAAACCGGCAAAGAGGAAGCGATTCCGCCCCAAGGGCTGCGCTGCCGCTATCATGGCCGTCGATTTAATTGCGATGGCACTTTTCAATCAGCCCCAGGCTTTGAAAATGTAGACAACTTCCCAGAAGAAGCCGACCATCTCAAGAAGATTGAGATTCATAACTGGGGGCCCTTCACGTTTGCCTCGCTCAATCCGGCATGTTCTTTTGAAGAATTCATCGAGCCGATGCGGGAACGCCTAGCATTTTTAGACCTCGACAAATTGGTCTACAAACCCGAACTCTCCTGCGAGTATGACATTGAGGCTCACTGGGCTCTCTACGTGGACAATTATCTAGAAGGACTGCATATTCCCTTCGTTCACCCGTCGCTGTCTGCTGTACTAGACCTAAAGAACTATCGCACCGAACTATTCGCCATGGGTAATCTGCAACTAGGCGCCGCCAACAGCAAAGCAGACACTTTCGACCTTCCACCCCAATGTCCAGACTTTGGACAAGCCATGGGCGCTTATTATTACTATCTCTTTCCGAATATGATGTTCAACTTCTACCCCTGGGGGTTATCACTGAATATAGTGGCGCCAACATCTCACAAGACTACAAAGGTCTACTACCGTACTTTTGTGCTCGACCCATCGCGAATGCAAAGCTATTCGCCAAGCGATATCAAGCAAACTGAGATGGAAGATGAAGACGTAGTAGAACTCGTACAGAAGGGCATTCAATCTAGAGTTTATAAGTCTGGAAGATACGCTCCCGTTTGGGAACAAGGCGTGCGTCAATTCCATGGATTGATCGCTAAATTTATGGACAAGAACCTCGCTTTGTTCTAGATTGAGAACAGCTGAAGTTTGAGGTAGGTTCTTTGTCTAGAGCCAAGCGCCAATCGAGGAAGAAAGAGAAGAACAGTCGAGACGGCGCCGCCATGATCGCTCAGACGATTGCGCTGTCTGTTTTACTGCCACTTACTGTTTTGCAGCTGACCTTGCTGTCGCTGGTTGGGCTGTTGCTTTTGCCGATAGGACTTTTGGTAAAGTCCTATCGAAGGCATCTGGCTAGAGAAATTGAAAGAGAGATCAAAAATGTTGAAGCTGTCGTCAGCGAGAGCGGCGAACAAATCAAGCATCTTGGCGATATTGACAGAGCCGTCTTGAAAGCGAGAATGACTATAGTAAAGTTGAAGGGCGGGCCCGATGCCTGATAGCCAAGCCAGGGCGCCCGGTCTTGCCAATCCGCAAAAACCTTGGCGACATATTTTCTCATCGCCTGGCGGCATAACCGCAGCCGCGTCTGCAGACGTATCCGCAGTCGTAATTGCAGCCGTATCCGCAGTCGTAATTCCAGTCATAATTGCAAACAGTCAAGCATTAGCAGCCCCGCATTCAGACATCGAAAGACTTAACCAAAACAGAAATCTTGTAATGACAGACTTAGTATTGAAAGATGAAAAACGCGGCAAAGAGCTTGAAATTAAAGTTGTGGCGCCCAGTGTGGCTTCAAATGAGAAACTACCTGTAATCATTTTTTCGCACGGCGTTAGAGGCAGCGCCGAAAACTATGCGCCTCTTACCGATTACTTTGCTCGACATGGCTATATCTGCATCAAGCCCACCCATCAAGATTCATTCAAGCTGATGCGTGATAGCGTTCGCAACGAAGTCGGACCGGCAAAAATAGCCAAACTAAAAGAACTTCTGGCTGAAACTCGCAGTGGTATGAATGTGCCGATGGGGGAAGGAGCATTTAGAGACTGGGCTTCTCGCCCTCAAGACATAAGTTTTATTATTGACAAACTGAGCTACATTGAAAGCTGCATTCCCAGCCTAAAGGGCAGGCTTGATGCTGGGCGCGTTGGTATAGCAGGTCATTCATTCGGCGCCCATACGGCGCAGGTGACTGCAGGAATGACCATCGGCGGCAACCGGCAGTGGCAAGACCCGCGTCCGCTGGCATTTCTATGTATATCACCTCAAGGCACTGACCTTAACGGCGCCGACCAAGTCAAAGTCGAAAAGAGCGCATGGCAAAACATCGAGCGCCCGCTTATGGTAATCACTGGCACCGCCGACAGTGGCAGAAACGGACAACCATATACTTGGCGAACTGAACCCTATACACTGAGCAAACCTCCACATAAGTATCTTCTTGTCTTTCAGGATGCCGGTCACAATATGGGCGGCATCTCAGGCAATTCAATCGTCATGACAAACAACGCAAACGGCGCAGAATCTGCCCTGGTCGAACGAGTGGCTAGGGCTGCTTGCGCGTTCTTTGACCTCTATCTAAAGGGAAAGGCAACTGCCCTGACCGAGATGGAAGCGGCTGAAAAGAAACTTTCTCCGAGCAGCTATTTTTACAGTAAATAATGCAGAACAAAACAATTACCAGTCGAGCTTTCAGAATTGCACTTATCGTTGTGCCTGTCTTGGTTCCGCTCGTTCTTATTGTGCAGATGCTTTGCGATGTCGAGTATCAGGGTCACGATATCACCGCACACGGACTGGGAATTTTTAGCTGGTTGAAAACCTCGAAGGGCAAAACGGCTCATCTAGATAGCAGTGAAATAAACAAGGATGGCATATCAGAAGGCAAAGAGCCTGCCGCAAGAACACGAGAAAATGAGGCAGCAGAACTGTTTGTTGAAAAAGAAAAACGCCTCAACCCGAGGTTCATCAGACAGGGCGCCGTCTTTGACTGTCGTTTTCTTGCAACTGTAGCCAGTTTGTCGGCAACTGAGCGTGGTCGCAAAATCATTTTGGACAGCGTCAAGCGCCTACCAGACGGCAATTATCTTGTGACCTTTGCCGGGGTAAAGAAAGAAATTGTAGTCTCACCACTTTCTGAAAGAGAGCGAAGACTATACGCAGTCGCCGCATCGCTTGACGGCTCTGAGAGATCTGAGAGTTCTGAGAGTTCTGAGAGTTCTGAGAGTTCTGAGAGTTCTGAGAGTTCTGAAAAGTTTGAGAGATCTGACGAATCTGACAGAGCCGAGAGAAAAAACAGACAAGACGCACAAGACAAACAAGACGCACGAAACCCACAAGACGGGCAAGCGGGCGGTTGCTGGCTGCCCATCTTAGAGAAAGCTTACGGTACCTGGCGCAGCGAGATTCAAGATCCATGGCATTTGTTTTTGCGCCCTATCAAACACTTCATACTTGACGGCAGATTGACTGCAGAACCAGAATTACCTGGTTTTGGAGCCGCTTACGGTGCCACCGACGATAGTGCCGCGTTAGCCTTCACCGGGCACGAACTACAGTCTTACTCGACCTTTAGTTTTGACTGCGGCGACTTCGGTTTAGGCAAAGGCTATGTAACGGCAAGACAGCTTGAGAGCTGGCTTGGACGTGAGACAGTGCGCAAAAAATATATAGAAGAGCAAGACAAATTGCTGACAAAGTTGCAGCAAGATTCTCTAGTCGGTATTGCCACTACCGAACTTTCAACAAAAGCAAGACTCTATGGACTGCGAACCGGTCATGCCTACGCCGTTATCGGCTACCAACCGCATATCAAAGTAATCACCCTGAAAGACCCCTACGGCAACGGAGACTTTAAAAATAGCGAAAACGGTCAGTGCTTCGATAAAGTGGACGATGGAATATTTCAGCTTTCTCTGCACGACTTCAACGAGTTGTTCTCGCACCTTAGAGTCGAATCGAGCTTTTGATGGTCCAATTAAGGGGCTGAACGTCCGATCAAGCTTTTGATCGCCTTTGACCGCCGCCGCCCTGAGGGGGACGATTCCAGTTGCACTGCGGATACTCTTGGGTGAACATATACTGTATCTCGCCGCCGGTCAGCTTGCCCGGGCTGCCCAAGCTCGAGGCATACTTGTCGAAATTGCGCGAGAAGAAGCCTAAGACCTGCTTGTCGCCATCTGAAGTAGCGCGACTGAGCATATTTTCCAGCTGTTGCTTGCTCACACCATCGTTGCGCAGGCGACCGCCGGTCTCGTTATCAATGCGCTGCATCAAATTGCTAGAAATAATGTGCTTGAGCATCTGCTCAGGTGTTTGACAGGTATTGTCGGCGACCTTCATAAAGCCGCTGTCGGCAAGCAGATTATTGGCGGCAGAATCTCTATCGCCGCGACCGGCTTGCAACTCGCCGCGATTATCGTTTTTGTCAGCCTGGTCAAATCTCTGAGCCATAACCAATCTCCATATCCATATCGTTAAACAGTCGGTAGGCAACTCTGCAAATCAGCCAAATCGATTCAGCAGGTCGTCTTCTGGCTGGGCGGTCTCAAGAAAATGAGGAAAACTGATTTTTGGTAATGGAACCGCGCCTTAGGCAATATACCCCAGAGCCGCTTCCAAAAACCTAGCCCCAGGCGGAAATCCCCCATGAGCCCGCAAGACCCAACACGGGAGGGACTTCAGGCTCGGACCCGGGAAAAGCCTGCGGCCGTCCCACCAGCATCACCCGCACCGGCAACGCCCGCAGCGGCCCCACCGGCAACGCCTGCGGCCGTCCCACCAGGGCCGCATGCGCCCGTCCCAACATCCCCGCCCGCACCGGCAACCCCTGCGCCCGTCCCACCAGCCCCGCCCGCACCGGCAACCCCTGCGCCCGTCCCACCAGCCCCGCCCGCAGCTGCCTCACTGGCGCCGCCCGCAGCGGCCTCACTGTCGCCCGTCCCATCAGCACCGCCCGCACCGGCAACGCCAGCTGCAGCACTGCCCGCAGCCCTCACTGGCGCCCCAGGCGTAGCCAATACACCCCAGGCATTGCCAGGACAATCCCAGACACTTGTCAGGCCGGCATAGCCCAGCCGGTCCATCGCCAGAAAACAAAACTAGAAAACAAAAACCAGAAAACAAAAGTTGTTTGTAATGGCGCCGCCATGATTTCGCCATGTCTTCGGTTTTGAATAACAACATCCCGAATTACTAACCGACATTGCAAACAGCGCCTCTTGAAAGCACCTCTCTTTAAACCCTCTCTTTCGAAGCACTCAAATATGAATATGCGCGCTTACCACACGATCTCAGATGTTAATATGGAGGCTATGTCCAAAATTTTGCTTATTGAAGACGATCGCGAATTATCCACAACCATTGCCAAGTGGCTCACCCTAGAGAGACACAGCGTGGAAGTAGCGTCCGACGGCAATGCCGGGTTGGACCTGGTCTTGGGCGGCAGCTTCGATGTCATCGTCTGCGATGTCAATCTGCCCGGCATGGACGGCTTTGAAATTTGCAAACGCTTCCGCGATTCGGGTGGTCAAACCCCGATTATCATGCTCACCGGCAAAGCCCAGATACAAGATAAAGAATCTGGCTTTAACGCCGGTGCCGATGACTACCTCACCAAACCTTTTAGCGTGCGAGAGCTCTGCGCCCGCATCAGAGCCCTAATGAGACGCCCCGACAATTACAGGGGCAGCGTCACAGTAGGAAAATTGCACCTCGACTTGAACGCCCGCAAGATTCTCAAAGAAGGACAGCCGCTGACACTACTACCGGTGGACTATGCCCTCCTTGAGTTTCTCATGAGGCATCCTGGGGAAACCTTTAGCACCGACACTCTGATTTCGCGAGTCTGGTCAACAGACAAATGCCCAACCGTTGAAGCAGTCCGTTCATCGGTTAAGCGCATTCGTAAAGCCATAGATGAGCCCGGACAAGAGTCGATGATCGAAACGGTCAACAAAATCGGCTACCGGCTCAATAAATAGCCCATAGCAGAAAAATATTAGGCTAGGCGCACCCGCTCAGGGTGCTCTGCCTGCTACTGTTTCGCGCGCCAAGGAAGATTCGAATATGCTACCAAGCCCAAAACACATCCAGACACTCTGCGACAACAAACTCTATAAGTCAGCACCGCTGCAGATTCTTGCTCTTTCAGCCTCGCTCACTTTTATTCTTACCCTAGTGCTGAACATACCAGTCATACTAGCCGCGCCACTAGCTCTGATAACCGGTCAAACATTCTGGCACGAAACCGAATCTGAAACTTCGGCCTTCATTGCCTGGCTCTCTGTCACAGTTTCCAACGGTGCCTTTCTGGCTGCCCTACTTTCGATAACCATTCATATCATTACCACCACCTTAAGAGGACGCTTTGGCGACTCGCATTACGAGCTCAATCTCGAGATGGAATTGCCCCCCAAAGAAGCTTTCATCAGACTCTACGAAGAATTGCGCTACTATCGCCTGGTCAAGAAAATTGAAAAGGACGAAAATCGCCTCTGCTTGGTTGCCCTCAAGTCGCAAGGCAAATATCTCAGCACCTATCTAGCTGTGCAAGTCAAGCCAAGCAGCGATGCTGAGCATTCAGTGGTCATCTTGAGCGCCGCCAGCGAACCCCAAGACAAATACATCTGGCTAAGTTCGCTCTTCTGCGACTTCGGCGCAAGCATCGCACTAGTCAATCGCCTCAAACTGATACTGCACCCGGTGCTCTCTTGCAAAACCCGCAAAGGAAAGAGAAAGCACACAGACAGCGCCTCTCACGCCACCGCCATTAATGAGTCGCTGCTTGCCTCAAACGTTCAAACAAGCCCCACCAATGCCGCACGCAAGAAGCCAAGCAAGATGTGGGATCCCCAAATGCCCTTACCCGTTGAGCATCTCAATCCGCCGCCTGTGATGCTCTAAATCAGCCCCAGCACAGACAATTCCAAAAAAAACTCAATCTGCACACTCAATCCACATAGTCTGTCTAGAAACATCGAAACACAAAAATTCTACAAAAATCAATCTAAGGGCAATTCAAACCAGAAAGTGCTGCCAATGCCCTCACTCGATGAAACCCCGATGCGGCCTCCGTGGGCTTCCACAATTGCTTTGCAAATAGCCAGCCCCAGACCGCTGCCCGCTCTCTCGCGAGCATCTTGAGGCTCTACCTGTTGAAAGCGATCGAAAATCTGCCCCAGCTTGCTAGGGGGAATACCACGCCCTTGATCGGTAATGCTTATGCGTGCCCAGTCTTGACCGCCGAGATCGTGACGCAATTCATCGCGCACGGTGATTTTGCTGCCATTCGGGCTAAACTTCAATGCATTACCCAGCAGGTTGATCATCACCTGCACCAACCGGTCTGCATCACCGACAAAATCAAGATTCTGACCGGTGCGCTTTATTGACACCTTCTTACTTTCAGCCAGAGAAACCACAGCCAGACTAGCCTTATTAAAAATCTCGGCACTGCTGACACCGTCCAAAGACAGGCTGACAATGCCCGACTCCATCTTCTCAATCTCTAGAAGCTGATTAATAAGCGAAAGCGACAAGCCCAGATTACTTTGCGCCCTATCGATATAGACTTTGACCTCAGACGGCAACTGAAAGTGCTCAGAAGAAGCAATCTCTAAAGAGGCTTGCACCGCATTCAGAGGCGTGCGCAAATCATGACTGAGCATATTGACGAAATCAGTCTTCAGGCGCTCAAGCTCCTTGCGGGCGCGAATATCTTGAATGACGCAGTACAGCGACATCTGCTCTCTAGAATAAGTAACAGACCAAGATGTATCAACCAAGTCGCCCTGCAAGGTCTTAATGCGCGCCTCAAAGCGAATCTCTCTATCTTCGGCCTCAGCCGCTTCAAAACGATTGATCACAGCATCGAATTGGTCCTCGGCAAGCAAAGAAACCAGTCTGAGATTGTTCAGCCCGCCACCGCCGGCGCCCGAGCCCGAGTTGCGCTCATGGCCCAGCCCCGTCCGCCCATGGCTCAACTCAAAGCCCTCTGTACCTTCATCATCGTCGCCACAGGCGCCGAATAACCTGGCAGCAGCCTGGTTAAACTCGCAAACTTTCAAGTCTGTATTAATCGAAATAATTGCCTCGGCAGCGTTATCTAAAAGCGCCCGCTCCCGCTGCCTGAGTGCCGTCAGATCGCCGTACATCTTATGAAAGAGCCTGTCGATTTGACCAAGCTCATCGTCCCCGGCGACGGTCTCTAGAGGCGCCTTACCGACCGAAAGAGTAATAGTATTCTTCATGAGCTTTTTGAGGCGGTTAGTGGTGGAAAAATTAAAATAGGCCGCCAAACCGAAAGCCAGAGCACCACTCAAGACAAGCGATAAATTAAGGGCAGTACGCAGCTGCCAATCATATTCGGCATACTCTATAGATGAACGCCTCTGTGCCTCCTGCTGCTCAGTCGTAAGTTTTTCGGTCATCGCCAAAAGTCTATTTATGTCTTTCTGCGCACCGGCCCAAATAATGCTGGCGCGACCAGACTGGCCGACGGCATAGGCGGCGGCGGCATCGGTAAACTGCAAATCTATTTTGCGAAAACTATCAGACATATCACGGTAAATAGCGGCATCATCAGACGAACTGCGAGCGAGAGCATCAAGCACCGCCAGCTCACCCACTATCTTTCGTCTGATCTCTCGCTCCGAGGCTGTCTCGCGCATATCTTCGCGGCTAGCCAGCTTTCGCACCATCACCTCAGTGATGCGCCGCACATGCAAGGACATAATCGCACTCAAGCGATTTGCCATCTCTCTTTGCTTCACCGCCGAGATTCTAGACTGCTCAACTTTCTCGAACAAACCAGCAATATATGTAACCAGCCCGATCTCAAAGACGACCGGCACCGTCACCAAAATCAAAACTTTGTGGGGAATTTTCAGACCACAGACTCCCGCGCCATTTATCAGGCAGAAAATACTGCTCTGATTTTAGTAAAACCCTAATTTTGACAAGATACTGATTTTGATACGACCACGACCTTAACAAGACCCCGACGTTAATGAGCCCCTGACTCTAATAAGACCCAAATTAGACCCTAACCAATAGCCTCTACCAAATTTAGCACCTAGTGCCCCATACCACGCAGCCGCCAACAATTAATCTTCCTGCCAACTTCCTGCCAATTAGGTCGACATATCTTTGAGCCATGAAACGCCCCTTTTGAATTTTCTTACCAGCGGAGCATATACAATGAGCGATCGTGTAGAAAGAGCTGTCGAAGCCGTAAACGCCGGACAAAATGTCACCCGCATCGTCAACAGCGAACTTACCAGAGAAGAACAACTACAATTTGCCCGCCGCCTCTGGGACAGCAGTGAAAACGCTCGCTCCAGCTCCGCTGGTGTCTGGACCCGCGACATGGGCGGTGCCGAAATCAGATTTCGCACAGTCGGTGGCGAGCGCCAGGTTGACGACATAGTCTTCAACGGCAGAGACATCTATGACACCCCCCAAGAAGCAGCCACCCGCCAGGGCAGAGAGCAAGCCGCCGCCAGACGCAGAGAAACCCCAGCCAGCCCTGGTATCGGTGCAGACGATCGCTACCGCACCCAACCAACCGCCCAGACCGAAGCCGAAACAACCCAAAGAAGCGACTATCAAAGATGCCTCGACGGCAGCGCCAGAAGACGAGTCGACGAAGCCGAATGCGGCGCCGTCACAGGCTATACACCGCCAGGCATGCGCCGCAACCCTACTTTTGAGCGCACCGGCCCCGGTGCCAGCGCCGCCCAAAAATTACCAGCCCTCGAACTAGTCGACTCTACTAAATAAACCATCGGTCAACTATTCTGGTTCTCGACAAAAAGCCCATAGCCCGCCCCTCTAACATTTCTGATCACCGATTCAGAACCAGAATAGTCGATCTTTTGCCGCAAGCGCTTTATGCAACTAGTCAGAGCCTCTACAGTGGAATCGCTTTCACTTGGCCAAACATGCGAGAGCAGTTTTTCAGCAGGAAAGAACTGCCCGGAATTGCGCATCAAAAACTCAAGCAAGGCAAACTCTTTTGGCAAGAGACTGACCACATTACCAGCCCTGGTCACGCGGTGGGCTTTAGGGTCGAGTTCAATATCGCCGACTTTTAGGTTGTTCACCGGCAAAAGGGTGGCCGGACGTCTCAACAAGACGGTTATTCGAGCCGTCAATTCACGCCCATCAAAGGGCTTGGTCAGATAATCATCAGCCCCGCGCCCTAGCCCTTCCAATTTCTCTTCAATGGCTTTCTTGCCCGTCAGCATCAAAACCGGCGTGGTGCCGCCATTTTGCCTAAAATTCTTCAGTATATCGATTCCTTCGACCTCAGGCAAATTCCAATCTAAAACGATCAAGTCATAAGGGTCGAAACGCAAACGCTGCAAGGCGTCGCCACCACTGCTCACATGCTCGACCAGATGGCCTTCGCGCTTCAACCAACGCATCACCAGCTCAGCCAGCTGCACATCATCTTCTACGATGAGTATCTTTGCCAAAATTGCTCCTCAAATCACTCCTGACGGTACTTTAGACTGCCGCGGGCAAAGTAAACCAAAATGTGCTGCCTTCTCCAAGGGTCGAATCTACTCCTATTTTCCCTTTATGCTTTTCAATTATCGCTTTTGAAATAGCCAAACCCAAACCAGCCCCTTTATGGACTTTCTCGTCGGCAGCCTCAACCTGCCTAAAGCGCTCAAATACAGTTTGCAGTTTGTCCTCTGGTATGCCGCGACCGCTATCTGTCACCAAAAACCGCACAAAGCGTCCGTCTTTACGGGCGCGCACCGATACTTTAGAATGCGCCGGCGAATATTTAATCGCATTGCCCAACAAGTTAATGAGCACTTGCACGATGCGCTCTTTATCGGCATTGACCATAAGGTTAGGGTCAATATTATGCGAAACAGAGATATTCTTACCAACAAAAAGCGACTCGATAGCACCAACGGCAGTGGCAGCAATCTGAGCAGCAGAAATATTCTCGGGCACTAGCTCTATATGACCAGATTCAAGTTTATCGAGATCAAGCAAATTATTTACCAGAGCCATAAGCCTGTTTATATTGTCTTGAGCGGCAGTCAAACTTCTGGTCATAAAATCATCAAGACTATCAGCCAGCTCGCTTTCTATAAGCGAATGAGTCATCTGAATCGACGAAAGCGGTGTGCGAATCTCATGGCTGACCATGGCGACAAACTCAGCCTTCATGCGCTCTAAATTTTTACGGGCGGTAATATCATGAATGACGCAATATAAAGACTCTTCTTCTTTAGAGTAGGTTACCGACCATTCTGTGTCGGCATAGCTACCGTCAGACTTTAGCACCGCACACTCAAAGCTGCTCTCTCTGCCGCTATCAATAACCTGCCTGAGAGTCTTGTGCACGCTGGTACGATCATCAGGCGCCAAAAGGTCTACCAACCGTCCTCCGATGAAACTCTCGGAATCATAGCCCCAATGGTTGAAAGCGGCGGCATTGATATCAGAAAAGCGCAAGTCTTTGTCGAGCGAACAAACCACGTCGGCGACATTCTCAAGAATGGCTCTTTCACGCCTGCGCAATACCGCTAGAGACTCGTGCATTTTGTGGTAAAGCTCATCGATGCGTGCCAGTTCATCATCGCCACTAAGTCTAGCGGCAGGAGCCTGCCCCACAGCCATCATCTCAGTGTTCTTCATGATTACAGAAAGCCGACTGGTGGTGCTGCGATTAAAAAGCCAAGCCAGACCAAAAGCAGTGAAGACCGAAAGGAAAATAGACAAATACAAGACTGTCTTGATAAGCTCACTGTACTGAGCGATATCGACCCCGTCTGATTGCACCTGCTGTGCTGAGAGTTCTTCGGTAGCCTGCATCAGCTCGTCAAAATGACGGCGCATAGACATAAAAGCTAGTGCGGTAGCGGCTTTATCTCCACCACGCATTTTCTGCATAGCTTGCTCATGCTCGTCACCGATCTCCTTCACCAGACTATCCAGTCTCTGCCAAGTCGCTCCACAGCGAGGATTGCGAGCGACCAATGCATGAATCTTGGCAATTTCATCTCGCATTTTCTGAGCGGTAATAGCAGCCTGGGCACGCACATCTTCGTTGTCGCTGCTCTTGTAAATAGCAATCTGCGTCAACCTAGCCACATGCAGACCCATCAAAGAGTATGTTCTATTGGCTAATTCTCTAGCTTCCTGCTCTTTGCGCCGGGCTTCATCAGCTTGCCCCAGCAAAGAAATGAGCGTCCCTACCAAAGCCAGCTCAAAAATGACCGGCACAGAAACAGCAATCAAAAATTTCTGCGAGATTTTCAGTGACATCTCTTGTTATCAGCTCTGACTCGAAACTTTTCTGTGAAGACGCCCTAGGTGCCGCCGGTTTGGTAAGAAAATCCGCCCAATTATAGCAGTTAAGAGAATTATCTTGAGCTGTCTTTCAAGGCTCTTATTCCAGAGAAAATCCCTTCAATCGCTTCCAGGGCGCTAAGTGGCAAAGACACTTCATGCGGCGCCGCCTCAAACTCGCGCAGATTGATTCGTACTAAATTGCGACCACGTCTCTGACACTCAACTCGCACAGTAGGTACAGCCTTACCGGCACCCAGTTCAATAGACAAGATCTGCTTGCCCTCGGCTTTTTGCTTTGCCAGCCAGTCCTCATAGCGGTTCTCCTCTTCTATCACCGCATGCGGCACCCAATGGCGATCGCCAAACAAAAGCACATTGGGTCTGGCAATATCTTCGCATTTGATGCAACGCGGCAAAGCGCTTGTGGCGAGCATTTGCTGCATGTCTACATCGATGTGCAAGTCTTGCGCCGACCAGGTATGACTGCCACAATCTAATCCTCGACGACATTGCAAGCGATATATAGAGCCATGCACTGCATAAATTTTGGAAGTCAAATAACCTGACTTCCCGAAAAAACCGTCAATATTGCTGGTAAAAACGAAATAGTCCTTGCCTAGCTGCTCGAGCGCTTCTCTTAGCTTAAAATAGCCAAGATGAGGTTGTGTGCCTCGATACAAATCAAGACAGTGACCAAAGAAGGCCCAGGCTTGTTCCGGATTGTCCTGCATGAGAGTAGGCCCAGCTATCTCTGCATAGGTTCGCCCAGTGAAGGCTGGATACGCAGTCCAGAAGCCTTTAGTGCCTCGGTAGTCCGGCAAGCCGGAATCTACACTCATCCCAGCACCGGCACCAATCAGCACGGCATCGGCATCCGCCAGCAAGTGACTAGCTCTTCGCAAATTAGACTCTATCAGGGTGGTCATCGCGCCAGACACAAGCCTACCTCCCCGCCGCCCTCTCTAGCTTAGCACGACACATTCACCAAGCACAGCGCAAGCACCGGCTATCGCTAAGACCTTTCACACTCAAAATTCAAGCCGCCTGACTCAATTACGCCCCAAAAGTGAAATCTCAACGAATCGCCACACGGTCGCGGTCACTGGTCCATATTAGTTGCGCAGCCGGTATCTCTAAGAAACAGTCAGGCGCATACAGATCACGCCCCCAGCATTTGCGAGACGACACGACAATACCAGCGCATTTGAGGGCTTCAGCCACTAAGCCATTGCAATTACCTGAATGTGATTGGAAGGAAGGATCGTATGGGGTACCAAGTCTATGGCGCACAAAATCGATTGCTGCGTCTCTACTCTCGTCATTTTTGTAAGGCGGACGTATCAAAGCCAACCTTGTGCTGCGCCATTCTCGATAAAGACTCCAATCTGCCTCAATTGCTTCCTTGTGAACGGTCAGCAAGCTTCTATTACTATCTACCAGGGCAGCATGCACCCAAGCCGTGCCAGTGCCTAAGAACGACAAAGCAATCCACTGCCAAGCATGCATATTGGACTCCAAAAGAACATCCCCTGGCTCACACAGTTCCTTTAGCAGGGCCAACTCTTTCTCGGTTGTATCCCAAGGCAGGTCCCAGGGCCAGAGACAAGTGGTGAAAACCTTGTCTCGCACTCGGGGAACAAATAGACAGACGGCTAACCCAGCAGTGGCAGCCAAAGTTAAGGATGTGAGGAGATTTCGTCTTTTCATTTGAGAATTCTTGAATCTAGAAGAACAGCAATAATGACTCTTCTGCCAACAAAAGCAAGCAATCAAGCAATTAAGCAATCAAGCAATCAATCAATTGCCCTTCGAGCATTGATGGCGACAGGCTAAGATGATATCAGATTGCCGCATAGCCATCGCGGCATGGCGATTGCAAAAGGCGTTCGTCTATTAACTAGCCCGAGTAAACTTTATATCTTTGAACCACAGCTTCTCAGTGCGGCGCTCCGGATACTCGCTAAAGAATTCGTCTGCAAATTTCGACCGCATATCTTTCGGAATATCTATAGTGCGCTCGTGCTCAAATTTACGAATGATAAAATCGGATTTGCCTATATAGTAAGTGCCAAACCACGGCATCTCAGAAAGAACCACCTTAACGATGGAACACTCGACATCATCCACAATCGCCTCTCCATCTAATTTCGAGAGAGAAACAGAATTAAGACCAAAAGACTTAAAATGCTTCACCGCTTCGATCATCAGAACCGGCAAAACTACAAAGCCCAAGTTTCCACCACCGCCTGCAATTCGCATAGCTTGCAAGGCTGTGCATTTTCTCCGAACCTTCTGATTGACCTTGATTTGCGACGCACCATCAACGCCTATCTCAATAGTATCGGCAACCCTAGAGAGCATGGTTTCTTGACCTGCATACCAACTAAGGCTAAGACCTTTTTGGACAGAGTAATTAGTCTGAAACGTTGCAGAATGCGAAAGCTCACGCTCCTGCGTATCAAAAACAATCACGCTCGAATAGCCGCAGTCCTGATAGCCTGCCAGCCCTCTATAAAACCCAATAGTCTTCTCAATTATCGAGTCCGCATTCATAAAGCCCCGCGTCCATAGACCTTGCCTGCGCTTTCATCAAGCCTCATCGCTACACCACAAACTAGACTACTGCCAGCAATCATAGCAATAGTCATTTTATACTGGTAAATCAACAAACTTTCCACAAGCGCCAAAACCAGCAATGCAACAGGCGCAAATTCCAGAAAAGTCAGAGAAGGCGAAACGAGAAAATCATCAAATACTGTAGAATCACTCCATTACTACCATGTGCAACAACAATTGAGGCTTTGTATGGGCATTTCCCTGATTCTAACTGCTGTTACAGATGAGCAGATAAAGAACTTCGCTTCAAACCCAGCGGCGCAGAAAAAGTTCATGGACCGGGCTTCAGACCCGAGCGCTTTCTTGTTAAGGACTTTCGGCAAAAAGATTCAGAACACACAAGCATTTATACAACTAGGAAAAGCACTAGGCATGAACAAAGACGGTGACCACAGCACCAAGTTCTTCGAAACAGTGCGACAAGTTGACCTAGATAAAGCTTGGCATGGGTTGCACTGGATTTTGACAGGCTCGACCGACCAAGGACCCGAGCCGCTCTGTTACTTGGTACACAAAGGGCAGACACTGGCACCCTTTCACGACAGTGATGTGCGCGCCATCACCAGCCAGCAGCTGGCCGCTTTTGAGGCGGCATTACAAGCCATTGACGAAACAGAGTTACGAAGTCGCTATGATGGCGAGAAAATGGCTGCTGCTCACTTGTATCTATCTACCCTTTGGCTGCGGAGCAAAGAGGAAGGCGTCGACATTCTTATGACTGCCCTTTCTCGGTTGAAGAACTTCTTACAAGAAGCAAAAGCGCACAATGAGGGAATGCTGATTTGGACGACTTAGGGTTTTAAGAGCGATTGACTCATAACAGATAGACTGCTGGGACGTCTCCAAATTGAAATCTAAACAAGTGATTGAAGAGCCGAACTCGATTATATCGAACGCAGCCCCAGTAAGCTTGTCTCTCTATGCAAAGAAAGAAGTCGGAACAGCAGAGTAAGTTGAGTTCGACGAATGGCACTTTAGTATCGGGAGAACCGAGACAGCCCAAGCCACCCGTCTAAGAATCCGCGCCAAGAGCACAAATAGCCCTCTCATTCAATTTTGACGCGCCTTAAAGCTGGTACAACCCCATATATTCAGAATAGCTATTGTTATTCAATTCCTTACTGGCTCTCACATCAGCCTCCGCTTCCTTGCCCCGCCCAAGCGCTCTGTAGGTTGATGCTCTTAACTCATAAACATATCCCTTAATTGCGTCAGGCTCTGCATTACCAACTAAGCCCGTCTCTGCAACAGACTTATCAACTAAAGCAAGGGCAACGGTTTGCTCCTCTAGCGCCTCCTTTAGCTTCTTGCATCGAAGATAGTAAAGAGACCTCAGCAGAGCACCGGCGCAAGGATCAGGCGCTAGCTTTATTGCTTGCTTGAAGTCTCTTTCCGCCTCAGTTTTCCTATCCAGTTTCTCGTAAACAAAACCTCTCGTCCAATAGTATTTTGACTCTGGCTTGTCTTTCTCAATAAGCTTCTGACATTCAGCAAGAGCAGAATCATACTTCTTCATCATCACCAATAAACCGATCAATGACTCTCTTGTCCATACTGGTGGATTCTCCATACTCAAGGCTTTCCTATATTCTGCTTCACTCTCATCGAATCTCTTCAAATACATCTTCAAAAAAGCCGAGCTTGCAAGATAGTAAGAGCTATCAGGATGAGATTTCGAAAGAGCCTCAGTTATCGCGAGAGCCTTCTGATAATCACGCTGCGATGCTAAACATCTAACGAGCGAAACCTTTAGAAAGTCATGATCAATTTCCTTCAATTTTCTTTCCTCAGCAAGCTTCAAGGTCTTCTCTCTCAAAGCCAGCGCCTCACTATTCAAAGAGCGCCTCTCAAGACACTCAGCTTCCTGATTCTGCTGAATAAAAAGATAGGGATGAGCCTGCTCTCTTTGCTTATCTAGATTTGAGGCAGCTGACCGGCTCTCGTCAACCAGCTTCCTAATTTCCTCGCCGTTCTTATTTGCAGATGACACCGATGAATTCAACAAGTCTATAAGCTTAGTCCGAGCGAAGAACTTATCAGTTTCTGCACTATTGCACTCAATTGTGTCTCTGAACAGTAATCTCGCAGCATCGCATGCCGCCTTTCTATTGCCGAATACTTTCTCTTCCGCCGAAACTTGCAGCCCTTGAAACAGAATGGTGGGAAGCGAACCTCTGTACTCATCGGTTCGAAAGATATCTGTTGCGTCCTGCAAGTCAATGTGCGCCTCTGGATAGCTATTTCTGTGCTTTGTAAGCGCCGTGTCTACCTTTCGAGCACCCTTAAGCATAGATAGAAGCAGAGCTGAGTCATACGCTCTAACAATCAAATATCCAACCATTCGGTTACTAAGTTCCAAATTGTAAGCGTTACAATATCCATCGACGCTGACTTCAGAATAACCATCATTCTCTTTCTGATCTGCCGAAGGCTTAGCAAAAAGAAAATAGCCTAAAAGACCCAACAACGAACATAGCGAAAGCAAGATAAAAATAGACAGCGCAACTATCGCTAAAACTAGCGGTTTCCGAGTTCCGGTTTGATTATCGCTTTTCACACTGAACCAAATCCTACCTTGCCTGTTCTCAAAGTAATCGAAACCTCACACTCTGGCGCAAATAGCAGTCCACCTAAGCTGCAATGACAAGTTCTATCTTAGACTATAATTGGCGAAAGATAGTCGCAAAAACAATCGACAATTTATCGCCAGAGCAAAGATAGCCGGCAAAATCTTGCTGGTACAAAAGAAACGAAAAGAAAGCCTCCTAGAAGTCATGCCGAAATCACAGCCAAGTAATTTAGCAGCATGGAAACTAGCTTTCGGTATGCTTGCTCCAATAATCTGGTTCGTGGCTTATCCGTTTTCATTGTTTAGCTTAAGCAACTTAATCAGTCGCTGTGGACTCGACCTAAACGCAGTTCTGTCGTACCAAGCAGCTTGTACTTTATTCTGGTTACTGCCTGCTCTTTACCTGCTTTATGCCTTGATTGTGTCAAGCTGGCTTAGGTCGAGAATTCTGATACTACTAATTTCATGGACCCTCATTTGGTCTTTCTCTGATGGTCTCTCACTAAGGACAACAATCTGGCGCAGCCTGGGCTCGCCAATCAAAGACTCTCTTGAAGCTGCAGAAAAGTGCTCAGAGTCTTCTTTCCTTCCAGCGCGCTGCCCAAAAGAGGTAGACGAACGAGTCAAAAGACTGATGCAACTCATGGATGAGAAAAAGATATGCGGCAATTTACCTTCAGATTTCTGCTTTCGCTTAATGCTGATAGGAAGTGGAGAACGCGGTCCAGTCGAATGCTTTCGCTACAATCTAAACAGCCCCGATACAACCAACGGCACTTTATCTTGCAAGAGACTCGCCGATGAGCCGCCCATATCATTCGACCCACGAAACAGAGACAAACTGGCTTTACTTGAGAGCAAAGAAGTACCTATGAACTTAGCCGAAGTCGCCAATAAAATTGAGAATGCCCACAACTATTATCAAAAAAACAAATATCGTTCATTCTTTAACATCGCCCGAAGCGCGCATTATCTGCTTGAATTCCAATTTCATGGCAAATACTATTTCTATGAATTCCAGGGTACCGACCCTCAAAGCTTTTCAACTGCGCCCGATGAGCCGCTTCCAGAATTCCTTGTCGATCTAGTCAAACTGTGCGAGGACAAGCAGAAAGGTTAGTTGAGCTTCAAGAGACCAGGTATTGCAAAAATGAGACACCGTATATGATGCCTTACTCTGCAGTGCATGACAGCACCAGCTTCCTCTCCGGGCGAACGCAAATCACCACCGCTGAAACTCGCTCGGAGCCTCTAATGGCTGAAATTTAGCATCGGTAAGATCAATTAACTTATGTGACTCCTGGCTGCCGAGCTTATTTGAATGAACCCTAAAAATGCAACCGCTTTGGGCGTAAAGTAGATCGCCTGTTGTATCCCAGTCAGCCCAGTCGGCGCGACCCACATCAAAGATAACGCTTTCAGTCTCGGCACAGATGACTCGATATTCTGCAGGATAGCGGGGACCTCCAACTTGCTGCAAACCGAGTGTGCGCATCTCCAAAATATTCTGACCACACTGTTTACGCCAAATATCAATTGGGTCAAAAGGATCTAAAATCTTCCTCTTCTCCATTTTCTGATAGCCAAAACTCTCCTTTACCCCTGGCTGCCCACTCGCGTCTGGCGATTCAGGGTCTCTTTCAAGAATGCAAAACGAGTTATCGCTGACCGGACCAGTTAAGACCGCCTTGTAACGGTCCGGTCGGAATAAACCATTCTGAAAATGGTCCCAGCTATCACGCGACATGCGGTTTTCGGCGATATGCCCAAGGGCGCAATCAAATTCACCAATCCATTGCTCAACCTCAAAGCCATTGGGCAAGGGATTTCCTTTCTTATCAGGCTTAGAAAGGAAAGAGAGAAGTAATCGTTCTTCGCTTTCGAATAGACCACCACCATAGGCACCGTAATTTGGCCACAGCGAAATCGCTGTCAGATAAGGAGGTCGGCTGACTGCAGTCCAATGATAATAGGGAGGTTTAAAGTTGCCCGCCCAATAAACAAGATAGCGTCCAGATGGCGATAGGTCGCAATAGCGCTCATAAATCCGCCCCTTAAGCCATTGACCCTCTTCGAAAAGATCGGTCTTTCGATCCCACAGAAGCAACTGCACCAGCTCTGCTGGTCCCCGCCTAAATACAACAGCCGCAGGGGACTCCCTCGCCAGTATGCAATACAGATTTACCGAGGGTTTAGTCGACATAAGACAATTGACTAATCGACGATATAGTTCTCCCAGTATTCGGTGCGTTCTTTCCAATCGCAACCGTCGTTATTACAAATGAGAGTGACGCGCGTCGCGTGAGATTCGATTTCTTGAATGTTGAATCCATCGCGAACCGCGTCGATAGTCTCTGCGTACTTTTCAAATTTCTGAACCGGCTTCTTGCACTTTTGACAAATCATCTTTTTGTTGGCGACCGCTTCTTTAATTCTCGAAAGTGACATGATGACCTCAAATGCTCGATTAATTCAAGAATTCTACTAGAGTTGCTTCTTCGATGATCGCTTGGCTACTCGGACACAAATCAGAATGAAGCAGCTTTCGAAGCTTCTTCCCAGCGCCCAAACGCAGTTGACCGTAAACAGAATCTGTAAGATCAATCAACTTTGCGCGATCGGTAATCCAAACACCGAGGTTTCCGCTTTCCATAAACCAGCTAGCAGTCCCCTTTCAAGCGCCTTTAGTGCACAACAATATTCATGCTAGTGCCCGTACAGATATCATCCTTGAATCTGAATTCTATGGAAAAGCCATAAAAGACAGGAATATCAATAGTACTCGGATCTCCCTTTTTCTGCAGCTCGTGTGTGATTCCACTATTAAAGCTGTTGTTTAAGTCTCTATAGGGTTCACCAAAGCGTCTTATTAGGTTCTCTCTAGTTTCACCAGAAGCGGTATAAAGCATCGAATGGAATCTACGCTTAAGAGGAATATTGTTTAGACATGTATTCTCGGAGAATTGAACAAACGAACAAACGCTGTCTGTAAATGCTATAAACAGAGGGAATTTGTGATACCCAATGAAATATACCCAATAGGATTTGGGAGTATTTGGTCCAAGGTCTATATCGCCGGAACCACTGATAATTGATGGATTTCCCAGCATCTCTCTAAGTTGTACCTGTGACTTTCCTCGGCATCTATCAACGAGAAGCTTCACAAATGCTTTCTCTATTTCGATACTCTTCGGGTTTGTTTGCAGTTTGTTGAGCTCGTTGCGAAATAGATAAGGAACATTCATTCTTCTGCAGACTTCATTGCTCAATTCAGCCTGACTTAATTCGGCATCAAAGCTTGAGCCGAGAATGGGATGCTCGAAAGATGATTCTTGCCTGCAATTAGCAATCTCATCATTCTGATTGAATCCTGAAGCTGATTCTGAAGGGAGAGAGAGGATACACAACAGTGTCCATACATAGAACAACCGCGTGTTTCTTCTCGACGCTACATCCATGAATCTCTCCAAAAACATTCTCTGCTTGTTGCATGATTATACAGGCAGTTCTCCTTTGATCTGCTTAAGCCGCTTCCACTCTGCTTTGTGTAGCCTCTAGAGCCGGTATGCTCTGAATTCTAGGAAAGCTCAAGAAACTCCTGCCTTCACCTAAGACAAGCAACATCGCAGCATAGAAACTAACCAGTTCACCTAAGCAATAGTTTGTCTGAGTTCTGAAAGAGCCTTCTGCTTAACTACGGAGAAAACAACTGCCATACTGTCGGGATGACAAAGAGCGCAAAGAATAGACCGCCGGTGGTAATGACACTGCCATAGCGCTTAGCAAAGGGGACAGATTCGCTGGTGTTCATGGCAGTCATGCCCTCGAAGGCTGACATCACCAGACCAACAAAAAGAATCGAGATGCCGTATTCAACCGCCAGTAGCAAAGTAAGACCATCGCCGATTTGCGGACATACAGATTGTCCCGAACCATTTGGGTCGTAGTAAACAGTCACCGAGCTATTTTCCTTGATGCCGAATGCTTCCACCGGTATTGCTTTGACGGGAAGAAGCGGTGTCTGCATGCATCTCTCTCTAGTCTCACCATTCTTTGCTGAGTACTGATACTTGATAGAGACACTATCAACCAGGCTTCGATTGCGACGATAGCTGTAAGATCTCGGCCGAGCCATATAATCGATTGAACGAATGGTGGCAGTGGCGGTGGCAGTACTAAACCAGGGTCTTGTGCTAAGGAACTGCCATCCAACCGGTATCAGCCAGAACAAACAGATAAGCACAATCTTCCAGTCTGTACTTCTAACAGTCTCGACATTTCTCTGATGAATCGCCTCTGAAACTTTGTATGCAGTTCCACAGTATCGACAAGTACTAAAATCGGTAATATCCTTCTGCTTGCAGCGCAAACAAAGCTTTGCTGTCACAGACATCAAACCATCCTCTGATATTGGGGCATTCGCGTAAAGAACATGATGAACATCCCAATACGTTGCCAAGAGGCAGCCGGCTTTTATTAGCTTTTGTTTAGTTTCAGTCTTTCGCAAGCATTCATGCTGCTTAGGCAAAGCCCTGGTTCATTCAGCAGGCTCACAGACAGGCAGCCAAATGCAAATCTTCCGGAAATTGAATCCCCGGCAAGAGTATCTTTTTCAGTATCGGTTGCCGGCCTACAAGCTGCAATCGGCTTACTCAAACCCAAGGAAAGCAAGACTCTTACTGCGCCAAACAAAATAGTTTGCACCAACTATAAAAATGCAGCCACAGACAACTCGCAAAAATCTCAACCAACAGCAAATTAGATTTAACAGCCAAAATAGCGTCAGGCATTAGGTCTAGCTGTTCGCAAGGACAGCTGCTAAAATGTACCGAATTTCACTAGTTCAGGCACCAAGATGCAGATGCCTGCAAAACTTCATTGCGAGGTGTTCAAAATGGCGCAGGTGCCTTCTCAGGGTCGGGTTAGCCTCAGGCATCGCCTTATTCCACTACTTAGCATCTTGGTCTTCTCAAATTTGAGTCTTGCCTGGGCTGTAAACAAAGACAGCGCTACAAAGATAAAGCCACAGCAGAGTCAAATAAAGACGCAAAACTCAATACGCAAGACAAAATCGTCGCCCCAATCAAAAAGCGCCTCTATCACAACAAAAGCAGACGATAAAGAACAACAAGCACAAGCATCAACCAAACCAGAGGCAAAAGCAATCCAGCCGGCGCCTCTAATTGCCAACAGCAACGGTATGTTTTTGACCTGCCTAAGCTGTGACAAACAGATATATCGCCAGGGAGCGAATGTCCTGATTAGAGGGGTGTTACTGCGTGCCAGCGATCACCAACCGTTGAATAATCCACCTCATCTTGCTCAGTTTGGAACGATAACTATCAGAGGACCGCTGGGAGAAGTCAAACGCCAAGTTGCAAGCAAAATCGCTGGCAGCGTTTTGACTCACGGATGGCCCATTCCCATAGACGCCCCCGGCGGAGAGTACACCGTCACTGTGGTCTATCCTACCGGCTATCCGCCGGCTACTCGCAAATTTGATGTGCGCGCCTATAGAGCACCTAGACTAAATTCTCAAATTATTTTTGCCAGAGACGGTTATGGACCTGGCGATAAAGTCACCGCGACACTTGAGGTACAGAGGGCAGAGGGAGGATTTCCCAAGAATGCCAAAGTTACGGTCAACGGAATTGTCGACGGCAAAACGATAACTGGTGATTCGTCGGTCGTTGATGCAGCGGGCAGATGCACGGTTAGTCTGAATCTACCCCAAACGATTGAACGCGGTGACGGCACACTCTCATTGACAATAGCCGACGGCGGCGTCGTAGAGTCGGCAGCCAAGACTATTCCAATACTTGTGAAGTTTGTAGACCTACAAATCTATCCTGAGGGCGGCGACCTAGTTGCCGGATTGCAAAACAGAGTTTATTTGCAGGCACTGCAAACCAACGGCAAGCCAGCCGACTTAGAGGGTTCAATACTTCCAGAAGGAAGCTCAACAGCAGTAGCAAGCTTCCGCACTGAACATGAAGGGCGTGGACGTTTTGAATTCTCCCCAGAAGCCGACAAGAAGTACTTCCTTAAGATCAATACACCCGCAGGCTTTGAGAAGCTTTATGAACTTCCAGCGGTTAAACCGAAGGGTGCAGTCATTAGAGCAGCCAAAGATACTTACAAAGCAAACGAAGCCGTTATAGTCAATGTCGGATCTACAGAAGGAGCCGTTAGGGTAACGCTCTCCAAGAAAGAAAAGGAGCTAATCGCAACTGAATTATACTTACCAACCGTGCCGGCACCTGGGAAGAGCACCATCCCATCACAAGCTGTTGTGCTTCCGGCTGGTGGCAGCGCCGATGGAGTGCTGACCGTGACAGTCTATGACAGGAATGATAATCCTCTGGCAGAAAGGTTGGTCTTCAAAGAACCATCAAAGAACATCAAAATCGATATCAAACCTGACAAGAATAAGTATTCGCCCGGCGATAGGGCAAAGATAACCTTCAAGACCACAGACCAGAAGGGAAAACCTATTGCCGCCTGTCTTGGTATCACGATTACCGACGAAAGCACGATTCAGCTCGTGGAGAAACGTGAACAAGCGCCAGCCTTACCTGTTATGTTCTTCCTTGAGCCGGAAGTAAAAGATCTGGCTGATGCAGCTATCTACTTCGACACGGCCAATCCAAAAGCATCGCTTGCCACTGACTTACTGCTAGGAACGCAAGGATGGAGACGTTTTGCGCTTCAGGATCTGAGATCTTTCTATGATAAAAATGGGGACAAGGCACGAACATCACTTTGCGTAGAGGAAATAAGACTTCAGCATTCCTCGAGAATAAACGGAAGAATAGGAGATGAGCTAGATTTTGAAAATCCAGTTGTCGCACCAAATTATCCTAAAAAGGCGGGCGAGTCACAGGGTTACTCTTCAGTCCCGCCGGGCGCCTTTGTTCGAAGACCAACTCCCTACGAACGGAACAATGAAATTGGAAGAGTAGAAGGTCCAAGAGACCTCAACTTGTTTCAGGTGGAACCATCTGTAATTGACGAGCGCTACTACACAACCGGTAGGTCAGAAAGGCGACAAAAGATTTCACCGCTGATTCCAGGACTAAGTGACTCATCGATAGACAGATTCACTTATTTCAATCCCCAAAATGCACTCATATACATCAGAGAATTTGCGCATAAGACCACCCAGCCTCTTGAAAAATCTAGAAGCGATCAATTTACAGATACGATTTATTGGAATGCAGCTCTGAACACAGATGCGGAAACTGGTGAAGCGACCGCTGAGTTCGATTTAAACGATAGTGTAACAGCATTTAGAGTGGCAACTGATGGTTTCACCGCACAAGGCGCGCTCAGCGCAACCCATAAAGAAATAGAATCGGTACGCCCAATTTATGCGGAAATGAAATTGCCTCTAGAGGTAACAAAGGGCGACACAATGCTATTGCCTATTAATGTCGTAAACGGCTCTGGCAAACCCATTAAGGCTCTCAAAGTACAGCCAAATCTGCCTAAGGGCTTCAAGCTTTTGGAATCACCAAAATTTCCATCTAGCCTCAAAACAGATGAAAGATTGAGAACTTTCCTTCCTATCTTAGTTCTAGCGAATGATGGTGAAAACAAAATTTCTCTTGAAGTAAACGCCGATGACTATCAAGACAAAATTAGCCGAATGATAAAGGTCAATCATACCGGTTTTCCAAAGCAGGACACAAAGGGAGGCTTAATCGAACCAGGCAAAATCGCTAAAGCTAGTTTATCGATAGATAAAGAGATGGTGCCATTCAGCATGGACACAACCGCCCAGGTCTACCCAGGACCAGTCGGCAAGCTAACTAGCGCCCTAGAAGTCTTGATACAGCAGCCGCACGGCTGCTTCGAGCAAGTCTCATCGACTTCATATCCACTAACGATGGCTCAGCAATACTTTCTAAGTCATAGCAGCAATTCCTTTGACCAAAGCCAAAAAGCCAAAAGCCTACTGGCTGAGGCCTACAAGAAGCTTTTAGCCTATCGCTGCACCAGCGGCGGTTACGACTGGTACGGCAGCGATCCCGGCAATGTTGCGCTCACGGCCTACGGCATAATGCAATTCACAGATATGGCAAAAGTACAACCAGTAGACGCTCAAATGATTGCAGCTACTAGAGAGTGGATACTGAAACAAAGAGATGGAAGCGGAGGATTTAAATCTGTGGTGCACGGACTCTGGAGCGCCGACAAAGAGGCCACTGATGCCTATATTGTCTGGGCACTACTAGAATCAGGACAGAATGCAGAAGATCTCAAACAAGAGCTGGCATCGCTCGCTGAACATGCTGAAAGTACCAAAAACAGCTATGTAACTGCACTAGCGGCCAATGCTTTTGCAAATTCACCAGATAAAGATTTGGCAGCAAAACTGAGAGCAAAACTGGCAAAACTGCAGATGCAAGACGGCAGCGTTAACGGTGCCACAGCCACAGTCCTCGGCAGTTGCGACAGCAATATGCACATACAAGCTACGGCGCTGGCGACCTTAGCCTGGCTCAAAGACCCGGTCTACGCCGCAAATGCGGCAAAGGGTATCTCTTATTTGGCTGAGATTTCTAAAAACGGTGCTTTCGGCTCAACTCAATCAACTGTGCTGGCTCTCAAAGCAATCATCGCCTACGATACTCAGAACAAAGCCGAAAGACAACCCGGCAAAGTCAGACTCATTTGCGACGGCAAGCCAATAGGAGATTGGCAGAGCTTCGACAAAGAATGCGTTGACTTAGTCAAACTTCCAAGTCTCAACGAACTACTCACGCATGGAGAACACACAATTGAATTGGCTCTTGAGGGTGGAATTAAGATGCCATACTCAATTGCCATCAATTACAATACCAACCTCCCAGAAAGTTCAAAAGACTGTCAGGTCTCTATGTCTGCTAAACTCGCCAGCGACCATCTAACTGAAGGGCAAGCCAGCGAAATCTTGGTGGTAATGGAGAATCTGACCAAGAAGGCTCTGCCGATGCCTATTGCAATAATTGAGTTACCTGGCGGCATTGAGCCTAGACATGCGCAACTTAAGGAACTCGTCAAAAAAGGAGCGATAGCTCACTATGATGTAGACGGGCAAAAAGTCGTGCTCTACTGGCGCGCATTGGCGCCAGCAGAGAAAATACAAGTACCACTCAGTGTCGTGGCATCAGTTCCAGGAAAATACACAGGCAACGCAAGCCAGGCTTATCTCTACTATGCAGACGACTCGAAAAAATGGGTACCCGGCTTGAAAGTAATGATTGAGAAGGCTCCGCATTGAACCCAGAAGTTTTCGATAGATTTTCGACTGCATTTTGCAAACTTAAGCGGAGCGAGATAAAACTGTAAAATCCAGCAGAAAAAACAGGAAGCAGTTCTTCCGGAAATTGAATCCCCGGCAAGAGTATTTTTTTCAGTATCGGTTGCCGGCCTACAAGCTGCAATCGGCTTACTCAAACCAAAGGAAAGTTACAAGGTAAGGGAAATTCCCTAGGCAAAATCAAGAATGCAAGCGATTCGCAAAACGGTGGCTGTAGCTCTTTCGATGAAGCCGTGCTATAAGGTCCAAGCGGAAGGTTTCCAGAGCAAGGCAAATTGAATTGAAACACTTTAAGAAAAAGCTCGCTGTCTCTTTTGCTGGTCTTTTTGCTCTTGCTTCCGCATGGCACTTAGCAGCAGCAGCCGCGCTACCGCCCGAATTTTGGGTAATAAAAGATCCAGAGAAAAGTAACTGCGGAAGAACTCGAAACACATTCAAACATCAGCCCTCCATCGAAGGTGACGGCGACTCTGTGCAGACCCCATACAGCCAGGTCAAACCAGTTTCAATTCTCACTCTCTTCGGCGCCCCATCCAGCTACGACGAGACTTGGATAGGTGTCATAGGATACCTTTCAAAAACCTCAAGCAGCGATGGCAAGATAACACTGGAAGTTTATCCAACGCGCGAAGCGTTCGAACTGAAGTACCCGAGAGAAAGCTTGACTATTTCAGTAAATCCAAACTTCAAGGCATTAGAAAAATTTGCAACAGGCAATAGAATAGAGGCAATCGGATTCTTCAAACGCCTTCAACAATCAACCAGCGAACAAGCATTCGGCTTGCTGGAAGAGGCTTCTATAAGGCATGTAAAAGCTCATTCGAAGAAGAGAAAAACCGCAAAAATTTAGCCAGATTGCCGAGATAGATATAAAAATTGGCAGAATTATTGATGGGTTTCAAACAGGGAGAAGATTTCAGAATGAACGGTAAGAGCCGAAAACTCAAACTACTGAGACTGATGTTTGGACTCGCAGCCCTAGCTCTAACCGGATCTGCGAGCTCATCAAGTGAGATGGCGCCCGACGCCTGGCAGATAAGAGGAGCCGAAGATGCCAACTTTGGCAAAATCAGAAGTGAATATCTACACCAGCCTAACATAAATAGCGACATAGCAAGAAATCCCTACAGCAAAGTTCGCAGAATTTCGATATTCTCACTTTACGGCGAACCCAACAAATACCTAGGACAAATGGTTGGAGTTATCGGCTATCTAAGCAAATCAAAGGGATGCGAGTCTAACACCATACTTTATCTCTACCCTACACGTGAATCTTATGAGCTAGGATTCAGAAGAGAAGCGTTAAACATAGAACTGAATCCACATTTCAAAGGCATAGAAAAATTTGAGTGCGGAAAACGAATCGAAGCTATAGGTAGCTTCAAGACCTTAGAACAAGGATTAATAGAGCAGTGCTTTGGTTCTCTTAACGACGCCTCGATCAAGATTGTCACGCCGTCAAGTCGTTGAACTTCAAGGGTTCACTCAAACAGAGATTCACTCTGAAACAATCAACTGAGCCCTGCTTGATTTCAGCAGATTGAAGGCGAAGCGACTGAACTGGTCTCAATTCCGGTCTCACTTCCGGTCTCCCTTCCGGGCTCAATTCCAATCTCACTTCCAGTCTTTACCAGTAAACGGTGTATCAGCACCAACCTTCTCTATCTGAACATCACCGAGCCACAGCTCGCCTATACCTCGCAAGAAAATGCCATAGACAATCATCTTGCTTGCCTGCGGCACATCGACGACTAACGAATAGCCATTCCAGTCAGTCTCACCGGTAATTGGGCGGTCGTGCATGTTGTCGAAATGGGCAGCAAGAATCGGCTGAGTTAGCCAATCGCCATCAACACGAATCCACAAATTGGCGGAGCCTGCCGTTAGCTTGGTCTTCACCCAGCCGGTCATTCTCACCCTGGCACCTCGAAACTCATCCGGCGAGCAGCTTTTAGTCAGCTTCGGGCAGTCCATTTGCAGATAGTTCTGACGCTCACATTTCAGATGTGCTGTCGGCGCCCCGTTTTGTGTTTCAACACAATCTAACGACACAGAGATATCAGAAAAGCCATCAGAACAATTCGGCCACCAGCCGTTTGGTCTTTCACCTGAACTATTTTCTTCGGTCATTGCACTGCTCCAGTTCTACCAGCCGTCTGCGTCGCTTCGCTTTTCATCGCTCAAGCTATAATGACCAAATCGTCAACCTTCACCTATACGATATTCAAGAACAATACCCAAAAATGAAAGGCAAAACAAGAACTATAGCCCTAAGCATCTACTCCTTGCTTGGGCTCTATTTTCTTATCTCTCCTCTTAACTTACCTCTATACAATTTCCTTATCTTCCCTAGTACAGACAAGCGAGTAAGAGCAATACCTGAGGGCTATTTGACCAGCCTGCCAGGCGCTCAGCTAGAAGAACTTTACTTCACTAGTAATGGTCTAAAGCTTCACGCTCTCTTGCTCAGAAATCCCAAAAGCAAGAGAGTTTTCTTGCTCAGTCACGGCAAAGGAAACAATGTTTATCTAGAACTGGACCACGCCCGCATGCTGTACGAATTCGGCTCTGTCTTTATGTACGACTATAGAGGTTTTGGCAAAAGCGAAGGCAAAATTAGCGTAGAAGGGGCGAAAATTGACGCTCTTTCAGCTTATGAGCACCTCAGAGAGGTGGGTTATGAGCCCAATTACATCATTGCTTTCGGTCAATCGTTTGGCACCGGCATTAGTGGCTACCTAAGCACGCAAAGACCGTTGAAAGCAATCATCTTTCAGTCTGGATTTAGCTCTCTCAGCAGCGTTGGTAAGCGCCGGATACCGTGGCTCGCAATTTACCCCGATTGGATGTTCGGCGGTATAGATATTGACACTCTATCTTTTATGAGAGCAGAACACCCTCCCCTGCTCGCCTTCCATGGTCTGCGCGACACTGAAATTCCTGTGCAAGAATCGATCGAACTTTGCAAACACGCCAGACCAGTGGCAAAGTTAGTAGTTCTGCCTGATGGCAAACACCTGGCCTACGGCGCAAACGGCGAATTCAAAAAAGAACTGTCTAGTTTTCTCGAAGACATAGAAAAGCCCTAGATATCCTAAATCTGCACTATAGAACTCATTTGCTTTAGCGGTAGTCACCAATGCATATTGCAATGGTAAATTTATTGGGGCTGCAGGGTTCTAAAGCAAAGGAGTCGGATAGTTATGAAACTCATGCTCTCATGCTTGCTGGTCATGCTTATAGCGGCTATTCCGTCTCTAGCCGCCGAAAATCAAAGCAATTGGACCATCTCCGCCAAGGCACTTGGACTAAGGTCCGATGAAAAAATCTCGGCATTTAGCCTTGATTTAAAGGGTGCCTCGATCAAGACGATTAGAGACGTTCCTTCAATGTGGAGCATTAGTCTCGACAACTTCCAATTCATGAAGGCACCTTGGGCAACCTCAATCTCCGGGCGAGCCCGCAATGGGGTTGCATACCTAGAGCCCATCTATTTCGAACAAGACTTTATCAATATTCGAAGATATGCAGAGGAAAAGACATTCGCCGCGCAGCTCAAGCTTTCAGTCACTGGGACTAACCTAAAGACACGCTCAATTACCTTGACCACCAAAGATCTGCTCATTAAGCCAATGACCGATTGATTTCACCGCCAATCTTGGCAGTAACTAACAACTTTTCCCACAATAATAATAGACCGGTCGTCTACCCAGCCTCAAAAGAAAAAGAGACTAGAAGCACGCGCCCGCGAGGGGAGCAGTGCTTCTAGCCAAAGTCTTGAATCTAGTCTTTTTCTAGCCCATTATCAGGGCGTTCTTGTCGGTCGACTTGCCGTTATCAAGGCTTTCTTGTCTGTCGACTTGCCGCCATCAGGACTTGCCGCCGTACTTGTCTGTCGACTTGCCGCTATCAGGGCTTGGCGCCCTTGTCGGTCGGCTTGCCGGCATCAGGCTTCGTCGGTGCGGGCTTGGTCACAGCCGGCACGGTCGGAGCCGCCGATTCCAGCTTCATCTGCAGCTCATACTGCTTGTGCACCTGTCCCTGAAAGACAAGCTGCAGGTACAGTGCCAGCGCGATGAAGGTCAGCACCACAGGCAAAGAACGCTCTTTGTCCTTGAGCATGTAAATGGCCGCCCCGACGATGAGAGCGATACCGAGGGCGAGGTGCGTCATGGCACCGCCGTCCATAGACTTGAGCGGCAGACTGTAGACCAGCCAACCGCTCCAAAAGCTCATCACTGCACCGGCGAGGGCACCGGCAATGGCAATGATGACGAGCGCGATTTTCAGTTTCGAGTTCTTCATTTTCTTATCTCTGCCTGTTCATCGGAAGATCTGATAGGAAGTAGCGCATTGGCGCAGGACCTCAGATTCGACGTGGATGGCTGCGACATGGAGTTTGACGTCGTCTTTGAGCAAAGCTTTCACCTTGCCGACAGTCATCTGTCCATACTCGTTGAGGTGCTGACCGTCGGTGATGAGCAGCACGTCTGCCATATCGCCGCTGTCTTTGTTCTTGCGCACATCGTCGCAAGCCACTTGCAGAGCCCCCAAGATATTGGTGCCGTTATAGCTCGCGGAAGTCGACATCAACTGGTCGATAAAGACGCGCGCCTCATCCGGCGTGGTGATTTTAATGAGCTTTCCTTGTTCACCATAAAACAGGCGCAGCATGTAAGACGCTTCGCCATTCACTGCTTTGGCAAGCAGACTGACCGTGATGCCGCGAGACCAGCTGTGCCGGGGCATGCCGTTCTTCATCATCTCGGTCATCGAGTTGGACACATCGAGCAGAATGTGCAGAGTCTTGCGTTCGACAGTGCGGGTGTAGGGCTGCATAACCAGCAGATCTTCCTGCGCCAACCTGTCAAAAAAGACGTCGTCGTCTTGCATGAGCTGCTCGGGCAGCACATCAGACATCTGCTCGACGCCGCTTATCGGCATGGGCTGAATGTCATTGGTGGGAAACATCGACTTGGCCTCGCCCACCTTGGTGTCGAGGTCCATATCGATGTCTTTCTGGGTGGCCGCCACATGCAAGATATGCAAGATGTGTGCGGGAACAGACTTGGCGACAGCCTCGGCACGCTCAGCATCGGTCAGGGTTTTGTCGTCCCTGATTTTTGCCAGGTGCTCGGCATAGTCCTTCAAGGTGGGGTTAGCGCGCAGAATGTCCTCTGCCTGAGCCACTTTGCGGGCGTGCTCAGCCTGGCGTTGTTGCCGCTCTTGCTCTGCTCGCTTCTCGCGCTCTTCCTTCTCGCGCTTTTCACGGGCAGCTTTATCAGCGGCACTCTCACCGTCGCCGTCACCGTCTCCTTCACCTTGACCCTTGCCTTTACCCTTGCTGCTGAAACTCTGCAGCAGCTGCGAGAGCTTGTAGGCCAGGTAGACCCAGAGGCCCCCCAGCCCTAGAGACATTAGAAATGCGGTCCAAGACATAGAGACCTCACTTCACCGGCAGCAGGCGGTCGTTGAGCTTGGCAGAGAGGGCAGCGAGACGCTCGCGCATCTTCTTCTGGAAGTCCAGATTGGACGGCAGCTGCGGCTTGACCTCGCGAATCTGCTTGTCGAGGGCGCCGACCTGACGAATCAGCTGCACCAGCTCGTCGTTCGAGAGCGGGGTCTTGTCGTCGAGGCTGGGAATCTCAGACTCGTACTTCTTGAGCAGCTGCACGCAGACCTCGTCGAAGGACTGCTTCTTCTGCTCGATAGCCTTGTCGACGATGGGCTTGGCCACCTTCATGAAGGTCTCGTGCTGCGAACGGTCGTTGCCGACGCAAAGCCCCCAGCGCACGGCATAGAGGTCTTCGAAAGAAACTTCGCTGCGCCCGTTGATGGCGGCCGAGGCGCGAACCAGCTTGATCAGCTTGCAAGCGCGCCGGTCGGAGATCTTGACGGTCTGGTCCTTCTCGTAGGCCTTGCGATAGGCCTGAATGACTTCGTCATAGACTGCCAAGAACTCGGCGTCGAGGGCGATTTCGGTGCCGCAAACCAGGTTGGAGACCGCCACCAGGTCGTCGAAGCTGATGCGCACGCTGGGGCGCTCATCGCCGACAAACTTGGCGTACATGCGCCGGCGGCTCTCGGCAGCTTCGAGATAGTTGACCTTGGCGATGAAGATGAAGCGGTCGATGACGGCGCCCAGCTCGGGAGCAGACTTGACCACAGCCACCGGATCACCATTGGTGGAGGCGACAGCGGTGTGCAGCAGAGCCTTTTCGACCTGGCGACCACGCTTGAAAGTGCGCTCGTTCAAGATGCCGAGCAGCACCCGCAAGAGCGGCGCATTGGCGTCGAGCACTTCGTCGAGTTCGACCAGGTGCGCGTCGAGGATGCCGCCCTCGCGCTGATAGTTGAGCACGCCTTCTTCGCGCATCTGCTTGGGGTTGGGCACGCCAATCACATGCGATTCGCTCATGAACTTGTTGAGCGCGATCGAAAAGACGGTCGGGGTCTCGAAACAAGAGTAGAGGGCGCTGAGCAAGTCGGACTTGCCGGTGCCGAAGACGCCGTGCACGAGCACATGCTCGCGGCTGAGGAGGGCAAAGACGAGCTGCGAGACCAGGTGTTCGCGCTCGGGAAAGATGTTCTTCAGTTCAGCTTCCAGCCTCTTCATCTGCTCAGAGAAGAGCGCCAGCTTGGCGGGGTCCAGACCACCCGGATAGACCGGCGCGGGCAGCAGAAGCGGAGGATTCTCCGGCGGCGGCACAGCCGGTTCCGGATTGGCGGTAACGGCAGAGCCGGTGGAAGCGGGATCGGGAGTACCGACGGTCTGGTCCTCGACGCCGACGGTCTTGGAGAGGTTAACTTGAGTCATTTTCGATCTACTCTCAATAGAAAGCCGGTCCTCGGCCTTCGTTTTCTATTAGCGGGTTCTCATGAGAGAACGCGCATCCGCAGCAAGTTCTGTGTGCTTTTGTCGGATGAAGTAGTCGGAAGAAAATCGCAGAGCCTCTACCATGACGCAGCTCTCCAAACTGCGCTGGCTCGCACAAGCATCTATCTTATTCTCGAAAACTTAAGCTCAGAACGCTGCTCTAAGAGCATGTTCTAAGCCCCTTTGCCGAACGCGGACAAAGTAAATCTTCGAGGTCTGGGTGCATGAGATATTGGCGAGAAGAAGAGTGGAAAAACTCCGCAATTTATCTGAAAGAAAATGAGACCTAAAACTATGAAGTAGGCCGCTTATAAGTCATCCCCGAGAACCTGAGATAATGACAAGTTTTCTTTTATTAGCTCTTTGCGCCGCCTGCTTGGCGATTACCAAATCTGTAAACTCTTTCAAATCTTGAGCAATCGGCAGGTTAGCGCGCCGGCGCAAGCACCTGACAATGGTTGTAAGTAGAGCCATCGCACAAACGCCTGACATCTCACCGCTTATCTTGAAAACACTGACACTATGCGGGGCGATTGAGACAGCTATAATATTTCAGTCAAGCAAACTTAATTAGAAACAGGATATATACACCGGGCATGACCGATACCGCCAGCGACACCAGAGCATTTATCAGCGTCGTCGTGCCTATGTTTAACGAAGAAGCCGGAGCGGCAGAGTGTGTCAAGCGCCTCACCCAGGTACTCGAAGGCATGCCTTTTCGCTACGAAATTATCTTTGTGAATGACGGCAGTCGAGATCGCACACTTGAAAACCTAAAGGCTCAAAAGTCGGCTAATCCGCATATCAAAATTGTTGATCTCAGCCGCAATTTTGGTCATCAACTTGCCATCACCGCTGGTATCGACTTAGCCCAGGGCGACGCCGTCATAGTTATTGACGGCGACCTGCAAGACCCGCCCGAGCTCTTTCCCGAGATGGCTGCAAAATGGCAAGAGGGCTACGATGTCGTACATGCTAAAAGACGCAAAAGAGAAGGCGAAACGACCTTCAAGCTGCTCACCGCCAAAATCTATTATCGGCTAATTCGCGAGATAGCCCATGTAGATATTCCGGTAGATGTGGGCGATTTCAGGTTAATGAGCCGCAGGGCTGTAGACGCCCTCAAGAGTCTGAGAGAAAAGCACCGTTATATACGCGGCATGGTGGCTTGGTTGGGCTTCAATCAGACGACTGTGGAATACGACCGCTCAGCCCGCTTTGCCGGACAAACTCATTATCCACTAAGCCGCATGCTTAGCTTTTCTTGGATAGGTCTGACCAGTTTCTCTATAGTGCCGCTCAGGCTGGCAACATTCTGCGGGCTACTTTCTGCACTGGCAGGCTTTCTTTATGGCATCTATGCACTAATAGTGAAATACGTCTTTCATACAGCTATCATCGGCTGGACCTCAATAGTTATCTTGATTTTGCTATTAGGAGGCATTCAGCTGCTCTGCCTGGGCATTATCGGCGAGTATGTGGGCAAACTCTACGAAGAATCAAAAAATCGCCCGCTCTACCTGGTCAAAGACATAATCTAAACAATGTTCGAATGGGACGCCGATCTTTACAGCCAGTTCTTGCAAGAGCGCACCAGACCGGCTCTTGAACTAATAATGCGGGTGCCCCTTGACCCTCAGCATGTAAGCAAAGCTATCGATCTTGGCTGTGGACCAGGCAATAGCAGTCAAATTGTCAAAAAGCGCTTTGCTCTAGCTGCGGTTTTGGGTATCGACAACAGCGCCGAAATGCTTGAGCAAGCCCGCCGAGACCACCCCGACATAAGTTTTGCCTTGGGTGACATAGGAAAATTTGAAAGTTTTGAAAGTAAAGATGGCTATGACCTGATTTTTTCAAACGCTGCCCTGCACTGGGTTGAAGATCACCAAAGCCTTTTGCCGAAACTATTTGAAGCGTTAAAACCCGGCGGCTGCCTGGCGATACAGATGCCGAACAACCACAACGAAGAAACCCATAAAGCCATGCGCGCAACCGCTTTGCTTGGCAAATCGCAAGGGCTCTGGCAAGCAGACTTGACTGCCGTCAGACAAGAAGTGCCGGTGCTGAGCGCCGAGCAATACTATGAAATTTTGCTGCCTTTAGCCAACCATATCGATATTTGGCAGACCCGCTACTATCACGTTATGGACGGCGCTCAAGGCGTGGCAAAATGGCTCTCAGGCACCGGCATGCGGCCCTTCCTCGCCCCTCTCGATACAAACGAGCAAGCGCACTTTCTCAAGCTCTACTGCGATGAAATAAACCGCACCCTGCCCCCGCGCAGCGACGGCAAAACCCTCATGCCGTTCCCCAGACTCTTTGTGGTCGCCGTCAAATGCTAAAACAGGCGAGAAAAGCGAAATGAACACCGAAACACTGCTATATGCAGGCTTCGGTGCCTTCAGTGCCGCCTTTTTGCTGACCTTTGTGGTGCGGGTGATCACCACAGAGCGCGAAAACCTGCTCAAGCGCCCCTCTCGTCCCATTGGGAAAGTTTCTATCAGCAAAGAAGAAGCCGAAGAAATCGCTATATTGTTGAAAAACAACAAACGCCTCGAAGCAATAAAACTACTGAGAAACAGCAGCGGCAGAGACCTTAAAAGCTCAAAGGAAATCATCGATAGCGTTGCGGCAGGCAATTCACTTTTAGAGATGGTGAGCTTTAAGAAAGAATCAGAATCAGAGTCAGAAGAGTCAGCGGATTCAGCAGATGGGGCAGACCATACAGACAGTTCAGACAGTTCAGATAAGCTAGACAGGGCAGCAGGCAGCCAGTCAGCAAACAAGTCAATTAGTGCCGAGCGCAGAAAAGAAATCGCCAGACTGGTCGAAAAGGGGCAAAAACTGCAAGCAATCAAGGTCTACAGAAAAGCAACCGGTGTTAGCTTGAAAGATGCCAAAGATGCCATCGAAGCCGGCGAATTCTGAATTGCCCTCACAGAAAGGCAAAACAATCTTCATAAGTCCCAAATAATTGCTTTACATTCATCGGGTTTGATGAATGTACAAGCCCAGACGAGGACAGAACAGTGAAACGAAAGACCTACTTAAGCACAAGAACGCGCAAGACTTTACTAGTGTGTATGGCTCTCTCAGGAATCCTTGCTATGAACAATCAAAAAGCTCTGGCGCAATCAGACCCCTCACTGACTGTAAACCTCGACGAAATGGGCTGCGGCGATGACTGCCCGCCGCCTCCCGGTGGCGGTGGTGGCTTCGGACCTCCCGGTGGCGGTGGTGGCTTTGGTCCTCCCGGCGGTGGTGGCGGCTTTGGTCCTCCCGGTGGTGGTGGCGGCTTCGGTCCTCCCGGCGGCGGTTTTGGGCAGCAGCAAGGCTTCGGCCCGCCCGGCGGTGGACAGTTTGGAGCCAGCAGAGGCGGAGGCGGTCCAAGAGGCGCCATGGGCGGACCTATGGGTCAGATGGGTCAAATGGGTCAGATGGGTCAAATGGGCAGACCGGGCGGTCCTATGGGTGGTCCTATGGGTGGTCCCATGGGTCAAATGGGAGGACCTATGGGTCAGATGGGCGCCCACATGGGTGGACCGATGGGCTTGCCACTTGCCGAATTAGATCTGAGCGAAGCCCAGATGGAAAAAATCTCGGCTCTGCGCAGCAAAACCCAGGACCAGACGGCGCCTATCCACCTCAAACTGCAATCGCTAGAAAGAGACTTCCGCTCGGCTCTAGTTGGCTCAAAACTCGACCAAAACGAGCTCAGACGGCTGCGCAGCGAGATAGCATCACAAAAGCAAGCCTTAGACGACACAATGAGCGACAGCATGGTAAAAACAGCTGAAATTCTCACCCCCGAACAAAGACAGAGCCTAAAAAGCTCTATGAACAGAGCAGAATTCGGCGGCGGCTTTGGCAAGCGCGTGCAGGCAAGCAGCACAACCAGCACAACCACAAAAGCTCGCCAAATCAAGGCGCAGAACTAACAAGTTTTTCGAGAAAGACGCAAGAGAGAAGACTGGACTCCGGGTAAATATATACTGGGCGGAAACGCTCAGTGTATTTATCCGGGGTCTTGTTTTGTAAGATTTTGAGCGATGTCCAACCTGAAACCCTCTGAAAGCGAGCATATAAAGCCATTTGACGCGACCACTGACAGCGGCAGACAAGAAAGCCGTGTCTTGCTTGCTCAAAGTGCCTTTACCGACCTCGGCCCGACGCAAAAGAAAAGCGGTGAGTTTAGCTTGGGTGTCACCAAAGACAAGTTGCCTGACTTGGGCGCGATGTTCGATAAAGACCCACAGTTTGAAAAACGTTTCTTTGCCCTCACCGGCGACGGCACTGTTGTAGAGCCGCCTCTAGGTGGCATGGTCGCCCCCGATGCCTATAGAAACAATGCCATGCGAGAAATGATTGGCAAATTTGGTCAAGAGAGAGCGAAAGAGACTCTGGCAGCCCTTGAGCAAATGAGGGGAAAAGTAGATGGCTACGGTCATGAATTGAAAGTGAGCGGCAGAGACGCCACCTTTGAAGAGCAAAACCGCCGGCTGCACAATTTGGCTGGGCTAATGAAGCCAGGCAAACTAGAAGAAGCCCAGGCTGTGGATAAGACACTCAAGGCTGAGGGCTATACCAAGGGGCTAAGCCTCGAACAAATGAATAACCCAGCCCTCATGAAAGCGCTCAAAACACCTACCGAGCGCCAGGCATTTATTGAGCTGGAAAGAGCGGGGGCTTCAGCTGGGCGCTTTCTAAACGAGCACCCACAAAGCAAAGACAGCCTGCCCAGCCAAAATCTAGATGCCTATAAAAAATGGCAAGCAGGCGAAACCGAAAAAAACAAAAGAGCAGACAAACCGCTTGCTGACGAGCTTAAGAGTGCAGCCGAAGAGCCCGGCAAACATCTGGCTGAAGGCTTGAAAAAGAATCGAGTCTTGATGCTAGGCGAACAGCACTCTGAAAATCCGCGCCTGCAAAAGTTTACTGCCGATTCAATCAAAGAGCTGCGGCAAGCCGGCGCCACCCATTTAGCTTTAGAGGTATCACCAGAGGTCTTGGCGCGCTATGACAAATCTAAAAACTTAAACGATTTGCCAGAAGCCTTTCGCACCCGCGATTTTGCCAATATGATCGACCAAGCCAGAGCGGCAGGCATAAAAGTTGTCGGCGTCGACACCGGCACTGGTGATAGAGACGCCAAAACCTATCAAGAGAGAGACAACACGATAGCCGCCGGCATCAAAGGTATGCTCGACCAAGACCGCCACAACAAAGTTGTCTTTTATGGTGGGCACATGCACGGCGCCGACACAACCCAGGGCGCCAATCGTTCAGCCGCAGATCTTTTGAGAGCCAAGGGCGTGCCAGTAATTACCGCCATGGAACAATCACCAAACACACCGCTCGACAAAGTAGCCCAGCTAGGCAAAGAAGCATCGAGACCCTTTGCTTTCTCGGTGCGCAAGACACCGCTCATCGCTGAGACCGAGGTGCCGCGCCTAGGCAACGATGTCATAGAAAAATACAAAAACTGGGACTCAGTTATCGTTTTTCCAAAGTAAGCAACTGCAGCGCAACCAGTCTTTAGCCTTTCAGCATAGCCTCGGCAGCAAACCAGTCAGACACATCGCCGCCATGAGCAAAACCGCGTTTTTCCCAAAGGCTATAGGCAAGCACGGCTATGTCCTTAGCATCGGGCTGAAACTCAATCACCGCGCCCACAGCAGAGGGTGCGAGACTGGCTTGATGAACGTCAGCAGCGGGCGCTGTCGTTTCAAAAGCTTCATCGGCAATCACAATCGAACTAACTGCCTGCGATGCGACTTGAGCGGCGCCGGCCTTGCTAGCAGCCTTAGTCTTGGCGGCAGACTTTGCTTTAGTAGTCTCAGACTTTACATTGGTAGTCTCAGACTTTGCTTTAGTAGTCTCAGACTTCGCTTTAGTAGTCTTAGCACTCTGGCTTGTTTTCTCGCTGGCAGCCATGATTCTTCTCCGGTTTCTGTCTCATCGACAATTAGATAAAGCGTTAGCCACGCCCTAATTGGCGATGGCGCTCTAAGAAATAGCACCTCGCGACCAAGAGGTCAAAAATAAGTCTTTCTCTTCGTTACGTTTGATAGCACAATATATACAAGCCTCTATATATGGTGCGGGGCAAACTGGGTAAAAAAGTAAAGGCAAAGAAAGTAAAAGAGTCTAAATGAAAGAGCAAAATTGTCTTTGAGGTAAGCAGCCATGAAAGTGAAAGCAAAAGCCTCTTTCTTATGGCTTTCAGTGATTTTATCTTTTAGTCTGATGCCCGCTTATTGCGCAGACCAAAACAGCAACATAGAACCGGCAGAGAAACCGGCAGAGAAATCAGCCATAAGCAGCGACCTAGAGCTGGCAGAGAAATTAAGCAAAACCAGAGACTGGCAAGGCTCTGTGCAAAAATACGATGCCGTGCTCAAAGTTCAAGCCGACAATGCCGAAGCCCTTGCCGGCAGGGGCTTTGCCTATAGCCACATAGGCGAATACAAAAAGGCGCTGCAAGACCTAAACAAGGCAATAGAACTCGCCCCCGCAAGCGCCGACATTTTCACAAAACGCAGCCTGGTCTATTTTTGGATGCGTCGGTTTGATCTTTACAAGGCTGATGCTGAAAAAGCTCTTTCATTGACCAAAGAGGCGCCTAAAGACACCGACAGTTTGCTCTATTATGCAAACATGCTCGATGCTGTCAAAAGAAGCGACGAAGCAAAAGCAATATATGAGCGGGTCTTGGCAGACTACAAGGACAAACAAGACCTTGAGTCTCTAGTCTTTCGCGCGCGCGCCAGCCGCTCTTTAGGCCTTAATAAAGATGCCGTTTATTTTCTTACTATGGCTATCAAGCTGGCGCCTAACCTATTAAACCTCTATGAAAAGCGCGCCTATTGCTATATGTCGCTCAATTGCTGGGAGCTTGCCATTGCAGACTTTAATAAGTGGGCAAAAGAACCCACGCCAGAACCTATGAATTATTCCATCTTGGCTTATTGCTATTTCTGTCAGAGGCAGTACAAAGAGGCAGTTGAAAACTACACTAAAGCCTTAGAGCTTGACCCTGATTTTCACCAGTTATACCTAGAGAGAGGCAGAGCCTATCATGCCTTACAAGATCACAAAAACGCTCTCAATGACTTTGAAAAATCTATAGAGGCCGACAAAGAAAATGCAGATGCCTACAAAGAAAAGGCGGGAGTCTTGCTCTGTTTGCAGATGCCTAAAGAAGCCCTCGAACAAGCAAATAAAGCACTCAGTCTAAACCCTAAAGTGAAAGACGGCTACTTTACCCTTGGACAAGCCCAGCTTGGCGCTCACAATTACAAAGATGCAATCGCATCTTTGACCAAAGTCATAGATTCAAACGATCAAGCTGATAACGCATTTTTCTGGCGCGGGCTTGCATATAGAGAGCTGAAGCAATACGAACAAGCCGTGAAAGATTTTAATTCAGCGACTCTGCTATACAAACATGACCCCAGATATTTCTGTGCACGCGGCGCGGCTCAAGCTAGTCAGCATAACTATGAAAAGGCAATAGTCGACTGCACTCAGTCAATTGCAATAGCTCCACAACGCGTCCACCCATATTTAACCAGAGGGCTTTCGTATGCCAGACTAGGCAGGTATCATCTGGCTCTCAGAGACTTAAGCCAGGCAATTAAGAAATATCCTAAATATGGCGATGCCTATTATCAGCGCAGCCTGGTGCACCGAAAGCTCGGCATGAGAAACAAAGCGAAGAAAGACATGCAAGCAGCAAAGAAATATGGTTATGGTGATCCGGCGGCGATGTAGGTTGAGGGCGAGTGTGCTGGCGATAACGGGGAGGACGAGGATAGAAGGAGGAGGACGGAATTGAGAGGACAGGCAGAAGTCTTCGAGCCATTTAAGGAAGTATGCGGGCATTGGAGATCAAGGCGAAATCGGGAATGATTGGTGGTCGTAGACGGCAGGTTCGGCGAGGAACAGGGGTTTGAGGTATTCTGAAGAGTAACCAATTTCTGCTTTCTCAGCTGGCAGAGCTTGATTCATGATGCTAGTATCCGGCAATCTGAAATCGGCGTAATCTCGACGGCTATTCCTAATATCAGGCAAATTGGGAACACGAATGCCTGATACTGGGCAGCATCTGGCATTTCAGGGCGATGTCGAGCTGTTTCTCGGGGGCTATATGAAACGCCGTGCATCAGCGATATCATCAAATCCGCCCCCCGGCGAGCAGCGTGCCCTCAAGATTGGCGAAAGCCAAGGGACCTTGAGCTTCGAATCGGGCTCTTGCGAACCGCCGGCGCGACTGCCAACATCAGCACCGAGTACATAAAGCCGGAGAGCCTTGTCCGCATACTGCTATAACGGCCGCTCGCAGTGGCTTATAATTGATGTTTCGATAGAAAGCACGCAGCTGTAAAGCGAATACTTCTCAAAGAGGGGGGTGAAACTATGTCAGTCTCAATATCAGCCAATTCCGAAGAAGAGACTTTTCTCGCGTTAGATCCGCGCCAAATTGTCAGAATTGAAAGCATTCATCGCGGATTTTTTTACCAGCATTTGTATGCGTCCGGAATATTGCTACTTGCTGGTAAAGGGGGGGCCGATGCAGTCTTTATCGAGCGTGATGAGGACATTGAAATTGTTTGTGAAGGAACGCGATATTACATTCAAGTCAAAACGAGAAGCGAAGCGATAACACCTGGAGATATTGCCGGAGCATTGGACCGCTTTGACGAGATCCGAAAGGAGCATGAGTCAGGGAAACGAACGGGCAAAGCGGCTTTCGTAATCGTCGTAAATAATGCTCCCGGTCCGAAGCTGAGCGGACAGATCGAAAAAAATGAAATTGCTGCGGATGTAAGCCTAATGTGGCCAGGCAGCGAGGACAATCCAGATGAGAAGCTTCTGCCACCAGCCTGGCGTGATGTAGAACAAGGGATGGCATGGTGCAAGAAGCTGGCAAGCGAGCTGCCCTTTAGCCTTTTACAACCGGAGACACTGGTAAATAAGCTGACTGGATGCGTGTTGCGCGCAGCAGCCGGCGACGGAGCCTTTCCTGATCATACATTTCTGATTACCGGCTTGCAGGAATTGTTCGAGCAGCTAGTTATTCAACTTCACGAATTTCCGAATCCACCAGCTATCTACAGACCGCAAGAAGATGAACCAGATATTGACTCAAAGGAAAGGATCAGGATAATAAGCGGACTTTCAGGAGCCGGCAAGACTGCCTGGGCGTCGCAGGCTGCATTGTATAGCAGCGACGACTATATCTACTTTGATGTCGGTGATATTCCTGGCCCTGCAATTCCAGCATCGCTTGTAAGAGAAATTGCGGCGCGACGCACACAAAACGATCCAGTAGAAATGCGCAAGCTGCTAATGCCTGGAGCGGGCACGCAATCGCTTGCCCTGCTCGATAGTTTTCTCAAGCAGCGCGGGTTTAACGTGACTATTTTTCTCGACAACGCGCACCGTATTCCGTCCACCGACATGCGGCTTTTGATAGAAAGCACAAAACAAATCCGATTCGTGCTGATGTGTCAGCCAACAGACTCGGTACAAGAGCTAGAAGCAATATTGGGGCTAAAACGAGAAGAACTAAAGGGTTGGGGGCTCGATGCCATTGCCTCCGAAGTTCATATCCATGGCGCGGTCGCGGATGCCGAGACGTGCGATAGGCTAAGAGCGCTGACGGGTGGGCTTCCTCTTTTTGTTCAGAGCGCAGCGAAATTAGCTGTGGCCGGCTACAACAATTCAGTTCAGGAATTCTGTGTAGCGGTAGAACACCAAACACACCTAACCCCAATAGCGCAAGAAATAATATTGAAACGATTGTTCCAGGAGCAGCCAGAGTCCATTCGCAATGCAGTTTCTGCGCTTAGTCTTTCAGATGTTGCGTTCAAGCATTCTGAGGTGTCTGCCTATCTAGGCAAGGCTTTGGATATAACACCGGCAGCAGTGGCGACAATCATAAGAACGCTCAATCCTTCAGGAGTATTGCAAACCTTTGGTGGAGACGAATTGAAGATTCATGATGGAATCAGAGTACTCGGGCTCGGTCATTTCGAGACACTCAATGATGCTGCAAGAACAAAAACATATGAAGCGCTGCGGGACGTGCTCATGGACTCACTTCTTCAGCATCACGAGCTGGCTCGATTTCCATTATTCTTACGAGTGCTAGTTAAGCTCGGAGACATCAAAACACTAGTCTTTCTGGCATCGGAAGAATGGTTTCATGAACTCGGCGTCGGGGCTGAAGTCTGGCCCACACTAGAAGAGTCCGTAAGGTCGGAGAATACGGACCCCGTTCAAAGGTATTGGGGGCTAGATGGGCTCGTTTTCAGAGATCTGCGTCCCGGAGAGTTTAAGAAAAACGACTTGGAGCTTATAAGAGCCAGACTCTGTGTTATGGAGCAACTGGTCAAAGACAACAACCTTAGGGTGGAGGAACACACTGCGCTTTTAATGAAACAAATGCTGTTCGCAGCGCAGGTTGGCAATGAAGATAAGGTCATTGAGAACATTCCGAAAATAGCAGAGCTAGTTCCAGACAAGCCTGATTATCAGCGTATTTTTCAATACAACGTTGCCGCAGCGATGTGGAGCCTGGGACAGTTTGAGCTGGCAAGACAGATAAGCAGGCCACTAATCGATGAGTATTATGCGGCTCTTGGATTGAAAGAAGAGAATGTAATCAACAAAAATCCTGACGAAATACTTCCGCTGATAAAGCAAACGGAGACAACTCAAGATGATTTGAAGCATCTGGCTGACACACTTGACCTTTGTTCAAGAGTCACTCCCACTCCTGATCGGGTTTTGATGCGGCTTCATTCCATGAAGTTTTACCAGATGTCGAACGCGGTTAACTCGATGGTTGTGATTGGCCAAGAAGTAGTTCAGGACTTTCTTGACAGACACGACTTCACCGGCGCTCGAATGGTAATGGAGAAGGTTCTCCTGCCTGTGATTCACCAACTTAAACTGGTCAAGCATATGGTGAGAGTCCGAAGTTTTTACGCAATTGTGCTCGCCTACTGCGGGGATTCAGAATCGGCTAAGGCGGAGATGAAGCGCCTTGAGCCTTATGTACCAGGGCTTCCGGAAGAGCAGCAGAAAGAGATCGCAGAACAAACAAAAATCATTGCCAGATTAAAGATTAGCCGCCCTCTTGAGCGCTCGCCTTTCGAAAGACACTGAGGCCAATTTTGTCCGCCCCAATACCCGCAAGAAAAAAAATTGAACCTAACGAACGCTGCCCATGCGGATCTAACAAGAAATACAAGAAGTGTCATGGTAGGGGTATTGGTAGATACTAGAGTGACGAGAGAGGGGCTTTCGAGCGCCTGGACACCGCTGCTCTGCAAGTAATCGATATTTGCAATGCGCACCTTCACCCGACCGAGCTATCGAAATTGCAAGCCTTGGACGCCGTCTTCATGTCCGATGTGCAAAAGACTTTTTCGAACCTAACTGAGCACAGCATACGAACAGGAAGCATCTATGGCGGCAGCAAAGGCAAAACTTCAAGCAGCGCTCAATATAAGCAAAAAGATGTCGCCGAAATCACCATAAAAGCGTAAAGCGGGCACCACGCCAATATCCGAGCAGAAGATAGAGAAAAGGTCAAAATATGTCAGCCCAAAGTATAAAAGTGGATCAAGAATTTCTGAGAGGTTTCATTCGTGAGGCCGATAAGAGCATACCGCAGCTAAATTGGGCAGACCGAGACTCAATGTTGCTGAACTATCTGCAGTTCCTCGAATACTTCTTTCTGGTTGAGATACCCAAATTTGTCACAGTTCATGGGCAAGATACAGAAGACGCTATTCACGATCAAACACGAAGTGGAGCAAAGCACATCATCAGATGGATACATACGCAAGCAGCGCAACAACAAGTAAAACCAGTCAAGGCAAGCGCCATAACGGCAGATCAAATTAAACAGTTTTGGGACATTCAAAGTTTCGCCGTGAAGTATTCCGAGTTGCGCGACTGGGAGAATGTTGCCTACGAGAAGTTCTACGCCGTAGAAGCCATTACTCAGTCTCACGTGCGAGCCTATTATCAGGACGAAGACAGAAAGCGTGGTCAGGCAGCAGAGTGGCTTCTGAAAGGCTTGCAAAAGATCGCTACACCTTGTCAGTTTGATCCAACGCCGCTGCTAAGAGATGTTTTTGCCAATACAGAGGCACCCGATAAATTCAATGTTCCCATTGACCACGTGCAAGACCTAATAAATACACCTAATCCGCACTTCGAAGCACTCTGGCGAATGGACCCGGCGACATCATTTGGAGATTTTACTCTTGCCGAGTTTCGAACTTTCTGGTCCGCCCTATATTGCCTGAGTGACATTCAAACGAATGTTGCTCGAATAATCGCAAGCCGATCAGATTTTCCGTTTACCAAAGTATTGCTCAGAATGGATCAACCAGGCTGGCTTGACAACCTTCACGAGCTTACGAGCTTGGATCAAGCAAAACTGTCTTTACTGCTCGATTTGATGTTGTACAACGAAGCGCAAGCGGAAGCCGACTCCGGCTGGCAGCCTCTGTTCAAATTTCATGATGGCACGATTGCGATGAGCAACTTTCTGGTTAGAAATTCGAATGCCGAAACCAACCTATTTGCGTTGTGGAATAGCATGCATGGCGCTAAGTATGGACCTATCGCTGGCAAAAAAGAGAGCTGGTGGGTTAAGCAGAAGAGGCCAGAGCTTGAGAAACAAGGATACATAACTCGTGGGCCGGTCGTTTTTTCCAGTAAGGCAGGGCAGCCGGACGGAGATATTGATCTTTTCGTCTTCCATCCAAAATCGAAAACGGCATTGTGTTGTCAGCTAAAGTGGTTCCTTGTTCCCGATCGTTTTCGAGAGTCCAATGTCGATAAGGTCCTGGGCGGAGTGAAGCAAGTTAAGGATGCCGTTACTTGGCTTGCGACAGATACCGATCGCGCTCAATCCTCCTTGAGCATAAAAAAAGCACTCTACAAAGATGTTCTATTGCTACCCTTGATCATCTCACGAGACTGGATGCTTAACGGCATCAAATGGGATGACGATGTTCCGGTTATCAGTGAACCATTGTTTGATTTCTTGCTGGACTCTGCGCCAGCGGACGATCCATTACTGGCCGTTTGGGAGTGTGCTCGACAGAGAACTTATTTGCCGACCGTCCAAGTAGATTTCACAGCAAAACAGCGGACGATTCAGCTTGCCTGCACAAGGCTTGATTATGAGCGATTGGAGGCAGCGCCTGGAGTTCAGTGGAGTAAGAAACGCATAAAGTTTCCGGAGCTAAAGAAAAGGGACGGAGAAACCGCTTAGGGGAAAGTAGGTACCATCAGCGGTGGCCCCCGGCAATTAACTCAGTCATTTGTCATTCGGCAGACTATTTGTCCGACCTTTTGGCGAACTGGCTACCAGAGTCGCTTGAACAACTAGACCTTCTGCTTCTAACGGTAACCAAATGTCGCCGGGTTCGTCGTGATGGAATTCGCGTCTCTGGCTTCCGGTACATGGATGCGCAGCTAGAAAAAGTTGCGACGGCTTAAGGATTTTGCTCATTTTGTTTACTTGGACAAGCAATCATCGTTTCGTAAGATTGGCACAGGTGGCGGATCAGACTTTTATGGAGTCCTTGTAAATCTTCGATTTCAGGGTTCATCTGGACACGTGCATAACAAGATTTGAGCAATGTTTGCATGGATTCTGAAGCTTTGTGAGAGGCAATGACACGCAGGTCATACAGGACAAAAAATGGGCTTATCGTAGAGGCTGATCCCCCCACCATTGCTGTCTCTAAAACCTTTTGCAAAAGCTTCAAGCCTTTCAAGTTTTTAGTATCGAAATCCGGTTCGTATTTCATAACCAACTTTTTCAAACCATCAACGTTAAGCGATTCGATCAATACGTGATTCATCGACTGCCAAACATTGCCAAGCTCCTTGAATGTCCATAACGCTGGCTCAGCAAATGATTTCAACGTCTCAGTAATTTCGTCAGGATCAAATTTAGAGAGGCGCACATCCCATTCGGTCTTAAATCGTTCGGAAAGCTTTTGATGAAGTTCGAGCAATGTGCGCTCCTGGGACTGATAGTCCCACTGTGTCTCGATCTGACCTAGATAGAAATCTGAAATGAGGTCGTGATCGGAATCAACATTTTCTGATTGCAAGTAATGAATTTCATCTTCCGGAAGTTTTGAAATATCGCCCAACCACATGATTACTAGACCTTGGCGGTTTATGCCGAAAGGAATGTGGTGGTCCGGCGGTATCACAACAGTTCCATAGGTGTTCGAGGTGTAATGCAGGTCATAATCGGGATCAGAGCTATATCGATGAAGGACGCGCCGTTTGAAGAAAACGGGAGTAAGAGCGCCGTCTTGCCATGGTCTCCAAAGCCCTGGATAGAACATGTAATCGGCAGAGCAGAATTTGAATTTAGGGTAGGCGTCATAGTTGACCTCTTGCCTACCACCTTCCGCTTGAAACACGACATTCATTTCGCCATTTTCTTTTGACCATTCGACCGACTGCGAAAGGAATTGGCGAAGGTTGCTTGGAATAGCCCATGTTTTACAGTCCTCACACCAGAGCACGGGAAATCCTGCAAACGTTGCCGTAGGCTCATAATGAAGGTCGCGAAAAACGAAATTACGGGGCTTTGAGCAGTGTTCGCAGAATAAAAAAACGTGCCCTTTACGCCGTAATTCAGAATCTGGTATCGATAGGGGTTCAGTCATCAGCAGGCTCCATTGGTAGCGGCTTTGATTTTCATCACGGTGGTTTTGCTTATGCCGAGTTCTGATGCGATGGCTCGAATACTGTTGCCTCCAGCTAGAAGGTGCCCTACACGCTGAGTCTTATCAAAGGCGGGTGGTCCTATAGCCCGACCAGCTTTAGTGGCCTTAGAACGGGCGTGAGCTATCCCAAATCTTATTCTCTCGCGGAGGAGGCTGCACTCAAATTGAGAAATCACGGACATCAGCCCCTGCATCAATTCACCCTGCGCGGTACTCGTATCAAGGGCAGGCCTGTTTAATGTTCGTAAAGCAACACCCCATACAGTCAAGTCTTGGATAGTTTGAACTAAATCCTGGGTTCTTCGCCCCCAGCGTGACAGCTCAGATACGAGAACTAGGTCGATCTCACGCCGCCTGGCCAGATCGATAACCTTCTGACGCTCTTTGCGGCTGTTTGCTGCGACACTGGCAGTTTCTCCGACGCTTGCAACAACGTTTAAGCCACTTCTCTGAGCATATTGCTGCAAGTCAGGCACTTGGCGATCGCATGATTGCTCGTCCGTGCTGACACGGGCATAAATCGCCACTCGCTGTACCACAAAACCTCCTTCAAAGCGGGACCCCATTGTTGCCACTTAGTCAGCCTTTCCAGCTCGAGAGCCAACGTACCATAAAGGTAATGGTTTTCAGCCCAGTAAAGCTTGTGATGATCTACTATATCAGGACAATGACAACGCCTTTTCCTGTCAAACCTAATTCTTCGTGCGCGATAAAAGAAAAAACTCTATACTGTCAAGACCTATAACTATCGATAGCATTGCCAAAGTCCTTGTGTGACAAGCAACAATCTTTGGTTAAGGTGCTTTTGACACGGTTAAGTTGGCATGAGCAGAAACGAACAGTCAACATATGTCCACGCATTAAAAGAGCTAGCGACGGTGAGGGACACGTCTGCCCCCCAAAACCGGCTCTTCCAAATTTGCGCTAACAATGCACGGGATTGGGCACAACGACCTGAAGCGAGTTGGTACGTGCAGGACCAGGGCTCACTAACATGGGGTTGTCCGACGGAAAGGCAACAGAAGTTCTATGAGCATTTGCTGATTCTGGTGAACGACTTCGACGCGTTGACATCAATTGTTTATCGGTTGGAATGGTTTCGTAACCAGCAGACTAGCAGCCTTAGTGCGGACGACTTGAGTATATTTCTCGCTGCTGACGTACACGCGTTTCATGTCGAATTTCGCTCCCTTATGGAAACACTATGCCACGTGATTAACGTGGCCAGCGCTAAGCCTGGCCAGGTACCGACAAAATCCTTCCAGGAGTTAAGAAAGTGGTGTATCAAAAACGATAGAGCAAGCAAGTCAATTCTTGGCCCGGAGCTTAGTGAGTTGATCGCGCAGTCTTACTGGTTCATTGAGATACGAAAGTTTCGCGACAAAATAGTTCACAAGCAGAGTGATGCAACGGTGCGAATAATCAATGGACCAAATGAAGTTGCATTTTTGACGTTCAGGGGGCGCTCCCTTGAACCATACGAGGGACCAAATGCCTTTATGTACAATAGTTGGGTTTATTTTCGGGCACATGCCGGATACTACCTTGGACGACTCCTGTATCTTTTGAATGCGGTCTGCGGAATGGCAAAGCACGAACTTGAACTTTCCCTGGTGGACATTTATTGGACCACCTCTCGCATGCCGGTCATACACGGCTGCATTGACTACGCTATTCAATCGTTAGAATCAGGCTTTCCACTAACGGAGTCCTGGCGCATTAAGTTTCCGGAAAAACAGCCAGCACCGTCGGCTTCTTTGCATGAGAAGATATTGGTCAGAGCGTTTTTCTTGTCGTACAAAGAAGGACTTGAACACAAAGACCAACTCTGGAATTGGTTTGCCGCTGAATCAGCACAGCTTAGATCTTATGATGAAGACTAACTACGAGTGCGAAACAAATGGCTTAAGGAAGTAACAGTCAGAGAAGCAAATCAAAAACTCGCATTGACATTCCAAGAATCGCACCCTGACATCCTGGATGCCTCATTTAAAATCGTACCCTTCAAGCCAAGCGGCAACTGAGGGGGAAAGAATGAATGAAGGCAAAAATGAGCATCGAATCAAGGCTAGAATTGGCTGCACAAGTCGGACCCAGATACCGCAAATCATCTGCTTCTGAAAAAACGGCCATTCTAAATGAGTTTGTGGCCAGCACTGGCTACAGCAGAAAACATGCAATTCGCATTCTATGGCGACAGGAGCTGCCAAAGGTTCGCCCAAAGCGACATCGACAGAAGAAATACGGAAGAGAAGTCAGGGAGGCTCTGATTGAAGTTTGGGAAGCAGCAAACAGGATTTGCTCAAAGCGCTTGATCCCATTCCTGCCAGACTTGCTTGAGGCCCTAGAGCGTCACGGAAGACTGATTCTAAGCCCAAGCATAAAACAGAAACTACTGACACTAAGCCACTCTACAATGGACGGTTTGTTGATTATTGCGCGCAAATGCAAGGGGATCAGCTTTACCAGAGGAGGCTCACTGCTCAAGAAACAGATTCCCATCAGGACTTTTGCTGACTGGAACGAAGTGGAGTCGGGCTTCTTAGAGGCAGATCTTGTTGCACAGTGCGGGGATACAGTGAGTGGACAGTTTCTCCAGACCCTGACACTCACTGACATTTATTCCGGCTGGACCGAACCAGTCTGCATCTTGCGTAAAAGCAAGGAAGAGGTAATAGAAGCCATAAATCAGGTACGCGTGGTGCTGCCCTTTCCCATCGTCGGTCTAGATACAGACAACGGGACTGAGTTCATAAACCGGGGACTGGTGCAGTATTGCGAGACAAACAACATCACTTTTACAAGATCGAGACCTTACAAGAAGAACGACCAATGCCATGTTGAAGAGAAAAACGGATCAGTGGTGCGTAATGCTGTTGGCTATCACCGATATGAAGGAGCACTAGCGCAAGACGCATTCAACCAGCTTTACGCCGTTCTCTGTCTCTACGTCAATTTCTTTCAACCCTCCATGAAGCTACTCTCCAAAGAAAGACTCCATGCTTCGGTCAGAAAAAAGTATGACCAGGCAAAGACTCCCTACCGGCGACTAATTGACAGCCATGATGTAAAGGCTGAGATAAAGAGCAGACTGACGGAGATGTACTTGAGCTTGGATCCAGCAGAGCTCCAACTCACAGTCGAGCATCTGCAAGACCGATTGGTGACACTCTCCACAACCTATGAGCCTGTCAGCGCGACTCAGTCGACCAAGCCCGGCGACGAAGAATTACCTACCATTATCAAGCCGCTTTCCCGAAATAATCAACCGCGACTGAGAACCAGGAGGAAGGGAGGAGCGAGAATAAGTCCGCCCAGTGCCGGCCGGGTAACCGCTGAGGAGGCAATGGCAAAGGCAAATAAATAAGCTCTTTGGAGAATCACCAGAATTTAGAGCTAAGAGAATCGCTCTAGAAGGTCTTTTGGTAGACTTAATGGACGACTGAGACATCGCGGCATCGCGGAGTTCGGAACAATATTGTGGTCTTGGTTCCTGATGTGCGGAAGACTGAGCTTGAAAACGGACTCTAGAGACTAAGCAACGACAGGAGACCCTATTTCTGACTCAAGGAAGGACGTAATGACAGATCCGCTGATAGAAAACCTAACCGAAAAGCGAAAAGAACTCGCTGCAGAACAGGCGAAGTACGAAGCTAAAATTAACGAGCTTGCCGAATCTTCGCGCCGACGGGAAGAGAGAAATACGGAACTGCTGGAGCAGATTAGCAAGCAGCTTGAGAGCATCGAGCAATTGCTTCGCGAGCGGCTGGTCCAAAAACATGAGTAGAAACGATCCCGCGTTCAACCAAGCTGACGATGCGGAGTTCCGGCAAAAGCTTATCGAAAAAAGTTTTGCCGTTCGGATGTCTGCATTATCCACGTTACTTGCAGCTATTTCAGAGTGCGATCAGCAGAGCGCAATTCGGCAACAACAGCTTGAGAAAATTCTAGGTCAGATTACCTCCATAGGGGCACTTTTGAAGCAGCTGGATTGCGAGCTTGGGACGATAGAGTAGGCAGAATTACTCTCTAAATGCATCTGCAGGAGTTAGAATTTAGATGAGGCAACGGGGTCGCCAGAGTACGATTCTTAAATGGGGCAATACGCCCGCAATTTTAACTGTCGTCGATCAGTTTCTCCAAATTGAGTCAACAAATTTAAGCCTACACTTGGATCAAAGTTGTAGGCTGTGTACTACTTCCTCAGAACCGCCACAGCCGCCTCAATACTACCCATAAGCATATCGAAAAAAAAATATTGCGGACCCTGACCGTACCCAGACCCTTAGTCCCAAAAGCACGACCGAAAGCACCCTCAAAAGCTCGCCACTCAGCTGTTATCGACAAAACTCACTAAGTCGGTTCAACCAAGTTTATAATTTGATTCCCAGGTTCCAGCAGACCAGTGAAGTGGGTGCCAGATTCTTGCAAAGCAAGGGCTCCAATGCTGCATCGCAGCTTCCCACTATAGGTAGGGCCATTCTTCCAAACTTCCCTAACGTGATACATCTTGTCCCCTTTGGTCATAAGTTTCTTACAACCCTTGAAAAGTTCTTTTAAGGACTCATTTGTACATACTGTTTGATCAGCCTCAGCTAACCACACTGGCTGACAACCAACTTCAGCAACAGTCATTAGCCCTTCCTTTGCAAAGTACGGATATCTCAAGAGAATCCAGCCGCTTTGGGCGGGAATTGCATTTTCGGGGTCACTTGGAACTTCCTTCGCACACCAAAGATCCCATTGCCATTCAGGAGGTTTATCAAGTCGTACTTCGATATTTACGTCGGCGACAATCACCAACTCTTTTGTTCTTTGGTTCAAAAAGAACAACTTCAGTTTATGGAGCTGAAGGAATTCGCAGAGTCTAGCCTTGAATTCCTCAGGCGTAATCATAATCTCAAAAATCACCTTGCTATCGCTCCGTTAGCAGGAAGAAGTTGACACTTCAATGTTACCGCGACTCAAGAGGAGATCTGCTCGATTTAACTTCTCTTGCCTCAATTGTTCCAATCTTGCTAGACTTGCCAACCTGGCGGGCAATAGTGGTGTGGTAAGGTTCATCAACTAGGCTCTGTTAATTGCGCATACTGAGAACTGAGTACACATCCACGCACGAAATAAGCCAAGACTGGAAGCAATTCAGTCAAAGAAAAATTAGAGAGCTCGAATCTACGACCGTCATAACTTTGCTGAACCTCAAACGCACTCTTCTCTCAGAAGTTCATACCCCGGCTCGCTTGCGGCAAAGAGGTCAAGGCTTCAAAACTAGTGAAATAGGCAGGCTGAAACGCTATAATTTAACCGTTGATGGTGACTGGCGATGGACGACGACTTCGAATCTGACATCTGTAACGGCAAGCATTATGGACCGATGCTCGGAACCGAGGACGGTGTGCCGGTCATGCGCTGCTCATTTTGTGAGCGCATATTCCGCGACACCGCAATTTCAGTGCGCCGCGAAGAACCCAAAAAACGCTCTTCAAAAACTTGCATCTCAGCATGCGATTGGGTAATAACCGGCGACACAGTCCGGTGCAATGCCTGCAGCTATATCGGCCCGGCACCAAACATCGCCACAGCCAAATAGAGTTAGAACCGCACAACAATTAAATATATTAACAACACCGAATATGGTGCCTCTTCAATTCATTTTCAGTATTTCGAACCGAGGCAAAAGAAGAAATTGCGCGATTGAATTGCAGTCTCAATGTCAAGTTGCGCGATAGCCGCTGGCGCCTTTTGCGACATATGCGGCAACGCATTACAACCGCAGCACAATCAGAACCTGAAAAGGACATTGAAAAGATCTGAGATACATCGCTATGCGGTCGGAACAGTGCCCCCGTCAATCACATATTCTGCACCGGTTATGCTGCCTGCAAGCGGCGATACGAGAAAGGCAACAAGGTCCGCAACTTCCTTTGGTTCTGCGGGACGCCCAAGCGGAATACCACCCAAGGACCTCATTACAATTGCTTTGCCGCCTTCATAATCAGTGTTTGCTTGTTCGGCGAGGCGCTGAACCAAGCGCTCGGAAGCTTCAGTCATTACCCAGCCTGGAGAAACCCTCACAACTCTGATTCCCTTTGGAGAGATCTCTTTGGAGAGACTCTTGCTGTAGGCTGACAATGCTGCTTTGGCGGCAGCATATGCGGTTGTTGATTCCGGCAACGGCAATAGGCTCTGAATTGACGTAACGTGAATAACGACACCAGTCCCCGCTTTGATCATAACTGGAACTAGCGCTCGGTCAATACGCACGGCCGACATCAAATTCAAGTTCAACTCTTCAAACCATACATTGTCATCAAGTACGGCAAATCCTCCCCCTGGAGCACTCGATCCGCCAAGTGAGTTTATGATGAAGTCGACTCCGCCCCAATGCTCCGTTACCGCATCAACGAGAATCGCACAGCCTTCTGGTGTAGACAGGTCGCAAGCGACATGGAGAGCGCCCTCCGGCAAATCCTTCGGTGCTGACCGAGAAGTTGTGATCACCTTCGCCCCCTGCTCTAGAAGAGTCTGTACAATTGCGGCGCCAATCCCCATTGTGCCACCAGTGACTAAAGCACGTCGATTAGCGATCTTAAGGTCTAAACTCATTTCTGCCTCAATATAGATATGTGTAGTCTTTGACTTGGCGAAGGTTTAGTAATAACGTTAGCAAGTAGAGTTACTGAAGTTCAAGAACGGACCCAAAAGTGAGGTACTTACTAAAAGGTATGCGCAAACAATACACAGCAATCACTGCAGCCACTGATGCTGAAAACGCGCTTAAGCTAATAGAGGGAAGATGGAAGCTAGTGATTCTATTCAACTTGTTCGGTGGTCAAGTCAAACGTTTTTCAGAACTTGAACGTGTTATTCCTGGTATCTCGCAGAAAATGCTAATTCAGCAGCTTCGCCAGCTCGAGATGGATGGGCTTGTGAAAAGAATTGTCCATCATCAAGTGCCACCGAAAGTTGAATATTGCATGACAGATTGGGGGCAGTCTTTATGCCCAGCTTTGGACGCATTGCTAAAGTGGTCAGAATTGCGAGAAGAAATGACCAGCAAAGATGTGACTTCTATAAACAACCAAGATTGATTGTGTAAACGTTCAAAAGATGCCTGTTATAAGCGATAAAGGGCTATGTGACTCCTCTAGCGAGCGCTGACAATATTTCCTGAACTTCAGCATTTCTATCTTTGTCTCTCTTATAGGATAGAGCACTGCCAAATCCCGCCCGCCTTCGCTGCAAAACGCTGCGATTGTCGGCATTACACCCATCGCTATTGACCCAAATAATTCTCTTGTGCCGCTTGGACTGGCCATAAAGTCATAAACAAAGCGGTTACATCTTCCTAGGACGGTCCTACGTCCTTCATTTCTTGCACAGTATATTCATACGAGTGAATAGTCAAAGAGCCCACCCTTCCTTGCCTAAACGTAACAATCAGAAGGGTTCCGTATTTGATTCCGCTTTTGGCGTCAACATTCTTGTCTATGGCAAAAAGAAGTCTTTCATCGTGGGCATGCGAGTCTTTCGGAAGTCCAAGCAGTTTCATGGCATTGTCTCGGTCGGAAGACGCTAAATCCTTAAGATGGCGGCTCAGCCATTTCCAGCGTTCTTGATTGTCTTTGCCTGGCAGGCAAAGCCGTATATCGTTCGCCGAAATTTTGCTATCGGCATAGACAGGCATCACCGAGGCAACTGGAAAAGCAAAAATCAAAGTCAGCAATAAAGCATAGAAAATTCTATGTATCAATTTCAGACCTCCCGAAATTCAAAATAGTTCCATTATCAATATAGCTAATTTGCCTGGTCGCGATGGCAAGCCCAATAATTACTGGTAGCGAAAATGGCAGCGCGGAAAAGCCGGTACAGCACACCAAGTGGGCTTCCCGCTTGGCTTTAGTCTCCCACCAATAAACTTGACCCCGTGCACTTTCCCCCAAAAGGTTAAAACACCCCAAAAGCCCACCAAGCACGTCAAATCAACACATTTCCAGGTTTCATCTTTTCCTTGGCTAGGTCAGTTTTCACCCATTAAATTCGGGGCATAAAGCAACATGACCGAAAAGCTCGCCTCAAGTTTTCGGTAACTGCTACCCGCCTAAAAGGGAAATCGAAGTGAATCTTTGGAATAAACTGGTGCAATTTGGACAAACATTGGGCGGCGGAGCAAAGATTGAAAACAAACTGAATGTACCGGAGCCGTTTCTTGAGCTGGTGTCTAAATTCGTAGAGCCAATGGCAGATGCTGATGCCGGACTGACTCTTGATGTTCTGCGTTATATCTTTGACGGAGTAGATGAAGAAACAACTCTGAATAGGATGGCTACAAATGAACAGGCCAAGCAGAAATTTGGCTTTGATACCTCTCATCGTCTAACATCTGGACCTTTTCAACTAATCCTTAAAGAAAAGACTAAATGCCCTCCCGAGTTTTGGGTACGCTTCGCAAAGTTTATCGATGCAGCAACAAAAGGCACCAACTATTACTCAGCAAATAGCCCGGCTTGTCCTCGCTGGCTAAAAGTACTGCTTGAGTCAAGAAATACATACTATCAAGCTTTTGGTCCCCAAGGGTCTGTGATCAGCTGTCAGATCGAACCTTGGCTTGCCCTAGAGATGGAAGAGATTCTGAAGGCTGGCGACTTGCCGGCCGATCTAATTTTGGATGCTCTTGTCAGAGGAACCATAATAGGCTGGCAAGTCTATGTGCGCCTAAGGGAACCAGCGCCTTACGTTGAAAAGTTCATAGATAAGGTGCGTGGTATCGTACTCGGAGCGAAAGACAACGAAGAGTTGAGCAGAACTTTGAAGAACCTGGCTGACTTTGAAGTAAATGCTGGTGCTATGGCTGATGTTCTAGTGCGCCATGCTGTGAACAGCGTCAAAGCAGTGAGAGAGCCCGCCACTCGTCTATTGGCTAAATGTCCTGACTCAGCCAGACCGCATCTGGATAGAATTCTGGAAGAGGGTGACGCAGGTGAGCGCTATGAAGCTGCCTCTCTTTACTGGCAGCTGTACTGCGATAGCTGTAATGAAGTGTTTCAACGCCTGCTGGAGAAAGAGAAGTCCAGCAAAGTAAAGAAACTAATGCAGACCTTGATGTCGTCTAAAGCATCTATCTCTGTCAGCGCCTCTCAAATAGACGAAGAGCTAAAACTTCCTCCACTGGAACTAAAGCTAGGCGAGGTGCCGCTACCGAGCGAGACAAAAGATGATATTCGCAACCTGCTCTTGCAAATATCGGAAGTAAACGAAGCTAATTACAAGATACTTCTCACGAACTGGGAGAAATCCCAAGATAAAGCACTCGCAGCGCATAGGCGCCCAACCAAACCAAATGTATACAGCGCCGAAGAAATAGAAGACCTTATTGTCTTTGTTGAAACCGGCGTCGGGAACGAAAGAAAGCTACCTTATGGGAATGATTTTGCTATCTTTTCGAAGAGTGTTTCGGAGTTTGCCGCTTCCTCTAACCTAGAGCTAATTCATCTCTTACGCCTCATTTTTTGGCTCGGCTTGGTGACAACCTATGGCTGGAGCGGTGAAACCTTTATTGAGAAATATCGCGAACGTTGCAGCGTCCCGTTTGGTTTGCGCGAACTTGATCATTGCTTTGCCACCTTGCCGGGGCTAAAAGCTGGTCATATTGCAAACATCTACTTGAACAATTACGATTGGCGAAGCAGCTTTGATTGGGAGCCATCAGCGGTCTGGCCTCTCTTTCTAGAGAGAATGGAAGATCTGGCAAGGCTGGTTAGCACGAGTATTCATAGAGACGCTAATGATTACAGCTTTCCTGAGCGCCGACTTAATGCCCTTAAAGTGCTGGCTATGTTTCCCAAACTTCCCGAGCAGTTTGTGGGTAATCTTTGGCTGCTTGCCCTAGGTGGGTCGAAGCAAGAGAGACTGGCGGCACAGAAAGCTCTAGCGAAGGTGCCAAATCAAACCGAAAGAATCATCGAAGCACTTGGCGATGGCAAGCAGGAAGTAAGAATTACTGCAGCAGAATGGTTAGCTCGACTTGGTGACAGAGCTGCGTTAGAAGCGCTGCGCAAAGCCTTTCACAAAGAAAAATCAGAATTAGCGAAGGGCGCGCTGATTCATGCCTTAGATGCACTAGGGGCTGATGTTAATGAGTTTCTAGACCGAGACAAGCTAGAGAAAGAAGCTAGTGCCGGACTGGCAAAAAAGAAACCATCCAATATGGATTGGATCAACCTTGGTGCGCTGCCGAAGCTGCACTGGAAAGATAATGGCGCGGAGGTCAGCCCGCTTATTACGCAGTGGTGGGTGGTGCAAACTGTGCAACAGAAGAATCCTGTCTGCACCCCACTGCTCAAGCGCTACCTGGCTCTTTGCAAACCAAATGAAAGTGCAAATTTTGCCAGACATATCTTAGGGTTATGGCTAAATCGTGACGCCGAAACAATTCCGCCGGAATTGGCCGCGTACAGAGCTGCCGCCGAAGCCGATAGATTGTGGGCTCAGTATGCAAATGAACCCTATTTTCTTGACTCCTATAGAAATGACAAGAAAAATCTGGAAAGAGAGATTTTCACAAATCTGATGAGAACGCCCTTGCAGTCTGCCATTAACGAGAAGGGCATGCTGGCGATTGTGACAGCTGCGGGCGATGCAGAGTGCGCCAAACAGTGCGAGAAGTATATTCGCGAATGGTATGGACAGAAAGCCGCCCACTGCAGAGCTTTGATTGAAGTGTTAGCCTGGATGGATAACCCTTTGGCTTTGCAGATACTTCTTTCTATTGCCAATAGATTTCGCACTAAGAGCATCAAAGAAGCTGCCCAGGAGCACGTTACCGCCATTGCTGACAGACGAGGCTGGACCATTGATGAGCTGGCTGATCGCACCATCCCTGATGGCGGCTTTGAAAGACCCTTAGACGAAAATGGGGAGCCTTGTGACACAGACGCCGTCTTAGAGATAGACTATGGACCCAGGCAGTTTATCGTCAAGCTTAATGACCAGCTAGAGCCGGTCATCACCTTAAAGGGTGATGAAAAGGAAATCAAAAACCTACCCGAGCCGGGCAAGTCTGATGACCCCCAACTCGCCGCGGCCGGTAAAAAATGTCTGAGCGAATGCAAGAAGACTGTCAAAGCAGTAGTTAAATTGCAGACCGAGCGTTTATATGAGGCTCTATGCACTCAGCGCGCCTGGCAATTAGATGACTGGCGCCTCTACCTGGCGCAACATCCTATTGTCGGTAGGCTTTGCATACGTCTAGTTTGGGCGGCTTTTTCGCCAAGTAAGAAAGATAAGGAGGAAGAAACTTTCATCGGCTGTATAAGACCGATGGAAGATGGCTCATTGACAAATGAGAAAGACGAAGCAGTCGAACTGCCTGAGAATACTATTCTCAGGTTGGCGCATGTCAGTACCGTACCGGAAGAGCTGGGAAAAGCCTGGCTCAGACACTTGCAAGACTACGATGTGACGCCGCTTTTCGCGCAGTTTGATAGACCGATGTATACTCTGCCCCCAGAAAAAGCCAAGCAAAACTCAATCGATGATTTCGTAGGCTATACAATCTCCACCTTCAAGTTGCGCAGCAAAGCGACAAAACTTGGCTATGTGCGTGGCGATACAGAAGATGGTGGCTGGTACTTTTCCTACCGCAAAGACTTTACCGCACTCGCTATTCAGGTAGTGCTGAAGTTTACCGGCAGCTGCCTGCCAGAGAGAGAGCAGCCCGCCGCCCTAGAGGAGATGTACTTTGTGCAACTGCGCAAACAGGGTGGTATGGAAGCGCGCTTTGCCGAAGGTGGCTTCCCTCTTTCAAAGGTCCCCCCGGTGCTTCTCAGCGAATGCTACAACGACATAAGACAAATAGCTGCCGAGGGTGGCGGCTTTGATCCGAAATGGAAGGAGCAGGATTACCTTAGATGACGGACGCCAAGACTCTTGTACTGAGAGAACCCCCAGAAATACGCTTTGCTGCCGAACTGAAGAGTCTTGCAGCCGGCGATAAAGACTCCCGACCGCCTGGTTGGAAACTAAGCCCTAGAGCTGTACGTACTTTCATTGTCGGTAATGAAAAAACTGGCATAACTAAAAAGTTTCACGGCGACAGCGCCATGATAGATAGGGCGATTGTCTCTCTCATGAGTAATCGCGGTCTACTGCTAGTCGGAGAGCCTGGAACGGCTAAGTCTATGCTTTCCGAGCTGCTTTCTGCCGCCATCAGCGGCACGAGTGCGCTGACCATTCAAGGCACCGCCGGAACCACCGAAGACCAGATCAAGTATTCATGGAACTATGCCCTGCTTTTGACCGAAGGACCGACACTTCAGACTCTGGTGCCGGCCCCGCTCTATACTGGGCTCTCACAGGGACTGATTGTAAGATTTGAAGAAATCACCCGCTGTGCCCCAGAGATTCAGGACACAATGATCTCGGTTATGAGCGACAAGGTTTTGCACATTCCTGAGTTAAAAGGCGATGACAGCGTGCTCTTTGCTAAACCAGGCTTCAACATCATCGCCACTGCCAATACCAGAGATCGAGGCGTGCACGAGATGTCCGCCGCGCTCAAGCGCCGCTTCAACTTTGAAACTGTTGAACCTATCGCCGACAAACAGTTTGAGCTAGACCTGGTTTTGTCGCAGGCTAATGAATTGTTGCATAAAGTAGACGCCCAGCCAATCATGGACCGTGATGTGCTCGATGTACTTGTCACCACTTTTGTCGAGTTGCGGCGTGGTCGCACCGACGAGGGCTCTATTGTAGACAAGCCCGCTGCCACAATGAGTACGGCAGAAGCCGTTTCTGTGGCTTTTGCCGCCGGTCTGGATGCTTTTTACTTTAGCGATGGCAAAGTGCGCGGCGAGCATCTTGCCAAGCAACTAGTCGGCACCGTATTGAAAGATTCTGAAGATGACGCCAAAAAAGTACGGCAATACTTTGATGTTATCGTCAAAAGCCGCGCCAAAAAGCAGCAGCACTGGAAGTCGTTTTATGAAGGACGGGGAATACTCGGACAGTGAGCAAAAGAGACTCAATCAATGAGTGCAGAGAGACTAAATCAGTGAGCAAAAGAGACTCTAGCGGTGAGCAATGAGAAGACTCGTTCAATGAGTGAAATAGAGATTCGCGACAAGAATGACTATCTTGCCGCCCTTTTACCCAAACTGAGACAGGAAGAGATTACATACTTTCCGGTCAGACACCACTCTCCTATTTGTGCCATGCGCATTGAAGACTGGATTCTCAAAAACAAACCAAGAGCGATACTTGTAGAAGGACCAGCATCCTTCAACAGTCGCATCGAGCTTCTGACAGATGAGCGCTGCCTAACTCCAGTGGCTCTCTTTACCACCTTTGTCGATAAAAAAAGACGACTGCAAAAGCTTATGGAAATCACCGAGGCGCCATCCCTAATCTTAGACGAAAATGAGACTGAGGAAAGCGTCGAGCTGCTTGAAAGCAGATTTTCTGCTTATTATCCGTTTTGCGACTATTCACCAGAACTGGTGGCATTGCGCGTCGGCAAGTCAGTGGGCGCCAAGCTAAAGTTTATAGATCTAGAATACGGAGAGATGGTGCTTGCCGAGCGCCGGGCGCAGGCTAAGCTGCTTGATGAAGCCAGGTCAAAAGGCGCCAGCGCTTTAGCGGGTGATGGACCGCAAGAAGAGCCCACAGAAGACAGTGACAAGAATATTGAAATTTTGTCGAGCGACGACCTTGAACGTTCGCTGGTCTTGTTAGATTCACTTACTAAAGAGTCGCATCTACGCCACAGCGGCTATATTGAGGCCCTGGCTAAAGCTATGGGATGCCGAGATTTTGATGAGCTCTGGGACCATCTCTTTGAGGCGCATTGCGGCGAAATAAGCACTGACGTTCTGATCGATCGATTGACTACCTATTGTGCCATGGCCAGGTCTGACTATTCGGAACAAGAACTTTTGGCTGATGGTACCACTGCGCGGGAGGCCCGCATGGCAGCGCGCATTATTGAAGAACTCAAGAACGGCAAGAAAGAGGACGGGCCAGTGCTGGTGGTAACCGGCGGCTTTCACACCGTCGCTTTGCCCGATCTTGTCGCAAGCGGCAGCAAAGCTTCGCCTCAAGAAAGTTTCGAGCCAGGCGAAATCGGAGTCTGGTTGATACGTTATGCCTTCGATAAGCTGGATTCGCTTTCTGGCTATGGCGCCGGCATGCCTTCACCCGCGTTTTATGAGCGACTCTGGCAGGCTGCGCGGGGGCAGAAAGCTCCTGAGGACGTGCAGACAGCGGTAGATGCAGTCGGAGCCGATTTTATCGTGGAAGTTTCCAGACGCAGTAGGGCAAGCAGGCTGCCCTATCTGGTAACCACACCCGATGCCGTGGCTGCTTGGCAAATGGCTCAACAGCTCGCCATGCTGCGGGGACACGCTCACCCGGCTCGGGTTGATATCTTGGACGGCATGCGCACTTGTTTCATCAAGGGAGAGGTAAGCGTTGAGGGGCAGGCTCTAGCCGCCCTGGTGCGGCAGGTCTTTGCCGGCGACAAAGCAGGAACGGTGCCGCCTGACTGCGAACTGCCTCCTATAGTCGCCGATTTCTATAGCGAGGCAAAAAAACTGCGCATCGATGTTGATCAAACAGAGAAAAAGGTAATAGCGCTAGATCTTTACCGCAAAAAGAGGCATCGTAGTATCAGTCGCTTCTTCCACAGACTGAGCTTATTGAAGGTGCCTTTTGTTTCTTACGTGGACGGTCCAGACTTTGTGCATGGCCGCGACATAACAAGATTTATTGAGCACTGGCAGACGCTTTGGTTGCCAGCGGTGGAAAGCGCGCTGATTGAGGCTGCCGCCCTAGGCACATCTATAGAAGAGGCCTGTGCCCAGGCTTTGGCAAAACAGATTGCCGCCTTGGAAAAGCAAGGTGGCGCTCGCTCTAGCTCAGAAGCGGTGAAGATTCTTCTTACTAGTTGTAAGCTCGGACTGCACAAACATGCCCGTGCGCTCATGCCGCTTGTGGCGATAAGTATTTCGGAAGATCCTATGGTTGCTTCGGTGGTGAGAGCGATTTCCCAACTCGATCTTCTCCGCCAGGCTCGCGAACCCCTGGCGGCTTCGCAGCTAGAGGGCATTCCAGAGCTGGAAATAGCAGCCTACCAGAAGGCGACTGCGCTTTTGCACAACGTTGCTAACTGCAATCACAAAATAGCCGAACAGGTTCTTGGTGCGATTAAATCCTTGCGCGAGTTTCTAGCTAATACTCCTGACACGCTTGTGGCCGAATGTGATACAACGCTTTTCTATGACGCGTTGCGCAGCATAGTCAGACACCCCAGTCAAGACAGCCGTTCGATATTGGTTGGTGCCGCCATCGGCATTCTTCACTGTGACGGGCATATTTCCAGCGCCGAATTGATGCAAGTGGTGAGCGGCTACTTTTCAGGCACTTTAAATGATGCGGCTGCCTGCGCCGGAGTGGTGCGAGGACTGCTTGAGACCGGAGGCATTTCGGTCTGGCAAGACGGCGAATTGATAACTGCTTTAGATAAGAAACTTTCCTCTTGGGACGATGATACGTTCATAAACCTTCTGCCAGAGCTGAGACTGGCATTCTCAGTTCTTACGCCTAGAGAGATAGCGAGGCTATCAGAAATAATTTCTGGGCTGCATGGCGGCGCCGCTTTTGGTTCGGTAATCTTAAACGACATCGCTGAGAATGACTTATACCTAGGCTTACAACTAAATGCTGCAGTGAGAACTCTACTAGAAAGAGATAATCTGGTGGAGGCCGAATGACTGAAAATAACAGGAACTCGATGGCGCGCTGGCGTCTTGTACTTGGTAAATATACAAAACCCGAGTTTGAAAATGCTCTTTCAGGGGGGCAAGCCCAGATGGCTGAAGTTCTAGATCAACTTTATTCCATGACATATCAAGGTCGAGGGCAAAGGAAGAAATTCGGACCAAAGGAGGGCGGACTCGAGCCCAGTCAGCTCAATGTGCCACGTTGGTTGCAGCAGGTGCGGGAGCTTTTCCCGAAAGAGACCTGTGAGAAAATCACCGGCCATGCGCTGGAAAAATTCGGACTGATCGAGATATTGAATGATCCTCAAACTCTTAGAAATATGCCCCCCAGCACCGAACTTCTTAGCGCTCTTTTGACCTTGAAAGGACGTATGTCTGGTGCTGTGCTGCAGGAGGCGCGCCGTCTTATAAAGACAGTCGTCGAAGACTTAAAGAAGAGGCTTAGACCGGAACTCTTGAATGCTCTCTATGGCAAGCGCAATCGCTACTCTCATACCACCTTTAAGTCTGCTAAAAACTTTGACTCATTGCGCACTATCAGGCGCAATCTCAAGCACTGGAATCAGGAACTGAAGAAACTAGTGGTTAGCAATCCTCGTTTTTATCGGAGAGTTCAGCCCAGGTTGCCCTGGGAAATAATCATCTGCGTCGATCAGTCAGGCTCGATGGTGGAAAGCGTCATTCACTCGGCGGTGATGGCCGGCGTGCTTTCATCTCTGCCTATGGTAAGGGTGCGTTTGGTACTTTTTGATACGTCTATTGTTGATTTGTCTGCATATGTTGACGATCCTGTAGAAGTGCTTATGAGTGTGCAACTCGGCGGAGGGACTAATATCGGTCAGGCTGTCAACTATTGCGAAGGTCTTGTCAGTCAGCCTAGACGAACAGTTTTTGTCTTGATTACCGATTTTTATGAGGGGGCCGACCCCCGTGTGCTCGTGCGCGGCATCAGGCGCTTGCGCGAAGCAGGGGTAAGGCTAATTGGGCTAGCCTCACTGGATGCCCGTGCCACAGCCTATTATGACAAAGTTATCGCCGGACGCTTGGCTAACGAAGGAATGGAGATAGCGGCTCTAACACCGCTGAAGCTTGCCCTTTGGTTGGCGGATACCATGCAAAAATCATGAACCGATAAAACTATGAAAGCTGCCGAGAGAGAGAATCTGAGAAAAATACTCGCCGAATGTGACGAGAATTTTCTCGTTGCCCTATCAAATAAAGGTCTAGTCAGGCGCGCCCAGAAAGATATAGAAACAGAATCTAGCGACATTTCAGTACAAGAAGAAGCGGACGCCTTTGTTGTGCGCGGCAGGGGCTGGACAGTTTGGATGCCGCCGGCTGGTCCGGCTCAGGCCAGAGACGATACAAAGGCAAGCGGCGTGACCAGACAGATTCTTATGGCGACTATCTATCTAAGCGGTTATCTGAGCCGCAATCTTAGCGAAGACGATTCTTTTGGCAATGCCGACCAAGCAAAAACAATCAATGGGCAAGAACCAGCAACAGCTGAACCAACAGATAAGGACTACGAAAAAAACGACACAGCAAATCTTATTAGGGGCGGCAAGCTGGTCGAAGCACTAGCTAGTCTTGATGATGCCATGCTTGCGCGTTGGACCGGTAAGAAAATCTACAACGAACTTGTTGCCTTATTGCAGTCACCTTTAGCAATGGTTGTCGAAGGCGAAAACGGAATTTCACTAACTCTTTCAGAACATGATATTGAAATCAGGCTCTTGCCGACCCGGGCAAAGGGTCTCAAGTTGCTTGAAGAAACACTCTCTACTGCGCCAAAGGCAACGCATAAGCACTGGGTTTGCGCGGCTATTATTTCGCTAAAAATAGAGCGGGGATACAAGCAAGTAGAAAGTGCGAAAACTGATTCAGTGGAAGCCGGACTAGACAAAATAAAAGTGCTTGACTTGGCAAAGCGTCTTTTGGAAGACATCATTCGCACCGGACTCAGTCACTTGTCGGAACATCTGGAAGAACGGCTCTTGACTCTTTCGATCTCGGCATCGGTTCTGGGTCTGGCAAGACTCAGCCGAATGCTGACTAGGCTGGCGGAAGAAGTATCGTTGATACTAGAGAAACATGTTTCAGGAGAAAGCCAGCGCTTACTTTCACTGTTAGCGACCTGCTATGCACTAATCACGGCCCTGCGCCGCCACGCGCAAAAAGAAGGTAAATTACCGCTGGCGCTTTCAGGCATGGCGCGATCCAACTATAGAGAGTGCGGCAACCTAACACTGGTTGGTGTGGGCAGTTACTGTTGGCTATCGAAATCAGGCTTCGAGGGGGTTACTACTCTCTTCTGGGATGCTGAACTGGCAAGATTTCTTACCTATACATCCAGCCGCCCACAGGGGAATATGCAGTTCAGTCTGAAAAATGCTTATGAGGTTGAAACCTTATGGTCGAGCGGTGCGCCGAAGATCTTGGGCAAGAGTAAATTTGTCTTGCAAAATGCTCACATCAACGATATCGGAAGACTATCTTCTACTAACAAATCAACTGTGGCTAATTTGCAAGCTTTGGACAAAGACGATCTCGACTTTTCCCGACGCCAATTTGATGAATGGTCTTTGCTTTTGAAACACGCCAGAGGTTTGCTTGTAAGCGGACTCGTGGAAGCCGGACCGCTGGAGCACGTCTTAGTGCTCAAAATAGAGAAATGGGGCAAAATCTATTTTGAAGAGCTTCACCAGAATCTCAACTGGGAAATTTGGGACAAAACCGGACAATCAGCCTTACTTTCTATACCGTGGGCACTGATCAACGAAGAAGCCATCACTTTTTATGAGTCTTTAAAGCCTGAGCTTGAGAAAATAAGCAGAGTAGTAGTGAGGGTCTACGCATCGGCAAGAGGAATAGTGCTTGAGCCACTTACACTGATTTCAACCGGCAGTCGCAGCGGTGATATAATCCTCAACCCCTGTTTTGACAGATCGCTGATTCAATCGAAAAACAGCAGCTTGCTTGAGAAATTAAGGACTAAGTTTTCACCCAATAAACTTGAGACAAGAATTGAAATTGATCATGAGAACGGCGATGGTGCTCTTTCCTTTGAGCCTGAGTTGGATATGCGCAGGTCAGGCTCGTCGCAGATGAGCGCTGTGCTAGGCGACTTAGATCTGCTGCTTCTGCAGATAGCCGAGTCTGGCGTGCGGCATATCTCAGATCTTCGAACGGCTCGCATTAAGGCGCTAGCATCATGGCTGGGCGATTGCGGCATGGTCGAACTAAGTAGATATCTTGAAGAAATTGCCGGGTCACTCACTCCTATGGCAAATAAAGAACAAGCCCCTGAAGAAGCAGCGAAGGTGAATCTAGCCGGCAGTCTACTTTTAGCCTGCTATGTGCAAAAACTTATCAAGCTGGAACTGTGGGCGTCGACACCCATTTGATACTAAACTGGCAATGCTTAAATGTCTGACGGACAAAAGGCTCTACAACTAGCCTAGCTCTATGCAAGCCCTATTGCTAGCCGCGACCTGGCACAAAGTCACAAACATCTCCAACCAGTTATTCAGCTCTCAGAGCGGCCAGTTACAACCTCGCCACCTCGATATTCAAAAATCTTCCCAGAAGGCATCTAAAAGCCTCTGTTTTGCCGCATTGAAAGCTTATGGTGAGGGCATTAACCAGCATCCAATTCACCAAGAGACACTGCCAGTACCTCATCGAGAAACAAGAGCCGAGCATAGTTCAAATATCTAATTGACGTCTAAATGAGTCAATTAGATTTTGCATGCTTGCTCGCTTGCTTGCTTGATTGCAGTAGCTCAAGAAAAGGATGACTAGAAATCAGAAGTAAGAAATAAGAAGCAAGAAGTAAGAAGTAAGAAGTAAGAAAGGAACAGCAATGGAAGGAAGTTTTGCTAAAGAGCTAAGCAGCCTAGCCAGAGAAGCTCGTGAAGACCGCAACGAAGACTTCAAGCGCTGGAAGAGCAAGTGTCGGCGAGCAGCCCTCAACGGAGAGTACACCTGTGTGCTAATCGACAAATTCTGGTCGAAAGACGTCAACCTGCGTCGCAATCGCTTGCTCGACGCGAACGCCGACGCCATCGAGCTACTGGCGTGGCACGGCATTAAGGTCACGGCTCAGATCGTCGCCTATAGAAGGAGCGCAACGAGCCGTCCTGAGCGCCAGCGTGTCCAGCTACTGGCTCACTGGAACAAATAGGCGCCAGTAGCCCCGGACAGTTCAGCGCTCATAAATGGTGCATCAAGTGGTCAGCTCGTTGCATCAAAACCTAGGGCTTAACCTCAGTCTTTACTGAAGAATGGAAGGAAAGGATAACTCCATGAAGCAAGACAAGCATCTCTCGATTTCGGCGCTGATCGCTCCGATTATTGCCGCCAACGCCGCCGCTAAGGCTATCGCCAATGCCGACAGCGCCCTGAGCCTGCCCGCGGCCGCCCGGCGGTCCTACCAGGTCAAGCCTGACAACATCAAGGCGCCTGGTATCGCAGTCGGTGCTGACGGTATTGTCTTTGTGCCCGGCTATCTCTGCAACTAGAGAAGCGCCTCAAGAAGCAGAAGTAAGCAAGCAAGTAAGTACCCAAAGGAGTAATGAGAATGCCTCATGACAAAACGGTTAAGACGCTGAAGACTGTCAAACCGCTGTCCTGCAAGCAGGAGCAATTTTATGTGGTCAGCAAGGAAGAACTGGAGCGCTTCATCAACGAGCAGCTCCAGCCGGCAAGCGACCTGCAGTACCAGCAGGATCAAGAGTGCGGCAGCGATGATGTGCGAGTTTTCGAGGTCACTGGCCAGAGCGACGAATATAGCCGCAACAAGCTGGCGCGCTTTGTCGCTGGCGAGCCGACGACCTTTGTGACCGGCTATCTGCTGGATGAACTGGCCGCGAAGGGAGCCCTGCCTAAGGGTTCCTATTTGGTCAAGTAACGCCATCTAGCCAAATCTGAAGGGGGGGGAGCCGTCATGCCCGCCTACAGAAAGACGTGCTAAAGGCAACCACCTCCCCAGATAAACCTAGCCATCGACTGCTTTCTTGCCTGTGGAAGAAAGCAGTCGATGACTGAAGGGCTTCCCTGTCGCGTTTGCTGCGTAAGGTATGCAAACTTCTCTGGATGCAAACTTCTCTGGATGCAAGCCCGGAGCGGTGATACTGGCACTTGTGATACGCTTGTAGCAGAGGACGACTGCAAGGTCTATCGGTAGCCAAATTGAGCCTGACTTCAAACCATGATTTCCAGCAGAGGAGAAAAGATGCCATCCACTGCAAACGAGAGAGAACGGGAGCAAAACAAGCCGAAGCTTCAGAGTGACGGCGCTGGAGCCAGAGACGGCGGCAAAGGAACACGCAACGGCACTGGAGAGCCCGGACGCGATAAACCCTGGCAATTTAGGGCAGGGCAATATGCTATATGCAAAGTGCTTGAGCCCTTAGTTGAAGGATATTTGGTCAAAGTGCCAGGATGCGAACTAGAGGGCTACATCCAGACCAAGGCTAAGCTCCAACCAATGGAAGAAATAATGGCTCAGATTGTTTGCGTAAGCAAAGGGCGTGTGTTGCTATCCGCAGTATTTCTCGAACAGGATAAAGAGCTAAGAACGAACCAAGCATCTACCTAGCGGAGATTATGTTCAGCCCTTTTAGCATTTGTTTCAGATGCGTAGGCGATGCTTTGCGCACCTTCTATATTTTTCAGACGAGGGACTCTAGATTAAAGAGAGAGACTCTGGCTATTTTCCAGCTTTTTGGCACTTTTTCTACTTTAAGTGACATAAATTGCCTGACTTCGAGGACAACTTTGTTTAACCAATAGACCGGCGCAGCCGCCCTTGCAGGGCAAAGCCTACAGGCAACAAACAGACAAAGAGACAAACAAACGGCAGAGATTACTCACCGGCATCTATAATACTTACCGCATAATTTCCAATAGAGTTATCATAGAGTTTTCCCGAGGTCCCATGGCAAAGATTCTCATAGTCGAAGACGAAATTGATATTTCGTTCCTCTTAAAGGTAGAGCTTGAGGCGGAAGGTCACCTAGTTGAGCTGGCCGAAGAGGGTAATCTAGCCTGGGACTTGATGAGCACCTATCAGTACGATGTGATTATTCTTGACTGGCAAGTGCCTGGCTTTAACGGCATCGAACTTTGCGCAAAACTGCGTCAGCATGAAAGCCAAAAACAAGCTGGCGCCCCGACACCGGTTTTGATGCTGACCGGCCGCGGCACAATCGCCGACAAGACCTGCGGGCTTGATACCGGCGCCGACGACTACCTTACCAAGCCTTTCGACACAAGAGAGGTGGCAGCCCGGGTGCGGGCGCTGCTCAGGCGCTTTGGGGGCACGGGCACAAACCAAATTGTCAACGCCGATATGGTCTTTGACCTCAAGTCAAAGAGTCTTTCTGTGGCGGGGCAAGACGTCAAACTATTGCCCAAAGAGCTGGCTTTGGTTGAATTCTTGATGCGCAATCCCAACCAAGTGTTCAGCCCAGAGGCTCTGCTTGAAAGAGTTTGGCATTCAGACAGCCAGGTTGCCATCGGCACGGTTTATACAACTATGAAAACTCTGCGCAAAAAAATCAGTGAAGTGAAAGAACTTTGCCCTATCGAAACAGTGCATGGTTTGGGCTATAGATTAAAAGGCTAGCCGTACCTTCAGCCCCCGCCCTAGTCTACCTAAAGAGGCAACAAAGAGGCACCAAAGAGGCGCCAGACCGGCAAAACGCCTCGCCCATGGCTGTCGAGGCAAACCAAACCATTGCCTTCCTAGACCCTTGCATCAATTAATTTCGCTATTTGAAATTTACCGCAAGGCATTTCAAGAGAATTTCAAAATTGAAGTTTATTCTCGGTGTCACTGAAAGGCACCTACCAACTGCAAGGGGATAAACATCATGTCTCATCTTAATAGCTTCGAAAACAGCCAGTCCGCCGAAAAGGCCGATCGAGCAATTCGAGAGAACACTTCACTAAACTATAGTGATGTGATGACCGGTCAAAACCCGCAAGCTAATTACAAAGTTTCTGAGATGAGCGCCAAAGGTTCCTTTGTTCCAGAATTGCAAATAGTCGACCCGGGACGTTCTAGCGATACCCAAGAAGCAGCAAGGCTGTCGAGAGTAATTCACAGCGGCAACCTATTGCAAGAACTAGACGGCGCTAAAAACGGCAAGCTAGATGGCAAAATAAGCAAACATGACCTCGACATTTACTTACGCATGCATCCAGAGAACTCACCACAAAGACAAGCCGTGCAAGAGATGCGCGATGCCTGGGACAACCGCTATCATCCAAGCCATGGTGCTGTTCAACTGCTCAGAAAAGAACTCTCCAATGAGCGCAAAGAACATAAAATTCCAACCCTCGGCAATCCCGGCTACGAAGAAATGCCAAGCCATAGAAGACCACAAATGGCGCGCCCTGACAGCGTCGATTGCGAGCCCGCAGAAAGACCGGCAAGAAAAGTAGAGGCGGCCCCCAGGGTTGGCGAAAATAATAAAACCCGCAGCGAAGTGCCAAGCGACCTTAGAGAAGCCGGACAAGTAAGACCTGGCGAAGGCTATTATCAGGTTGCAAAACGCATGCTTGAATGCACCGGACAAAAGCCCAATCACAATGAAACAATGGAATTCGTCAAGGCTTTGCAAACAGCCAACGACAACAAAAATGTCCTCACCGTGCGCGATAACCTCTCTAATTTGCTCGACAAAAACTTGCCCGGCAATCAAGGAAAGGTTCGCGACTATCTGAGAAGATCTCACTAAATCACTGAGCAATTGGTCTTGATACAATAGGCAGGTCATTCCAGTGGCCTGCCTATGAGATCTCATCCCCAAAATCGGTTACGCAGCAAAGAGGTGAAGAGCTCCTCACCTGCCAAGAGACTGCATATCACATGCGATATTCTTGCCATACTGCTGCTATTGCTTTTGGTCTCTGGCCTAGGTCAAATGGCAGGAATCGCCCGCCAATGGATTGCGCTGCCAGTCATTATTTTGCTCATCGTCAGGCTAATAGTCAGTACAAAAGCATCGCCTAGCGGCGAAAGCAGCAAAATACCAACAAACCCAGAGCTTGAGCACCTGCGCACCATCGTAGCCGAGCAACAACAAACCATAGAAGAAATTTCAGACCGAACACGACTGCTTTTGGAAAACATCGGTGTCGGCATTCTCATAACAGACAGCCTTGGCACTATTCGTTTTATCGGTCTACAGGCAGCAAGGCTGACCGGCTATAGCCGCACCGAAATGGTCGAGCGCAGCCTAGAGAGCCTATTCAAAAACGGCACGCCGACATTCAGCGACTTGGTGACACGCAATTTTCCGGCTCGTTTAATATGCCAAGGAAAGAACGGTGAAGATATTTGGGTTGACCTCTGGCTGGCCCAAGTTATGCTCGAGAAAAAGCTCTGCTATGTAGTTTCAATGTGCGATGCCAGTGAAGCCGTAAAAGCAGTACAACGCAGGCAAGAGCTGATTGCCCAAATCACCCACGAACTGCGCTCGCCGCTGACTGCTATTTATGCTTCTTTGTCGATTCTTACAAGAAAAGACAAGATGAAACCAGAAGATGAAGCGAATATTTTGACTGTTTGTTCCCGCAATGCCCAGTCGATGAAACTGACTATTGATGAGATTCTCGACTATTCAAAACTAGAGGCGGGCAAGCTGGTAGTCGATCTGAGCCCAGTAAACGTGCAAGAACTTGTCTATCAAGCCACAGAAAGCGTGCGCTCGCTGGCCGAATCAAAAACATTGTCGCTAAAAGTTGAGATAGAACCCTTAGTAGTTCTTGCCGACTCAAGAAGAATCGTGCAAGTGCTCACCAACTTGCTCTCGAATGCCATTAAGCACAGCCCGCGCAACAAGACTTTGGCAGTGACAGCCTGGTCTAAAGGCGACCGGGTGGAAATTGCTGTGGCAGACCAAGGGGCGGGTGTAAGTGATGAAGACAAGAAAAAGCTGTTCTCGAGCTTTGCCCAAGGTGATGATGCCAAAGCCATACCAGAAAGCAGTAGCGGCTTGGGTCTGGCTTTCTGCAAAGAAATTGTCAACTTGCACAAGGGCGATATCTGGATTGCCGATGCAGAAGGCGGAGGAGCAATGTTTGTCTTCAGCCTGCGCAAAGCCTAGGGCGCAGCACTAGTAGCTTCACATCTAAAGAAAATCTGCTTGTCGCTGAAGCTAGTTTTGTACTGCCTCAACCTGGTGCCATCAATAGCCGGATCAATTGGACCCACGAACAAATTAACCAGATTATGCTTTTGCAAAGCCTTATCTAGAAACTGCGCATTGATAAGACATTCAGGTCCTAGAGCCAGTTTTTGCAGTTTCGCAATCGACAAAAAAGTTATTGCCGCTGCCGATGTGACACCGCAGTTGTTAAGCTCTAGACTAGTCAAATTGGGCATAGCAACTATTTTGGCAAAGCTGCCTGTCGACAAAGGTGAATCTACCAAAGTCAGAACCTGTAGATTTTTTGAGGCAGCCAAAGCATCAATTACTGGGTCGGCAGGCAGCAAATAGTGCAGGTTCAAATGCTCCAGCGATGCTAAGCTCTTCGCCTTAGCCATTTCCAAGCCCCATTTAGCGCGAATCTCATCGACGAAGTAACACTCCACCAGAGAAAGAGACTTCAAACCGGAAAGACCGCAGAGTGCATTTATAGCCTTACCATCAATGCTGACAGACCAGAGGTCAAGCTTTTGCAAGCCTTTGATGGTGCCCAGGTGCTCGACAAAACTGGCAGGCAGCACCAACTGCTTAGCGCCAATTTCACTGGCTATGCGCACCGAGTTAAGCGGAAGATGCTGCAAAGGAAGCATTAGTTTTGCATCTTGCAATACGGCAGCGGAAGGTGAATAGGTAAATCCAGGTTCACTCTCGCTGCTGAGAACGACCTTTCCTTGCAGCTCATATGTTCTGCCGCTCTTGCTGGTCAAAGAGCCAAGAGAAAGATTAGCCGGTAGAAGCAACGGTTCTAGGCTAGCCGCAGTCACTGCTGCCGGAGCAATCGCGGCACTGGTCTTTCCAGACGGTGCGGGCTTGTTTTTGGAAGTCGGCTCCCACCAGAATAACTTAAGAAGAAGTACCGCAGCAAACAAGCTACTCAATGACAAACCGACCAACAACTGCCGCAGCAAAGCTGACTCTGTCGACTGCCCGCGGCGGAAGCTCAAGCTGGTACCAGCACCACCTTTCAACTTTGCCAAAATAGAATCAAGAGCAAGATAAACTTCCTGGGCGCTGCGAGGGCGCTCTTCCGGTCTTTTTGAGAGCATTTTCTGCAATAGTAAATCAAGCTCATGGGGATAAGCTTGATTGATTTTATTCTCAATCAGACCAGGATAGGCAGCATTTAAATGTTGCTCTTTTATCTCTTCTAGACTGTCGCCGACATAGGGCAAAGAACCAGTCAACACCTCATATAGAGAGCAAGCAAAGGCGTACAAATCGGTGCGTGGTGTCACAGGCTGCCCGGTCCATTCTTCGGGGCTCATATAACTGGGTGAGCCGACAATCAGCCCAAGAGCAGTCGACGCCTCTGCATTGCCGACATAAGAACGAAACTGGGCGATACCAAAATCAAGAATTTTTACTGCTGTTTTACCGCTATCTTCGCCGTCTTGATTAAAGCGAACCAGCATGACATTGGCTGGTTTGAGGTCTTTGTGAACCAAGCCCCTGAGATGAATATAAGAGAGCCCCTCGGCGACTTGCTTAAAGATCATCAGGGCTTCTTCGAGGGGTAAGGGACCCAAGCGCAAGAGCACGTCAGCCAGAGTCTCACCGGTCACTAATTCCATAGCGATAACCGGCCATTGACCTTTGTGCAGAGCAAAATCAAAGACTGCAGTCAGACAAGGATGATTCAATACAGCCAAGCGTCTAGCTTCAGCCGCAAACAACTCCTCCTTCTCGGCCATGGCACCGTCCGCTTTCATAACTTTAAGCGCCACCATTTTGCGCAAGCGCGTGTGCTCGGCTAGATAGACATAACTCATCCCTCCTTCACCAAGGCGATCGACCAATCTATAGGTACCAGCCAGGGTGCGTGCCGAATCAAGTTCTTCTTGCAGTTTAGCTTTGGCTAAAGAGGCTTCGACGATAGAGGCGTAGGCAGCGGCGTTGCTTCTCAGTTGGGTGGTGGAACTAAAGAGCGCGGTCTGCCTTATCGCGCCAGAGCTGCGGCAAGTGCAATATTCGCGGTTCTGCAAGAAGGCGGTAAGCGATGAGGTAGACTGATCGCCAAGTTTCTTTGAGCAACGATAGCAGTATGAGACATCACGTTTGGTTTTGACCGGGTTAGCCGCTTTGCCTTGGCAGTCACAGATGGGCTTGCCGAGAACAAATTGGGTGAGCGAACCGGCTAAATTCGTTTCTATTCTGTTTCCGCATTTTGGGCAAGAGACTTGGGACATGGCACCGCGAAATCTATAACGAACAGAGAGTATAGCACCGCCTAAAGCCTTACGGCACGGCAACTGGCCGCAACAACTGCAGCAAAACTGGTTGGTCGAAATGTCCGGCGCTTACTAATTGGGAACATGCCGATCGATTGTGGAATTTCAAGAAACTTTCAGACCAAGAAACTAAGTTTGAACTACGCAAAAGCGAGACCCACCACATATAGATCTATAGAGAGCAAAATGACATCTGAAGCAAATTGCACCAATAACTCATCTGAATCTTCATATTCAAACATTGCAGAAGAACTAAAAGCGGGCATTCTAGCCGGGCGTTACAGCAAAGTATCGCCCCTGCCTTCATCAAGAACACTAGCTCTTCAATATGGCGTTTCTAGAAGCACAATACTGTCTGCCTTTGGCTTGCTTGCCCGGGAAGGACTGCTAAGCGTAAGCCAAGGTCAGGCACCGGTGGTAGTTGACCTTGAGACAAATGCTCAGGCTTATAGGCACGGAGCAGATAACCATAAAATTGGTGGCCATAAAACCGAAAGCCAGAACCAAGCGAAAGTATCCCCGCATCTTCCAGTGCAAAAATGGTTTGGTCATATCTCTAATTTGGCTAAGAAAGCTCAGAGCAAAGATTTTTTTATAGACTCAAGAATAGAGTCAAGCATAGAGCCAAGTGTGTTCGAGCTTAAGATGGCGCTGCGAAACTATCTAAATCGTCAACGAAAAATCAACTGCCATCTGGAGCAAATCTTTGTCTTCGAGAATTTGACAGCAGCAATGACTGCAATAGCGGCGGCATTCTCTATTGGTGGTGAGCGACGAATACTTATTGATGCACCAAATCTAGCAGCCAGCGCCAGGCAGCTGGCACGCTTCAGCAATAACATCGAAGCTGTAGATATTGCCGCGCTCTGCAACGAATCGCACAATCAAGAGATCTCTTTCCACCCCCAAAGCCAAGAAGATACTAGACTAGGTAGTTTTCTTTACACGACTCCGTCTATCAGACTGGGTTCCACTCGGTCATTAGATAAGTCGTCTCGCCAAAGTCTTATAGAGTGGGCTAAAAGAAACAATAGTCACATTCTTGAGCATGACTATGGTCACGAATATTGCTCGGGACCGAGCAGCCAACCAGCCATTTTCAGCCTCGACCGCTCAAGCAGTGTGGCCTATCTGGTCGATTTCATGAGCAGCCTTGCCCCACTGACCAACCTTTGCGCCGTGGTGGTGCCGAACGCCCATATAAATCTATTTAAAAGGCACCACAATCTGGAACAATCTAGTTGCTCAATTTTTGAATCACAGACCCTCACTGCCTTTTTATCCAGCGGTTTTCTTGAGCGTCATAGCCGCAAAAGCAGCCAGCAGTGCCTGCAAAACTTAGCCGAACTGCAGCGAGTAGTGACAGAAAAAATAGACTGCAAGAGTGTCCAAATAAAACTAATCAAGTCTGGTAAAGATGCCATCCTAGAGCTCGGTAATGACGCGCCAATGGATATTTTTAAGCCGGCATTCGAAAGGCAACTGCTAAAGCCGTCTGCACAACTTTTTGGCACCGCCCCCAATAGCCGAAAACTAATTATTGCCGGTGAACATCTGGACCAAGCCAACCGAGAGTTGCTGCTCGCCTGCCTGCACCAATATATAAGCAGGCTAACGCCAAATGAAGTCTATACAGGCGCTGTTCTGTCCGGTGTTTTCTCCTAGTGGCTCATACAGACTCATATGGGCCAAATTAGACAAATTGATTTTGGCAAGCAAATTTGGTTTTCAAGAAAATTTCAAAACCGGTCGATATCATCTCATCATCGAAAGCAAACAAATTCCCAGATATAAACAAAAGCCCTGACTTAATCAAAAGCCCTGACCTAATCAAAAAGCCCCGACCCCCGCCCTTACTTCTTTTTTTTCTTGGAGCAATAGCAATGAATAATCTCGAAAACCTTTCACTGCAAGATGGAAAAACCAGCGCACTCAAAGAAAACAACAGTCTTAACTTTCTAGATATCACAATCAATGACAAGTTCGTGAACAAGCCTTCGGGCAAAAACGACGCAAACCACGCAGAAGTAATCAACAGAGATATTTACCAATCGCCTGACTATTCCATACCTCTAGATGGCAGTAAGACCAAAGCACTGCCTGAGTTTGTCGCCCTTACGCCCGAGTCGACCAAGACCGGACTGGACGGTGCCTGGTCTACAATCAAAGATACTGTAGCGGGCATCTTTGGCGAACGCGACACCCTACATAGCCACGCCAGAACACTGGCCAGAGCTGGTATGACCGAAGCAGAGCGCAAACAACTGTATGATGAAGAGCAAAAGGTAAGAGAATACAACGAAAATGTTGGACCCGGTCTGTGGAAAACAGGTTTTGCTGTGCCGCCTAAAACCCCCATGCTTGATGAACTAGACAGAAGAACAGTGGCTCTCGAAAAGAGCATTTCACAGTCAGCCAAGAACAATATGACACCACTAGAGGTGGCACAGCTTGAATCTGGCAACGCCAGCGACGCAGTCAAAGCCCTATACGCCAAACAGCTAATTGGCATAATTAATCAGTATGAGAACAAAGGCGCTGTGCCGCCCGAAATCTACCAAAATGTTGTGCAAGCTGCCGCTCAGCAAAAGCTAGAAGAGGAAAAGTCGCAGGCGAAAGGTCCCTCAGCGTGTGAGGTGTTGCCTGAAATAGACCTCAAACTGGACGGCGGTAGTGTTCTATTGAAAGCTTGGCAGAACCAAGGCAGGCTGCCTGTAGAATTCATGAGAGATCACAAGAGCAGATAGCCCCAGCGATTTTGTATCACATCAAAGGCCGACGAAGAGACCCATGTCAGTGTTTAGCACTTTCATGGGTTTCTTGATCTAATTGCAAAGCCCTCAAGCCTTATTTCTCTAGCTTCTTCATCTCGAAATAGGGATTCTTTAGATAGGGCGGCAGTTCGGTGGTGCGAGGCGGCTTGGTGAATTCAACGTCTTTGAGCAGCACAGAGGGCGTCACCATACCGATTGTGGTCGAGGAGCGGTCGGTGGGATAGGAAACAGTGTAGACATCGGCGTCATCGTTAGCCACACTCATCGACATGAGGTTCTTCTTGGGGACGCTCTTGATGCGCGCACCGCGAACCAATTCTTCCTGTCCCGATTTGACGTCTATGCGCACCACTTCGGCCAGCGAGCCGGGTCCATAACCGCCACCGCCGCCGCCCAATCTAAGCATATCCATCAAGCCGTTTATGGCAAACATAATGACGTCGCCACCGGAAGAAAGGAAATTGGGCACAATGCGACGCACTATGTAGACATGCTCAAGCCCATCTTCTTTGCCCAGCTCTATAAGCTTGGCTTTCAGGTCGGCATAGGTTTTGCCGGAATCACTCGATATAAACAAATGCCCTGGGCTGGGAGCACCGCCCCGATTGTGACCGTTACTCTCTTTTGTCACTCTTGTGGGCGTGCGGGTGCTGCAAACCTCTTTCAAAATGCCTTTGTTGATTAGATTGAGTGGTTTAGCTTCCACACCTTCATAATCTATTTTCCAGCCGCTCTTGAGAATTTTGCCTTTCCAGACCTTTTGCAGAGGGTCTTCTGAAACCGATACAGATGGATGCACAATTGCCTTGCCTACTTTCTGATCGTCATCGCTGCCAAAGCCGCCCTCGCCTCGCGCCACCACCAAAGGCGGCAACATACCCGACAGCAATTCACCGGCGGCTTGTTTTTCAAACAAGACCGGTCCTGAATACTCTTCAAAACGTTTAGACTTTACCACCCTTTCCAGTCTGGCACAGAGCGCTCGCACTTTCTCTTCCATTACCGCCTGACTGGGCAAATCTTTCTCGTCTTCGACGGCAAAAAATTCGCCGTCCACAACGGTCATGCCATCTTCGTTTTGGGCTCTGGCGTTGATAAAGACCAAGACACCGTTTTCGCCAAAGCGCACCAGGGTGCCATCGCTATTGACCAAGCGCTTGGTACGAGCCCTCAAGTTCATACTTACACTTGATTCTTTGATCACCTCATAATCTTTGAATATTGCCGAGAGTGACTTGACTGCACCTTTCCATTTCTCTAGGTCATAGTTAAAATCTGCCCCCGGTTCAACCGAGACAACAGGCTTGGCAGACGAAAAAACATCGGGACGGTCTTCAATTTTGACATATTTGAGTTGAGCCCGAGCCGCCGTCAATGACTCGACGGCGCGCTTGTAAGAACTATCAGACTGCATCCAGAGGTCGCGTCTAATGGCATCATAATTGTCTTCCTCGACAAGCCCGCCGCGACCTTGGTTATAGCTGCCACCGCCGGAAGTATTATCTAGATGCATGTCGCCCACTCTAAATGAAACATCGCTGCTTCTGCTTTTTGAAACATCGAAATAATTGAGAGCGCCAAAGCTGGCGCTTATCTGGGCGAACTTCTCATCGGTGACATGATAAGAGCCGAAATAAGGCAGCGGATACTCGGGCAATTTCAAGCTAGTCATCGAACGCTTCAGCTCGTCATGCATAGCGCGCAAGACCAAGTCTTGCTTGAGAACCTCTTCTTTAGCGGCTTGCGACTGCTGAGACAAAGCAGCCGTGGCTTGACTGCTTTCCGATTTTTTCTCTAACAAATCTGATTTAGAAATAGGCTCTGATTTAGAAATAGGCTCTGATTTAGAAACAGTTTCTGGTTTAGAAACAGGCTCTGGCTTAGAAGGCGCCTTAGCCGGCTCGGTTTCGGCGGCAGCTACAGTTAAATTGGCAGCAAAAGTACTCCAAACAGAAAGAGTTAAAGCTAGTGCAAAATGTAATTTCATCTATCTACCCTCAATTGCCGGCGGGGGCAGAATCGGTGGTTGATCCTGCTGTTTGTATTCTTTTTCCAGCTCGATAGTCTTGACGAGCAAACTGGGTGAGGTTGCCGATACTGGCACCCAGCCAGACTCGGCGCCACAACGCCCGTTAAAAGTGTCGTCGTCTTTGGCGGCGCACAAAATGCGCTCCAGCGAGCTTAGCGGGGTGCCGACAATATTGACGCCGCGCGTCAGTTCATCGGGGCGGCCATCGGCATAAACACGAGTGACTCGCAGAGGCAAAAGCGAATAAGACTGCGGCATATAGTTTTGAGTGATGGTGAAACCACCCGAAATTTCGTCGATAACCAGACCATAAGGCTTGTGCTGCGCTTTAGCCTCTTGAATGAGCATGGCTCTTAGCTTGGCATAGGGCACACGCTTAGAAGAATCGACGATAAGATTGCCCTGGCGCGCCACCGGAGCCGAGCCCGGCGTGCAGCGTCCATGACCATTAGAGGCGGCAAAATTGCGAATCGGGCTGCGCCCCATCAAGAATCCTCGAAGCACGCCTTTATCGACCAACTGCACTCTTTGGGCAGGCACACCCTCGTCGTCAAATTTATAATTGCCGACCAGGGGTTTGGCGCCCATGGTATCGCGGGTAGGGTCATCATAGACAAACATAAAGGGCGGCATAATTTGCTCGCCTACTTTCTGGGCAAAAGTCCTACCCTCACTCTCGTCTTTCTGTCTGTGCCCCTCCACTCTATGACCGAGCACTTCATGAAAGAAGACACCGGCAGCTTTGGAATTTAAAATAGCCGGACCGACAAAGGGCTGTGCCGGGGGCGCATTGCGCAAGTCGACCACAGCCTTGGCTAGTTTGCGCACCATGGCGTCGATGGTTTCTTGACTGGGCAATTCTTCCGGCTTGGTCGCTTCGATGCCGTCAAAAAGCCGCACAACCATGCCGTCCTTGGCAATAGCGCTGGCTTCGGCGGTAATGCGCAAACTCTTCATATTATCTTCGAGCTTACTGCCGTCCGAATTGACCATATAGCGCCGAGCTTGCTCGATGCTCAAATTGACCGACGAGTCATTTATTTCGCCGTACTCTTTAAAAATGGCTGATGCCTTGCGCAGTCGGTCGGCCCAGGCTTTTCTATCTATATCAACATTGATAGGCGGCTCATAATGCACTTGCTTGACGGCATCAGAAAAATCGTCACTGGCGTCTTCTTCTTCCACCCTCACGTCTTTATTGGTCTTGACCTTCATATAGTCGACCTGGGCTCGCTTAAAGGCGCTGTCGGTGGCATCCCACAGCCTAGTGCGAATAGCGTCGGCATCGTCTTCGAGGGGAAAGGAACCGCCGCCATAAGAGCCCTGACCAAAAGCCAGAGGCGGTGAAGCTTGCAAATGGGCTCGCAACTGGTGAGTGTTGTCCAGCTTTTTGTCGCCCACTCTAAGCTCTACATAAAGCCTGCGACTGCGGTCGTCTTGATCGTAGGCGAGCGCACCATAGCTGCCCATCATGCTGATGTTTTTGACGTCATAGACGCTATAGCTCAAGAAATAGAGGGGTGCGGCGGCAGCATGCTTGAGCTTGGTCATAGAACGTTCCAACTCGGCTTGCATAGCCTTGATGACGGCGCTGTCTGGTTCTTGCTTGGCGACAGCACTAGCCGCATCGCCCGAGGCCGAGACTTGAGTCGCGGCCGCGCCCTGAGCGGCGCCGGTGTCTTGAGCCGGCGGCGACTGAGCGAAAGCAGCAGGGAAAGCCGACAGCAGCATCGCATTTGAAAGCAATGCCAAAGAGACGGAGCGAAAGACAAACCGCCTCAAAGTACTTTTTCTTAATTCCATACGGGTATTGATGATCCCTTTTGCTATTTTGCTTTGGCAAAACTGAGTTTACAGATTTGCTGACTTTCATTAGACACGATTTTGATGATACTCGATATTGAAAATTTTGCCCAAATTGGAACAAAACTAGGCAGCTAATAAAGATGAGGTCCGGAGGGCAGGTAATTTTCAAGACGCCCAAAGGGGGCGCTTGTCAGAAAATGAGAATGACTGGTGAAGCGGGCACCGCGGCTTAGTAAAGAGCTTAATGCCGAAGAATTTATGCCCGGCGCCATGACGGTCACCGCCCCCGAACCCTGAGCCGCTTCACAGTTAGCCGCCTGGGCGAGCGCCAAGTCGAGAAAAGCACCCTCATCGCCTTTATCTAGGTAGGCAAGGGCGCCCACCTGCCCCTGCCGCTGATAGAAATAGCCCACTGCTTGACCATGGCGCTGCACCAACCAACCTTGCCGCCCGGGGTCTTTAGACCAATAGATATGGTCTTCAATGCGCCCGACACCCCTGATATCGCTATCAATTTCAGCGGCAGCCTGCGCTTCCAGCGGCGACAAAAGATACTGCTCAAGTAAGGCGGCGTCTGTGCGAGGCCTGGACGCCGACTCTAGCGGCACGCGCACTGTAAAGATCTGATAGCCGGGCAACATCGATAGCCGCATATAATTTGCCACAGCCGGCAAGTCTATGCTCGCCCAGACGAAATAGCGCTTAGCACCGCGCTCAGTCGCCTCGGCAAAGGTTTTATCGAGCACTTTGCGCCCCAGACCCTGCCCCTGATAGCCGGGCAGCATCCAAAAGCCGCTCAAAAACCAGAGGTCGTCCCGCAACACGCCGTTAGCCAGTCCGACCACTTTCCCGTCCAGTTCAATGACGTTGAAAATGCCGGTGTTCAAAACATGAGCGTAGCCGCGCAACCAATCATCACGATCCATGGGGGTGATTGGCGCACCGTGGCGCCGTTTCAAATCATCTAGACTGACCAAATAAACATCTGTGGCCGCCTCTACATCGCCTGCCTGGGCGGTCCGCACCACAGCTTTCGACATATCAACCGTTGTCAATTCAAACCGCCTTTTCTCTAGAGTTTGACTAGCCTAGTTCAACCATATAGTTTGACCTATTCTAGCGGGGTTTGGGGTCAATATATTACGGTCGCAAAAATCAGCACAAAAAAAAATCCAAGTCGCCGGTTCCGGTGCGACTTGGACTTTCTTTGCCATGCCCCTATGGCTATTCTAAAATTATTCCGGGTAACTTTATGAAACCCTTGCCTGAAGACATAGTATTGACCTCGCCTTTCTGCGAATTCAAATAGTCTTTCTTGATCTTCCAGTTGCGCAAAGTCTCGGGGGCAATCTCGGTACCACAGGCAATCTCACCGCCGGCACGCTCTACACAAGTGTCTCTCGGTTTTTCAGGAGCCGGCTTGATCGGATAGGGTTTCACGGGTTCGTCATAAAACTGATCGACACAGCCGCCTTTAGCACTCAAGCACTTACTTTGCATAGACATCGACGACGCAGCATCATCATAGAGACGAGAGCTGGATGAATCGGTCTGACTATTAAGCAGCTCGTTTCTGTCGGTTCTATCATTAGTAGCATGATTACTGCGTTCCATAATATATGTGCTCCAAGAAAAGGGATGAAATTGAGGGAGAGGTTGCAAGCATTGGGCTTGCTTTATGTTGAAAGAATAAATCGCCAACTTGACATGTGGTTGACACATAGAAAATTCGTTTTTTAAAAGAACAAGACATTTCAAAAACTCAGACACAGATAGAAACAGAAAATCCAAGTCGCCGGTTGCGGTGCGACTTGGATCTTCTGCGCCATACCCCAAATGGCTATTCTAGAGTGAGGGAGGGTAGCTTGAACTTATCTTTCCAGGTCGATAGTCCATCAATAATCTTGTTCTTAATCAGACGATCGCGCAGTCTTTCTGGAGAAAGCTCGGTACCACAGGCGATATCACCATTAGCCCGCTCTACACAAGTATCTCTCGATTCGGGCTTAGGCTTTTCCGGCATTTTTATCTCTGGCATTTTTATTTCCGGCATTTTGATTTCCGGCCATTTTATTTCTGGCAGCGGTTTATCCGGATAGTACGGCTTTTCCTCCGGATAAGGACCACCGCAATCAAGTTTGCTCAAACATTTCTTGGCTTGCATTGACGACAAGGCATCATCAAAGAGACGAGAACTAGATGATTCAGATAGATTATTTTGTTGATTGTTTGCATCGATTTTGTCATTAGTAGCTTGATTACTGCGTTCCATAATATTTATCTGCTCCAAGAAAAGTGATGGAATTGAGGCGGGGTGCAAGCGGGGGTGAATTGCTTTATATCGAGAGAATAGATCGCCAAGTTGACATGAGGCTGACAGATAGAAAAGGTTTGTTCTTAAGAGCTTTAGACATCTACAGACTAGGCAATAAAAGACTCTTAAAAGATGCGCTGCAAGCATCAAAAAATAAAATACAGACAAAAACAGAAAATCCAAGTCGCCGGTTGCGGTGCGACTTGGATTTTCTTTGCCATGCCCCAAATGGCTACTCTAAAACTAGTCCGGGTAACTTAGTGAAACCCTTTCCGGAAGGCAAAGTTTTGGTCCGATCTTTCTGCGTTCCAATCCCATCTTTCTCAGTACCACCGGACAGATTATCTAAGCAAACAGCAATCGGCGGATTCGAGAGCAGATAAGCAACGTCACGGCATTCTTCAGGATTCTTCGTAGGATTTTTTGGTTTCCCCTTGCTATCACCTTCCCACTCATCGCCGATACCGGGTTTCTCTGGCACCGGTTTTACAAAATCTGGTTTGCCAGATTCTGGTTTTACAAATTCGGGTTTAACAAAATCAGGCTTTACCGAATCAGGATTTACAAAGTCTGGTTTGCCTTTACCTTCGCCAATTTTGTCAGGCGATATTTCTGTGCCGCAAGCTATTTCACCATTGGCGCGTTCTACACAAGTGTCTCTTGGTTTAGTTTCGATTACAAATGGCGGAAGACTCGGCTGGCAGCCGAATTTATCACACAAGATTTTTTTATCTTGCATTGCGTTCATTGCATCTTTAAACAAAGAAGAGTTTGCGGATGCACTATCGCTATTTTGCTCACCAACAACAACTTGGTCTTTAGTAGATTGATAGCTATTGAGTTCCATAATTTATTCTGCTCCAAAGAAAAGGGATGAAATTGCGTTGGGGTGCAAGCCGGGGTTTAGACTGAAGTGTTATCTAAAGTGTTAACTGGGGGAGGCTTTATGGAGTAAGACTAATGCGTCAAACTGACATGGAGCTGACACGCAAGACCCTGAAATTTTCCTTCGCAGATGGTAAATTAACGAGACTGTTCTCTGCTCAAAAAAAAATGACTATGGAAAAATTCAATCTAAAAGAGAAATTCGAACTCTTCAGCGATCACTGGAAACCCAAAGTGGTTGCCGCCCTCAATCAACAAGAGGTAAAACTGGTCAAGTTGCAAGGCGAATTTCCCTGGCATTATCATGAACGAGAAGACGAAATGTTCTTGGTCTGGCAAGGAAATATGCGCATCGAGTTTCGAGACCATATTGTGCACCTCGGTCCGGGTGATGCCTTGGTGGTGCCGCAGGGCATCGAGCATCGCAGCGCCGCCGACGAAGAATGCCAGGTCTTGGTCTTTGAACCAGCCGGCACAAGAAATACCGGCAATATAGAAGACGAGCAGTTTACAGCATTGCAAACACCTCGCATCTGAGTACAAACAACTGATTAGTCGCGATTCTGAACTTTACCTCAAAGGAATGAAGCTCAAAGCCGAGGAAGTGGAGGCTTTGGAAGAGCTGCTGGCAGAAAACAGCAGCAACATAAAGGTGCGTGTTCAGCTAATTGCTTACTACTTTCATTCTTGCGTCCACTTTAGCGAAGAAATCGACCAGACAGAGACAAGCAGGCTGGCTCAGACATCCCTGCTAGATCTGATAACGAAACACTCTATTCATCTAGACTGGCTTAAGACAAACAACCCAGAGCACAGCGTGCTCACCAAGCAATGGGGACAGCCAATCTCGGACCAGCCAAACGACTAAAAAAGCAATAGAGCCTTTGCCGCCGCGCCTGCTCCAAGCCAATCCAATTCGAAAGATCTAGCGCTCTGATGGACTATGAGAAAAATGTTTTTGCACTATGGCAAAGCGATTTTCCAGCGCACCACAGACAGTATCACACAGAGTATAGATACTTTGATCGGCAATGGAATAGAAAACAAACAAGCCCTGCTTGCGCCTTGCGAGAATACCCTGGTCGGCAAGTAAAGAGAGATGCTTACTAATATTGGCCTGGCTTGAGCCGGTTAACTGACAAAGCTCTTGCACCGATTTCTCGCCCTGCATCAAGTGCTGCAGCAGTTCTAAGCGCGAAGCCTCACCCAGGGCTCTAAACCTTGCCGCCACAAGCTCTAACGCCTCTTTAGAAAGCGGCTCTTTCTTTAGTTCTTGCCTTTCTTTGTCTTTGCTAGCGAGACGTTTGCTATCGAGCTTGTTTTCGTTCTTGCCTTTCTTTTCAGCCATTCTTTCACCTTGAGCGTTAAGCATTAATAGGACCATAGCAATACATAACTAAACCGTCAACAAACCACTTGCCTATTTAACCAAACATCGATATACTAATCACTAACAGCGAAAGATGCCGCCAGATCTAAAGAGGAATGCAAAAATGAGTACCGCAAAGCTGGAAAAACTGCCCTGTACAGCAGTCTGTGAGGCGCTCAAAGCCCCTGAAAATATTCAGATCATAGATGTGCGCACACCGCTCGAATTCGACGGCGTCAAGCTGGCTGGAGCGGTCAATATTCCTCTTGATGAAATTCAAAACCGCGCCGGAGAGATAAAGAAAGACAAGAAGCTGATTCTGGTCTGCAAATCGGGCATGCGGGCCGGCAGAGCAGCTGAAACATTGGGCAAGTACGGCTATGAAGCTTGCGTAATGGAAGGAGGCATGACCGCCTGGCAGAAAGCCGGTCTGCCTGTCTGTGCGGGCAAGGAAAGGCTGTCGCTGGAAAGACAGGTGCAACTAACCATCGGGCTTATGGTACTAAGCGGAGTTATCCTGGGCTTCACGGTCAATAAGCTTTTCTTTTTGATACCGGGCTTTATAGGCTGCGGACTTACCTTTGCCGGTCTAACCGGCACCTGCGCCCTTGCCCTTTTGATAGCTAAAGCCCCCTGGAACAAATTATAGAGAAATCAAATTATAGAGAAATCAAAATTTAGAGAAACCAAACTATAGAGCAGACTAGCCTATAGAGAAACCAAACTCTAGACAGTTTAGATAGACCCAAATAAATCTAAAAGCCCAAATCTAATGGGCGAGCGCATCAACCAAGTCGGCGAAGTCCTTCTTTTGCTGATTAGAAATGAGCACTTCTTTCAATGACTTAGTTTGCTTCATGCCGGTAGGGTACTGAAATTCTGACTCTTTGAAGGGCACCTGACTGCACTTTGTCAGGTCCAGACCATATTTGCCGGCCAATTGATTACAAGGTCTTTCAAAGCTCATCCAGGGCATCTCTTTCTCAAACTTGGCTTTTGTTACTGCCCTCTGGCTAGTATTATCGAGAGCTCTGGCTTTCAAAAATCGCACCGGCACCACATCAGTAAGCGGCATATTGAAATAGCGACAAACCAGGTGTCCAACCTGCGGCGCTGTTTTGAAATCTTCAGGCAGCCAGGTGTGATTGCCTTCGGCACTGACATAAACTTTGCAGGTCAGCCCCCGCACTCTTTCTCGCCCGCTCTCTTTGTCGGCCGACATGTTAAACGGCATTTTCGAAATATTAGAAAGAGAAGCCGGCGAGAAGTAATCCAAAGATCCCTTCCATTCCAGCTTATCGGTAGGATTGGCACAGCTAATCGCCCACTGCGGCGCTTTCGAGACAGTGACTGTGCCAGAGCTAAGATTGACCAGCTTTACGGCATTCTTGGCCAGAAAGACTCGATAATTACCGGTGCCAAAATGGTTGTAGTCTAAAACCCACATGGTCTCGCCCGTTGCCCCAGCCGAGGCAGACAGGCAGGCAATGTGACCCCATAAGAAACCAGCCGAAAGCAAGCAGCAGCCCAAGAACGAGACTGCCGCCAGCTTCAATTTAAGGGAAGAGGACTCTGCCCGCACCAAGCGCCAAACTAAGTTTATTTCGCCAAACAGCATTTATTTCGCCAAAGACTATCTGATTATTCAAGAATAGCAAACAAACAGAGCTGAGAGTTAAGGCAGCTCAGTTTCAAATCTCTCTCGCTTCAAGTCTCTAGATTCAAGCTTTTCCCGATTCAAGCTCGCCCGGCGACGGCTTGGGCGAATCCGCCGCGGTTACAGCATCGCCATTTTCTGCTTCAGCAATGACTTCGTCATCGTTGCCGGTCCATAGTGCGTCAATTTCGGTCTGCAACTTATGCAGACTGCCTTCGCTGATAAGCCCTTCTTTCACTAAACCCCGCAGACAATCTTTCTCCAATTCCTGCAGCCGTCTCGTTGTTTCAGACTCTTCCAAGAGCTTTATTGAGGCATCTTCTAAATGCAGATCTTCAATTTTGCGTTTAATATCGTCCTTGGCACTTTCTATCTGACCACGCAGTTTTTCAAAAAGCATAGCTGAAATGGCGCCGGTACGCGACTGCCCATCAAGATAAGCCAGGGCTCTCTTTTTAGCGATAAGCTGCGCTTTCAGCTCTTTGTACTGCACTTGCTTGGGGTCGGAAACAGCCATCTTCATAAGTTTGACTAGGGGCTCAATGGTGAGTCCGGGCAAAAGCAGTGTAAAGAGCACGACACCAAATGTGGTGATAGTAATCATCTCTTTGTAGGCATAGCCATCGGGAATACTGAGAGCCAGCGCCATACAAAGCGAGCCCCGCAGCGCGCCCCAAAAAAGCAGATGCCGCCAGCGCCAGGGTATCTTATGCCTGGGCGTAGAAAGAAATGGACAGAGACCATAGACCACAACGGCTCTAGCGGCAAGGATAGCCGCTATACCCACACCAATTTGCAAGCCATATTTTTGCAGCAGGTCAAACTTTACTTGCAAGCCAATCAAGAGAAAGATAAGTGAATTGACCAGAAAGGCCGTGTATTCCCAAAAAGAGTTGACCGCCATACGGGTCAAGGGCGACATACCGGTGCGGCTGCCGAAATTACCCATGACGATGCCGGCTGAAACCACGCTCAAAACGGCTGAAACATGCATTTGCTCAGCCAAAAGATAAGAGCTGTAGGCAAGAATTGTAGTCAGGGTAATCTCAAGTAAGTGGTCGTCAAAAACTTTGGTTATGCGAGAAGCGGCATAACCAAGCGCCGCACCTATACCGGCGCCACCCAAGACCACCAAGAAAAACTCGCCCACAGTCTGCACCGGGGCAAAAGCACTGCCACTAAGCACTATGGCCAATACTAACTTGAAGGCGACCACCGCTGTGCCGTCATTGAACAAGCTCTCGCCCTCTAAGAGCATGGTCAAATGACGGTTCATGCCAAGCTTGCGGAAGAGCGCCAAGACCGAAATCGGGTCGGTGGCTGCCACCATCGCCCCAAATAGATAGGCTGCACCCACCGGCACACCGGCAAATGTGTACATAAACCAAGCCACCAAAAGCATGTTGATTACTACCCCGAGGGTAGCAAGCACTGTTACAGGCTTCCAAGCCTCTTTCAATTCGCGCAGTTCAATATTCCAAGAAGCCTCAAAGAGCACCGCCGGCAAAAAAATCAAAAGAATCAGTTCGGGGGTCATCTCTACTGTCGGCAAAAGATGAAAGACACCAATTATCAAACCGACAATGACAAGAGCGATGGAATATGGCAGCCTCACCCATTTGACGGTCATGGCGACACTGGCTGTGACCATCAATAAAACAATAAATATGTCTAGGTGAAAAGACTCGCGCAAACCACACCTGCCTCAAGCAGTCCAAGGATACTTATGGACCTTTATAAATAATACCCATAAAGATGATAGCAAAGCCTAAAAGCCAAGCTTTCAACAATCTTACAGCCACAGTCAGACATTTATCAGACTCTAGCTAGCAGAGAAAAGACAGGAATCGGCTTGACTTGGCAAGAGCAGAGAAAAACAAAAGACTCTTGTTGAAGGCAATTATCTTGCCAAGCACCTGCTCAAAGTAAGAAGGTCGTTAAGCCTCTGTTCAGGCATTTGATCTGAGGGCAAATGCACACAACTTAAACACAATTTGGGACTAGTTTGGAATTACTGAGAGTTAAACAGCCAATGAAGAGCACGCGGAGAATTGATGCAATCACAAGTAAGACAAAAAAAGAGTACAGCAGCAAGCGCCCTGTCGCAGCCTGGAGGAGCTGAAATATTGAGGGCAAAGAAAGAAGAGAAAGGAGAAACAAGCAGCACCGTATATGATGGCTCATCAGCAAGCAAATAGAGTTAGCTTCGGGCGAGCAACTTTATGAGATTAGCCGGTGCTGGTTTGGGCTCTCACCGCCCTACCTCGGTTCTTCACTCCAACTGAGGCTAGGGCGGTAAAGAGCCGCAAAGATAGGGCTAAAGAAGAGCTAAAGAAAGACTCACTGATTTGGGACTTCGCCTTGACAGAGAAATTAGTGATGCAGGCAAAATTTACTAAATAGGCGCAGTGAAAGATTTTTCCCAAAACACCTCTTGCAATGCTGTCACGGTTAGTGGGGGCTTGAGGGCGGCGGGGCAGTCTGGTTCTTTAGCAGCCAAAAAAGACGCAGTCCAATTCAAACCACAAGTTCAAACCACAAATTCAAATTTGGACGCATCATAATATAACAATCTGTTTAAGGGTATTCAGTGTGAGGAAAGAAGCAGAGATATAAAATAGATTCCTCCTCTTTTTCTTTGACCCTGGATAACACTAAACCCGGATAACACCCAAATGGATAACGACTGGCAGAAGCCTTTCAAATTGGCTGTAGAAGCCTCTAGAGCCGGCAATCACGAGTATGCTGAACTCTTACTATCGACCGCCCTTTTAGAGGCTGAAGACTTCGGCAAAGCAGACGAGCGCTACATCATCACCCTGGTTGGCTTGACCGATGTGCTCACCAAGCAGTTCAAGTTCCGCAGAGCCGAAAAGACCGGTCGTCAGATCCTCGATATTTTCCGCGAAATTCACGGCACCGAGCATTTGTCTTATGCTGATTCGGCCTTTAGACTGGGGCAGATTTATCACATGCAGCAAAAGTATGGACAGGCGGAGCCCTTATACAAAGCCGCTCTCAGCATCAAGACCAAACAACTGGGCGGCGAAAATGCCAGTGTCTTGCAAGTTTTGCATGCTTATGCCGATCTGCTCAATCAAACCCACCGCGAACTGGAAGCAGAAAATCTCAGAGCCTGCGCACAGAAAGCAGCGCAAGCTCGTCAGTCTAATAATTCGCTCAATGCCGTGCAACCGACCCCGCCACCCAGTCAAACCAACAATCAGACTGCCGCCGCTGGTGCCTCTGAACATGCCGCTTGGTCTGCCAAGGTGAGATTTGATGCAGCCGCAGCAGAAGTGCCAAACAAAGTGCCGGCTCTGTCCTATGAAGAGCTAGAGGAGAAAGCCGAAGCAGCCTTCGCCAGCGGGCATTACGACAAAGCTCTGGAATTTTGGAATCAAGCCATTTCGCAAGCGGAGGGCTTTGCCGCTAAAGATGCACGCCTAGGAAAAGCTCTAGACAAAGCCGGCGAAGTGCTTTTTGCTATGGAAAAATTTGGCCAAGCAGAAATGATCTGGGGTCGCTCCCTGCAATTAAAGATTTCGCTTTATGGCTCAAATCACCCCAATGTCGCCGACACCGGACATCATCTAGCCGGGCTGCACTATTTGATGGGTCGCTATACCGAAGCCGAAAACTACGCCCGCAAATGCCTGCAAGTCTATAGCATGGCCTACGGCAAGAGCCATGCCTCGGTAGCGCTCTGCCACCATAACTTAGCCACCTTGTTTCACGTGCAAGGTCGTTATGCCGAAGCCGAGACAGAATACAACCATTGCATAAATATCAGAAAAGTAGCACTGGGACCGACCCACAAAGACACTATGCATGCCGAAAAAGGTCTAGCCGATCTGCTCAAGACTCTTGGTCGCGACAAAGAAGCCGAGCAAGTGAGCGCCAAGGCAAACGGCTTGGTGACCGGCAGTTGGAAAGCCCTAAAGCTGGACGCGAGCGAAGCACTGCAGCCGTCGCCTCCCAAAGAGCCACGCCGACGCTGAGCTTATATAAATCGATAGCCAATATAAATCGATGCCCAGTATAAATCGAGAGCCTCTACAAATCAAAAGTCTCTACAAATTAAGTGCCGCTACCAGCTAGGCTTCTCTCTGGACGAAAGACCACGACTAAAGCCGGCCATCTGCCAGGCATACTGATTGAGACTGGGTTCTGAACCGGCGGGAATAGTCAAAATCTTCATTACTTCAGAGGCTCTTTCAATAGCTTCATTCTTAATGTCACCAATCATAGTACCATCAGAAAAGTCTCCATCTTGAGCAGAAGCGGCTCGCCTAGCCCAAGTCTCATGGCTGGCCGCCATTTCATTTTGGTCCATTCCAGCCATCTGATCCCGCCACCCCATAGCTTCTTTACCTAAATCATAGACCGCAGGCAGAATCGCACCAGTGGCAACTTCTGCCTTGTATTCACTGGCGCCGTAAGAAGCCTGCAAAAGATAGTGCTCGGCATTGGCAAAATCTTGCTCGTCACCTTTTCTTAGAGTGCGCATGTCAGCCCAGGCAGCACCCATCTGCGCCTCGCCGCCAAGCTCGTTATTGTGTTCTAGGGCCAGACGGGCAAGTAAAGCCACTCGCTCATTGTCCACAGCCTGACTGCCGTCTTGCGGCAAAGCTTGGTCTAAAAAGTTCTTGAGAGCCTGGGGATTTTTCGCTTCCAGTGACTGGGCGAAAACGCCCTTACCTTCGCTCACCAGCGCAGGGTCTACGCTGTCAACCATGTCGCCGCGACGACCAGAGCCAAATGCCTCTTTGGCGGCATCAGCCATACCGCTAAAGACTGCCACTGTATGATTGCCTATATCTGAGATCAGGCTGCCATTAGAAAAGGCACCGTCGACTGCCCGATCAAAGTTGCTACCCACCGAATCTACATTGGCACCAATATCTATGCTTAAAGAGGGTAAGACACCTTGCGCTTCCATCTTGCCAGTCTGCTCTGCCTGCATCACAAGCGGCTTGGTCAAGTTGTCGGCGTCAAAGTCTACTGCCGACTGCAAAGCTTCTGCAGTTTGCGGCTGCATATCGCCCTGACGATTTTTAAATTCGAGGTCTCTTTCTGCCATCTTAGTAAGTCCTGAAGAAAAACGGACAACGCCCTTGTGCAAAGAGTCTCTAATTTGGCAATGTCAAAGTTGTGTCAGAAAAATAGCTGTCTTAATTTAGAGGCTAATCTATAAAGAAATCTAGCGCCGCACATAGACAGTAAGAGCATCGCGCAGAAAACCATCCGATGCTTCCCAATTAGGTATGGCCACTGTTCTTTCTTCTTTCCAACGCTTAGCCAGCAAATTGAAAAATTTGTCGTCGCCGGTGACGCCGCCAGGACCCTCGCCGACATAGACAAAGCGATTGCCTCGATAGTTTTTGAGCACGTCATAGGCAAAAGGTTCGTCATGCGGAGGGAAGCTCATAAAGAGCGACCGATCGCCATGGTGTCTTACCGCCGAAGCATCGCCTTTGGCGATATCGGTCCAGGCTTTGACCGGGCTGCCTTTATGAAAGTGATTGGCGGCGAGATCTGTGCCATGTTGATCAAAGGCTACTACGTCGGTCTTCATCGACCGCAATAGACTCGCCCAATAGCCGGAACCGGCACCGGCTTCCACCACCCGCCCTTCGGCGGCGATGGTGGCTAGAGCCTCTTGGTTGGGCACTGCCCAGGCATACTTATTGGTCAAGCTATAACGCATCTCTCTCTGCTGCCGAAAAGCCGCCATATATTCGCTGCTGCTCGAATCAATGCGCCCCCGAGCGATATCAATGGCACGGCGATAAGACGGATCTTTCTGCAAAGCAGTAAACTCTGCCAAATAGGGATTGGGTACAGCGGCAGCGCGGGCTGTCGCCTCGTTAAGGCTGAGGGCGCGGGCGCCTTCTGCGCCGGCCAATTGCTTTGGCAGCACCTCTTGGGCTAAAGCTTTCTTGACTAGAGTTTCTTGCCCGGCTGCAGACTTGCCTGCTGCCTGGCTAAAGCCACCTAGCAAATGAGCGGCTTCTTCTGCCAGCCCTTTGGCCAGGGGCGCGGCGGCGCGTCCGGCTGCTTGAGCAATCTCTGCAATTTGAACAGGGTTAGGCATGAAAGAAAACCAGAGTAGTTACTCTTAGTTTAGCCAGCGCCCCTCGCCTGTAAATCGGGTTTTTACGTACAGACCTCAAGCCTTTTGCGGCTGGGGCGAGAGTACTTCCTTCACTAATTCCTGAGCTTCTTTCTGAATTTGCTTGAGATGCTCTTCCGATTTGAATGACTCAGCATAAATCTTGTAAACATCTTCTGTTCCAGAAGGACGGGCGGCAAACCAACCATTCTCGGTGGCCACTTTCAGACCGCCGATGGCTTCATTATTGCCTGCGGCACTGGTGTATTTGCCGATTATCTTCTCGCCGGCAAACTCAGAGGCTTTAACGTCTTCAGCCGAGAGCTTCTTGAGCTTGTTCTTTTCCTCTGGTGTGGCTGGTGCATCGATGCGGGCATAGCACGGGGCGCCGAATTCTTCGGTCAAGCGAGCATAGTGTTTGGCTGGGTCTTTTCCTGTCACAGCGGTAATTTCGGCTGAAAGCAGAGCCAAGATAATGCCGTCTTTGTCGGTGGTCCAGACCGAGCCATCTTTACGCAAGAAAGAAGCCCCGGCACTTTCTTCGCCGCCAAATCCAAAAGAGCCGTCAATCAAACCATCGACGAACCATTTAAAGCCAACGGGTACTTCCACCAGCTTGCGACCCAGTTTGGCAGCGATACGGTCTATTAGCGAGGTGCTCACCACGGTCTTACCGATAGCGGCATCTTTGCGCCAATTGGTGCGATTTTGGAAGAGATAATCGATGGACACCGAGAGGAAATGATTGGGATTCATCAGACCGGCAGGGGTGACAATACCATGTCTATCGTGGTCTGTATCGTTGGCGAAAGCCAAGTCGTAGTGTTCGCACATTTTGATAAGCCCGGCCATGGCATAGGGCGAAGAGCAATCCATGCGAATCTTGCCGTCCCAGTCAACATGCATAAATGAAAAGGTTGGGTCGACTTTCTTGTTGACCACAGTAATAGGCAACTTATAGTCGGCAGTAAGACGCTCCCAATAAGCGATGCCGGCGCCGCCTAGCGGGTCTACAGCAGCTTTGATGCCCGACTTAGCAATGGCATCCATGTCAATAACCGAAGCCAACTCTTTGACATAGAGCCCGACATAGTCAAATCTGTGGGTGGTGGAAGCGGTCATGGCTTGCCGGAAGGGCACTCGCTTCACACCCTTCATCCCGGCGGCAATTATTTCATTGGCTTTCTTTTCGACCCAGCCGGTGATGTTGGTGTCGGCTGGTCCGCCAGAGGGTGGGTTGTATTTGAAACCACCGTCTTGCGGCGGGTTATGAGAGGGGGTGATGACTATACCGTCAGCCAGTCCGCTTTTGCGACCTTTGTTATATTGCAAAATAGCCAGCGAAATAGCAGGAGTTGGGGTGAAGCCAAGGTCTTGGTCAATCATGACATTGACTTCATTGGCTGCCAACACTTCCAGAGCGCTGGCAAAGGCAGGCTCAGACAGAGCATGGGTATCGATACCGAGATAAAGCGGTCCATTGATGCCGTTTTCTTGCCTATAAAGGCAGATAGCTTGGCTAATTGCCAGTATGTGTTCTTCGTTGAAAGCTCGATTGAGAGACGAACCGCGGTGTCCAGAAGTCCCGAAGGCGACTCTTTCAGAAGGCTGAGAGACATCGGGCTTGTCGGTGTAATAGGTGGTGACCAGACGGGGAACATTGACGAGCATTTCGTCGGTGGCCGGTTTACCAGCTAGTGGGCTCAGCATGAGCTATCTCCTCAGTATGCAAAGCTCATATGATAAATAAAAAGAGACAGCCTGGCAAATCAATACTTATTTAGCCGCAACCTTGGCAAGATGGGCGCCATACCAGTTTGCAGCCTCAGCCAGCCCTTGCTCTAGGCTATATTCCGGCGCCCAACCTAAGACTTGGCGCATACGTGCCGAGCTGAGATATTGGGCTTGAATCTCGCGACTGGCCTGGTTAAGCACCACAGGCTTCAAATCTTGGCGCTTGAGAGTCTGCAAGATCGCTTCTACTATTTGTAAGACCGAGACAGGGGCATCATTACTTATATTGAAAGCCATACCGGCGATAGATTTATCGTGCAAAAGGCGCTCGGCGATAGCTATGTTAGCCCGAGCTGCGTCTTTGACAAAAATATAGTCGCGCACCGGCGATCCATCAGATCTAATCAGCGGCGCCTCGCCAGCCAGCACAGCCTTAATTGTGCCGGGCACGATGCGACTGAAATTAAGATCGCCGCCGCCATAAAGATTGCCGCAACGTGTGACAGCAATAGGTAGACAATAAGAATGAAAATAAGAGCGGCTAATTAAATCGGCGCAGCTTTTTGAAACATCATAAGGAAAGCGACCCTGCATCGGCGCGTCTTCCAAGTAGGGCAGAACTTCTTGGTCGCCGTAGGCCTTGTCGGACGAGGCCACAACCACTGCTTCTATCTTGGCTCCCTGGTTTTGCAAAAGGCGCACAGATTCCATGAGATTCCAGGTACCCATGATATTGGAAGCGAACGTCGGCACCGGATTTTCGTTGGCGACTCCGACGATGGCCTGGGCGGCCAAATGAAAAATGACCTCGATGCCTTCATCTTTTATAGTCTTGAAGAGAGCATCATAGTGTTCGATATCTATATTTACTAACTTAAGAGAGGGATAGCGGCGCTGCACGTCAAAGATGCGGGAGGCATCTTTGTACTCTCTATCGAGACCGACAACTTGTGCCCCTTTCTCCAGCAAAAGCTCACACACCCAGGGTCCCAAAAAACCGGCACAGCCGGTTACCAGCACTCTTCTGCCAGCCAGTTTGGTTTCCATAACGCATTCCCATCAAGACCAAAATAAGATTATGCCACATCACTCGAACTCGGACGCCAGTCCGTCTTCCAGATCTACCACCCTGGTCTCACGCAAGTTTAGGGCGGGCTTGCCTTTTCGATCATTCTTCAGTTTGGCAAAATCAACATAAGTCCAGTAAGCAAAGGGGGCTTCCATATAGCGCAGTTTCTTGAACTTGGCTATGACCGGCTCAAAAATTGGTCCCACTACGCAACCATTCACCCTCAATGTTTGCAATTCAGGCAGCGCAGTCAAAACTGCCAGATCGGCGGCAGTCAAGTCAGGCTCTGTAAACTTGAGCCGTTGCAGCTTCTTAAACTTAGTCAGAGTCTTCAAATCAGAGGCATTAATCTCAAGACCATAAATGCTTAGACTCTCAAGATCGCCTGCGCTCTTGATGGCATTCAACAAACTGGCTGTGGTTGCTGCGGCGCTATAACGCAGCTGCTTGAGCTTGCTCACACCTCGCCATTTGCCCAGGGCTTCAGGCTCGACTCGGCTGCCACTGATTGTCAGGTCATCGAGGGCAGGAAGCTGATCGAGGGTCTCAGAAAGGTCATTGCGCACATCAGTGCTCTCCAGCACCAAGCGGCGCAGTTTCTTCATATGGGTCAGGTGCGAAAGGGTCTCGCTATTGACCGACAGATTACGTCTAATCTCTACAGCGACAAAGTCATCAGAGCGAAACCGTCTAAAAAGATTCGGATAGCGACTGATGCTGGTGAAGGGCACGAAGGTAAGTTCTTCATCGGCGGCATAAATCAAGTCGCCAACTGCATCGGTTGGCATTCCACTGCCATTGATGATAAAACCAATCGAATTATCTCTGTCAAAGTTAAAGACGCGACAGAGCCGCCCATCTCTTTTTTCCAGCCGAGAAAAGGGGGCAGTTGAAGACAGATAAGCATCGAGCTTGGCCATCTCATCACTATTCTTGCCCTGCTCGTCCGGCACAAACACGCCTTGCTTGACGGCAAGAGTGCTTGGCACGGTGGCTAACTTGCCGGCACCAATTTTGGAGTCTCTGGTGGCATAAAAGATCAAACCAAGACTGAGCCCGGCAATGACTAGAAAGAAGCAGGCAAGAATAGCCCAGGGCATGGTTCGACCAGGGCTTTGCGAACCGGTATACAACTGCCTAGCTTCAATTTTATTCTGGCTCGCGCGCGGGCTTTTCTTGCTTCTGAAGATGGCGCCCTGATAGCGAAAAGGATAGAGTTCAAGATAATTCAAATCATCAAGAACTTCACCAGCCATATGATAACGGCGATCGCGCTCTTTCTCTAGGCAACCGGCAATCACTTTTGCTGCAGGCGAATCCTCACCAAACTTCTCCAACAAGATCGGCACCGGGTCTTCGCTTATATGCATGCCCAGGGTGAGCATAGCCGACTCACCTTGAAAAATGCGCTGACCGGTAAGCATTTCATAAAGCACCAGACCGCAAGAATAGATGTCGGTACGCTTGTCTACTTTTTGCCCTACGGCTTGTTCCGGACTCATATAGAGGGGACTGCCGAGAACCTCGCCGCTCCTTGTTAGAGAGATGGAATTAGTTGCCTCGCCATAAAAGCTGGCGATGCCGAAATCGACCAGCTTGACCTTGGCACTGCCGTCGGACTGCCAAACAATCATGATGTTGCCGGGCTTGATGTCTCGATGAATGACACCACGGTTGTGCGCATAATCGAGGGCTTCCATCAACTGTCCAAATATCTGTAAGGCCAAGGGCGGCGATAGCGAGCCCAGCTTGCTAAGCAGGGTTTCAAGACTCTCGCCCTTAACAAGCTCCATTGAAAAGTAGGCACACTTGCCATCAGTGGCCACATCATAGACTTTCACTATATTGCGATGAGAGAGGCGAGAAAGCGCCCTCGCCTCTTTGAGGGTACGCTGGAACTCGCTGTTTGAGACATTTCCGCTTGCAGACTGGAATACCTTGAGAGCCATGGGCTTTTCTAGATACTTGTGTACAACCTCATAGACCCGTCCCATACCGCCGCCGCCCAAGGCGCGCTTGATCTGATAGACCCCGGCAAACTCTTGCCCACAAGACAGCTCAGAGCCACCAAGCGCGCTTGGAGAATTCTGGTAGGCAATATCAGGCTCTGGAGGCGAGCCTTGTACCTGAGTCATTCTCAATGCAGACATCCGTTGGTAAGAAAATAGATAAGGCCATAAATATAGACCTAGATATATAAAAATTTCGTGAAAAGCCGACCGGTATTGCAGTCTAATTTCAACTTCGGCAGTCACGGTTCGGTCACAGAAGAGTCACCTTTCGGTCGGCTATGCCGCCTATCTTTAGAGCATGCAATTTTCTTCGAGGACCCCCGAACATGGACCGAATTACTAGCAACGATGCACACCCTTATCGCCAACAAACCGAAAACCAAAATATCAACCGCGGTGCAGTAAGCGAACGCAGCCTTTATGAAGATACTTACACACCGCAAGAATTCAGCCCCCGCGACCGCGGACGCCTGCAAGACGGTGGACTGAGCGGCGGACCAGTCTACAATCAGAGCAACATAGAGATCCTCAAAGAGATCTACAGACAGACAGATACAGGCAACAAAAAAGTCGCTCCCGGACAGATCCAACTTGATGGCTCGATTGTCTTTCATGCCCAGCCTAAAGATATGCAGCCCAGAGCGAGCGCCCAAGAAGCGCAGCCAGCCGATAAGCCGCGCAATATGCAAGCCCCCCCGCACGCTCACGAAACCCAGCCCGCTGATAAGCCGCACAATATGCAACCTCATCCACGTGCTCAAGAAAGTCAGCCCGCTGATAAGCCGCGCAACATGCAACCTCACCCGCCCTCCCAAGAACGACGACCGGGCGGCGCGCAAGAAGCTATCAAAGATCCAGGCTTCTTGTATCCACTCTATCCAGGTAAAGAATTCTGCCCACCTGACAGAAGCGAGTTGCCTGTGCCGAAATTGCCGCAACCCAAGCTGCCTCAAGAAAAGCCGGATAGAGACATGAATAAACCTGATATTAGAAAAGAGATGCCGCTCAGACAAGGGGCACTTAGCTGGTAAAAGTTTTGCTCGGGGTCAAACAAAAGAACTCTGCTAATCGGCAGGGTTCTTCTGTTTTCTAGCCTTATTTGAGGCTGAGCAATTGGCTAGTTCTGCGAATTATTCAAGACCTGAGTCTGTGAGCGATTGCCTAGATTTGAGAGTTATTAAAGACCAGAGTCTGTCGGCGATTACCTAGACTTGAGAGTTATTAAAGACCTGAGTCTGTCGGCGATTACCTAGACTTGAGAGTTATTAAAGACCTGAGTCTGTGAGCATCTGCCTAGCTCAGAAAACCATCGAAATCTAAATATGAAGAGGGTAGAGCAGTCACAGTTTGGTCACAGTAAAGTCACCTCTCGGTCAAAAATTGATACTACATTAGGTGACATCGAAACACTCTTTTCTTACCAGAGGACAACAAAAATGAATATTGAAGCTTTGAGCAAACACGCCGCCCCTCAAGAAATTCAGGCTATGAAGCTGCCCCAGGACGACGCCAAAGCCAAAATGATGTCCGAAGTTTTAGACCGCCTGCAGAGCGGCGATACCAATCTTGCCACCACCGGCGACCGCAACTTAGTGAACAGCAAAAGCGGTGCCAACACACCCGCCCAAACCGACAGCGAAGCACTAAACAACATGCAGAAGAAACCCAACAGAAGCCCATCACAGCTTCCCGACCTGATTTTGCACTGTTCGGTCACAGGCAAAAGAATCGAGTGCGACGGTATCATACTTAATGGCGGTAAAGACGTCATTAAGCCGATGGAACCAATCAAGCCGATCAAACCGATCAAGCCCATAATGCCTACAGAGCCTGGCGACAAGCCCGGCAGGCCCGAGCCACATCCGCTCAATCCCAGATACAAATAAACCGATGCAAATCAAATGCCCAGTGAAGACTGCCTGATGTTCAACAATCTTGCTTTACTTTACACTGCGCGAAATCTGTAACCCACCCGGGGAATTGTTTCAATTGCCGACTTAGTCTCATCTTCGTGCACATCAATCTTTTTTCTGATGCGCTTGATGGCAGTTCGCAATCCCTCGGGTGTGGCGTCAGAATCAGTTGACCAAACTCTAGATATCAAAGCTTCAGCGCTAAAGACTTGATCTTGATGCCTCATAAAGAACTCAAGCAAGGCAAAGTCTCGCGGCAAAAGATGCACTTCTGCGCCAGACACTGTCACTCTGTGCTTGCTGGCATCAAGCTCAAGGTTGCCACTCTTAAACACAGTGGTCTGCAATCCCTGCGGGCGCCTCAGCAAGGCTCTAATTCTCGCCGATAGCTCTCTTACGGCAAAAGGCTTGGTCAGATAATCATCGGCACCGGTGCCCAAGCCCGATTCTTTATCAGCAATTTCAGACTTGCCGGTGAGCATTATTATCGGCGCTAGCCCACCGCCCCTGCGATATTCTTTGAGCACATCGATGCCTGCCATGCTGGGCAAATCCCAATCGAGCACCACCACATCGAAACCCGACATACGCAAAAGTTCAAGCCCAATGGCGCCGTCATTGGCCACTTCCACGGTATATTTCTCACCACTGAGCCAACTTTCCAGCATATCAGCCAGATCGAGGTCATCTTCCACCAAGAGAATTTTCGGCATTCAGTTTCTACCCAAAAATGAATCGTCAACGATGCCAGTAAATATACCAGAGACAGACAAAGGCGAAACAACTGCCTCATAACAGCAAATTAGTAACTAATTCTGAGACAAGCAAATTTGGCTGCCTGCCGGCGGGTGATTTTCGGTGATCGCTTTGCTGTGGGTTATTTTCGGTGGGTGATTTAAGGTTCCAGCTGCGTGGGATAAACAGGATATGAAAATCCTCAAGAGCCTGGGAACCAAGATACTGATACTAATATCAGTCCCCTTGGTGTTCCAGCTGAGCATTCTGGCGGTGGTCGCCAATCTACAAGATCAAGCCGAGGCGGAAGCTCGGTCAGCAGACAAAGCTCGCCGCTTCTCCGATGAAGTCATGGACCTTATTCGAGACATTCTTGCCCTCAAGTCCAATTTCGGAGAGCACGACTCTATTCACCTAAACCCTGAAATGGGCTCGCAATATCTCACGCTCAAAGAAAGTATCGAGGGGCATTTCGCCGCCTTGCGCGAACTAACCAAAGACAATGTAGATTTATCGAGACGGGTAAACAAGACTCTTTCAATCGTACTGAGCGCGCAAGACCAAATGGCTAAAGCCCGAAGAGCTTATCGCCGAGCCAAGCTAGCTGGAGAGGAAGCACCGCTCGACGACTATGTCAAACTGCGCGATACGACCATGAACTTCTCGCAAGAGCTGCTCAACCTGCGCGATGCCGGTCGCAACATCGCCCAAGCCAGCCCAGAAAAACAGAGAATACTACGCACCAAAATTCAGAATTTATTGCTTACCGGCAGCGTCGCCAACATACTCTTCACACTCGGCTTAGGCTTTCTTCTTAGTCGCAGCATTGTGCACCGCCTAAATATTATCAACGAAAACAACTTCAGACTGGCGTCTAATCGCCCGCTGCACGAGCCTCTGCGCGGCGAAGATGAAATCGCCAAAGTAGACCACTTTTTTCACAAAATGGCAGCCGAAATTTCAAGCGCCATCAGCAAAGAAAAAATAATTCTCGAATCAGCTCATGACTGTATTGCCGCCTTTGATGAAAACTTCAAATTTCTGAGAGTAAACGCCGCCTCCCAACAAATATTCGACCTCGAAGCCGACGAAGTTCTCTCAAGCCATTTTGTCGATTTTCTTGCCAGCGAAGAAAAAGAAAAATTCAGCGCGTTCAGACAGCAATTGCGCAACGTCAACACATCCAAACCTGCTTCATTCACTATTGTTCGCCGTGATGGCAGCCAGAGGCAAGTGCTCTTGTCATTGCGTAAACTGCAACAAGACACGGCAGACAGGCAAGAAGCCGCAGGTCAACGCAAGAGCGACGAGTTCATAGCAGTCTTCCACGACATCACCGAACGTTACCAAGCCGAACAACTTAAGCAAGAGGTGGTGGCCATGGTCACCCATGACTTACGCTCACCTCTCATGACTATAGAAACTTTTCTGGAAATGCTCGCCCAAGGCGCATACAATGACGAAAGCGCGACAGAAAAATACACCAGACATCTAGCTGGAGCCAAGCGCAGCAGCAAGCGCATGCTTGTTCTGATCGGCGACTTGCTTGACATCGAAAAAATCAAATCAGGCATGCTCAACATCCAGCCCGAGACTTTGCAGGCAAGAGAGATTCTAGAGGCCGCTATCGAAGAAAGCTCGGGCTTTGCGGCTGAAATGGGCGTTAGCCTAAAACTGCGTCCAGGAAATGCTTCTGTCAAAGCCGACCCACAAATGCTGCCGAGAATTATCGCCAATCTTTTGTCGAATGCCATCAAATTCAGCCCGCCTGGAGGGACAGTGACACTGCAAGCTCGTACCAGCGGAAATTCGGTCATCTTCTCGGTTGAAGACCAAGGTCCCGGACTATCGCCAGAAGAGCAAAATCAGATATTTGAACGCTTCCAGCAAGTCGGCAATCAAACGGCAAGAACCCGCGGCGGCTCAGGGCTCGGACTGACCATTTGCAAAGAGATGGTAGAGATTCATGGCGGCAAAATTTGGGTCGAATCATCCAAAGGAGAGGGCTCTACCTTTTTGTTCACGATGCCAAGAACAAGTTAACTTAGAAGCAGACCGGCAGCGCCCTGCACCGAAAATCGAGACCTTTTCACACGGTGCAAACCTTGACAACCAGCCCGTGCCAAAGCCCCAAAACAAAGCCAACGTCTATGATTGGGGGCTGCAAATCAAATAGCAAGAAATTCTCGAGAATTTCTTGCTATTTCGACAAAACATAACCAGAGTTAGGCTTTCATTTAAAAAGCGCGGACCCATAGCCAAAAATCAGCCACAGGCCACTTTTATCAAGACTTTCTTGCAGCAATAAAGGCTGTCTCGTCCTCAAACAAAATCTCCCAGCCCTTCGCAGCCTGCGCCTCTTGACGAATAAATTTCGCAAGCGGAGCTTTTGGCTGCAAGATCACCCAATCGACCTTCAATGCAGCGAGCTTTTGTTGGAACCCATTCTGACACTCGTTTATTACCCTATAGTTCAAGACATGCTCATCACCGTACATGTCAAACCTGGTATCAATAAAGACCTTCGGTTTTCCAGGGCTGCGATAAATGAGAACATCACCAATCTGCGGATCATTGAAGACACGCCCCCGAAGCCTTTCATCGGCTGTAGCCAAGGTCATCGCTTTCTGACTGGGCACCTGAAAAGCAGCGGAAGAAGCGGGCAGCTCAGGCTTTACAACCCTACTGGCAATGAGCGAAACTCCGGCAAGTGCACAGAAACAAACTATCGCTAGTTCACCGGCACCGCCGGCTTTCCATATGTCGAGCGTATGGTGGTCAAAATTCCACCAAAAGCCTTTCAGATGATTCTGAGACTTTATGATCGCCTCGCCTTTCTCATTGCGCTCAATCTGCGCCTTAGGCTCTTCTTCCTTGGCGGCTAACAGTCGGCGCAAGCCGCTCAAAGCCGAGACTTCGCCGACAAGCATCAGAGCAACAAAAACAATTAATCGACTGGTCTTGAAAGAATTGAAAATACCAATCGAACCGATCAAAAACGAAATCGATAGTTCAGTAAGCAGCCGGCTACGAATCTCGGGCGCAATGGTTCCGGCATTGCGACGATACCAGAGTATGGTGCGAACAAAACTAAAAACGTAGAGCAGCACCAGGGCGAGATATGGCCAATAGATCACCTTGCTAGGGTCCAGAGGTGCGAGTTCCACGATGAACTGATTCATGCGGGAAAAGAAAAGCTCAGGAATATAAAGCCAAAGTCCTATGCCGTAGGGATTTACTAAACTTGCAGCAGCCATACCCAACAAAGCAATCGCAAAAAGCGAAAGCAAATTTTTATTGTCGGCTTTGAAGAATAGCGCCCCGCCAATTGAGCCCAAAAGGCAAGCCGCGACCAGACTGAAAGCCGTTGTAAAGCCAGTGTGCATATTTGCCCAAAGCACCATCAGCGGTGCAGCAACCAGCACAATCGGAAAAAGCTTTTTGGCGCCGGCAAGGTAATCAGCCCGACTATGGTGAATCAACTGCAAATAAATTGACAAAAAGACGAAGGAGAAAATTTCCGGTCGGACAAGTGTATGAAAGCTGGCACTGAGCATGCCAAGCAAAGTTGCGACTATGGCAAGAAGGAAATTCGATTCGCGCTTCACCGCCACGCTTAGAGGCAGAGACAGATAGGCGGTGACAATGCAGCAAGCGGTGAGCATCAGAACAGCCAACAAGCCACCATAGGCGGTGACGACATAAAACAACACTTCTGAAAACCACTGATAAAGTACGAAATGACGTCCAGGAAGAGCGCCTGAACTATGACCCAACTCAGCACCAGAAAGAGCCCCGACAGCAGCAGATCCCACCCGACCCAGCTCTGCAAAAGTATAAGAAAAAGGATCGGTGCTGGGAATGCTCTGCGACTCGAAGATATAGCGACCAAGCGCCATTAACCAACAAGTATCAGGGTCGTGCAAAGCCGTACCGGCCACCCAAGCACCAGCTAGAAATGACCAGAATAGCAAGAGACCAAGCAAGATGCGCGAGCAAGTGTGAGCCAACAATTCCTGTCCTGAAATAATCAGCTTAGGCGCGTCGGGATTGTTGGTTGGTCCAAACTCAAAGCCTTCATCTCTGGCATAATCAAGCCAATGCTTGCCACCTTCTTTCTGCTCTGCAGAGGCTTCGGGTCGAGCTGGCTGCTTCTCAATCTCTCCTGAGGCGTCGTGTCGAGCGGGCTGCTTCGCAATCTCGCCCGAGGCTTCGGGTCGAGCTGACTGCTTCTCAATCTCGCCCGAGGCTTCGCCTTGAGTTTCGTCGGAATTTGCCATTGAGCCCTATTCCCACTCGATGGTGGCCGGTGGTTTTGAGGTGATGTCATAGACCACGCGGTTGATGCCTGGTACTTCGTTGACTATACGAGAGGAGATGATTGCCAACAAATCATAAGGAAGTCGCGCCCAATCTGCAGTCATGCCGTCTTCAGAGGTGACCGCTCGCATAACTATCTGATTTTGATAAGTGCGCTGATCGCCCATCACACCAACCGACTTGGTGGGCAGAAGCACGGCAAAAACTTGCCACACTTGACGATAAAGTCCATGCGCCTTCACTTCTTCTCTAATTATCCAATCAGCCTCGCGCAAAGTTTTCAGACGCTCTTCAGTAACTTCGCCCAAAACTCTGATAGCCAGACCAGGACCAGGGAAGGGATGCCGCTCTACGATGCTTTCGGGCACGCCCAATTCTTTGCCGACAAGCCTTACTTCATCTTTAAAAAGTTTGGCAAAAGGTTCCACCAACTCAAACTTAAGATCGTCGGGCAGACCGCCGACATTGTGATGGCTCTTTATTTTTACAGCCACTGGCTTACCGGTCTTAGGATCAACCGTGGTGCCAGCCGACTCGACAACATCTGGATAGAGTGTGCCTTGCGCCAGATAGTCGAAAGGCCCGAGTCGCTTCGATTCTTCTTCAAAGACACGAATAAATTCAGCCCCTATTGCTTTGCGTTTGGCTTCAGGATCAGTCACACCTGCCAACTTAGAGATGAATCTCTGTCCAGCGTTAACAGCGTTGACCTTGATGTGAAACTCTTTTTCGAAAGTTTCAACAAGCCACTCTGGCTCGTTCTTGCGCATAAAGCCCTGATCGATGAACATGCAGGTCAGCTGGTCGCCTATAGCTTTGTGCAAAAGAAATGCGAGCGTCGAGCTGTCTACACCGCCAGATAGAGCAAGCAAGACTCTTTTCTTGCCGACGCGTTTAGCAACACTCGCGCAAGCCTCTTCGACAAAGCGGCTCATGGTCCAGTTCTTAGGGCATTGACAGATCTTGAGCACAAAGTTGGAAAGCAGTTCACGACCGCCGACAGTATGCACAACTTCGGGGTGAAACTGCACTCCAAAATATTTTCGCTCAGGATCAGCGATGGCGGCAACCGGTGTATCGGCAGTGCAAGCCACTGTCGAGAAGCCGTCCGGCAGCTGAACGACGCTGTCGCCGTGGCTCATCCAACTTTCCATGGTCGGATCAAGTCCGTCAAAGAGCTCGCCGTGATGCTGAATGGTGAGCAGGGCTCGACCATATTCCCTAACCGGAGCCGGCTCTACCTTCCCACCGAGATCGTGGGCCATCAGTTGCATGCCATAGCAGACACCCAAGACCGGCAAACCGAGCTTCCAAATTTCTTTGTCGAGGCGGGGGGCGTGTTCTTCATAGCAGCTGTTTGGTCCGCCTGAGAGAATAATCCCTTTGGGATTCAATCTCTTGAGGTCTTGCACCGAAATGCTATGGGGCAAGAGTTCGGAATATACCGAAAGCTCTCGCACCCTTCGGGCAATCAACTGCGAATACTGTGAACCAAAGTCAAGTATGGCTATGGCGTCCTTGAGGGCGTTCTCTTCATACTTTTGAGCAGTACCCTTGACTTGACTGGTTGTCATAAATTCCCCCTTAGTTGCCCAACCGGCTATAGCCGACTATTATCTTGCAGTGAACCGGTCCATTCCAGCGAAACTGAGGCATTTTTACTTTGTCCTTCGATTTTAATGAGCAAAGCGAACTGATAGAGCATCTGCCTAACTTTCGAGTAGTTAACGAAAAGCTTTCACGGGGCGGGCAGCCAAGTCGTGAAGGCTTCTTAAAACTAAAGAGTTTCGGCGTCAAGACCGTGGTCAATTTGCGTGAAGACAGTCAGCAAGCCCTAGAAGAAGAAAAGCTAGTGCAAGTGCTTGGCATGGACTATGAAAGTATCCCCTTAAATCCTTTCTTCAAGCCGAAAGACAAAGACATAGAACAGTTTCTTAGATTGGCGCTCACCCGCTCGCCGCTTTTTGTGCACTGCCTGCACGGTCAAGACCGCACTGGTGCCACTGTTTGCATCTATCGCATGCTGGTTGACGGCTTAGACTATACGAGCGCGGTGCAAGAGATGCATTCACTGGGCTTTCATCGTGAGTTTGCCCTGTTGACAGAAATAGTAGAAGAATACAAGCATCGCCGTTTGCAAGATGTGCTCGCTCTGGACCTCTTCAGCAATGGCATCTAAATTTTCAGCTCTGGTAAAAGATAGGCGAAAAGTAGAGCTCAAAGAGCTTGCCCTGCCGAAACCAGGACCACAAGAAGTGCTTGTCAGGGTGGCGCTGGCCGGGCTTTGCCGCACCGATATCTATGCAGCCCGGGGAGAGCTGTCAACCAAAGATGACTTGATTTTGGGACATGAGCTGGCAGGAACGGTCGAAGCGGTCGGCGCCTCCGTAGACGGACTGAAAGTGGGCACCCGCGTGACAGTCAATCCGGTTCTGGCTTGCAAACAATGCAAAGGTTGCCTGACCAGGGGCATTTGTCTGAACACCGGCTTTGTGGGCATAGATGCCGATGGCGGATTCGCCGAATTCGCGCTGCTTCCACAAGAGTCAATTATGACCCTAGACAACCGGGTTAGTTTTCTAGCCGCTGCCTATAGCGAACCTGTGGCAGCCTCACTGGCAGTTCTAAAAAGTGGCATTAGGCCAAGCGAAAATGGCGCTATATTCGGCAAAAACCGTTTCTCTGAACTTTTGCAGTCTATTTTGACTATTTATGGCTTTCCAGAGTTGCCGGTGATTGACTCTTACCCAACTAAAGCAAACCAAGCCGAGCCCGAAGGCGAGTTCGACTATGCTATCGAGACTTTTGCTTCAAGCGAAGTTATTGCCAAAATGTGTCGGGCGATCAGGCCTGGCGGCAAGCTCATTTTGAAAAGTAGGCAGCATGAACCAATTCAGTTCAAGCTGGCTGATTTTCTCAAGCGCGAGCCAGTGATTTATGTGCTCAACTATGGCGATTTCGACGAAGCCCTCGATTTACTATCGTCTGAAAAACTGAAGATAGAAAATTTAGTCGAGGGTCTTTACCCCCTCAAAGACTATGCCTCGGTTTTTGAAAAGGCCGGCTTCGCTGAAGCGAAAAAACTCTTTTTCGATCTTAGCCTTTAGCAAAAATGCTTGGGTAATAGCCTGGCAGGCAGAAGTCCAACAGTTTAAGACTGCAAACTACAAAAGAAAGCCGGAAAAACAGAAGCTAGAGCCCTTTCTAGACGGAGACCTTAGCTTTCGCGCTAGCCCAACGAACTTGGACTCTTTCAGCTTGCGCTAAATCAGATTGGCGCAGCTAGCATGAGTGTTTACTAATAAAAGAGCAAGATGCCATGCAATCATGACTTGCTCTTAGATTAGAGAGAAAAGTAGGGTCAGATTATCAATCTAACTCTTTAGTCGAGACACAAAGTCAAAAACAGCTAACCAACGCCACCGCTGAACACTGCCGCTGCATCTTTATGCGGTCGGTTTAGTTCGGCATTTTTCTAACCACAAACCGAAAGAAAACTATGAACAAAGAAATGCACCATGCTGAGCAAGGAGGGCTCAGCCAGACACCTGTCATTGTCAAAGCCCAAGCAGTCGAAACCATCCTCGTGGTCATCGACATGCAGCCGGGCTATCCTGCCGCATTAGACGCGGTTACCCAGTGGTTCGTCAAACAAGAAATCCAGAAACAGATGGAGCAGAACCTGCCCGTCATTCTGGTCGAGTTCGACGCGCACGAGATGGGCGAGACCCTCCAACCGCTCCGAGACCTTCTTGCCGGCTACAAGCGCCTCAAGGTCGTCTCCAAAAGACAAAACGACGGCTCAAAGGAAGTGATCGCAGCCTGCCGCATCCTCAGCGGAAACAACTCATTCAGCCTCAGAGTCTGCGGTGTCAACAGCGACGCCTGCGTGCTGGAGACTGTGCAAGGGTTGAGCGAGAAGCTGCCTCTGACGAGCATCGTCGTTCCGCAGGACGCCTGCAATTGCTTGACCGGCAAAGATAACGACGTTTGGGTGGAAGACTTTCCGGCTTTGCCCAATGTCGTGGTCGAACTGCACGCTCGAGGTAGCTGATGCCGAGAGCACCTTCTTCCTAACCCGCTCGGAATCAGTTGGAAAGAAATTCTGCCTGAATTAATTTCCAACTGGTTTCGAGCCCTTTTACGCGGAGCAACCTATGAAACAAAAGCAACGAATAAGCGAGAGGCAGCGCGCTCTCGCTCTCTATCATGCGGTTGTGCAAGCCCTGCGCAGCAACTTCTATGACCGAGATAGGCTCGAAAGGGCGCTTGCGGCTGAGAAGCGACCGCAATTCGGCGATGAGACGGGCGCTCTGGCTGCCATCGACCGGCTGCTTTCGGCGCTCGGTGACACCTACACCGAAAGGTTGGTGGAACAGTCCCAGACCTCGGTGAAAGTGCAGCCTGCGCCACAGTCTGAGGCGCAGCAAAGCCCAGACCAGTCTGAGCCGGAGGAGATTCGCGCTGTCATCGGCGGCAACGGCATCGCCTACATGCACATCGCCAACTTCGACAAGCCAGGCTTGCGAGATCGTCTCATCGCCAAGGCTTTGACGATCAAGGACCATCGTGGTCTCATCCTCGACCTGCGCAACAACCGCGGCGGTCGTATGGACGAAGCCCTGGCGGTGCTGGCTGTCTTCATCGAGAACGGCGTGCTGGGCACGATCAAGAACCGCACCGAACCTGATGTGATCGAAAGCCGCAGATTCTGCGTCAACGACACGCAGTTCTTCGCCGAAGTCGAAGTGGAAGGCCCCGGCAAAGCGCCTCGGCATATCTTCTTCGACCGACCGCCCTGCCTGCTTGGTGGTCGACCGCTGGTCATCTTGATCAACAGTCGCACTGCCAGCGCGGCTGAGATGTTGACCGCTTCACTGGTGGAGAACTCCGAGCCAGGCAAGGTCACCTTGGTCGGCAGCGGCAGCACTCCCGGCAAGGGCATCGGTCAGGTCGACGTCGAGGTCTGCAAGTTTGGCTCTCGGGTCAAGCTGCGCATCACCCGCAGTCACTGGTTTACCCCTTCGGGGCAGTGGCTGGGCGACTGCGGGCAGACAGTGCGCGAAAGCATCGAACCGGAAGTCGTCGTCGAAGGCGATAGCGGTATCGAAGGTCTGACGGCAGCTCGAGCCGCCCTCGACAAACTGCTCAGCTGAGGTTCGCCAAAGCCGGCAGATCTATGGGTCGCCCCGGGAGAGAAAGCAATTTCCTCCCGGGGTTCACCCAACCGGACCATACCAAAAACATATGAAGTAGCCAGTCTCTCTAGATTTTTCTTTTTCGCCCCTTTACTATCCCACCCAGTAAAAACAAACACCCAAAGAAGAGCAGGATGGTTGTGCTAGTCTACTTACTGTAATTTTCTACGACATTCTATAGTCTGACTAAATTTAGTACTACACTTCTAGCCACACGATCAGAATTCACTTTGCCGAAAAAACTGGTTCAACTTGGATTTAACTCTAGATTTGAGTTTGCTTTCGCGCTCACTTTAAAATCTCGGTTATGCCAAGCAAAAACAAAGAGCCAAAGTTTGACTGCAGCGTCATTGGCAAAGCAAGCAGCGCTTAAGTGTCAGACTTAAGTAAATCGCCGTATTGCAAATAAATCTTGCCTCGATTGCGCGCCTCATCCAGCGTCAGCTCGCAAGCGCCCAAAAGCGAATTGAGATTGGTAAAGTCGTCAGGAATGGAAGCAGAAGCGAAAGTAAGCGAAAGCTTGCGTCCTTCCATACCGGCCAAAGCAGTTTCGGTCAAATATTTAGTGATTTTTTTGACAAAGACTTTGACGCCGGCAGGACCGGTATCGGGCAACATAATGGCGAAGTCATAGGCTTCATAATGTCCAACCACATCGGTATGCCTTTTCTTGGCGGTAATCCGCCTGGCGGCATCGGCGACCGCCGCACCGGGCAAGACCCGGCGCTTGACACCACCCTCGGTGACAACTTCGTCGCGCATCTCAAAGAGAACCACCGAGAGCGTGCCGCGACTTCTGTAAATGCGGAAGAACTCTTCTTCGAGGAAATATAGAAAAGCGGGATAAATAAAGAGACCGGTATCTTCTCTTCGCAAGCTCATCATCACTGACTGAATGAGAGTGCCATCTATTTTCTTGGGCACGACGGTGAGTTGTTTCGGGGCAACCGAAGCCGGTGGATTAGAAATATCGACCAACTCAAATGAAACCATGTGATAGATCGCTTCAACCAATTTTAGTCTAGGCATCTTAGACGACTTGGCCAGGTCGGCTAAGGTTTGCCTGCCGTCCAGCTTGATATAAATACCAGCCATAACCTCAGGGTCCATCGGCGCTTCCTGAGACGCTATCTGCATGAACTGAGCCTTGGTCAAACTAGCATCGGCTCTCACAAAAGTAGAATTTGCCGACATGCCATAATCTTGCAATTCTTTGACCAGATGCGCCATCTGACGATGATTAGCAAGCAAAACTTCAGCCGGGGTTTCAACCGTACGCTTCATGCCGACTGTTGATATACCAGTCGAAAGAGAGAATGAGCCATCGCCCAAAAGCAAAATCTCAGTAAGCGCCTCATCGCCGGTCAATTCTCCAAGCATAGCTTGCAAGACTTCGCCCTGGTTCAAATAAAGCACCGCCGCAGCGTCTTTAGTATCGACGCGCAGCCTGCCGCTTACTTTCGCGCCCTTGTATTGCTTGAGCAACTTGATCAAAGAAATATTCTTCAAATCACCTTGTTCAGGCACAGCCGGTCTATCTTCGATTGGTCGCTCTTGAGAAGAAGCAGGGCGCTGCCCGGTCTGGTTGTCCGGTTGCGCCTGGGGAGAAGGTTGTGGTCTAGATACGGCAATCTGTGGGGTGACCTGGCGAAAAGCTTCCTGCCCAGGGTTGGGGTTTGGCGATTGAGCCTGATTCGCATTGGGGACGGCTCCCGCGTTAGAGCCAGGGACAGAGCCAGCGCCGGAACCATAACCAGCATTAGAACTAGAAACAGCTGAACTTTGCGACTCGACTCGCCTTGGTCTCTCGATTTCCTTGAAATAATTCGGCGGCGGAGTATTGCCTTCTGACTGGCTCGATTTTGGGGCGGCAGCCTGATCTGACGGTGCAGACGGTATCGGCGGCGGTGACACAGACGACACCGGCGGCGGTGCGGATGCCGGTGTTGGTGTTGGTGTCGGTGTCGGTGTTGAAGTCGGCATCGGCTTGGGCGCTGGCGCTGGTCGAGAAACGGGCTCAGGGTCTGGTATTGGTCTAAACTCAGCTGTAACCGGTCGCTCTACCGAACGAGAAGGTCTGGCAGGCTCAATGGCAACCGGCTTCTCAGTGTTCTGCGCCGACTGGCTCTGCGCCTGCAATTTATCTAGAGCAGTATTGCGCGCCTCTCTTGTCCGGTTCAATCTTGAAGCATCATCTGGACGCATAGCAGCCGATGAAGCCCCTTGCACAGCATTCAAGACCTGGTTGTAGACCATCAAAATGTCATGCCCGACACATTGGCATAGTTCTATCTTGCGCCCGGCTTTCTCGCAATAGAGCTGCCAAATCAGCTTGCGCTCCTTGAGAGTGCTCACTACTTCGAGCGTAATCAGCAAATTATCGGCATTGCGCCAACTGGCATACTGCTTCTCGCCACCCTTCTGGACAGCCTTTGAAAGCATCTGGTGCAAGACCGGGATATCCGGCGCATTGCGAAGTTGCATGCCGCCTTTTTTGATCATAGCCCTATTCCGACTTTTCTAGAATGGTGCAAGCTACTTGCACTGTGCCCGCCCTCAGCATGCCTAATTGGCTTGCCGCCGCATGCGATAGGTCGATTACTTTAGATGGGGTAAAGGGTCCCCGGTCATTAATCACTACAACACAACTGGTGCCGTTCACTTTATTGGTCACCTTTACCCTGGTGCCGAAAGGCAAAGTGCGATGCGCCGCCGTCAATTTCTCCCGGTGCAAAACATGACCAGAGGCGGTTCTTTTGCCGTAAAAGCTATGATGATAATAGTCGGCCCAGCCAATAAAATGCGGCTTTTCGCAAGCTTTGGCAGCTGACTGACCTTTTGCTGTCGGAAGAGATGTCTTGCTCTCTTTTGCAGCTGCCGACTTCTCCGAAAGAGCTGATTTAGCAGCAGAGTCCGAAATATCAATGAGATTAATGGCTCCGGCTTCTCTAAACGAGAAATGCTCCGGTCCAATGGCTTCGGCAAACTCTTCGGACGTAGCCTCAATCTGCTCAATTTGCGCTTGAGCCGGAGCCGCGAAAGAGAAGCTCAAGCCCAAAAGAACGGCTGAGAGCCCAAGCAACGTATTCAAGCTAGGGAAACAAGGTCTTGACAAGACTCCTCCTGCTTTGCTCCCTAATACTACCTCAGATTGGTCAGAAGATAGGTCTGAGCATAACTCCGGCAGGGTTAGATAGAGCCAAGCCAAGCTCAAACTCTTGGGGCTGAAAAAAGTGCCAAAAGTCTACTGGGCTTGGCATTGCCAATGTTTTCCCGGCCAGCCGAGCTAAAGTCAGGTGCGGAAAGTAATCTTCAGCCTGGGTAAGCGGCTTATAGCCCAACTGTTTGAGCTTCTCAAAGTAAGTCTGCTGTAATTCAAGCAGGGCAGGGTTAAAGGCGACCGCCAAACCGACTGTAAAGCTAGCCGCGTTAGAGACAGGCGCTTTAGATTCAACCGTTTTACTGACTCTTTCAGCCTTGGCAGGGGCAGTAAGGGAAGCGTTCCGCCCCGTCCCCGCTCGCAAATAAAAATGGTCAAATTTAAGCTGAATAATTCTTTTTTTGTCTGTCCCCAAAAACTCTGGAAGCTCACTAGACGGGCAGCCTTCTAGAAACTTTGAAATCGGAGGCCCCTGGAACTGACAGATTGTCACATGAGGCAAACAATTCTCGCCAAGCAAATAGTCAGTGAAATGGTCGGTAAAGTAATGACCGGCAAACTCAGTCACTAAATCGGCAAAATCAGCCTGGCAGGGAGTAAGCACTAAATTAAAGTGAGACGGTTGCAGATCAATCAAGAAAATTGCCTTTGTCTTGAGGTTTTGTAGCTTTTCAGTAACTTCCCTATGGTATTTCAAAATTGTGCAATAGAAAATGTGAACACTTCTGAACTTAACGGCCGAGATTACTATGACCGCAAACACCAAAACCAAGATCTTCAGACTATCAGTCTTTGCACTGGCGGCAGCCTCGCTTATTGCTTGCAGCAAGAGCAACGGCGAAACAAAAGAAGGGCATATATTGAGCGCCAGCGCTCCGGCGCAGGGCGTCCAGAGCAGCGCCGAACCGGACCACAGCGACCCCCAGCTCAATAGTGGAAATGCCGAGCCCTTTGCGGTAAATCCTGAGCCCGCTGGAATAATGGGCGAACCAGGCTGTTCTACAGGAGCCGAACCCGGGGCGGCAGGTTCAAGTCCTGGCTGGGCCGGTCCCGATAGCGGCACTCCGCCGCCGATATCGTCTCCGCCTGCTTCTTCTGTGCCCGGTGCAGCAGGCACAGGACCAGATACACCTGTTTCATCAGACGGTACTGGTCCATCAGGAGGAACTGTTTCATCAGGAGGAACTGTTTCATCAGGAGGAACAGTATCTTCGGGTGATACGGTTGTATCAGTGGAGAATACCGGTCCCCAGCATGAATGGACAAGAGAAGAAATGCTCTTGGCCAGGCCCATGCCTATGTCGAAAGAAGAGCGAGACTTTGCCTTCAGTCATAAAGCGCCTGAGACCATTAGAAGCTGGACCCTCGGAGAATTTCAGGCATATACAAAAAATCCGCTTGGGGCCAGAGACATGATCTCAGAAGGCACGAGATGGATTTCGCTTAGACGCTCTCTTGCAGGGCAATTGCAGTTCAGCAAAGAGTTTCTCGATCGCAAGAAAATCAACCCGCCACCTCGCCCCAAACGCATCACCAATGCCGACGGCTCACAAAGCCCCGACCCTGAGTTTCTCACTGACAACTCAGTCTTTGCACCAGCTCGCAGCGCTGAAACCTTTGAAAAGCTGAAGACCTGCCGTCAGGATATCTCTGACTTGTGTAAAGAACTAGAGCAAATACAGAACCAGGCCGCTAAGAAAGGTCGTTTACAGGCACTTGAAAATGCAATATCAAATATCGAATGGGAATAATAGATAGGAAATAGCTCGAACAAGGCACACTGCTAAAAATGTCTACAGGCTCACAAGAAGCAGCCCGCACCAGCGGCGGACAGGGAGAATTCGGACCTGGTGCCTTAATTGGGGGCTCTTACCGCCTGATCAGCTTTATCGGTGCCGGCGCCATGGGCGACGTCTACAAAGCTAAACACGAGATGATGCCCCGTGAATACGCCCTCAAGATTCTCAACGAAAATCAGGTCACCGAAAATGCTTGGCGCCGCTTTCAACTAGAGGCTCAAGCTATCGCCAAGCTGAATCACAAGAGCATAGTATCGATTCACAACTTTGGCATTCACAACGGTAACAAGCCCTTTTATGTGATGGAACTGCTCGAAGGCGAATCGCTTTTCGACAGACTAAACCGCTGCGAGTTTCTCACAGTGGCAGAGGCTTTGCCCATTTTCATCGAGCTTTGCGATGCCTTCGGCTATGCCCACAAACAAGGCATTATTCACCGCGATATCAAGCCACAAAACATTATCTTGCTCAACAAGCCAGAACTGGGCAGTGCCATCAGAATAGTAGATTTTGGCATTGCCAAACTAACCCAAACCACCGATCCCCAAAATCAAAATCTAACCCGCATGGGTGAAGTATTTGGCTCGCCTTTCTACATGAGCCCTGAACAGACCATGGGTCAGAGGGTCGATAGTCGTTCCGACATTTATTCACTTGGCTGCACTCTTTACGAAACCCTAGTATCTATGCCGCCTTTGAGAGGTCGCAACTCAACTGAGACCATGATCTTGCATCAGACAAAGATACCGCCCATGCTAAAAGAAGCCTCAGACGCCCAAACCTTTTCAGACGGCATCGAATATCTGGTGGCCAAAATGCTAGCCAAGGCCCCTGCTGATCGTTATCAAACCATGGAAGCAGTGAAGCATGATCTCGAACTTTTGCAGCAGGGCAAAGACCTAAACACTGTCAGTTACTATGCCGCACCCTCGCCGCGGCGCAGCACTCAAAAGATAGAAGCACAAGTGGAAGAACGCGGTGCATTGCGCGAAGAACTGAGCGAGTCGAGTCAGTACACTGTGCCACCGAGTGGTAATAAGTTGTTGCCGGTTTTTATAATAGCTGGAATCGTCTTGACCTGCGCTGCAGTAGGATTTCTAAGCTACAACTATCTCACTTCTAACCAAACGAAAAAGACATTTAAACTGCCTGAGATGAATATCGCTGAAGATGTGAAGCAGATGGCTGCAACACCTAGTCCTATAAACGACGAATCAAAATTAGAGATTTCAAAGTCGGATCCCTCAAGTTATCTCAAAAAACCATTTCCGTTTACTAAAATTATTGATTCAAAGGGAAAAAAATTTAGAACCTTCACGTTTCCTAAAGACCTAACATTTGGTCACCTGAAGACAAGAGAAAGCATGGGCATGACTCGGGGTGCATTAGGACAGCCTGCTGAATCTAATCCACAATTTAAAGTCACCGACCATGTCATATTCACACCCAGCAGAGCACTGATCGACAATCCTGAATTCTTATCGGGCTTTAGAGAGGGAGATATTTATGCGGTAGCCTTCCCTACCGACTTCCAGATCAAAAATGGACTTAATCCCTTTAGCAAGATTCCAGGACTTAAGGCCCTCATCCTTGTGCAATACGCGTATCTGGGTGACGACTTTGCGGCAACGCTTAGAGAGTTCTCCTCAATAAAAGAGCTTTGGGTTAACGATTGCAATTTAGACCTAAGTAAACTGACTAGCTCAGACCTTCCAAATTCACTGGATTTGCTATCAATTTCCAATCAATCTAACTCAATCAAACTCTTTCCCACCAAAATCCTGCGTGGAAAGCCTCTTGAGCGGATCAACTTTGAGGGACTAGATTTCACCACGCAAGACTTCAAAAACTTTGGTCAAATAAATACTCTCCAAACCTTGGAAATATCAGACAGTAGATCCCTCATAACAAGTGCTGAAATTAAGGAACTTGCCAATCTAAAGCAGCTTAAGAGCCTCTCCCTAACAAATTCGCAGCTAACAAGCGATGCCGAGAAAGAACTGGCTAAATTCAAGCAACTAAAGAGCCTCATAGTGAGCACTAAGCAGATTAATTCCGAGCTGCTCTCTAGTGCGAGAGAAGCTGGCTTCAACATACTGAGAGTGAACGAGCCAAAACCAGAAACAGACCAAATACCAGCAATAGACCTATAAGTCAGAACTAGAGGATTGCCAGACTTGTCTATGTCCGAGAACTTGCTTTGCGCGGATATGCCGAGAAACAAACCTTCAACTCCCCAACCTGACAACTCCAAAACCACACAGACTAATCTATGATCTCCTCTCAGCCTGTATTCACACTTTAGAATTTACATCTTAGAGAGGAAGCAACATGGTAACTCTGGAAGACGCCCGCCGCATTATTGCCGCCGCCGAAAAGAAAGCCGCTGAAATCGGTCAACCAATGAACATCGCCGTGGCTGACTGCGGCGGCAACCTGGTCGCCCATGTGCGCATGGACGGAGCATGGCTTGGCAGCATCGATATCTCAATTAAGAAAGCCTATACGTCGAGAGCCTTCGACATCTCCACCAAAGATCTGGCTGCCCATAGCCAATCGGGCGGACAATTCTTTGGCATCAACGCCTCAAATGACGGCAAGATCATGATTTTCGCCGGCGGAGTGCCGCTCAAAAAAGATGGCAAAGTAGTCGGCGCTGTGGGTGTTTCAGGTGGAAGCGGCGACCAAGACCACGCCGTAGCAGAAGCCGGCGCAGCCGCCTACTAAGCGCATGTGCGGCATATTCGCCGTCATCGATCTCAGTCCCGAACCTGATATAGGCTCGGCTAGAGCCATACATGGCGCGGAGGTGCTTAGTGCCCTTCGCGCCATGCGCCACAGAGGACCGGATGGTCTGAAATACTGGCTTTCAGACGATGGCAAGGTAGCACTCGGTCACGCGCGGCTGGCTATAATTGCCGTAGCAGACGGCGACCAGCCCTTAAGCTCAAGCGATGACTCAATCAAACTTGTTCTCAACGGCGAACTCTACAATCATAGACAAGAATTAGCCCGGCTGAAAGCTCGCGGACACCGCCCCAAAACCAGCTCTGACAGCGAACTGGCCATCTATCACTATGTAGAATCAGGTTTGCACTTTTTCAACGAGCTGAGGGGAGAGTTTGCCGGCTGCCTCTACGACTCAAACAAAAGCAGGCTACTTGCCTTTCGTGACCGCTTTGGTATAAAGCCGCTCTGCTACACGGTCTTCAACAATAAGCTCTATATTGCCTCTGAAGCAAAAGCCCTCTTTGCTGCCGGAGTGCCGGCGGCAATCGATGAAGAGAGCGTCTTCCATACGCTCAACATGCAATATACGCTGCCGAATCGCACAATCTTCGCCAATATCAAACAGTTAGAGCCGGGTTCGGCTCTCATGGTCGAAAACGGCACAATCAGACACTTTAGCTATTTCGACCTTAACTATCCACCGGCGCAAACGCCCAAGGCTTTGACCTCAAAAGAAGAGCAAGCGCTTATCCAAGAGTTTAGAAACTTGCTGGAAGAAGCAGTCAAACTGCGCCTGGAAGCCGAGTTTCCAGTTGTCTGTCATCTTTCAGGTGGTCTTGATTCGGCATCGGTATTGGCACTGGCAGCCAAACATAGCCAAGAGCCGATGAACGCCTTTACTGTTTCTTTTGCCGAAGAAGGCTATGACGAACTTGCTATAGCCAAAGAAATGGCACAGCACTGCGGTGCTGCACTACATACGGTGCCAGTTTCAAACCTCGATCTTATAACCAACCTAGAAGACGCCTGCTACCTATCTGAAGGACTGGCGATCAATGGACATCTCAGCGCCAAGCACTTGCTCAATAAAGCCATTCACCAGGCTGGTTTTCGTGTCTCGCTCACCGGCGAAGGCTCAGACGAAGTATTACTAGGCTATCCACATTTGCGCAGCGATTTGCTGCTTAGCAATGAGAACAATCAAGAACAAGAGACAAAAGAAAAACTGGCAAAACTACATGCTGAAAACCCAATGTCGCAGGGCATTATGCTAGCGCAGGGAGACAGCCTTTCACTTAAGGCAATAGAGCAAGCACTGGGCTTCCTGCCTGCTTATCTTAAGGCTAAAGGTACTATGGGTTATAAACTTCTAGCCATGGCCGAACCCACTTTTCTAGAGCAGTTCAACAAAGCAGACGCCTATAGAGACCTGATCGAGCACGTTCCCTTGGGTCAACTGCGCGGCAAGGCGCCGCTCTATCAATCGCTCTACTTGTGGAGCAAGACCGCACTGGCAGGCTATATTTTGCGCACCCTGGGAGACGGCGTCGAGATGGGACAATCACTCGAGGGTCGACTGCCTTTTCTAGACAACAAACTCTTCGACTTTCTGCGCGAAGTGCCCATATCGATGAAAATCAAAGGCGAAACCGAAAAATTTATTCTCAAAGAAGCCTTGAAAAGTGAGCTCACCGAAACCATCTACAAGCGCCACAAGCATCCCTTTGTCGCCCCGCCGGTGAGCCGCTTTGCCGATCAAAAGACCATGAATTTCATCAAAGAACGCATTTCAGACCATAGCTTCAAATCGTTGAAGTTCTTTGATCAAAAGAAACTATTGCAATTAATAGCCAATCTCGACAGCCTCTCAAACGAAGAAAGAGCGGCTCAAGACCCGGTCTTTATGATGGCGCTTTCTTATCAAGCCATATATTCGAGGTTCAGTTTATGAAAAACCCGAAGGCTAACTCCGAAGCCTCGAATTCTTCTGATAAATGGTGGCTTTCTTTCTACCAAGACACCCCATTTATCACTTATCTTGACACCACCCATGGTGAAGACCAAGAAGACATTCTAAATTTCCTTTACAATCATTGTTTGCTGGATCGCGGCAAAAAACAGTCAATTAGTATATTTGATCAGTGCTGCGGAATAGCTTCCATTAGCTTGCCGCTTGCCAAAGAAGGCTTCAAAGTCTACGGCGCCGATATCTGCCCCCAGTTCATTCAAGAAGCAGAAAGACGAGCCGAGAAGCTTAAACTGAAAGACAATCTGAGCCTTCAATTAGCCGACGCTACAGTTTATCTTCCGCCCGAGAAAGTAGATTTGACCTTAAATCTCTATACCAGCTTCGGCTACGCAGATCATCAAAGCAATTTGAAGATGCTGGAAAAAGCCCATCAATCGCTGAAATCAGAGGGCATTTTCCTTCTAGACTTCCCTAATTTCCATTTAGTTCTGTCGCACTTCAGAAAGCATATTGTCAGAGAGATTGGGCCAAGTGATGCGCCGATCACTGTTATAAGAGAGGCGCAATTGTCGCCCTTAGAAGGCAGGCTCAAACAAACCTGGACCTTTATCGAAAGTGACGGCAAACGCACAAGACAAGAAAGCAGCCTGGCTATCTATCTACCCGACAGACTACTGGCAATGCTCAAAGAAGTGGGCTTCAAAGAATTCACCGTATTTGGTGACTTCAAAACAGCCGCCGCCTACCAAACTGATTCTCCCCGCTTGATTATTCGAGCAAGGGCATAAAATGCAGTTCAAAAGCTTTATCGAAGAATACAAGAAAATCACTGAACAGTTCGGTGAAAGAGCCGCGGTTATCGAAGAAAGCAGCGCGATAAGCCATGCCACTCTCTATAACGAGGCTATGGCTTTAGCCGCTGCCGTAAAGCCGATAGGCGGCAAACTGGTAGTACTGGCTCTGCCAAAATCATACGACTATATTAAGGCACTGCTTGCAGTCTGGATGGCAGGCAAAGCCTTTACCCCCCTTGATGTGAATATGCCAGAGACTCGCATGAAAGGCATACTCAGCGAGGTAGAGCAGTTCAACGCTGAGCCGACTCTTGTAATTACAACAAAAGAAAATTTAGCCAAACTAGAAAATTGTGCGAACCAATGCCTCTTTCTCACAGATTTAGACCGAGGTGAGGCCGACAGCCAATTGGCTAGCCCTTCTACAATCGATGCCGAAGACCTTGCCTATGTAATATTCACCTCAGGCTCAACCGGCACGCCCAAAGGCGTTCTGGTCGAACACAAAGGTTTAGTCAATCTCTTGCGGGAACAAATAAAAGCCTTCCGCCTCAATCATCTCAGTCGTTCGCTCTTCTATCTTTCTATTAGCTTTGACGCCTCAATATCAGATTTAGGCACAGCCCTGCTTGCCGGAGCGGCGCTGGTAATCTTACCGCCTCAGAAACTCAGCCCCGAAAAGCTAAACGATACTTTCACCAAATATGGTATCACCTACATAGACATTCCGCCCAGTGTGCTAAAACTGCTCAACCCGCAAGAAAAGCCTGACTGCCTGCAATCTATGGTGATCGGAGGCGAGGTCTGTCCGAGCGACATAGTGCGACAGTGGTCTCGGGCTCTTCACCTTGTTTGTGTCTACGGACCCACCGAAGCAACCATCTGCACAAGCTATACTGTTTGCGATGAAAACTGGGACAAGCCGCTGATAGGCAAGCCCATAGCCAATATCAAATATCATTTGCGAGACCCGAATGATGCCGGCAAAGAAATAACTGTCGAAGCGAACAAAAAGCAAGAAGCCGAGCTCTATATCAGCGGTCTTGGACTAGCCCGCGGCTATCTATTTAGAGAGAAACTGACCGCCGAGCGCTTTATTATTGATTCCAATGGCGAGCGCCTTTATGCCACAAGAGATAGAGTAATCGCCCTAAAAGACGGCAACTTCGTCTTTTGCGGTCGCATAGACAGACAGTTCAAATTGAGGGGCATGCTTATTGAGCCGGAAGAAATCGAAGCGGCGCTAATGGAAAACAGCCTGGTAAAGAGAGCAGCGGTGGGCAAACGGCGGCTTGAAACTAGAGACAGCGAGATTCTGGTTGCCTATGTAGAACCAACTAAAGACGCCGGTGATTGCGCGCATTCGCTGCGTCAATTTCTATCGCAACGCCTGCCCAGGTGGATGCTACCCCATCGTTTTCTCTTTGTAGAAAAGATGCCTCAGACAGCCTCAGGTAAAGTTGATCTGGCTGCGCTGGAAAAGCTTGCAATCAATAACCGCGCCCAAGAACACGAGCAGCTAGAGACAAAGCAAGAGCAGAGTGCCAAGAGAACTGCCAAGAAAACTGCCAAGAAAATTGGTCTGACCGAGCTGGTCAAGGACTGCGCCATAGAAATATTAGGTTGTGACTGCTTTGGTGATGATGAAAACTTCTTCGAAATGGGTCTAGACTCTCTAAGCACAGTCGAATTGGCGGCGGCTGTATGTCGAGTCGGCTTGCCTGTTTCGCCTGAGACTATATTCAAAAATCCCAGCGTCAACCAACTAGTGCAGCATTTGCAGCACAGCCCAGAGTCAGCCGCCAAAGATAATCAAGCAAACGGCGAGAGCACCAAAGTCTTGCGCGCTCTCCTTGAGCAAGAACCGCTGCGGTCGCAGATTGCCTCAATAGAGAGTCTTTTGAATTTATCTTTAAGCGAAAGAGGCGACGAGCGCTCAGAAAAGAGCTACAAAACCCTTATCACCGGCGTAGCGGGCTTCCTTGGCACATACTTACTGGCAGAGCTACTCTTTCAAAGCGATGCAAAATTTATCGCCTTGATTAGAGCCAAGAACGAAGCGGAAGCTCTAGACAAGCTGCTGCGCAATGCCGAGCGCTACTCATCTAAATATCGTCAACTATTTGCCGACGCCATTAAAAGCGGCAAGTTAGAGATTTTGCTAGGAGACATCAAGGAAGAGAGACTCGGTCTCGATACATACACTTACAGCGCCCTCTGTCAAAGTATCGGACGTGTCATTCATCTGGCAGCACAGGTGAATATGGCTGCGTCGCGCCAAGAACTCATGGATACAAATGTAATCGGCACCCTCAATATAGCCCGCTTAGCTGCCGCCACCCCAAGCAAAGAACTGCATTATTGTTCAACTTTGTCGGTTTTTGTGGCAACTGATAGAAACAAGGGCAGTCTTCTCGAGAGTGACGATTTAAGCAGTGAAACCACAGTCTATGGAGGCTATGCCCAGACAAAATGGCTGGCGGAAGTAATTTTGCGCAGGCTGGGCAACTGCCGCTTGCCAAAGGCAAGCACCGGGCAAGAGCCAATCGTTGATACAAAAACGCCCAAGGGTCAGCTAGACCTGACAGTCTATCGCCTCGGGCTAATCACCGGCGACCAAAACAATGCCATGGCACCGGCCAATGACTTTCTCGGTCTTTTTATCAAAGGACTGCACAATGCCGGTATCGGCGAAGAACACACAGGACAGGCGGCAGTCGCCATATCTATGGACATAAGCCCGGTTGACTATGTGGCCAAAACCATGGCTGAACTCATGAACTGGCGCAATAAAGATCCGCAAGCAGAAAGGAAAGCTGACTTTGGCGCGAAAAGGAAGCCAGCCTTGCCTCTTCATCTCCAACCCAAAACAACCAAAACTTTCCATATTGCTAACAACACTTCATTAAGCTTGCAGAGACTTGCCCTTTTGATTGCCGAGGCGAGGGCAGGCAAGCACTGCAATAGTTCAAACGGTCAAGAGAAAGCAACCGGTGTGCCGAGGGCAGATCTAGACTTCAAGGCTATTGCCGCAGCCAAGCTAGCGATTTGCCGACTTTATTCGCCTGAAGAATTCCAAATGCTGCGCACGATGGATCTCTTTCAAGCCACCGGTGTAGAGTTCGACATGCACAACACGCGGCAAGCCTTACCCCACCTAAGCATTCCCAAAATATCTGACCGCTTGCTGAAAAAATACATTGCGGCGGCGCTAGGCGGGTAAATAGAGCTTGGGTCGAGGCGAAAGTGATGCGTGGCGATTATGCGCAATGAACTTACTACTGAGAACAGGCAAGACGCTGAGAAAGCGCTCTTCACTCTTTCATATGGCACGATGCCAACCAGCACAAAACTTGCTTTGGGTTGCTTGGTTCCTTTCTTTCTTATTCCTGTAGCCGTTGCCATTTACAAGACAGTTATTGCCGGCAGCAATCCCAAGTTAGTGCTCTTCTTTATTCTAAGCACCTTACCCTACTTAGCTTTTGTCCTTTTTATCTTGCTGAAAACATCAAAAGCAAAGATTGCCTGCAAAGAAAATGCCATAAGCTTCTCGCCGCAATGGAAAGCCAGCTTGCTTGGTCGCCTGGAGAGAGACTGGCATGATGTTCATTCAGTGCAAATCGTGGCGGACTCTAGCAATATTAAAAGCCTGCTCGCCCAGCTAAAGGGCGAACCAGGCTTACTAGCAAAGCTAAAAGTTGGACTCAGTCCAGATTCCAGCGCACAGCTTTGCATCGACTTCAAGTCTGGCGGCAGCGCCTTTGTCAGACTTTGCTTGCTCACCAAACAAGAACTGGAAGATCTTATCTTTCAATTAGACAAGCATGTAGACCCTTCGCGCTTCTCACAAGATTATATTCGCCTGCAAAAAGCACTCTACCTAGAAGACGCAGGCGCCCAACACCTCTCTTCAATCTGGGACGAGGACCTCAATCTGCGCTATATCTCGACCAACTATGTGCCACTGCAGGCGGGGGCACAACTGGCAAACTATACAGTCTTGATGGCTTTAGCCACAGGCGGCATGTCGGCAGTCTATTTGGCAAAAGACAAGCAGCGCAAAGTAGTGCTGAAAGAGCTGGTGCTCAGCCATTTAACTAGCGAAGAACAGGCGAAAGCCAAAGAGCTTTTTGACCGCGAGGCAAGTTTATTGCTCAAAATCAAGCATGACCAGATAGCCACAGTCCTAGACAAAATCACAGAGAACGGCAGACACTATCTAGTTTTGGAATACATTTCAGGACTAACCCTGCGCCAACACATAAAACAAAATGGCAAAGAAAAACCAAGTGCTGCAGTCAAATTCGGGCTGCAGATGGCTAATATTCTTCAGTATCTGCACTCGCAGGTGCCTCCTATTTTGCATAGAGACTTCACCCCCGACAATCTAATCATCAAAGATGACGGCTCCCTTTGCCTCATCGACTTTGGCGCCGCCAACGAATACGTAGGCAGAGTCACCGGCACGATGATAGGCAAACAATGTTACATCGCCCCCGAACAGCTGCAAGGCAAAGCCAGCCCGGCAAGCGATATCTATGCCATGGGCGCCACTCTCTTCTTTGTCTTGAGTGGTGAAGACCCCCTTCCACTTAGTGCTTCCAAGCCCGAACTAGATACACCCGAACAAGATACACCCGAACAAGATGCAAAAAAACAGCAACTTGCCGAACTGATAGAAAGACTAACTGCCTTTGCAGAAGAAGAGCGGGTACAGAGCAGCAATGAAGCTTTCGAAGCACTGAGAGACCTGAGGTCGCTATAGATAGATGTTCAAGAAGAATGATGATGCCACCAATAAGCTAGCGCTGCCCGCCAAACCCGATGGTGCGAATGAACTATACATACCGTATAGCACCACCAGAGCCATGATTCGCGACAGGCTGGATGGAAGCAAAAATCAAATCACTCTCAAGAGAGGGCTTATCTTTCTAGCCATGCTACTTTGCTATGTGGTCTTGAGCCAAGCCCCAAGAATACTTCCGCACGCCCTTGCTCTCAAGGTGATCCCCCTTCTTTATATATTTCTCTACACTATTCTTTTCTTCGTCACTATGCCGATAATTCTTGCCCCCACCAATCTGCAAATTGGCAGACAGGGGCTGCGGCTGCATTGGCTAAGCACCCTTGGATGCTATTCCAGCCCCTGGATTAAGCTGGACTGCATTAAATATGTGGATTGCTCGAATATGTCTCGCGGCTTATACAGCTCAAAAGCACTCGATATTTATCTTGACCTGAGCGATTTAGCTAAGTCGGAACAGCTGAAAGCTCGGTTCTTCACTCTGCCGATCACGAGCCTGCACCACTTCAAAGAATTGAAGTTGCGCCTTGACCTGCAAGCCATCACCTACGAAGAAGACGTGAAGAGCCTGGTCAACGCCATGGTTCAACTCTTGCCTGCCGATAAGCTCGATGAACGAGCCCTCAGTCTCACAGAAAATTTCGAAGATAGCACTTTTACCAAACTCTGGCTTGAGAACTTTGACAGTAAGAACAGCGCCGGCGAAAACTGTCTGCAAGAAGGTGACCTGGCGGCAGAAAGATACAGAGTGATCGAGCGCCTACAAGGGGGAGGGCAGGCGGCGGTCTATCTGGCTAATGACACCGCCGACGGTGAAGGCAAGCAGGTCGTGTTGAAAGAATTTGTCTTGCCGGCTAAAGGCGGCATCGAAATCAGGCGCCGCGCCCTAGAAAATGTCGAACACGAAGCCAAAATATTGAAGAAGCTAGAAGCACCAAACATAGTCAAACTGCTAGATTGCTTTGCCACTGCCCAGAGAGCTTATCTAGTTCTTGAGCATATCAAAGGCGCTTCCTTAAGAGCAATAGTCAAACGAGAAGGACCTTTGACCGTTGAAGAAGTGTCTATCTTGGCCGATAGGATGTGCGACATTCTCAATTATCTCCACAGCCAGACACCACCAGTAGTGCATCGCGATTTCACTCCCGACAACTTAATGTTCTCAGGGGAAGGGCAGCTTTACCTTATCGACTTTAACGTGGCCGAAACACTAGAGTCTAACCTCACTCGCACCATGGTCGGCAAACACAGCTATGTCCCCCCAGAGCAGTTTAGAGGCAAAGCCACCACTCAAAGTGACATCTATTCTATGGGTGCGACACTCTACTTTCTCTTGACCGGCAGAGATCCCCAACCGATATCGGTATCTAATCCGTTTGCCGAAGAGAAAAACTCAAAACAAATTGATGAAGTGGCAAGCCACATCGAAGTTACGCCTACAAGTAGCAATTCGCAAGCCAGCGAAGGCGAAACCGAACTCACAAGCACTAAAGGGCAGGGGCGCGAAGCAAACAAGACAGCCAATACAAACAAGACAGCCAATACAGACGAGACGACCAAAGCAAACGAGACAGCCAAGCAAGCCTTGGGACAGATAATTGCAAAAGCCACAGCCCTAGAAACCAAGCAGCGATATCAAGACTGCCATCAACTAAAGAAAGATCTAGCGCCGCTCATCGGCGCCTGAAGCCGAGGGCAAAAGACTAAGTATAGACAGCTTTGATTCTGACTTAAGCAAAAAAACAAAGCAGAGACGCGACCTAGGCCGGCATGCGGGAAAGGTCTTGCAGCGCCTGCACCAATTGATCGACATCTTCCTTGGTATTGAAAGAGCTGAAGCTAACACGAGCCAGTCCGGTTTTCTCGCTGTTGAGAACTTTGTGCGCCGAAACAGCGCAGTGCAAGCCCGCCCGAATAGCGATACCGTACCCGGTATCAAGCCAATCAGCCACTCGGTCAGCAGTGAGACCTCGATAACTGAAGACCACGACAGGAAGGTATTGGGGCTCGCGGCTCATTTCAGAAGTCATTCTGCGTTTTTGCAAAGAGGAAGAAGAAGAAGAAGAAGAAGAAGAAGAAGAAGAAGAAGAAGAAGTATCTGCCGCAGCTGAGCTATTGCCTGCCGCCGCTGCAGTTAAACCAGTAGCTGGCGAGGCTGAGGTCGGCGAGGCGCTGCATTGACTAAATTGACTAAATTGACTAGATTGACTGGATTGGCTGGATTGACCGGACAGATTAGCAGCCAGAGAAGAACCAGAAATAGCTGAACCGGCAAGAGACGAGCCAGAAAGAGCCGAACCAGAAATAGCTGAACCGGCTTGCGCTTCACCCGGCATAAGACCAGCTGCGGTGAGACTGGCAACCAATCTATCGCGATCGACCCGACGCCCCTTAATTTCAATGGCATCTATGTCAATTGTCTTGAACAAGAAATAGTCGACCAAAGATCTAGCCCTAGCCAGCATGGACTCTGGACCGTGGTCGAGCACATAACGGACGCCTTCAGCAAGACCAGCGGCAAGTTGTACGCCATGGGTGCCGGGTTCGAGCCGGTCCGGCAGGAAAGTCGGCATGGCAAGACTGTCTGACCGAGAGCCAGTGCCACCACAATAGGGAGGGTCAAGCTCAAAATGCTGACTACGCACATATAGAATGCCGATACCTGGCGGTCCGTAGAGACCCTTGTGCCCTGATGCCGCATAATAGGTCACTCCAGTCAAATGGCTCAAGTCATCGCGCACAAAGCCAGCACTCTGAGCGGCATCAACCAGCAAGGGTATATCAGCTTCTTCAAGCATGCGCGAAACAGTGTCTAGATCGAGAAGCGCCCCAGTGACATTGCTAGCGCGAGTGAAGACAGCCAGAGCCGGCTTCGGACTTTCCGAACTGATGCGCCGCAGGGCTGCGAGATCGACCAAGTTGCCGTCGGGTCCAGCCGGCACCTGTACCACCTCGATACCGTCGCGGCTTTCATGATAAGCAAGACTGCGCATAACGGCATTGTGTTCAAAGCTTGTGACCAGCACCCGATCACCGGCACGCAGCTTTTGAGCGCCAATCAGACCGGTTAGAACCAAGTTTATACTCTGCGTGCAGCCGGCAGTAAAAACCAGGCGATGTCCGTCAGCCACACCCAAGAAATCAGCCAGGCATTCGCGCGCTTCAAATATCTGACGCGAAGAGTTATAAGCAAGGCGATGGGCGCCGCGACCGGGGTTTCCAGCACTTCTCAGTACCGAGTCGCATACTTTATAGACCGATTCAGGCTTGGGGAAAGTGGTAGAGGCGTTGTCAAAGTAAATGATTTTTTCGGACATTGTCATAGATCTGTGAATGTGGGCAGCTGCGCTTTTAGCCATGCTAGCATTCTTTAGTGTCGGCAATACAAAGATATTTGGCGAAAAATGTTCAAAAAAGCAGAAAGAGCCCCCTTGTCCCAGCGCTACCTGTCAGCCAAGCAATTCAATCGAGTCAGCGACCGCGCCCAAAAGACTCTGGCTCTGAGCCTTCTACTTTCATTTTGGACTTTGCTTGAACCGACTCTCCCCAGCTGCGAGGGAAAAGGCAATTTCGGCAGCCAAGCTTTTGCACAACGAAATCAGCAGCTTCAAAACTCTCAACAACCGCAGCCTGCGTTCAAAGTAAGCCCAGAATATAGCCAGGTATGGAAACAACCAAGTAAAGCTTTTCAGGAGGCTATGTCCGCACCTTCCCTTGACAGGCTGCGGACTTTAGCCAGTCAGAATTTTCCAGGGTTCACAAGCACTGAAAGAAAATTTGCCGCCTATGCGCTGGCATGCCAGCTTCAGAAAAGCCAATCCAAAGAAAACGCCAGAAAAGCTCTAGAGACTTTCAGCGAGCTAGCAAACGAATCTCAACTCAAGACCCTCTGCCTCTGGCGATGCGCCTCTCTGTCGGCTTTGCTGGGTGACGAGGCACAATTGCGCAATGTGCTTACCTCAATTGTCAAAGCACATGAATCAGAGAGCCAAGACATTGCCAGAGCTTCCTACGAATTGGCGCAGTCTTACATTCGAGAACAAGAAATAGAGCGAGCTCTGCCCTTACTCAATTCACTCAGACAGCGTTTCGCCAACAGCGAATACGCCAAAGGCGCCCTCTATTATCTGGGACAGATCGACCTGAACAGAGCTATTCAAGTAACGTCGATAGCGGCTCCCGCATCAAGCGCAGCCGGCGGTGCCGCCTCAAGCGCGACGGGCGACCGTCAGCTCAATCCAGATTCAGCCGCCGTTTCAGGAAACGGTGCAAGCGCTACCGGAAACTCTATTAATGGAAGCTCTATTAATGGAGGCTCTACAGGTGGAAGTGCTGCAAGCGCCAACGGTGGTCGAATTTCAGTCACAGACCAAGAAGCACTGGCAAGCGCCCTTGCCGCTTTCCGCGAGTATATCAAATCGACCCCGACCGGTCGCTTTGCCGGCGAAATCGCAGAAAAACTACTGAACCTCAACCAGAACTGCGCAGCTGTAACCCTTTCGTCCTCAGATTTTGACAGCATCGGCATGGTCTACTACCGAAAGGGTGAATACAGCAAAGCTCTCAAATACTTAGATAAAGCCGGTACAAACGAAAGGCTCTTCCAGAAAGCTCAATGCCTGGCAAAGACCGGGCAAGGTGAAGCAGCACTGGAAGTGCTCTATCGCGCCATCGAAAAAGATCCGACAAGCACAAATTATGACGAAATAACCGATGCCATTACCGGTCCAATGAGCAGACAAAAGACCTTAGAGGTCTGGAAGAAAATCATCTCTCTCAAACCAAAACATCTAGACCATGCACTCTGGAATGTAGCCGTGCGAAGCCAGGACGAAGACGCCATCAAAATACTAGAGAGACTTCTGGCAGAATATCCGACTTCTGAACATGCTCCCGAATCTCTCTGGTGGATCTTTTGGCACCAAACCAAATCTTTATTCCCCGACAAACTGACAGCCAACAAAGTCAAAGCGCTTTCACTCGCTAAGTTAGCGGAAAGCGGTCTGCTTAGATATCCCAAGCATCGCAGTGCGGCACGCTTTAGCTTCTGGGCTGGAAGAATTTACGAAAAGCTCGGACAAGCTCAACAAGCTAGGTTGGCATACGAAACAGCAGCCCAGAAGTATCCAACCAATTATTATGGCGGAAGAGCACGGCATCGCCTAGAGGCGCTGGCCAAGCAGGTTCCAGGCAAACCTCTGCAGGACCGCGCCTGGAGCACAAGTTCAGCCAGACGCGGACCTGAAACTTGGAACTGGCCGGGACCAGGCGCTCTCTTTGACTACGATAGAGTCGCCAATCAAATTGGCGCCGTGCCGGTACTGCTCTCGCTTGTTGGTCAAACAGAAGAAGCCCTGGAAATCGCTAACGACAGACTCAACAAAGCAAGCGAAAACCTTTCAAACAAAGATCAAATTACCGGCTTCAAAACCCACCTTTATCTAAAACTCAAACAAGAAATAGAGGCAATTCGCACAGCCGGCCGCGACCTCGGCGAAATTCCATCCAAATCACCAAGATGGCAGATGCTCTATCCGTGGGCTTACGCCAAGCAAATCGCCGATGCTGCTAAAGCTTACGGGGTGGATCCCTACCTCGTACACGCTCTAATCAGAGAAGAATCGCGCTACTACGCAAGGGCTCTGAGCCGCTCTAAAGCCATAGGACTGATGCAATTACTACCCAGCACCGCCCGCGGTGTAGCAAAGACCCTCGGAATTCCAGTTGCAAGCGACGAGGACGTGTTCATTCCCGACAACAATATCAAACTCGGCACAAAGTACTTGTCTTCAGTATTGAGCCGCAAGAATAACCACGCTATGCTGGCAGTTGCAAGCTATAACGGCGGACCAAATGCCGTCACAAAATGGTTGAATCAGCACCTCGCAGCCGGCGGCACAGACCTTGATGTTTTTGTAGAAAACATTCCCTATAGAGAAACACGAGATTACGTAAGAAAAGTATTCGGAAGTTATTGGACATACGAACTCATGTATCCGCCCAAGTTGACAGCAACAAGCGAGACTGTCAATGGAAAAGGAGAGCCTGGCGACCCAGACAAAAATGACGCCGCCGATTACAGCAATTAGTTCTCTTTGGGACCCGAAAAGCCATCGGAATGATGGCGACGCTGACTAGCGCTCTAGACAAGCTGTCGACTACCGGGCTTCCTATGCAAATCCCGCTTGCCGTCTTTCTGCAACGCTATCCTCTTGCACAACAAATTCAAAGATTCAGGCGCTGCAGCCGGCAACATCTCACTGAGCCACTGCGGCAAGTATTGACGCAAAGCCGGCACCAACAGCTTCTCTCGCCTATCCAGTGTCTTCCAGACAGCCATAACATCTTCAGGTGAGCAATCCCGTACCCTTCGTTCCGTATGCTTCGAGTTTCCATTTCTCGCACCACTTAGAAGCAAAGCTTGATCATCACTTTTGGCGACTTTCTTCCTGCGCATACCCTTAAGCCATAGACCTAGCAAAGCTCTCCCTACTGCAGTCTCACCCAACAAGATCTTGCGATTTCCCAATGGACGCGACTTGATTCTACCCTTCCTTAGACGCCATCCTCTGCGCCTAGCAGTTGGACCTAATATCTGCTCGAACTCAAAGCTAGACTGACTGGCGCCGGTAATCAAATCAACGCCCCTTTCATTGAGAAGTTCGTCTCCGAGCGAGAAAGCGACGCTCTCAGCCTTGCATTGTTGTCGAGAAGAATCTGTAGTTCTAACTGGCGCTGCGAAAGCGTTGCGCTTAACACCGGCTAGACGTTCTTCAGTAATTGGCTGATTCCGAAGCCTACGAACTCGAAATACTCCATAAGTAAGGCGCTCGAACCTACCGCAGTTCACTGACCGAGATAAAAAAGAATCGAGTGTATTCCTATACTGCACAAGTGGCAGCAGTTCTCTTGTTGTAAAAATAGCTTCTTCAGGCAATGTCGACAAGTAGCGCCTGACATAGGCTAGGGCAATTGAGTTACGACTGCTGGATTTCCTGAAACCTTTGGAACCCGGTTTTCCTGATGCTTTCATAGAGTAACCTCCACAAGATAGCAAGAAATTCTCGCGAATTTCTTGCTATTCAAACCAACCGAGTTATATACGTAAATTCAAGCAAAAAAGTTCAATTCACTTCAATCAGCGCAAACCCTTGCCCAGCAAGCAATCCAAAACAAATCACAAGAAATATCCCCAAAATTTCCAGCGAACTTTAATCTTTCGAGCGACACAAGACACAAAAATGCGCATCCAAAGAAATTCAAGCTACTTAGCAGACTCAGCGGTGATTTCTTTATATTGGTCGACCATTGCATTAAATGTGGCTTGCACTTGAATCCAATCACTTACCAATAATGACTTCTCTAACTGGCTGCACCAACCGGCCAATTCATCATATCCAACAGAAAGACATAGTCCCTTAATTTCATGAACTGCCGACTGAACATCGCTAGTTTCCTGCTTGTGAACAGAGAGAAACAAGCGATTCATAAGTCCGGACATAGATTTGGTAAATGCTTGATGCAGTTGAGGATCCTTGACTGCATTGAGGTCATCAAAAGTCTGTTGAGAACTCTGAGAGACTTTAATAGGCAGCCATCGGGAAAGAACTTCCTGAAGGTCCAAAAGACTAAATGGTCTAACTAGAATCTCGTCCATTCCAGCCTCAAAAGCTTTTTTCCGCTCTTGAGGCATTGAGGTTGCAGTAACACCGACAATAATACTTCTAGTCTGTCGTCCCTTTTCGGATTGACGAATCAATTTGGTAGCTTCGATACCGCCAACTTTCTCCATCTGGAGGTTCATCAAGATAACGGCGAAATGCTTTTTAGATGCTGCATCAGCCGCTGTCTCTCCATCACTAACAGATTCGACTTCACAACCGATGGAAGCAAGCTGCTTGCAAAGCACTTCTCTGTTAACGTCGTTGTCCTCTGCTACCAAAACTTTTGAGATAGACATTCGTTGTTTTCTCTTGCCTTCTAGAATTGTTGAGTACTAATTCTACAACTTCAGAAATACCCAAATTAGTGAAGAAAACCCAAAACCCAAGCTGGAGCTTTGGTTCGCCCATAGCTGAATTCAGTCCAAATCAAAGGAACTGGGACTGATAGACTTATATAGAAGTTTATCTCGCAAGCAAAAGCAAGGAAGTCAGGAAGTAGAAGTGAATAACAGGTCTAAAGCAATAGGAAATGAGATTAATGAGCTCGAGGATGCGCTGACAAACAAGAGATTCACGTTTGAATCCTTCAATCTTAGAACCTTCCTTCAAAAGTCCCGGGGTCTTCGAAAGACCTTAGGACCGGTGGCGCTGCTTTCAATAATGAGCTTCTGTAGCCCCAATGCGGCGCACAGCCAAGGAGCTGTCTTTAAACAAATTCAAGCCGGTCAGTTCAAAGCAGCGTATCCGCAAATCAAAGCAATGGCGCAAGCCAATCCTAGAGAAATGTCTTATCAATATTATCTAGGAATCTGCGCCAAAGGTGCTGGAGACAAAGCTACGGCAGAACTAGCTCTGACAAAAGTAGTAGCCGGCACTGTCGCAAGTTCTCCTTATTCAGCTAACGCAGTTCAAGCACTCAACCAGTTAAACCCTGCACTAAAGCCATATTCTTGCGCGCCGGATGGAAAAACCCGCCGGTGGTCGCCAAAGGCAATGCCGCTCAAAGTCTTCATTGCAGATGGTGTGGGTCTAAATACAAATCTTGCAGGAAGAGACCTAGCCTCGACAGAAATGGTTCAAGTAATCAACTTCTTGAACTCTAACTCGCTTAAGCAAATACCGGGTTATCGACCGCACTTTAAGCGCGCTATAGCAGACGCCATGCAGGTTTTTGATTGGGCAATCAAGTCAAAGCTGGTAAACTTCGCGTTGGTCGGAAACGCAAGAAGTGCTGACGCTGTAGTGCTGTTTTGCGAACAGACCCAGGAAGGAGTGAACGGCGTTACCGTTTATCCGCTTGAGAGAGGACAACCGTGCCTAATTCAAATTGCACTATCACCAGTGAACGGATTGCCTGACGCCGAGGCATTTCGATTGGTGAAACAAGCTGCGGCTGTGCAGATAGGGCACCTGCTTGGACTTGGCAGATCGCAAAACCAAAGCGACCTGATGTTCGAAAGCACTCAGGTGCCCGGCGGAAGAGGCGCAGAGAAACCTAGCCCTAACGATCTAGCCATGCTGAGAGCGCTCTATTCAATGCCCTGCGATATCGTGATCAAATAGAGTAGCTCGTTGCTGAACTATTAGAGCAAAACCTTTTTCTGCTTTAGTACCTAGAGTTAGCAAACCGCCAATCTCATAAGGACAAAAAGGGTAGACGACATATAAGCATATAAGTGTTGGAAGCAAAGTTTGTGACATTCTCGTGACACGGGCTACAGTGACGCTTTTCGAGGGTTTGTGACATTTTTGTGGCATAGAATGACACCACCAGCAGTTACCGATTCGATGAATTAATCATCCAAGCAAGAGAGATTTCCAACAGTACAAAATCGCCTAATACCAGCTCACAGAGCTGTTTCCCAGCAGCTTAAAGACCAAAAACAAAAATGGCATTTTTGTGACCACGTAAATTCCCTCATTGCAACCACCCGATGATTATGGTTTGCTAATAGTCACCTCCCCCGAGCGACCCAATTAATCACCAAACCCCGGGTAGACCGGAACATCCTCTTAAAAGGAGTGCTTTGCTATGTCATGTGATAGACAACAACCCTGCAGACCGAGCCTGGACGAACAAATCAGAGGAGAAGGGCAAGAAATCGCCAAACTGCTCGACAGTCGGGATCCCCTTGCTGCAGCAAAGTATCTTAGCCATGACGCATACAACATGCCGGCTGGACAATTCAACGCTGTTGTTCGCGAAGTAATGAAGAATGATCGCAAAAACAGCGGCGCGGATCTCTACATAGACACCGACGGTTCCTTAGTTATAGACACACGAAACAAAACAAACGACCAGCTTGTGGTCAAGCAACCTCACCAGTTTGACAGGGGCGGACGCATTGCCCGAGTTGGAGACGAGCCCGTCTACAGACCCGTTCCCGAACGCCAAGACCCCCGCTATAGCGACAGACAAGACCCCCGTCATCAGGGCAGGAACACCGCTGCTGATGCCGCAGTAGACATGGCCTTTGGTGCCTTGGCCGGTGCCGCAGTGAACGGACGCAAAGGAGCTGTGGCCGGAGGTCTGGGCGCTGGAGCAGCAAAAGTAATCGACAGCCAACTTGGAGACCAGAGCGATACAGTCAATGGCACAGCAGCCAAGGTACTTATCCCTGCCGCCATTGGTGGTCTAATCAGTGGTAAGGACGGAGCCAAGGCAGCTGGCGCAGGAGCGGCAGTGCAGGCTGCAACTGACTGGTTCAGAAAGAAAGAAAGATAAGTTTCATCGAAAAGCAAAGCAAGAAGAAAGCCATCGAAGCGAGAGCCTTGGTGGCTTTCTTCTTAAGACTGAAAAGCGCCCAAACTAAATCGGACTATCTTTTGCGACTCAAATTGGCACTCAAATTGCAACTCAAATTGCGACTCAAATTGGTACTCAAAGTAGCACTCAAATTAGAGCGAAACTAAATTCACTCAAATTTGATAGAGTTGACTGAATATTGACAAGCCGCACAGGAAGCGCAGAAATATTAGCCCAAGGCGTGATTTTCTTGGCTCTGGTCTTTCGTTTTATTTGAACCATTCAAACCGAGCAAACGAGCAAAAGGATTGGTAAGACTCTTAGTCTCCTTACCTTTATCGCCCTCAGCGCTCGATACTGTTGGAATTTTCATACCGCAAGTCTGGCAAATATGCTTATTTGCCGGCATCTTAAATTGACATCTCGGACAAAGAATGTACTGCATAGCCCCTCGCTTTCTAATTCGCAGTATAACACCAGGAAATCAAGTGCGGTAGCCAATCTGTGGACCTTGTAAGGATTTACCCAATTTTTTACGTGCTCCTAACCTGATGAAGCTATCAACTGGGCGAAGTTCCAAATTAGTGGCTTTTCCGGGTTATTATTTGCTGGTTCAAAAGAACCCCTTTACAAACCACTCTGCCACGGATTCCATTCTTGCGCATCATCATCACCTTTGAGTCGTTACAGCAAGTTCTCAAGGCTGAAAAGCTGCTTAGAGAAAGCGATAACTTCAAATGTAGGACTACGCCAACGCCGCCGGGACTTTCATCAGACATTTGCGGCATGTCCATAGAACTATACGATCCCAAATCACAAGATAACGCATTAGCCCATCTCCAAAAGCATGGATTGGTTCCGAGTGGAGTTCACTGCTTGAGCAACAAATCAAGCGAAACAACTGGCTCGAAAAGACCGACAGCATCAGTTGGAGCGACAACAAAAGCAGGCTCTGCAAACAGGGCGGAATCGACCGACTCGCCGGGCGCAGAAAATTCGCCAAGCTCAGAAAATTCGCCAAGCTCAGAAAATTCACCGAGCGCAGAAAACTCGCCGGGCTCGACAAAGCCGGAACAGACCCTGTTGATTTTGGCCGACTTCCGAGCCCTAGATGCAAAGACCCGCTACATCTTGAATTTTGCGTTGGGCATGGCTGAACGTGTCTTGCTTTTGCTTCAAGAGTCGGCGGACAAAGAATTTCTAGAGGATCTCGGTACCTACAGCCCAAGGTTGCAATGTGCCCTTTTGAAGGACGAATTCGGGCCACTGGCATTTGACAAAACCGATCAAGATTCTGGGAAGCCTGAACAGGTGACGGCTTTGGAGGAAATAGCAAGAAAATCTCGAGAATTTCTTGCTATTTCATTTTCGACCAACCCAGAAAACATAGGTCTGTTTATTGGTCCAGCCTGGCTGAAAAGAATCTTGCCGGAAGCTACAAGCATACTGGCTGATGATGAAGGACAGCTTTCGGCTCAGGCACTGGCAAACCGCCTAAAGATCCTTGGACAAAGCAAGAATGCTCAAGAAATAGAAGCATTCGCCTCTTTTGCACTCCTCTCCGTGCCTGAAAGGCGCAGATTGCTCAAAAGGGTTTGTATCTTTGGACCGGAATCAACCGGCAAAACAACCATGTCTAAAAATCTAGCCAAGCATTTTCACACTTTATACTGCCCCGAATATGCCAGAACCCTAATGGAAAGCAGAAATAACGAGCTTTTTGAATCAGACATGATTCACTTTGCAAAAGGCATGATTGCCTCAGAAGAAGCTTTGGTTGGCTTTGCAAATAGGGCGCTGTTCTCTGATACCGATGCACTGACCACCTGCATTTGGTATCAGTTTCTCTACAAAAGAGTGCCAGTTGAACTGCGTGAACTCGCTGCCCGCCAAAGACATCACCTCTATTTGCTTCTAGATGTTGACGTGCCGTGGGTTTACGACCCCCAACGCTATCTGCCGAACGAAAGGCAGAGCTTTCTTGATCTCTGTCGAGAGTATTTGGAAAACGCCGGCAGACCTTACAAGCTGGTAAGCGGTACATTCGAAGAGCGCACAGAGTTAGCCATCGGTGCAGTGGAAGAGCTTCTCAGTTCATGAGTTTTGAGAGCCACGATAAAGAGACAATAGACTCTGACGCAAACTAATCAAAGACAATAGCTTGGTGGGCGAGCTGGTCCTCCGCTAGCTTCGCTGAGCAGGAGGTTGCCAAGATGAGCATACTTAAATGAAATGGCTTAGCCTTCAAGAAAGCCAAGAAAAGTCTAAACCAATTTAAACTCCCGCAAGCCTCTCAGCCCGTGAGACCAAACAGAGGGACCCTGAGTATATGAGTTTAGTTGTGAGATGTTGTCAAAACTCAGAGAACTATTAGCACTTCATTTTAATTCTTGCTACTACGTCCTTAAGAGTTTTAGGTTTAAAGCCTTAACTAAGCTACCAAAAACTATCAAAGAACCAAATTTTTCCCCGAACTCCAAGAAAACCAGAACAGACCGTTTTAGAAACAGAAGCTTAGGCTTTAGTTCTAAGACCGTTCACACCGAGCAACCGCCCGAACTGGCTGCAGCACACCGTAGCTGTCAGAGCCTGGCAGGTGACTCTGTCGTATCTATCAACGACCTATCTTCTAACCAAGGTTCAGCTATAATCCCGCAATCCGGCGAGATTCTGGCGCAACCTCCGGAGGTAACCATGAAAGCTATGTCTGCAAAATCCCCGGCTCGCACCGCCAAGAAGGCGCGAATCGGTCTCTATGACGGCACATTCAGCCCCATTCACTATGGGCACCTGATCTGTGCCGAGCGCACTCGGCAGGTCAAAAACCTCGACCGCGTGCTCTTCCTGACTTGCGGCAATCCGCCCAACAAATCGGGAGTTCTCGACGCCGAAGTGCGTCACGAGATGGTCGTTGCCACTGTCTCGGACAATCCGCATTTCGAAGCATCTCGCATCAGCATCAACCAGAAGGGCGTCGGCTACACGCTCATGGCTGTGGAACGGGTCAAGGAAGAGTACGAGAGCCGCGGCGAGGAAGTGGAACTCTTCTATCTCACCAGCTCTGAATACCTCGACCCCAAGCACAAGTGGTTCATGGGCAAATGGACCGGCGGCAAAGAGCTGTTCAAGCTTGTCACCATCCTCGTCTTCCCTCGCAACAAGGAAGAAGTGGACAAGATTCGCGAATGGGCGGGTCTCATTCCCGAAGCCCGCATCGAAGCGATCGAAGTTCCGAGTCCCGAACTTTCCAGCACGATGATCCGCGAAAGCGTCTCACGTGGACGCTCCATCTGGTATCGCCTGCCTTGGGTGACGCAGCAGATGATCGCGAAATACGGCATCTACCGCGACTCTCAGACGCCGGCGGTGGCACCGGTGCGCGCCCTCGAGTTGGACAACATCAAGCACGTCGGCATCTACGGCGGACAGTTCGACCCGATTCACTACGGGCATCTGCTCTTGGCTGAGTGGGCGCGCGAAGAATACGGCATGGATGTCGTCGAGTTCGTCACATCGGCCACGCCGCCGCACAATAAGCAAGCTTCGGTTTCGGCCGAAGCTCGCCATGAGATGGTGGTGGCAGCCACGGCCGACAATCCGAACTTCCGCACGTCCCGTGTCGACCTCGACAGAGGCACTACCAGCTACGCTCTGCTCACGGCCAACGACATGCGCCTCAAGTACGGCGAAGGCGTCGAACTCTCGATGTTCATCGCCGCCGACTACCTCGATCCCAAGTTCGAGTGGCGCCTCACCGAATGGATGGGCTTCCCCGAACTGGCGAGCAAGGTGCGATTCCTGGTCTTCCCCACCGGTGAGACCAGTTACGCACAGGCAGTGAAATGGGCCAAGCAGATGGTTCGCAAGGCACCTGGCGCGCGCATCGAAGTCATGGACGCACCCCGTCCGAACGTCTCGAGCGGCATGATCCGGCAATGGATCTCGAGAGGGGAGTCGGCTCAATACACCACGCCCTGGGTGGTACAGCAGATCATCGGCAAGCGCGGGCTCTACCGCCAAGTCGAGGCTAGCGCGACGGCAGGAAAGACCGGGGTTTCCCCGCGACCCGCCCGCGGCGCTGCCGGCAGAACCAATACTGCCACCACTGGTGAGACCGGCACTGGCAGCCCGAAACCCGGCAACAAGAAAGCTGGCAGTCCCAAAGCTGGCAGCCCGAAATCCGGCAACAAGAAAGCTGGCAACCCAAAAGCCAGTCAAAAGAAAGCCGGCGGCAAGGCGGCCACGGACAAGACCGGCGCTTCCAAAGCTTCCGGTAAGCGCTAAGTCGCACCGCCAAGGCGACTCAACTGCGAGTAGCTACACCTGAATCAAGCAGGTTCAGGCGTTGGCAACACTGACTAAGAGGGCTCCAGATTGCTCTGGAGCCCTCGCTTTTCATGTAAACAACGACAGACGTGAGGTACTCATGGTCTTGAACACATTAGCTGGAAAGACGCCAGCAAAGGCAGCCTCGCATGCACCGCATGCCCGGCAGGTGAAGAGTCTCAGGCGAGTCCTCGTCATGGTCAAGGAGACCTACTTCGAACAGGTTTCGAAGCGAGGAGACAAAGCCCAATTGGCTGAAATCGCCAATCAAGCCCCCGGGGTTCAGAATGTTGCCCGTTCTCACGAGCAGCATCTGCAGACCCTCAAGGTCGTGAAGGACGCACTGTCCAAACGGGGTATCCAATTCGAAGAAGTTCGCGAGATCGCAGACTTCACCGGCAACCTCGATGAAATCGACTTGATTGTGTCCGTTGGCGGCGACGGCACCTTCTTGCGAGTTTCGCATGAAGTCATCGGTACGACGCCGGTCCTTGGTGTCAATTCAGCTCCGATAACGAGCTTCGGACACTTCTGCCGCACCGACTGCAATGGTTTTCCCAAGACACTCGATGCCATCATCGACGGCACTATCACGCCGATTCGCTTGCTGCGACTCGAGTTGACCCTGAACGGAGTGCCGCTGCCCGAGCTAGTCCTGAACGAAGTTCTGGTCGCCCACTCACATCCAGCCGGCACCAGTCGCTATCAAATCGCAGTGAACGGCGAGCAAGCCGAGCACAAGGGTTCGGGCTTACTGATTGCCGCACCATCCGGCAGCACCGGCTTTCTTCGTTCAGAAGGCGGCGCGGTATTGCCCATCACGGCGAGAGCTTTCTCTTATCTGAAGCGCGCCCCCTTCCTCGGCTTGTTCGAGCGGGGACGACTGCTCAGAGGCTCGGTGGCCGAAGGCGGAAGAATCTCCATCACGTCCAACATGCAAGCCGGCAAACTGTTTGTAGACGGTGAACACATCGAATACGACTTTCCTCGGGGCGCTCGCCTTGAGGTTCGCGTTGCTGGCGCCGACCTCGTCGCCTATGTCCATCCCGGCTGTCACAGCCCGTACCAAATGGAAGCAACTCTGCTTCGCCTGCCGCTGCCGCGCTTGATCAGCGCGCCTCTGGCTGCCGTCTTTACCCGTATCAGCAAACAGCTTTCCTGCATCGGAGAAAACAGATGAAAGTACGCACCTTCTCTATCGTTGCCGGCTCCATGGCCTGCAACGCGAAATGTCCATTCTGTGTCGCGCACATGACGCCAGCCAACGGCATCTCCTCAAAGGAGCCGGTCGTGAACTGGCGCAACTTCCGCAAAGCCTGCCAGTTCGCGCGGGACGGAGGCTGCGTCACGGCGATGATCACCTCGAAAGGTGAACCCACCATCTTTCCCGACCAGGTCACCCGCTTCCTCAAGGAACTGTCGAACTTCAATTTCCCAGTTCTGGAACTGCAAACCAACGGCATCCTCATCGCCGACGGTGAGACCAAAAGGGTCAGCGACGAGCACCTGCAAGCCTGGTACGACGCCGGGCTGAACATGGTAGCCATCTCGGTCTGCCACTGGGAGCGCGAGATGAACAAGCGCATCTACATGGGCGGTGAGAGCAAGCGTGACTACATCGACCTGCCGGCGCTCATCGAGAAGCTGCACCGCTTCGGCTTCTCGGTGCGCCTGGCCGTGGTCATGCTCAAGGGCTACATCGACAGCCCCGAAGCTGTGGACAAGATGATCGAGTTCGCTCGCACCCACAAGGTCGAACAGCTCACCTTCCGCCCTGTCTCCAAGCCGGACAAGAGCGAAAACGAGAAAGTCTTCCAGTGGACGAGCAGCAACCACGTGCCCGCCACGCTGGAAGCGGAGGTGAACCAACACCTGGCTTCTCGCGGCGCCGTGCTGAACAATCTCACCCACGGAGCCACTGTCTACGACGTCGACGGGCAGAACGTCTGCATGACCAACTGCCTGACCGTGCAGCCCGACAACGAAGAGATGCGTCAGATAATCTTCTTCCCTGACGGTCACCTGCGCTACGCTTGGCAGCACGCCGGCGCCATCATCTTCTAAACGCATGCAACAGGCGGGTTCTCGTCACAGAAAACGGGAACCCGCCTCTGCTCAATTTGAGGAAGTCCTATGACACCAAGCATTCTGCTCTTAACCGTCGCCCTTGTGGTGACGGTATCTTCCGCGAGTGGAGCTTTCTTTCTGATTCACAACCTCACCCTGAGCTACTTCGCCAGCAAGAAACGTTTTCTGGGCAAGCGACCGCAGGGTGCCAAGGAAAAGCTCGCCTACGCACTGACTCTCAGCGGCGCCTTAGTTGCGGTTCTGGGAATCTCTTTCATGATCGCCTCATACGCCATCAGCACCTGGGGTCGCACTCTAGGTCTCGCGGTGACTATCGGCATTTCCATCGGTATCGTGTTGAGCTATCTTGCTGATGCCAAAAGAATCTAACAGCAAATCGGCCAGTCGATATCAAGAGTCTCCAATGAATCGAGTCCAGATTGTTTTGTCTGGACTCGATTCACTTTCTCATTTCTCTTAAAAAACCGCTGCTTTACTATTGCGTTTAGTTGCATAACGCCAATTCGTAACTTAAACTTCGCGCCCCTTTACAATCAAACGAGAGCAAAATTGCCAAGAAACTCAATTCCGCCTCTAAAAACCGCAGTAGGAAAATAGCAAGAAATTCGCGCGAATTTCTTGCTATTTTCGCGGAGAACCTGAACCCAAAAGGACTGTGCACAGCCACGCCATCTTGGCATCATCCATTCTGAAAAACTTCTTCCCCGGCAAAGCAGGCAAAAAGAGATATACAAAAGCCATAACGAGACAAGAAAAAGCTGCCAAATGAACGATCAACCAAGTCCTTGCCAAGCGCCTAGTTAATGCTCCGGTGCTTTTTCTTGATTGTCTTATAGTCGCTCGATCTGCTAGGAGAACCATACTTACTTCTTTTCTTAGCTGAGCAAAACTCCTCCAATAACCTTCAGCACCCTCCTACCAACACTCATTTCAACGAAGACTTTTGACACGGTCTTTGTCAGGAGAAATACATGCTTTTGAACATTGCCCTGGCGCTTCTGGCGCTGGTAGTGCTGTTTGCCCTCTTCGCCCGCCAACGCCAATCGCGCGCCGGCGAAAAGTCCGGAGTTTCCGCAGGAACCGTGGAAGCCAAGAAAAACACCCTGCGCGGCGAGATTCATTCGCTTGACCTCGGCATTCGCCAGGTGCAGGGCTATATCGACCAACTCAAGGGAGAAGAACAGGAAATCAAGGAAGCCCGCAGCGCGGCCACGGCCGAGCTCTTGAAGGCTTCCGAGTTGAAGGGCTCCATCGAAGCGGCCGTCGAAACTGCATCCACTGACGCCCAAGTCGATGGTCTGGCTCTCGGTCTCGAACAGGCTCGCAGTCATGTGCGCAAAGCGCGCAGCTTGTCATTGCACGAGACACAAGAAGAAGACGAAGACAACTAACTCTAAGGGAGTAACTATGAAGACTCTAATATTGCTGGCGGCCTTTATCGCTTTCTTGTATTTGCTTCGTAAACGCTCCGCATCGCAGACCAACAGCGGCGACCAAGAGACTGCAGCAGGTTCTGGCGAAAAGTCTCAACAGAAGGCGTTGCCGAGTGCTGAATCGAGTGCTCAACCGAATGCTCAGCCAGCCGCTCAACAAGCCGAGCAACAGGCTGCAGAAGCGGCGGCGTCCGGCATGGAACCAAGGTCAACCACCGTACTTCCTCAGCCGGTGCCGCCTCAGCTTTCTCCCCACTTGCTGGATGAGATTGCCCAGGGTCTCTTGGACGAGCCGCTTGTGAAAGTGGTCCTGCTGGCTCGCCGCATCGAACGGTCTCGCTCCAAGCTTGAAAGTCTGACGAAGCTGGACAAAGCCGAGAATGCGGCGGAGCTTCGGATTATCAAAGAGCAGCTGCGATGCGCCGCCTTCGAGAAGGACCTCTTGCTTTCGGTTTTCACCGGACATCATCCCAATCAAAGCGCCATCGACACCGACTGGTGCTTCACCGCAGCCGAGCTCTATCTCAAGTTTGCAGATGAGCGGCTCAAGACATTGAACTGACACGGAATAATCATGAAGACGCTGATGAGACTCGCATGGACGGGTCTGTTGAGCTTCCTCCTGTGCATGGTCATTTCTCTCTGGAACATCAACTCCGACCCGAGCCTGAGCGGTCTCTTCTTGGGTCTGGCTTTGCCCTCGGCAGCACTCTTCTTTGGAGGAATGCTGGGGGCGCATTATCACATCGAAGAGACCGACGGTGAAAGAGCCGCACGCTGCCTTCACACCGCTCGCTGGCTGAACCGCAAGTTGCAGGACCACATGCGGGAAGGCGAAAAGCTGCAGGCAGAAGTGGACAATCTCAGCGGTAAGCTTGCTTCTAAATCGCTCGATATCGCACTTGCTCTCAAGAGCGAGCAGGATACCGAAGGTCTCAATCGCCTGCGCCTTGAATTCGCCGAAACAGCCGAGTCGATTCTCAGCTCGGCGAAAGAAGCCTACTATCTGCAAAAGCGCCTCAATGCCTATGCGGCAGAGACGGCTCGATTGAAGGAGATGGCTGATCAGGCGGAAGCAAAAATCCGCATGGCCCATGTGCTCTCGAAAGGGCGCACCTGGATAGGCGGACCACCGGTCGCCGGGCAGTACATACTGGTCGGCGAGATCGAGCCGCAGAGGCTTTTGATCATCACGCATCAAGTCTTCAAGACAAAACTCAAGCTCGCAGAGGAAGCCGGAGCCCTCCTGGCTCACAGCTCCAAGCAGGCTTCAGCCTATCTTGATGCCTTGTCGCGCACTCTCACCTCCGCAAAGATTTGAGAGCGCGCATTTAATCCAGATACCCAACCAAGTACTCTCTCCTAAAAGGAAACCATCATGAACACCAACGACAAGAAAAGCGGCGGCTGCGGCTGCGGCGGTAAGGGCAAGGGCAACTGCGGCAAGCCCGACTGCAAGGGCAAGAAGAAGGACGCCCAGCCCGGACAGACGCCTGCCACCACCACGCCCGGCGACACCACCGGCGGCGGCAAGAAGAAGCTCGACTGCGGCTGCGGCGGCAAGAAGTAAGAGCAGTTACCGCTGAATTGCCAGAAATTCCAGAAATTAACATTCAGCGGTTGTAAGCACAGCGCCACCGGTCAGACCCAAAATCTGACCGGTGGTTTTTCTGCCAGCTTTCAAGACTCGGCTACTGGTAAGCCTTAGCAGCAATTAGTCAGTTGAGCCGTAGCCCGAATTTTTCATTTTTGCGCCAGCTTTACTACTTGCTATAATATAACATCAGGCAAAAAGAATCATGAGGTTTTGACTGTTCATTGACAGTCAACCGCCCCATGGAAAAGAGAAAATTCCTTCACTCATGCATTTGGAGGTGAAGATGAGAAGAAGTGAAGAAGAGAAGAAGCAAAGTCGCCGTTATAAGCGGGACCTTGCTTCTCTCTAGATAGCGTCTGCATCACTGCCCGAGCTTGTTTGAGCTTCGCCAGTAGCGCTTCTCGACCGTGCGAAAGTTCGGCTGGCTAGCCAAAGTCTTCAGGTAAGCGGCGAGAGACTTCAGTTCTGAGTCTTCGCTGCAGCCTTCGAAAGCACGAACATAGACGGCATTGCCAAAGTTGCGCTCGCAGTTGCGCTCCAAGTCTTCGACGATGAGCACGCGCCGCAAATCAAAGCCCTTCTTCTTCACCTTGCGCAGGTCTTTGATGTAATAGACATCATGCACTTCATGGTCGAAGCGGCGTGTGCAACGACGCGAACTCCAGACGAAGAGAGGTGCATTTAGACCGGCGAAGAGCTTCTCAACAGTCGGCTCGACATAGTCGCTGCTGCCGGCAGACCAGACAGCCAGGTCGAAGACTTCCTGCATGGCAACGAGAAACTCGCGCAGATGCGGACGCAGATAAACATGAAAGCCGCACACTTGCAGGTCTGCAGGTCTACTGAGCGGCTTTTCCAGGGTGTGAACCAGGGTCTCGTCCAAATCAAGGACGAGCAAGGGTTTGGGATTCCCATTCATGACCGGACCTTTCATCAGGTTAGCGTTAGGTGACAAGCCTCTTCTCTTGCAAGCGCTGCCTGGCAACGTTGAAGAGAAGTCATAGGCTCATGTGGCTTAGGCTGGTTAGGCTAGAAGTTCTGAAAATCCAAAGAGAAAAGATGTTTACAAGAGACGATAGCCAACCCTAGACCATAGGGCTCTAAGCAGTCAACCAGAACGGTCCTGCTAGTCTCCGATAGCGACATAAAGCTTACGATAGCTGATTGATAGCGCTAACTTCGCAATCCAGCATGAAGCAACGGCAGCTATCAAAAACAAGCTACGCGAACCTGCGCCAGGTCCTTAACAAAACACCAATCACCCACCGGTTGTCAATAGCTTTACAGCAAAGACAACGCAAGACAAAATCCATGTTGCCAAGATGAAATTGAATTAGCTTATTTAGCTCATCCACCCATGTGTATGTTTTAGTCATCTCTTTCATTCCATATCGGTCTTGTCTCTCGACTAAATCAATCCAGAAACACAAGCTCAGCTCTTACTCGTACCGATTTTCGGTGCTGGTTCCAGACTGACTGTGTTTCTGCAGCCAGCCAGGCTGGTTGTCGGTTAGCAGAGACAGGCGCGGCAAAAGACTTTCGTCGGTTCAAGCAAGTTCGCTTCGCTTCGAACCTACCGCCCGGACTGGGGAAGAAGAGCAACCCTCACGTGAACTCAAACATCAGGAGTTATCTATGAAACTGAACAGCAACGGATCCGCAGTTCTGGAAAGGCTCTTCGGCATCACTGTCGGACAGCTCCAGGCAGTCATCGACTTGGCCGTCGAAGGTCATCCGGCCGCCTACTGCGACATCTACCTGCAGTCTGGCTCTTCCGAATCCCTCGGCTTCGACGAAGGCATCCTCAAGAGCACCAGCAAGTCGCTCATGAAGGGCGCCGGCGTCTACGTGGTCATGGGTGACAAGGTCGGCTACAGCTATGTCGACAACGTCAACGTCACCAACCTGAAGAAGGCGGCCAAGGTGGCTCGCGCCATCATCGCCTACAACAGCGGCAACACCGTCGTGCAGGCCGACTCGCCCGAGAAGACCCCGCACAACCTGTACCCCATCGACGTCTCGCCGGTGAGCGTGCCTCGCGCCGACAAGGTGGCGATGCTGCGCATGGCCGACGAAGAAGCCCGCAAGTTCGATCCCCGCATCAAGAAGGTGAGCGTCTCGCTTGCCACCGCGGACGAGACCGTGATCATCGCCAACTCCTTCGGCGACTTCGTGGTCGACCATCGTCCGATGGTGCGCTTCAACGTCTCGTGCCTGGCCGAAGAAGGTGACCGTCGCGAGTCGGCCAACGCCGGCGGCGGTGGTCGTCACGAGTTCGGTCTGCTGAAAGACAACGGCAGCTTCCTGGAATTCACCCGCACTGCCGCTGCCGATGCCGTCGGTCTGCTTCGCGCCGAACCGGCTCCCGCCGGCGAGATGACCGTCGTGCTCGGCTCCGGCTGGCCCGGCGTGCTCATCCACGAGGCGGTCGGTCACGGTCTGGAAGGCGACTTCAACCGCAAGGGCATCTCGGCCTTCTCGGGCAAGATCGGCGAAAAGGTCGCCTCCGACCTCTGCACGGTCATCGACGACGGCACCATGGCTGGTCGCCGTGGCTCGCTCAACGTCGACGACGAGGGCACGCCCACCCGGCGCAACGTTCTCATCGAGAACGGCGTGCTCAAGGGCTACATGCAGGACCGCCTCAACGCCACGCTCATGGGCGTGCCGCTCACCGGCAACGGCCGCCGCGAGAACTACCGCTGCCAGCCGATGCCGCGCATGACCAACACCTTCCTCGACAACGGCGCGCACGATCCCCAGGAGATCATCGCTTCGGTCAAGCGGGGGCTGTACGCCACCACCTTCGGTGGCGGACAGGTGGACATCACCAGCGGCAGCTTCACCTTCTCCGCCACGGGTGCCTTCCTCATCGAGGACGGCAAGATCACCCGCCAGGTGAAGGGGGCAACCCTGATCGGCAACGGGCCCAAGGCTCTGCACAAGGTGACCATGGTCGGCAACGACATGGCACTGGACCGCGGCGTCGGCTCCTGCGGCAAGTCGGGTCAGAACGTGCCGGCCGGCGTCGGTCAGCCCACCATTCGTATCGAAGAAGTCGTCGTCGGCGGCTCGAAGTAATCAACGGGTAAAGGAGAACTGAATATGAAAACGTCTCAGATCAACAAGCTCAAAGATACCGCCCGCTTCGTCATCGCCGAAGCGGCTCGGCTCGGTGCCAGCCAGGCCGAAGTCTTCGTCTCCGTCGGCGACGCGGTCGAAGTGGAAGTGCGCGAAGGACAGGTGGAGAAGCTGGAGGGCGCACAGAGCGGCTCCATCTCGTTCACCGCCTTCGTCGGCAAGCGCAAGGCCAGCATGGGCAGCACCGACTTCCGTCGGCGCCCGCTCACCAAGCTGGTGCGCGAGACCATCGCCATGGCTCGCGATGCTCAGGAAGACGACTGCGCCGGGCTGCCCGACCCCAAGTACCTGGCCAAGAACGTGCAGCCCATCGCCGGCATGATGGACGAGAGCCTGGCGGCCACGCCCACCGAACGCAAGATCGAACTGGCCATCGCCCTCGAAAAGGCGGCGCTGGCAACCGATCCCCGCATCGGTGTCGGCCGCTCCACCGGCTTCTCGGACAGCGTCTCCTACCGGGTCTACGCCAACAGCCATGGCTTCCTGGAAGGCTATGGCAGCTCGTCGTGCTACATGTCCACCCAGGTGGTGGCACGCGACGAGAACGGCATGCAGACCGGTGGCTGGGCCTCTTCGAGCCGCAGCCTGGCCGGGCTGGAAAGCCCCGAGAAGGTCGGACGCATCGCCGCCCAGCGCGCTCTGCGTCAGCTCTCGCCGCGCTCGGTGCCTTCGCAGGAAGGTGCCGGTGGTCTTCGACCAGTCGATGGCTGCGCGCCTCATCTCGCAGTTCATCGGCGCCACCTCCGGCGACGCCGTCTACCAGAAGCGCTCCTTCCTGATCGGCAAGGTCGGCGAGAAGGTGGCGGCGAGCGGCATCACCATCATCGATGACGGCACCATCCCCGGCGCTCCCGGCTCCCGTCCTTTCGACGGCGAAGGGCTGCCGGTCGGCAAGCGCATCCTGGTGGAAGACGGCAAGCTCAACACCTACATCGTCTCAGTCTACGCCGCCCGCAAGCTGGGCTGCGAGCCGAACGGCGGCGGCGTGAGCAACCTCTACCTGCAAGCCGGCGAACACAGCCCCGAGGCGATCATCGCTTCGGTCCAGAACGGTCTCTACCTGACCTCGGTTTCGGGACAGGGCTTCAACCCGGTCACCGGCGACTACTCGGTCGGCGCCACCGGCATCTGGATCAAGGACGGCAAGCTCGACCACGCCGTCGAGGAAATCACCGTCGCAGGCAACATCCTGCAGATGTTCGCGAACATCGAGATGGTCGGCAACGATCTGGAGTTCCGCTCCTCGATCAACGCTCCCACCATCAAGATCTCGCGCATGATGGTGGCCGGTAAGGGCAAGAACTAACTTGCCTGGCTGAAGACCGCTCCGGCGAAAGTCGGAGCGGTCTTTCTTTCACAATCTTCTTTGAGGAGATGATTATGGCAAATAACTTCGGCGCCTTTCTGGCGCTCATCATGACCATCGTCATGGTGCCAGCCCTGCTCTGGTTGCTCATTCAAAGCCTGCGCGCCAGCCATTACAACAAGCCGGTGCGCGAGGGCATGAACCGAGCCTATCAAGGCATCCAGAACCTGAAGCTGAACGGCAGCACCACCGGCAACACCGGTCGCATGCATCTGGCCAACGCCCAGGAGCATTTCGACATGGCTCGCACAGCCATTCAGAACAGCCGCTACAAAGAGGCGCTCACTCATGTGCAGCTCGCCGAGCTGAACATCAAGGAAGCTTCTCGTTACTACAAGATCACCGGCAATCATCCGATTCCGCCCAGCGGACGGCTGATTACCGAAGGGTCCGGTCTGGTCTGGCTCGGCTGAGTCAGATGCGGCAGACAACTGAGAGGAAGCAGGGATTCAACACCCTGCTTCCTCTTCTTTTTTTGTTTAGAAGAAACAGTCGCACCAGCCAAGATTACGTATTTTTTTGGAGCTTTTTAGTTGACCGGTCTATTTTTCTTTCTTTGAAGAAAAAACCTCTACGCAGAAAGCCTTGCTCGCTTGTTGATCTGGCTCGCTCGAAAATGAGCTACCCTGAACAAATAAACAAACGAAAGATCTGCCCTAAACGAAATTCAAAATCTCGTCATAGCGAGCAGCAACTGCTTCAATCAGCTCAGTAGGCAACTTTTTGCCTTCAGGCTTTCCACCTTTCTCAATATCAGGCTTGAGATAATGGTAAGCGATTTCTTCATACTCAGCAGACAAGCTACTGCCATAGTGAGCCCAGACAAAGCGAATTCCCCTAGAGGCTGCGACAATCCCGTCTTTGGCTAGACTATCTCCAACAAAAAGACACTCTTGCGGATAGACTTCAAAGTCTGCCAGAACTCTATCCAAGCCATGAGGGCAAGGTTTCTCCCAGTCAACCGGCAAGGTGACCAGCCGGGTCTGCAAATCACTTGTGGACTCTTGCAAAGCCTTCACTCTCTCTCTGCCATGAGCCAAGGTGATCGGTCTGTACATATCATCTTTCGGCGGTTCAACAGTCTCAAGAGAATACACCGCATCCAATAAACCATCGAAGATCTGCTTATTCCGCACACGTGCCATATAGTCCGGAGCATCGCTCAAAGCGACTATCTTAACCCCTCTCTCTTTCAGTTCTTGCAAGGTTTCCAAAACGCGAGGAAACGGTCGCAAATAGCGAGAGCGGTTATCGTCTACAGCTTTCCAGAAGGGTTTTACGAACTCTTCCAAAAACTCCTCTGGTTGATTCTTATAATGAGCCCAGGCAAATCCTGTCTCTTCGAGCAACCAAGGATACTCATGGGTACCACGACGCTCAATCACATGACCAATATCACGAGACAACTCCAAAGCAGGCTTGTTAGTTCTCGTGCTGACATCTTTAATAAAATCGCGAATCGCCGGCACAAAGTAATCCCAAAACGAAGCTAGAGTGCCGTCCACATCTGTAACAACCAGCTTAGTTCTAGCTTTTCCTTCAAGCTGTATTGCTTTGATAGATTGTGTGCTAAGTTTTAATTCTTGCATAAATTCCTCACTACAGGCTCATCGGAGTGAGCCACCAAGCACCACTGGCGATACCTTATAGCGGTGCCGAATCTTTCGACTCATCATTCCAGGCTAGCGGCAACAGAGCGAAAAGGCAATTAAATCGCCATTTTAGCGTTACATAAACCTTTGAAACTAAACAAAACTTTGTTTTCGATTCATTTCGGGAACAACTTTCTTAACCAATTCTTTACCGGAGCAAATGCAGACTGCAAGCACAAAATTTGGATAGCAACTTCTATCAAAAACCAGAGCACAAAAGCTTAGCTTGATGGAGTTGGTACCGCCGCGAGTATCATCAATCAGCATCGACAAAATAAATGTTACTGCCAGTAGTAGCGCCCCTCCTGGCAACCACAAAATACAGACAACGGAAAGCAATGTCACTAATTTGCTAAAGATCTTAAATAGCAAGATATTCGCGCGAATATCTTGCTATTTAAGAATCCAGAACGCCTTAACTGTCAATGCAAAGCCAGAAAGAACAGAGACGACCGGTCTACGATCGCATGGTCTATAATATAACGGGCAAAAAAACATTTCTTGCCGCTCCAACGAATCTTGAGGTTAAAAGACTGAGTAAATGGAATATCGAATTTTTGGTAACTGCGGCCTAAAAGTTCCCGTTTTGAGCTTTGGAGCCGGCACCTTTGGCGGTGGCACTGAATTCTTCAAAGCCTGGGGAGCCACCGACGTAAACGAAGCAACCATGCTAATTGATACCTGCATGGAAGCGGGAGTAAACTTTTTTGATACTGCCAACATTTACTCTCTAGGCATGGCAGAAGAGATCTTAGGTGAAGCACTGAAAGGCAAAAGAGATAAGGCCTTGATCTCAACCAAAGCAACCTTTTCGATGTCCGACGAACCTAATGATGTGGGCTCATCCAGACACAATTTAATTAGGGCATGCGAAGCAAGTCTAAGGCGACTCAAGACCGATTATATTGACGTCTATTTCATGCATGGGTTTGACGCACTGACGCCTATTGAAGAGGTTTTGAGCACGCTTGATTCTCTAGTCAAAAGCGGCAAAGTCAGATACATCGGCTGCTCGAATTTTTCTGGATGGCACCTGATGAAATCACTGGCTATCTCAAAAGAGTATGGGCTGAGCCCTTATGTAAGTCACCAAGCTTATTACAGCCTCATTGGTAGAGAATACGAATGGGAGCTTATGCCGCTGGCAAAAGATCAAAACATTGGCACTATGGTTTGGAGCCCACTCGGTTGGGGTCGACTGACCGGTAAATTGGGGCGCGGAAAGACTTTACCCGAAGTAAGCCGGTTGCACAAAACTGCCGATAAGGGGCCTCAAGTCGAGGAGGATTATCTTTTCAAGGTCACCGACGCCTTGGAAATAGTAGCCGGCGAAACAGGAAAAACAGTGCCACAGGTAGCACTAAACTGGCTCACGCAGAGACCGACTGTAAGCAATGTGGTTATCGGAGCCCGTAATGCAGAGCAGCTCAAGCAAAACCTAGGTTCTGTAGGCTGGAACCTCAGTCCCGAACATATGGAACTGCTGAACAAAGCCAGCGAAGTGCCACCGATCTACCCATATTGGCACCAGAGACAGTTCCAGAATAGAAATCCTCTACCAGTCTAGCCTACACGCCTTTTTCTCATTGATGGCGAAAGACAACCAAAGAGGCAAAGCGACCTTAAACAGCTAATCTGAATAACTTGCCTGCCTAAAGCTCAGGTTCCGAGCTGGATGCCGGGTTTTACTATTTTCAATAGTATCTAAACAGGCAAAAAAATGGAAAAGAAACAGGAGGCGGCGGTACAGAAAAACTCCCGAAGGAATCTTCCACAGTACCGCCGCCCTGTTCAAAACGTGCCTATTGGGCACGAAACTCTGACTGGTGAGCTTCGCCTCAGTCTTCCGAATACGAACATTCGCCCTTGTCGTTCATGCGCTTGCACGCAAGACCGCGGACGAGATGAACCTTGGCCTGAGGCGAGCAGAGAAACTCGACTTCGAGCGCCCCTTCTGCCTTCAGGTCCTTCAGCTTCTGTTCGACGGCTTCACGGATGATATAGGCCTGTCCGCGAAGATTGAGCTTTCCCTGAGTCTGCCGGTTGGGCAGAATGGGGATGGTCAGCTTGTTGCAGCCGAGCTTGACGGCTCGCGCAACAGCAATCTTAATCGCTCTGGTGATGGCTTTTCGGTCGAACTTCTCGGGGGAGCCCAGACCGAGAACCAGGATGTTCTGGGGAATACCAGGCCGCTCGAGTTCGACCGTGAAATACTTCCCGAGTTCCCCCTGGAAGCCACGTTCTTGAATCTCGGCAGAGATGATACCGCCCAAATCACCGTCCAATTCTGCGATCTGAGAACCGAGACCCATGCCCGACAAAGTGCCGAGCACAAGCATCGGGGTCTCCCGCAAGCCCAAAACCGGTTTTCCGCTGCCAGTCGTTATTGTGAAAGTGGTCATGATTTACCTCACAGACACCTGCTCTAGATCCGCTATGCAGGTGCAACGACAGTTGACATTTGCTCTGCCTTTCCAACCCCGGTGCGGATCACCGAAGCCTTCCAGACAAAGCATTCCGCTTTTGCTCCTCAAAAACCACGCATCGCCTTCAACAACCCATTCAAGCCGTCCTTCTGCTCTTGCATGCACTCAAGCCACACCTCTTTTCAGAAGCGGGCGAGTTAGATAAATGCTGAGCACTGGCTATTTCTGAGTTACTGAATCCATGCCATGGGAAAAGAGAAGACACTACAACCTAGAGATTGCTCTACCGCGTAAACAAGGCATGTCTCTTTAATTAGGGGTAATCTTGCGGGCTGATGGTAGTCAATGCTGCTATCGAAGCTATACCGCCCAAGAGTCGAGAATGGCACAAGAACTGGCAAAAGCCTCCAGCAATAAGGCTTTCACCCACTTACCACCGAGCAATTGCAGGTGCAAACTGATCAAAAACTGGAAACCTCGCCCCGCTTGAAAACTCGCGCTAGCTAGTGTCAGTCTCAAGAATTCGCAACAAATCAGCCCGAATTAGTTTACCTGTTCACCCTTGCTAGTGCCCAAAGCGAGACTGAACCGGCACAGACCGTTGCTTCTGGATAGAATCCAGACAACTGCGCGAAGCTTTCCTAACCAATATCGGCAAGAGCTCATGAGAGGCTCTTTAGTTGAAAAGAGATACTAAAAATCCATAGGTTGAGTTATTCACGGCTCTACCTCCAAATCTCTCCCGAAGCAAAACCAAAACAAATCTGATTTTCAAAGCAACCCCAGAGCTACCAGGCTCATCTGCTTTGGGCCAGATTTGTCGAGCCAGTGAAGAGTTCTCACTCTCCCTACGTCAAGCCGCTCTCTCGGACGGCTCAAGCGGGGAGTCACTCAACATCCAAACCGAGGTCATGTCTATGATCAAACGCCTACAGCGTACTATTCTGCTGCCGCTCATCATGCTCGTCATGCTGGTCGGCTTCGCACCGGCGAGTTTCGCCGCGTCGACCTATATGCCCAAGTTCCAACCAGGGCAGAACGTCTACCTCGACCCGCTGCTCGACGGCGCCAGCCCCGGTGTCAACCTCGACGGACTCGAGCAAAAGCTCGACGACGCCGGACGCAAGCACAACATTGACTTCTACTTCGTCATGGCGCTCAAGGGCTCCGAGGCCAAGACGAATCAGCCGTTCTCGCAGGACCGTCTCGACGAACTCTACGGGAAGTGGTCGGGCGCCAAAGGCTTCAACGTCTCGCGGTCGGTGATCATCTATGTGGTGAGACTCGATACCGACTGGACCAAGAGCTCGTACGCCGTCAACGTCTCACCGGGCCTGGCCCAAGAAGGTCTCACCGGCGATTCGGTCTTCTCCATTCTGGACAAGTACGGCAAGAACCCCAACGGCGGCAACCCGAACGCGCTTCTGCCGCGGGCACCGCGCGACTTCGGCGCCACGATCGCCGCAGAGTCGAATGCTCTTGTCGATGCCTTCGCCGCCCGCAAGGTGCGCGAAGCGGAACTGGCCAAGCAAGAAGCTGAGCGTCAGCGCCTTGCCGAAATCCAGCGTCAGAAGGATGAGGAAGCAGCCCGCCTGCGTCGCATCGAAGAAGAGAAGGCGGCTGCCGAACGCAACGCGGCCATTGCCTCTTTCGTCAAGGTCTTCGGCGGCCCCATCCTCATCATCGTCATCCTGCTCTTCATGTTCGTCCGCTTCCGCAGCGCTCAGACGAAAGCCCGAGCCATCATCAAGGAACGGAAGAGCAAGCTCGAGCCGGCCTTCAACAACTACCTGCAGCTGGAAGCCGACTACCTGAGCTTCCTGCAGAGCCTGAGCGGTAACTTCGTCGGGCGCTCCCGGCAATCCATCGACCAGGCCAAGACTGCCTACGGCACACTCAGCGCTCGCGTCCGCAAGGTCGTCGAGACCGTGGAAGGCGCCGAGAAGGAGATCGAAGCCGCCAACATGTTCTCGGTTGGTCGAATCCACGCCGCCGTGGCCAAGGTGACGACTGCGAAGCTCACGGTCACGGGCGATGACGTTCCCCTCGCTCAGCGCGACCTCTTCTCGGGCGTGGTCAGTGAATCGACCATGACTCTGGAAGAGATCTTCGCCGAGATGCAGGCACTCTTCGACACCGCCAAGAGCAACTGCGCCGACTTCATGCAGGCCTTCAAGGGCGCTGAACAGAACAAGAAGGACATCGAAGCACTGGTGGGCAAGGTGGAAGCGCTCAAGACCGAACTGGTCAAGCGCAGCCTTGTTTTCGACCCGTTCCAGCCTCGTTACGCCGACGTCTCACGCGGCCGCGACGAGTTCATGGCCCTCATGGTCAGCGACCCGCTCACGGCCTACACCAAGTCGGAGACCGTGGAACGCGCCGTCGAAGCCATCGAAGCCGACATGCGCCGCGCCATCGAGCTCAAGGACAGCCTGGTCGAAACCGAGCGCAGAATCACCACTGCGCAAGGCAAGATCGACCAAGCCAGGGGCAAAGATGCCGACTACACCTATGTCGACGGCATCGACACTGCCGGCCGTCCGAGCAAGAACCTGCTCAACGAGAAGGGCGGCAATCCCGACGTTCCGCTGGGCGCCAGCCGCGAGAAGCTGAACACCTGCCTGCAACTGCTGCTGGAAGGCAAGCTGAGCGAAGCCCTCAAGGCCAAGCAAGGCGCCGAAGCCAGTGCAGACGAAGCCGTCAGGCTGATCGACACCGTCCTCACCGCCCGCGCCTTCGTACAGAAGGAAGTGGTCTCGGTGATCGAACGGCTGCGTAAGCTGCGTGACGAACTGCCGGCGTCCGACAACGCTCTGGCGGCTCTGCGCGGTGAATTCCTCGATAAGAACTTCGAGGGCGAACCGGCCAAGGTCACTTTCGCGCACCGGGTGGCTGACACCACCGATGGTGAGCTGGCCAAGGTCAAGCAAGCTTTCGCCGAGCAGCGCTATCTCACCGCACGTGCCGAGCTGGAAGAATCGGGCAGCGAACTCGACATGGCCCGCAACGGCCTGGTCGAAGTGGCAAGCCGACTGGCTAAGCTGCAAGAGCTGCGCGCCCACGCTCGCGACACCGTCAAGGCGGCTGAGCAGCGTGCCAACGCACTCTCGCGCAAGATCCGCGAGAACAGCTTCACCACCAGCCAGGCCACCGACGAAGCCTTCAGCGCCATCCTGCCCCGCGTCAGCGAGCAGCGCTCGGATGTCGGCCGCGACGTCACCGACTGGGTGGCGGCGGCGGCTCAGTCCGACCGTCTCACTGCCGACCTCAAGGGTCTGGACACTGCCATCGACACCCAGCGCCAGGCCTACGACAACGCCAAGCGCCGTGCCGGTGAGGTGGTCAGCAAGGTCAACTCGGCCGCATCCACCTTCAAGCAGCAGTACGTGCGCGACGCTGCCGAGCGCAGCTACGGGCAAGTGGTCGAGCGTGCCGGTCAGCTGGACGGCGCCCTCAAGGTGCAGAAGTCGGACTGGAACGCGCTGGCCGGCAAGGTGGAAAACATCGAAGCCAGCCTGCGGGAAGCGGTTCGTCAAGCCAATGCTGACCAGGCAGCAGGCGAAAGGGCTCGAGCCGACATCGAGTCTGCCGGCGGCACGGTGCGCAGCATCGACAACAAGAGCTACAACAAGAGCTCCAGCCACCGCGGTCGCAGCAACAGCTTCGGCTCCGGTGTGTCCGCCAACGTCTCTTCGGCGCGCAGCTCGCTCAGCCGTGCCGAGGCGGAGTTCCGCAACGGCAACTACGAGAACGCCAGTCGCGAAGCAGCCCGCGCTGCCGAAGCGGCTCGCGAAGCCGACCGCGTCGCCATTGCGGCAGTGGCAGCGGCAATCAGCGCCTGGGAAAGCTCGGTCAACTCCGAAATCAGGCGTGCCGAAGAAGCTGCCGAAGCAGCCGAACGCAGCCGGCGCAGCAGCGAAAGCAGCAGCAGCAGCTATGGCGGTGGCTTCAGCGGCGGCGGCGGTTCGATCGGCAGCGACTTCAGCGGCGGCGGCGGTTCGAAGGGTGGCGGCGACTTCTAATTCGCCCCATCTTTCCTGCTGACGTCTTCTGAAAAGGGGCTCCGGCTGTAAAGCCAGCTGGAGCTCCTAGCACCGGCGCAAGTCAGCGCCAAACCCATCTTTACCAATCCCCACCATTACTCACCAGAGTAGTCAAACGAAACCTGTGGGGCAGAAAGAAACCTGCTTCACACAACGGCTCTCTGAGCCATTCAACAACTCTCAACAACCCTCAACGAGGTAAATGAACATGATCAGTCTCAATCTCACGACCATCATCATCATCGCGATCGCCGGACTGGTGGTCCTCTATTTCGCCTGGCCGGCGTTCCGCCAGATGGTGCAGATCATCATGGGCAAGAAGGTGGCCGGCGCGACGTCGACGAGCGACAAGCTGCGGCACAAGCAGGCCGAACTGACGGCGGCGGTGAACCAGCAGCTGACCAGCGTGGCCACGGCGAAGGCGCTGGCGGTGCAGGCGAGCAAGGACGTGACGGCGGCCGAGCAGGAGCTGGCGGAGCTGGAGAACCAGTACCGCGTGGCGGTGCAGGGCAATGCGTCGGAAGCGGCGCAGAGCGACCTGCTGAACAAGATCGCCGGCGTGGAAGGTCGCATCGCGAGCCGGAAGACGGCGGCGGCGGAAGCGGCGAAGTCGGCCAAGCAGGCGGTGTCGGCGCTGGACGGTGCGCGCGAGAAGCTGCGTGAGTTCGCCGAGAAGGTGGACGACGTGCAGCAGAAGGAAGCGCTGACCAAGGTGCTGAACACGGCGGCGGATGCGTCGATCGCGCTGAAGGGCGTGACCGACCGCATGAGCGAGGCCGGTGAGCTGATCCGCGGCGCCGACCTGGAGCTGGAGAAGGCGCGCGCCCGCGGCGAGCTGGCCGAAGGTTCGGAGACGGACCGCGAGCTGGCCGACATCGCCAAGAAGGCCAAGGCCGACGAAGTGCGTGCCCGCCTGAACGCCAAGCTCGGCATCGGCACCCCGGCCAGCGGCGGCACCACCGACCAGAAGTAAGCACTCAGGCCTCTTGCCTTGAGCGCTGTAGAAAACGCGATGAGGGATTGACTAGCTAGTCATCCCTCATTGTCGTTTTAGCAAGAGCGCTAGACTTAGCGCTCTTGCTTTTTCTTGCAGTTTACTATACTGTATCGTTATTAAAGAATCCAAGAAGAAAGACATCTCTTATCGCACCTAGTAATATGGGGTAAAGCCAATCTGAAGCTACGTTGACTGGGTAACCTTTTCAGAACAAATAGCAAGAATTTCGCGCGAAATTCTTGCTATTCTCATAATCCAAACCCAGATATAAAGACCTTATTTATATTACCACCTATAGTATTAGGCGAAAAAACAAAAAAGAAACGACCCGACCTGCAAGAAAATCTTCTTGCAAGCCGGGTCGAAAGAGAACGCGTCTACCTAAACACTGCAGTCGCGCTTATCTAGCCTGGACAACTTTGGCGTCAGGTGGGACCGCGAACTCTTGCGGAGCCACCTTTATCGCCGAAACTACTCTACTCTTGGTTTAGTGCCGGTCCCGATGGGTCGGGCACTCGGCGTTCTCGCAACCAACGATGGGATCGCTGATGGCGTCACCGCAGCTGGGGCAGCGCGGCAGGCCGAGGACGACTTCGCCTGCGGGGCGGGCGTCCGGAGAGTAGACAGGACGCGGCGCCTCGGGCGCGCGGGTGTCCAGATAACCCTCGAGCTGGCGATCGAAAGCGGCGCCAGGCAGAAGACGGTAGTGGAAGGTGCCCACGATGGGACCTTCGGCGGTACCGCTGCGCACTTCGACGGTGAAGACCGAGGGATAGTCGCGGGAGGCAGCCGCCGGCTGGCTTCCACCGAAGAGGGCGCGGAATCCTGCAGCGCCGAGAGAGGAGCGCCGAGGGTTCTTGATGAGGATGTCCTTGAGCAGGAACTCGGTGCGCCGGTTGGCAGCAACGAGACCCTGATAGGTCATCTCTCCGTCGACGGAAACGGTAATATGACACGGTTCTTCGCAGAAGGCCACCAGGCGCGCAGCCTGCACACCGCAGACGCGAACGTGGATTTCGGTGCCTTCGTTGAATTGGTCGGCGATTTGGTCGTCACAACCGCTGGTGATGTTCAGTGTGGTCATATAGTTTATGTTCTCCGCATGGTTAAGACGGGGCGAAGCAAGTGCCTTACGCATGGCCAAGTTGACTCCGCCCGGTCAAAGTTCGTTGGCATGACTACATAGTCGATGCCTGTAAATCCAGGATTTCGTTTAACGGTGAGGCTTTTAGCGCTCACGGGAAGATGTGGTAAGTTTGCCTTACTCAGGACGAACCTACTCGGTCGATTCAGCTGATTCAGCCGATTCAGCGCACGAAAAGGCGCTTGACTCGATACCAAGCAATGCTGACCAGAAGCAAGAGTACGAAGACGACAATTGCCGCTACAAACCCACCAGCGATGGCGATACCCGAGCCCAAGGCATAGGTAGCCAGGTCGCTGGAGTGGTTGATCAGTTCCATCAGCCAAGGCATGAGGGTGGATGCCGCGTACTGATGAGCGATGTCCCAGGTCCCCCAGACGATGAGGGGCCAAGAAAGCAGGAATAAGCAGAGATACATCACCGCGCCGGATACTCGACCGGAGCCGGTTTGGCGCCGCGATTCCTGCTCGGCGGTTGGTCTGGATTTGTTGTCGTTCATGACTTTCAACCTGTTGTGACGCCTGCATGATATGGACAGTTTGTAGCACTGTGCACTCATCAGGCGCGAGTTCAAATTCGGAGAATTCACAGCAGAAGTACTAAGCTGAGACATTCTCCAGTTGGTGACGAAACCTCAACTCCTTGTCTGGAGGCTCGTCGCTTCCTTGCTTTGACCCTGCTTGCTTGAACCAGCCTGCTTCACCAGACCGACTCGACAGAGACTTCAGCAATGGAAGTTGCACAGGCACAACTACTTGGTCAAAAGAAAGCTGCCTCTTCCACCGGCCACCAAGCCCGTACTTATCGCCTACCTGAGTTAACAGGCTCTCGGGAGACGTTCTATTGGTTGGGCGGGCTGTTTGGAAAGATTTCGGTTACTCGAATTAGGTGTGGAAGAAAAAGCAGTAACCAAAAAATAAAGCTCAGATAGATACATACTCAACAGAAATCAGAAATAGTTCACCAGAGAAAGCCAATCGTAAGCTTTCCTTTATGATTCTTGAAAACCAACAAAACCCTTGTTGCGCTTGGCTCGATGGCAGTTTAGTCGCGCTAGCGGCGAGAGCGCCCGCAACATTGCGCAAAAGTAGAGCGCCAATAGATATACACGACCGAGACAGTCCTAATTTCTGCTTAGCGCCCTGCATTAAGCTTAGCTCTCTGCTTTTACTTCTCTACAAGAATGCGACGGAAAAGCAGATCCAGCCGTCGGCTGGCGGCCTTTGAGGCTTCTAGAACTTCCTCGTGCCCACCCATCACTTCATCAGGCTTCCAGACATTGGTGATCACTGATACAGCGCAGCAGGCAGTTTTGCTAGTTTCGCATACGAGCAGCTCCGGCACGGTCGACATTCCCACAGCATCACATTGCAGCTTTCTCAGCATATCTATTTCAGCCATGGTCTCATAACTTGGTCCCAGCAATCCGGCGTAAACTCCCTGCCTGAGCCCTCTGAAGCGGCTATCTTCGGCAGCTAGTTTTGCCCCAACCGACAAGAGTTTTTCGGTTTGTTTGTTGGCGCAAACAGTGGCAGGCGCCATCACAGCCGGCAATAATCCTTCACTCTTCCACTTGGGGCTTAGGTGGTCGCGGTAACCCGTGAGCACCATCAGGTCGCCGACGTTGAATTCCAAATTGAGCCCACCGGCTGCATTTGTCACAAAGAGGTTAGGCACCCCCCATTCCACCACGGTGCGGGCACCGAGCGAGACCATGTCCCAGCTGTAACCTTCGTAAAGGTGGAAGCGGCCTCTAAAGACAGCCACCAAGGGATCAGCAGCGCCACTGCCGAGTCGGCCAATTGTGAGCGTACCCGAATGCCCGGCCACCGAAGGAGCATGACCGAATAGGTCGGTATAAGAAAGCACTATAGAGTTTTGCAGACCCTCGAGTACATTCACCCCCGAACCGAGAATGACAGCGGCATCAGGAGTGACCGGATAGGTTTTGCGGATGCGACCAACAGCGTCGGCTGCGCTTATCTGTGTTACCTCAGTCATCGACTTTCCTTCTTTCGACATCTAGAACTCCAACAAAAACAATTAGAACTTCAAGCAGTAAATAGTCTTACATCGGCTTGAATAGCCCGATCACAGCAATCAACGTAAAAGGCAGGCGGTTATATCGGGCGAGAGACTTTGCCCAGAAGGCAGACCGAGACCCAAAACCTTCAGCCCCGCGTGAGCGGCGATGAGCATGGCCGGCACCAAGTTATAGCAATAGAAACCGACATTGAGACTGCGCAAAAAGTCTAGCTGCGCCGAGTCGGGTACCTGTCCATCGCGCAGACCGGCTGCCACCACGGAAGGCACTCGCCCCAAGGGATTACCCAGAGTCCAGGTTTCTTCCTGATCCATCGTATCGGCAGCATTGAGGTAGATATTGTTGACCACAGGGAAACGCGGTCCCACAGAAGCATCGTTCGGTCCGACAAGGGGATTATCTCCGCTCAAATTGACGTGGTCATTGACCAAGACAACCGAAGCGAAAGTTGCAAGCCCTTCGCAATGGGCTCTATCGACTATGATCGCCACTTCGGCTTTATCCTTGCTTCTTAGAAGTTGGATCACGGCCCGGTCGAAACCTGCCGGATGCACGAAACCATCAACGGTCCCAGTAAAGTCGATGAGTTTGGCATGGCGTAATTTCAATTCTTCACTCCTCCAGCGTTTAGGTTCAAAACCGACGAACCGGCACCTTTCCAATCCAGCTGCAACCAATCGTTCAAAGTGCCTGCTATATCGGCAAAACCTTCTCTAGCACCGAGATCGTGCTGGCTAGCTTCCTGCTGCTTGAAGCTTGGGCTGTAGGCAATAAGAGGCACATACTCGCGAGTATGATCGGTGCCCGGAGCAGTCGGATCGTTGCCATGGTCGGATGAAATAATGAGCAAATCATCGGGCTGCATCGACTGCATAATCTTGCCCAACCAGTCGTCAATTTCGCTAAGCGCCTGACCGTAGCCTTTGGCATCACGTCTATGACCATAGAGCGAATCGGTATCAACCAGGTTGGTAAAGATCAAGCCAACGTGGTCAGGTTTTGTCTTACTAGTCTCGATCCGCTTATAGTCGACTTCTTGGCGCAGGGCTTGCAAAGTCAATTCCAAACCTTCGCGATTGGAACCGGTATGTTTGGCATGCGAAAGTCCGTTGCCGACGAAGATATCTTCGATCTTGCCGATGCCGAATACACCGACGCCACTATCAAGTGTATAGTCGAGAAAGGTCTTAGCCGGCGGGGGCACCGCATAGTCCCGACGGTCTGCCGAAATGCGCTTAAAGCCACCCTCGGCTAGAGAGCCCTTAAACGGTCTAGCAATCACTCTTCCGACACGATGGGGACCATCCAAAATTTCTCTGGCAATCTCGCACCACTTGTAGAGCGTCGCTAGGGGTACAACGTCGACATGGCAAGCAATCTGAAAAACACTGTCGCCGCTGGTATAGACAATGGGGAAACCGGTTTCAACGTGTTTCTCACCAAGGTCATCCAGCACCTGGGTGCCCGAATAGGGCTTGTTACACAAAATTCCTTTGCAGCCTGTTTCTTGAATAAAGCGGTCGATCACTTCAGGGGGAAAACCCTGGGGATACATGGGAAAGGCTGTGGGCGAAATAATGCCCATCATTTCCCAGTGTCCGGTCTGGGTGTCCTTGCCGTTACTGGCCTCAGCCAACTTGCCAAAGTATCCAGCGCAGGAATTACAAGGCGCGACACCATGAATATGGGTTATGTTGCCGAGACCGAGAGCAGCCATGTGGGGCAAATGCAGACCGCCGACTTCTCTAGCGGTATTGGCAATTGTGTTGCAATTGCCGGCGTCTCCGAATTTCTCATGATCTGGTGATGCACCGATACCGCAGCCGTCTATGACAACGACAACGGCTCTTTTATGGGCTTTCGATTTATTGCTCTCAGTCAATTTGCGCACCTGCTTGAGATTATCCGGGGAACGAAAGTGAGAGCGACGAACGCCCTCTTCAAAACACCATGAGAGACATGGTCTATAAATATTAGCAGGCGGTTAGCTCTTTACTTATTTAGAAACAAGCGCCAATTGTAAAGCGCTCAGTCCGGGCGCCTTCCAAAACCGGTCAAATCTTTCTGTAAAGCTTATTTTGTTCAGCAAGAAAATAGTTGAGCCCGGTAAGCCGGCTCTGTTAGGTTGCGGTATCTCCTCCTCCAACTTTATCCAAGATCACCAGCCAAGACCGAAAAACGCATCCAAGCACAGGCTCACCTACTTCCTCGGCGCTACGCACGGGAAGCATCAGGTGTCACCCTGTTCTAGGCTCTTTGAGATATGTGTTAGTCGGCTCTTTCTTGGTTTGATTGATTCGGCAGCCGGTCCTTTCAGTCTGGTCTGCCTATACACGGTGACAGCCACCGTCAGTGGATGAAGTGAGCGAGAGTTTGCACCCAAATCGGTTGGGGGCGCAAACGACAGAGAATTTCGCCAACCAAAAACTTAACGTCCAGGAGTAGCTAGATATGAAGAAGATCTGCCTCGCGCTGTCTCTGGTCGCGGCAAGCTTCGGCTTTGCCAGCGCCGCTCAAGCGCAGAACCTCAACCTCGTCATCACCCCCAACGGGGCGTCGGTGCAATACATCGATTTCGGTCAAGGTCATCGCGGCTGGGACCCCCGCTGGGACAACCGACGCTATGACCCGCGTTGGGACAACCGCCGCTGGGACCCTCGCTGGGACAACCGCTACGACCCGCGCTGGGACAACCGTCACCGCCGTCCGCCTGTGGTGATCATCCCTGCCCCGCCGGTGTTCATCCCCGCTCCGCCGGTGTACCTGCCGCCCCCGCCCCCGCCGCGCATCCAGTATTACTATGACCAGTACGGTCGTGAATACTTCATCGACCGCTGGGGTGACATCTGCTACACCGGTCGCTACGTCCGCTGAGCACCACAACCAGGGCCTAGCTTGACTCTTTGCTGAGCCAAGTTCGGCTTCTTTCACCAAGAGACCGCAGGGCATCCTGCGGTCTCTTTTTTCAGCGAAATATACTATTGCGTATAATATTTAGCTAGTGCTTAAAAGCCAAGCGATACGGGCAGAAATAAATTTGGCTGTCGTAGCTAGCCTAGCTGCGCTAGTAAATGCTAATCTGTTATTAGATATTCCGGGGAGGCTTTCATGGTCAATACAGATTTGCTTTCTATCAACAATGTGGCGGACCGTCTTCAACTTTCGGTTCACCAGTTGCGTCGTTGGGAGCTTATGTTTGGTCTGGAAATCAAACGCGGTCGCGGTCAACAGAGACAGTATCGACCCGAGGACCTATCGGTTCTTGAGCGCATTAAGGAATTGGTTGAACAGGGCTGGCCAACCTCGCAAATCAGACCGCAACTGGAAGCCGAAGGACTGCTCACCCCCAAACTCATAGGTATGCCCGCCGCCCCAGGCAATCCCGAGATGCTGCAGGAGTCGATCATCGGCCTGCGCAGCTTTGTAGAAAGAAGATTCATCGAGATATCCAAACAGATAGATGAACTTAGACAGCTGATGATCTCGCTCACCCTCAAGCAAGAACTCTCCACAGACAAAACCTCACCGTGGCAGCCTGTGGCCACCGAATATGTGCAGACACCTAAAGCTCCTCCGCCCCAGGAAATCACCATCGGTCCTCAGATTTCAATCGATCCCCCAGTCAAACCGGTCACGCCTGCGCTGCCGCCTGCACCTTATCAGGCTCCGCAGACTCCCTACCAATCAGCTCAAACAGCCAGACCAGCCACTGCGCCTAGTCGCAGTGATGGGGATGCCTTTTTCACCAGACCGCTGCCCGGCAGTGCGGCAGCTGAGCAGAAACCAGTGGTAAGACACAGCACAATTCCGCCCCTGCCTTCAGTTTCTTCTTCTCCTTCAGAGACCGAGTCCCCGCAAGCTCTACCAGCACCGGCTGCGCCAGTTAAGCAAGAAACGGCTCAGTCTGTTAATCAAGAAACGGCTTCGCCGGTCGGCCAAGATAGAGCAGCAGCTGCGAGCGAAGCCGCTCCGCTTAATGCAATAGAAGACCGCTTCGCTATTCCGCCCCTTCCTCCGAATCCATTTTTACCCCCAAGCTCAGCTCAGCAGAGCTTTGCGCCCCAAAGCGAACCAGCTCCCAGTCCACAAGGCAGCCACATCCAAGACCTAGTCAGTCAGACTCGCGCTATCTTCGAGAGCTCCGAAGCTGCTTCAGAATCTGGCGTTAACTCAGACTCTTTCTCACCACCTGCCAGTTCAGACTTTTCTGGGGACTCTCCTGGAGCCTTATCTGGAGCCCTATCTGGCGACATAAATGAAACTCTGCCGGAGCTTGAACCAGAATCTCCCGAAGTTTCTCTAGCAGAAGTTTCTCTAGCAGAAGTTTCTCTAGAAAACCCTGAACCTGAATTTGAACTAGAGGTGTCGGACCAGCAGGCTCAGCCCGAGCAAGTTTCTCAGAGCGAGCCTACCCCACAGCAGTTGGCCCAACCGGTGGCTATACCCCAGGGTCCGCAGGTCAACTTCGGGCCAAATGTATCGGCACCGACCCCACAAGTAACCCCGCAAAGGGTTGACGACAATTTTGGTCTAGGAGAAGTAACAGACCAGAACTATCTCACTGTTCTTGGTCGAGCCCTAGACCTGATCGGCTGGACCGACGAACAGGCAGACACCTATTCTTTCAAGGCTTTCGGAGTGCCGCATTGGGATGAACTCGGTCGCAGCCAGGCAGAAAAATTAGTGGCACACCTGATTGCCCTGCTCAAAGAGCAGCTCTAGAGAAAAACTCGTATTTACCCCACTGACAAAGCCCCAAAAACCACCTAATATATCGACACTGAGAGTTGAACTAAGCATAAGCCCAGGGCAATTCCAGTCTCGACATCGCAGGTTCTCCAGGGAGAATGACCAGGGATGGTTGTTACCGAGGGCGGCACCGGTCCTGCGACCAATTCAAAGTCTAGAAAGGCGCTAACTGCAACAGGTTAGCGCCTTTCTTTCTTAGAAAAGATTTTGCCATAAAAAATACTTGATATCTTGAATAGGTCTTTGCTAGGGATAAGGAGTACCCGTTTTGAATTAAATTGAGAGGAAGCCGACTTAAGCCAACAACCAGCGCCTAGTCCTAGTTTTGAGCTTTCGGTCTGTCTCCACTTGAGATTCGGGGACTCGTAGCAACTATCTATCAATCCATACCGATGCCGCTCACGTAGAGTGCATCGGCTTTGCTTTAACAGAGGAGCAATATGTCCAATCAAGAAGAAAAGCTGTCTGTTTCTGAGATGGTCGCGGTCGTCCAGGCCATGACCAGCGATCCGGAACTTCTCAAACTCTATGACGAGGGCGACAAGGTTTCGAGTTCGCAAACCAAGCACGATGTGGCTCACGCCTATTCCGTGCTCAGCACCGCCGAGTACCTCAAGGCGGAAGTGCTGAAGCGCTTCCCCGCGATGCTCGACGAAGTGGCGGCCCAGGTCGTCATCCCCGCCGGCGCCTTCCTGCACGACATCGGTCGGGCAGTGTCGGTAGACGATCACGCCACCGCCGGCAAGGAAATCGCCCTCGACTACCTCGGCAAGAAGGGCTTCTCCAACCGTATCGCCAGCCGCGTCGCCGCTGTGGTTGCCTGCCACCGCTCCGACACCTTCCTCAAGATCTCCATCGAGGGTCTGAAGAAGTTCCCGGAACTGGCCATCGTTGTCATCGCCGACAAGTGCGTCGGTGATGAAGACCGTGTCCGCCCTGGTCGCGCCATGGCTCTGCGCCTCTTCAGCGCGGTCGGTCTGGCACGCATCAACTGGTGGAACAACGCCCAGCACGATCGCGTCAATTTCGCCATCAAGAAGAGCGAGCTCTTCGTGGACTCCGACGATGCTCCCACCATGGAACACGCCGGCGCCATCGTGCTCAAGCTCAAGCTGGACGAACGTGTCGCCCCTGCCCGTGAGCTGCTCGACCTGTACGCCCGCCGCTTCCATTCCTGCGGCCGCGGTGCCAAGTCGCTCGGCTTTGTCTTCCGTATCGAAGTGAACGGTGTTCGTTTCTACTTCGACGATGACAAGGGCGCCTGGCTGCCGCTCAAGGGCTTCAACGTGCCCCTGCCGTAAGCGCCAGCGCAGGCACAGGCGTTGGGTCGGGTCGACTAATCCAGCTCAATCATCTGATTGGACTGGCTTGGTCAGCCCGACCCTTCGCAAGGCCCGACTGAAAGCAAAAGAGCCCCGGCTCTCCTGCTTTCTCTTTTGCCCATTTTTATTATACTGCATAGTATTGATGCAAAGACCTAAAAGCTGGAAAGTTTGGTTCTGAAGAGCTATCCAACCGGTACAATAAGGTTATGATTGAAGACTTCAATCCAACTGAGAGATCGAGAAATAAGCCATGTCGATAGTCAACGACATCTGGAAAATCTACAGAGCGTCAGCCGAAAGCTGTGTTAAGGCCGGTCAATACGCCGATGCGGAAAGACTATGGCTGGCAGCCTTAGAAGTTGCTGAAGACTACGGTCCCGACAATGCCATGCTCACTACTTCTCTTGAAGGTCTTGCTGAAGTTTTTTGGTATCAGGGCAAACATGAGTTTGCCGCACCCATATGTCGCAGACTGCTGAGAATGTATGAACAAAAGCTCGGTCATAATCATCAAGACGTAGGTACCATGTCTTACAACCTGGCTTTGCTCTACCATTCCTGGGGCAAATATGTCGAAGCCGAACCTTTCTACAAACTCTCAATGTCTGTGAAAACAAGGGTTCTGGGCGGACGACATCCCGAGGTGATTGCCCTTCTCGGCAACTATGCCGACCTTTTGCTTATGCTTGACCGCGTGGAAGAAGCCCGTGAACTAAAGGCTCTGGCGGAAAAGGTAAAAGCGACAAGCTGGAAGAAAACCGGAAATTGGCAAGCTATGCCCTCACCGGAAAACAGCGAAACACTCTCCAGTCAAAAGTGAGTAAATGACTTTCGGTCTGATCGGCTGGCTCAAATCTCGCCACAAAGCGATTGATTACGACATACCAGTCTATTATCCAAGCAGGGACAAGCGAGACAACCGCGAATGGCTCGTAGTCAACGGCTTGGGTGGCTACAGCATGGGTACAATCTGCGGTGCCAATCGCAGGCGATATCACTGCGTCCTATCGGCGGCGCTCTATCCTCCAGTCTGGCGCCATATAGTTCTATCCAGGGTGGAAGAACTGATCACAATCGGCTCAAACACCTATGAATTGGCAACAAGCAGCTGGACATCCGGGGTTATCTCACCGACCGGTTACAAGCATCTCGAGTCTTTCACATTCCTGCCCGTTCCCACCTGGGTTTTCGAGCTTAATGGTCGTTATTTGATCAAACAACTGGTCATGCCCTATGGCAAAAATGAGGTCTATCTCAATTACCACTATTTAGGTGACCTTTCCCTCAGCGAAAGCGGTAAGCAGCCGTCAAGCGAAGAGCCTGCTTTAACTTGCCGCTTTCTAGTCGGCTTCCGTGATTTCCATAAACAAGTCAAAGGTTCGTCGGACGACCGCTATCCTCAATTTGTCTCGCCCAATCAATCAATGGTCATTCTCAACGAAAGCGGCGCACGGCTTTGCTTGACCTGGCAAGAAGGGCAATACGAAGCCCAGAAACAATGGTGGTGGGACTACAAATACACAGAAGAAACCAATAGGGGCGAACCAGACAATGAAGACCTCTTCCTGGTGGGAGCCGTAACCAGCAAGCTGCGTAAAGGCAAAGATCTTTCCATTGGCGCCAGTTTTGAAAACGCCATCGCCAATCCAGACGGGCACGCCGAAATTGAGAAATTGATCGAACGACAAAACCTCTTGATTAAGCGAGCCAGTTTGCCGCGTTCGCAACGCACAGACCAACTCATATTGGCATGTGACCAGTTTTTGGTGCCCGCATTCGAAGAAGATCGAAAGGCAGGCAGCCGCTTCCCCGAAGCCAATCAAGAGGAAAACCGCAACCTCTCGGTTCTGGAGGGCTATCCCTGGTTCAACGATTCGGGACGCGCCGCCCTGATGAGCTTACCCGGACTCTGTCTTTCAACCAGGCGCTTCGCCCAAGCCAAGGCAGTTCTTAAAACTTTCGCTGGAAGACGAAAAGACGCCTTGGTAGCCAATCGCACCGTCAATCCTAAGGAAGAAGGAGAGAAGACTCCTACTCTGGAATACAATTCTCTCGATACTTCTTTCTGGCTTTTCTGGGCCACTTGGCACTATTACCGCATAACTAGAGACAAAGAGACAGTCACTCAGCTACTCGATGAGCTCTGCGCGATTTTCACCGCCCTGGAAGATGACACCATATATGGCATCAAGCTCGACCATAGCGACGGCTTAATAAGCTGCGAACTGCCATCGGTAGAGTTCTCATGGATGGATTCCCGGGTGGCTGAGATTCCCATTACCCCTAGAGCCGGCAAAGCAGTCGACCTCAATAGTCTTTGGTATAACGCCCTTGCTTCTCTGCATAACTTATTAAACGAAAGCGAACTAGAATACAAAAGCGATGAAAAGCTGCTCAGTCGCCTTGAAAATAGGCTAAAGCAAACAAAAGAAGGCCTAAAGAAATTCTGGAACAGCGAACTTTCTTGTCTTTACGATGTCATCGACACACCCAGTGCCAACGAGAAAGAGAAAAGTCGCAAAAAAGATGCAAGCCTCAGGCCTAATCAGCTGTTTGCCGTTGCTCTACCTTTCAGAGCTTTTGAAAGGGATCAAGAAAAACAAATCCTCGCCGCCATCGAAAATGAGTTGATTACGCCTATGGGCATAAGAACTCTCTCTCCGAGCGACACACAGTATCAAGGTCTCTATGGTTGCGGTTTTGAACACGCCGATCAGTACCACCGCGACCTTTCTTATCACCAGGGCACAGCCTGGCCTTTTCTATTGGGCTTTTATTGCGATGCCTTGCTCAATGTTTATGGACCCCTACCGGAAACCAAGAGCCGGATTAAGATAATTCTTTCGCCCTTGCTTGAGCACCTCACACAAGAGTCACTAGTGGGAGGAGTTTCTGAAATTTTTGACGGCGCCCGTCCTCACCTGGCCAGGGGTTGCCCGGCTTACGCCCTCTCAACCGCTGAACTGATGCGCTGGCAGACTTGGTTGAGCAGGCAATAAAAGTCGCCAACATAGGCTTAATTGGGCAAGTTTGAGAAAGAAGTGATTATCAAGCGACATAAAGATATATCGGGGTGGTATGAAATTGAGTGAGTCCTCTTTTTAAAGCCCAAAACCGGAAACTCTTTCTTGCTGATGTTCAAATCCAACCTCAATCGCGGCCAATCACAAAATCAAAAGCCTAAAGAGAGCGGCTCCGGCCCGCTTAAATTGCCGCGTCTTTGGAACGCACCAGCCATAGAGGACCTAAACAGCATTCTTGCCCAAGCCAAAAAGCGCGACGGCTTTGATGTGGAACTGCCCTTTTCGGTAAGCGGACAAAACTCTCTTTATCTGATCAAAGTTTCTTGCCCGCCTGAAGGGGACCCGCTCTGGACTTTCTATATCGGCTCCCTCACCTCTACCGAAGTAAAATGGACCCTACCGTCAATTGACGTTCTATTGGTTCACAACTTGGTTTTGTCCGAATGTACAGGGCAAGATTCGGTTGATTTGATCTCTGATCACTCGCAGCAGCCAAGCTATCAGCGCTCCAGCACCGGTAATTTCTCCATTCCGGAAGCACCGGAGTCGCAGGCAGTCAGCCAGAGCATGCAAGGAATTACCGACTACACGCGTAATCTTGGACCCAAAGACCCCAACCGTTCTGATAACCAGCAAGCCGCCTTAGAAGGAGACTTGGAAAAACTAGCTCTACCTGCGGTATTGCAATCACTGCACCTGGGCAAGAAAAGCGGACGCTTGACCTTGGGCGGTACTGAAAGCGGTGCTGAGATCTATATGGAAGACGGTCAGCCCACCCATGCCATCTGCGGTGAGTTTAATGGCGACAACGCCATAATCGATGTCTTGACCTGGGTTTCAGGCAAATTCAAGTTTTACGAGAATGAAGTTTCGCCCGATAAGACAGTGACCAAGCGACTCGACAGTCTGATAATTGAAAGCATGGGCTTTCTAGACCAAAGCAATTATCTAAAAAATATTGGTCTGACCATGGACACTTTTCTCAGGCAGGTCTATCCCAATTTGTCTGAAACGCAATTTGAGCAATTGGCAGGTCGCGGCACCGGCTATAACATGCAATTGCAGAAAGACTTTTATGTAGAGATTGACAATCAGACCAATCTCTTCGATTTGCTTAGACGCATGCCCCTAACCAAGCTGGAATGGGTGCCGGTGCTTTACAATCTACTCCAGGTTGGACTGGTGCAACTGGCTCTGCAAGCCAGCACACAAACGCCAAGCGAAGCATCGATAGAGCCGGCCTATCAGATTGACGAAGCAGCAATTCAGAATGCGCTCAAGACTCTGATGAGACCGGAAACTGAGGTCTATTCCTATCCAGTGCTGCAGTTTTTTGTCAAACAAGAACTCGGACGCTTTGAGCGCGACGGCAAAGCCTTTTCACTGATTATTTTCGACCTGATGTCAGATAACGGCGGTAACTTAGAGATCGTGCCGAGCGGTATAGCCAAAGCCTTATTGCATAGGGTCAAGGGCGTAAAGCGCGAGATAGACATTTTGGGTCATTTTGAAACTTTCGACTTTGGCATATTGCTGCCCCAGACAAGCAGTAAGTCTGCTATCGTAGTGGCTCAACGAATTTTGGAGAGAATGAAAGCCTCACCCATACCCGGTATGGAAACAGCAAATCTTAGTATGGCTTTCGGCATCGCCGCTATTCCACAAGACTGTAAGACTGCCGGCGGACTTTTGAGCGTCGCCTCGGAAGCAAAAAAATATGCAAGACGCAACAATCTGCCCATAGTTGAATTCAAGTCATGTGAAGGTAAGACATGACCGGAATTCCCGGGTAAGAAAACAAAGAAGCACTGAAAGTAAACAAATCAAACTAGATTGGAAGAACGCAGTCACAATGGCCCTAGTCAATTACGGAACAAAAGAAATCAACTTCAAGCTGGTCTATTACGGCACAGGCTTGGGCGGCAAGACGACCAATCTGAAAATCATCCACAGTCAGCTGGCACCGCAATCAAGAGGCGAACTGGTCAGCCTCGCCACTGAAACCGAAAGAACCTTGTTCTTCGACTTTATGCCCCTTGATCTAGGCTCGATCAATGGCTTCAAGGCCAGAATTTCAATGTACACAGTGCCTGGACAGGAAGAGTACAACAAAAGCCGCAAGCTCATTTTGCGTGATGTAGACGGCATTGTTTTTGTCGCCGACTCCAACGTCACCCGCTCGGAAGAGAACCAGGCATCACTGCGAAACATGATGGACAACCTGAGAGAATACCGCCTTACTCTGGAAGACATTCCCTGGGTGTTGCAATATAACAAACGCGATCTGACCACCGCCATGGATGTAGAAAGAATGGAAGCCGAACTCAATCACTCCAGAGTACCAGCCTTCGAAGCCGTGGCCATGGAAGGCAAAGGAGTCTTCAGTACTCTCAAGTCGATTACCAAACTAATGCTCAATAGGGCACGTAGCGGCGACTAAGGCAAGAGCAAAGACATCATTGATTCTCCGTTGACCGAATCTTGCTACTCTATATAGTATCTTCCGGCGAAAAAATTGGAGAGGGTAGCCGAAGCTACCCTCTCGCAATCGTCAAACATCAGCGCGGACGAGCAGCCTTGGGATGCTGAGCCTCGAGCAGACGAATCAGTTCGACACCGTCGGGGCTACCCCAACCGGTAGGATGATCGAAGCCAGGCGCGGCCTTATAGCCCGGTCCCCGACCCGCACCGTTTTCACCGGTGAGAATATCGAAGAAGGCTTTATCACTGTCGGCCGAACGACCGAGACGGTAGATATGGGCATTGGCAGGACCAAGCCTCTTACCCAGAGCCTCGACCGAAAGCCCCCAGAGCGCTGCCCAACTTGGCGAACTGGCGCTTGTGCCGCCAATCTTGGCCCACTGCCCTTCAAAGTAAACCGAATAGCCGGTATACGGATCGGCAGCCATGGCAATGTCGGCCGAAACACGCTTGTCGCCCATCGGCACACCGCTGCCATGCTGCCAGGACGGTCGGGCGAAGTGATTGGAAATGCCGCCCCCTGAGCCAGACCAGGCCGACTCACTGCTGCGCTTGCCCCCGCTCAGATAAAGAGACGTGCCACCAACAGCGGTGACATAGGGACTGGAAGAGGGAAAGTCCACTTCCCAGCGCAGCTTCTTCTCTTTGCAGTCGTAAACGCCGTCATCGCCCGAAGAAGCGAACAGGGCAATCCCCTGAGCCGCCGCTTGTTTGAAGATGGCGTTTTCGGTCTTGATCATGAGCCAGCCGGTGCCGCGCTCGCAAAGTCCCCAGCTGACGCTCATCACGTCGGCTTTGTTATCGGTGACCATCTGGTTGAAGGCCAAGGCGAAGTTGACAAAACGGGCATCGGCAGCGATGTACATATAGATATCGGCTGCGGGAATCTGCGCCCCCATTAGCTCGAGATCCATGGTGGTTTCATCGTTCACCGCAGTGGTTGTACCGCCAATGGCAATGTCGATGACGCGCCCAGTGCGGTTGACACCGTGATGACGCCAATAGGTCTCCACATCGGTCTTTTTGTAACCTTCGGCGGTGACAATTGCCATATCGACGCCCTTGCCGGAGAGCTTACGCCCATTGTCGGGGTTATTGGCATTGGGCAAGTTATAGGCGGAAGCCACTTGCTGCGGCGTCAAAGCCGACTGCGAAGCACGGGGCTTGGCCATCGACTGACTATCGACTGTGCGCGGCTCGCGCTTGGCTCGGCTCTCCAGACGATCGATATCGTTCAGACCAAGCACCGAGACAACGATGTCTTTGAGGTGCTGCGGAATAGACGGATCGCGGTCATTGCTGAAGAAGCTGGCAATACCGCCAGTGGCGGTATTGCCTGAGGCAATGCGATAGTCGTTGATCTCGACTTTGAAAGCCCGCTCGACTTGAGCAACAGTGCCCTCTGCCTGAATGAGCAGACGGTTGGGAGCCACTGCCTTGACTTTGATACCGTTGGCGGTGAGAAACTTGACCACTTCGTCGACATTGGCTTGGCTGGGAGCGTAACGGCGCTCGAAATCGGCCGGCGTCAGAAAGCGGAGATAGTCGACCGACTGCGGATTGCCCTGCCTTTCAAGCAGTGCATCCAAGTCGGCTTCGTCATTGAGCGAAAGACCAATGACAAACTCAATCTTGCGCTCGCGGTCACTGCGACCGATGAGCGTGGAATTACCAACGGTATCAGGAGTGGAACCGGAAAGGGTCACCTCCGAGCTGGAAATTCCGAAAAGATTGCCCAAACTACGCCCGGCGTCGGTGAAATACCAGGCACAAAGAGAAAGCAGGCTGACCACGGCGACGATGCCGAGCAGCCTGCCGGAGATTTTCTTACGCATAGTTCTTCCTGATTAGATCTGGAGATTACAGGCTGAGCCGTTCATCTTCTCCAGAGCCTGCACCCGCTCGGGAACAGGCGGATGAGTGAGCTGGAGCATACGCCAGAAGCGCACCAAACGCTGCCAGAGACCCTGGGGTTCCGGCTCGGCGCGGCTGGCATCAAAGAGAGGATCGATGGTCATGACCGGACGCAGAGCCCGGTAAAGCTCGGCATCACGGCCTCGCGGTCGATTCTTTTCCACATAGGCCACCAGCTTCAGAAGCGCCGTAGCCAAATCGCAAGGCTTGCCGGTCATGAGCGAGCCGGTGGCATCGGCAGCCGATTCGCGCGAGCGCATGACGAACATCTGCACCACTTTGGTCATCTGCCCGGTGAGCTGGAAAATGAGATACATGACCACCCATTCCAGAATGCCGGTGAAAAATCCACGCGGCTTGCTGCGCAATTCAGGACGCACACCGAAATCTTTGTTGAAGATACGGATGCCGGCCATGAGCACCTTGACACCGGCGTCGACGATCATGAAGAAGATCATCGACAAGACCGAAAGCATCGAGTTGATGGCCACGTCATAGTTTTTGACGTGGCCAAGTTCGTGAGCGAAGACTGCTTCGATCTCGGCATCGGTCATGCCGGTGAGGAAAAGCCCGCGGGTGGCGGCAACCACTGCCTTGCGGTGGATGGGGCCGGTGGCAAAAGCGTTGGGCAGCGGATTGTCGGAGATGTAGACCGGCGGCTTGAATTTCAGCCCGCTGCGAGCATAGACCCGGTCGACAATGTCGATAAGACGCTTGTGCTCAGGATTCTGCGGGTCGGCGGGCGTCGACTTGGTCATGGCAATGGCGATCTTGGCGCTGAACCACCAGGAGAGCACCGGCACCAGGAACCACAAGAGCCCAAAACCGAGCTGGAAACGGTAGCTGTAGCCAAATCCCCAGAAAGCAGCAAAGACAAGCAATCCCATCAAACCATAGCCGGCCAAGGTCTTCAGCCAAGTCTCCAGAAGGCGCTTTTTCATGCGCGAATAGTTTGGATCATCGGGTCCGATGATCCGGTATTTCTTGAACATTTGGACCTCCATATTTTGGATGTTCTGAGAGGTCACCCCAATACGGCCCAGTCTAGAGAACAAACGTTCCTCTGAGTCAGACCGAAAAGCATCTCGTATTGCGGGTGTTTGTGTTGAGAAAGAAAAAAATAAATACCTGTAAAGTTTATGAATCTGAAGCTTCTTGATTCAACTAATTTTGTTCTTTGAATCATGAACCTCTGAGGTGAAAGCCTATCTGCCGACTAGAACACCCTAATTTTGCCAAGCGAAGCAGTTAGCGCAGCCCCGCAAACAAGCCCGCCCCCGCTTGACAGCTATTCTTGAGCAAACACTTGCCAAAGAATCTGCCAATCGAGAATAGCACTTTATTACTATCTTGTATCATAAACAGAGAGGAAAAAGAGAAATACCGGGAAGAGCGCCAAAGCGCCCTTCCCGGTAACAAAGCGCGACAAATCAGCGCCCTAGAGCGCTAATTCGCTGCCGGATTAATCCCAGTACTTGGTGTCACGGGGATAGTCGTGACCGCTCTCAGCCGCCGCGGTGAAAGCCAGCTCCAGAGCCAGGTCGCAGATTGCCCGCACTTGAATCTTGAAGGTGAGATGCTGGTCGGTCTCGGCACAGTGACAAGCCATATAGGCTCGCGCCCGGAGATGCCGCTTGTCCTCGGGCACTTCGGGCAGTTCACTGGCCTTCTCGCCCTTGTCGAGATTGTCGCTCAGGTGCTCATCCAAGCGCCGATCGGCATCGGTAGCCATGTGCTGATAGGCCTCTTCGGCGCGCGCCACCACGCTGTGGGCGATGGTCTGCAGTCCCTGCAGGCGAGCGAGAATCTCCTCGCCACTCAGGTTTTTCGCTTCGTCCACAGTAGCCCTGGCAGTTTGGGCGATGTCCTTCACATCTTGCACCACCAGATAGATCTCGGGATTGCGACCCAGATCGATGCCCTGCCGGTGCTCCGTGCCAAGATAATAGATAGCCTGAGCCTGCGACTCCAAAGCAAGCAATTGCGAACGCAGAACGCTCTTGCGAATCTGCTGCAGGTCGATTTTGTCGGTGATCATGGTCTGTTCCTCTTTTAGGTTCTAGGTTTACGGTCTAGGAATTAACGAAGTTTGGGAATGCGACACTGACTGCAAAGCGAATGCTCCACAGCCAGACCGCTCTCGATGTGGGCGCGGGCCTGCGGGGCGCAAAGCACGCGAATTTCCTCCAAGGGGCCGAGCGTACCGCGTTCAGCCCGCTCAGCAACAAGGCAACGCAAGATTGCCCCGGTAGCCCGCAAGTTCAAAACAGCGCCGGTGCTGCGATAAGGAAAGATAGGAAAGATCAGGCTCTTAGCCTGAATCTCGGGCAGGCGAGCCAGGTCGAAGGCATAGTTGAAGAGAGCGCAAACCCGACGCTTGCCCACTTCCTCAGGCTTACCCAAACCGACTACGGCCACATAGCGCCGAGCACCGTCCTCACCAGCAAAAGAGAGAATGAGATGCTCCCCGGCAGCGCCGTGAAAGTTCTGTTCAGCTATCGCCTTGCTTATGGCGCCGCCATGATGCAAATCAAAAGACTGCGGACCGCCGCCGAGGTCTTGGCCATAGACCTTTGTGAGAATCAACAGGTCAGCCTGGTCATACTCGACGCCATGCTCATGCTTGGGGCTAATACCCCCGATTACCTTAATCACAGGTTTCATTTCGAACTCCTTAGTCTTGATGCGGTTCAGGACGTTTCAGCTTGATGGTGCCGGTGCGCGGATGATTGCAATGAGAGCAAAGCGGTCCAGCCACATCGATGCCTTCGCACAAAGCTGAAACCTGGTTGGGCTTGACCAAAAGAGACATCTCGCTGAGCACCAGCTGAGCGTCATCTTCGAGAATGGCCAGGGAAAGGCGACAACGGGACACGGAACCGATTTCGCGCCCGTGTACGGCGGTATCGGTGAAGTCGGCAAGGTCAATGACAAGGTGGCTGTAGAGACCGCTCAAGGCGCTGTCGAGAGACGTACCGACAAGACCACAAAGCCCCTTGCGTTCGCAATCGGAACGAGAGCCGAGCCCGATCAGTAAAGCAGTTGTACGCTGACCATTCTGCTCTGGAAGAGCGATAGACATGGTCGAACCAAAGGTGCCGGGGAAGACAAGCCCGTCAGCGCCGCGCACGGTGACACCACTTGCGGTATCAACCAGCGAAGCGGGCAAGAAGGTACGAAACAGCGCTCTGCCAAAGTCAGCCAAACCGATATCGGCATAGACCGGCAAAACCACCAGCAAACTTTCATCTTTACGAACCGGCTTGATCAAGCCGCTCGCGCCGACATGAGCCTCTGAAGCACCGGGACCAAGCAGATTATTGCTCTCGCCGCGAGCCAAGGCTGAAAGCACAGAAGCAGCATCGGCATCAGCACCGACGATTGAGAAGTCAACATTGACGGCGACTTTGTGACGGAAGCCATCGGCGCAAAGCATGTGCCGAGGCGAATTACAGTGAGGACATAACATAGTTTTTCTCCTAAAAATGGACCATCGGCACAAAACAAGCTCCCGCTCGGGAAACTGGAACTGACTGTTTTGCGCCTTCTAATTGGGTGTTTTGTGCTTCTGGTCCTGGAAATTTATCGAGCGAAAGATAGCCCCAGCCTATGCAAACGCAGCCAAAGAAAGATACAGGGACAAAGCCATGTTGCCCCCAAGTTAGGAGAAATCATCCTTTCATCAGTGTTGGCAACCATTTCTGCTCAATCTATAGGACGATCAAAGGCAATTTTCTTTTGCAGGTAAAACTTTTGCTGCACCTGACTTAGGGGCTTTCAACCTTTGCCCGGTCAGCCTTTACGTTGATTACGTCAACCGCGCCATCAGCCGACTTGGGTAAATCTCAAAAAAAACACCCCTCTTGACAACGCGGGGCAAAAAAAAGACGGGGAATTTCTCCCCCGCCTCTAGCCTCAATCAAGCAACCAGACTAGCGCGAACTGGCGCCAGGTGAAGACCCATCTGGGCAAGAACAAGTCTTCTCTCAGCCAAGTCGACCGAGCAAAGATTGTCCAAATACCAGGGACAAACCAGACAAGCTACGGTCTCACAGAACGATTCAGCGGCGTAGGACTTGAGAGATGCATCACCGCAACAGTAATCGCTCGCACTCTCAGCCAGACGGCAGGCTAAGAAACTAGACTTGAAACTCTGGGCATATTTGGTCACTTCAGCGGTCTCGATACCTTGCTCGTCTCGTTCTTGTCTAGCCAACAAATCAATCCAGAGCCCCCTAAGGCGGGAAGGCAGACTGGAAAAATAGAGATGGCTGAGTTCATGAACGAGATGAGGCAAAATGAAATCGGGCTCTAGACTAGGTCCCCCCATGACGATATGAGGCGAGATGCCGTCCTTACTGCGGCTATTGAAGTCGGCATAGGTGGTGGCGCTATTACCAGCCGGCGTAAGGCCTGAGCAACTGGTCATAGTCAAGCCCAGTTCGCGAGCAATTTCTACCAGGGGAGCGGGAACCCAAGCCAAAGCCTGACAGATCGAGTCTCTGTGCTCGGCATTCATACTCTCTTCAAAATAGATGCCCGACTCTTCGTCTCGACAAAAACGCCCTAAAGCGTGTTGGGTAGACTTGCGCACCCAGGGGCGTTCTCGTAAACCAATGATTCGCATTTTTGCCGTATACATCTGCACCTCTCTGATAAGCGGTTAGAAAATTGAATACTCAGCTGATCTGACTGTCTTGAAATATTTAGGAGCGACTTCCTGCATCTAGAAAATTGTCTGTTTATCGACACCATAAAGGCGCTATCGATAAGGCCGCAATCAAAATTAAGCGGACTCAGTTTAAGTTTCTCTCCTTCCAGGCCGATGCAGCGATGAAATCCCGCGTACGGGGCTAAACACGCCCAAAACCAGGCTAGCAGAGATGCGCTAATTTTGATACCAAATACGATACCAAAAGGAAGCAGAACAGAAGAACAGATTGTCAAACCAAGCTGCTCAAATGTCCTGCTTCCCTGCAAGCATCAAATGCTATGTGGTTTTGAGAGCGGTACTGCCGCAAAAACTTAGTCTATGCCCAACCGGGCATATTCATTGCCATAGACATGCTCATAACCAAGAACAGACACAGAGGGGCGCACCTGTGAGTTCTTGGTATAGCATTGCTAGAAGGCTGAGAACACATGCAATAGAGCATATGGCTGATGAGAACGGCTGACAAGGGCAAGTTACGAAGGGTCAATGAAATTAGGCTTAGAAACAAGCTACAAAACAAGAAAAGGTAGCCGCATCCACTTTCTATTATATGGCACAGTATATCAAAGAAAAGAAAGAAGAAAGAGAGCTAAGAAGGAAAGCTTGCGCCTTCCCACTTTATCCCTCTTCTTCTAAGTTGCCGGTTAGACTTTGGAGAAGTCAGACCAGCCAGGTGTTGAGGAAAGCAGCAACGCGAGCCGCTTTCTCTTCAGCCTCGGGCAGGAGCTTTTCGGCACGCGACAGCCAGTTGCGATGGTTGTCGCTGGGGTTTTCAGCGACAGCCTTGCGAGCCGACTCCACCTCCTGCTCCGCCCTGGATTTGGCGCCCTTGAGATACTCCAGCGCCTTGGGCTTGAGCACTTCCAGACCATAGCGCGCCCGCTCGCAGTAGAGCACGTGATAGCAGCTGGGGCGCGACTCGAGAGACTCGACGAGAGCTTTCTTGAGACCGGCCAACCAGACAACCACACGCAGGGGGGCATTATTAGCCGCCTCCAGGAAGCGCCCGCAATCAAGAGCCAGAATCGGCTCGGCAATTACGGCGAAATGCTCTTCGTAGCTGCGGAAGGCATAGGTGCGGGGCACCCAGCCGTTCTCCAGCTCCAGAGTGTCGGCCCAGCGCTTGGACAACTCCGGAAACTTCTGCTCCAGTCGATGGCTCCATTCGTGAAACACGTTGTCGCGCAGGAAGATGTCCTTCTTGCCGCGATAGAACATGATGTCGCCGTTGGGCTTGACCGATGCGGAAGAAACGAAGTTGCGGTCGTAGGAGAGTCGCAGCCAAAGCTCCAGGTGGTTACTCTGGTTGAGCATGTAGATGGTGCCAAAGTATCGAGCATCCGGGCACTCATCCAGATGAGCGACGATGTCTTCCGGCAGGAAGCGGTCGCCATAGGGATGAGTTGCCAGATGACCGAGAAGATCGGTGCGCGACTGAGGAGCAGCATCAGACGGCAGATCTTCGATTTGCTGGCGGAGGGAGCGGACCGGATCAAGGTCGTAGGCCGTCGGCACGATGATCTCGCCGACATGACCCTTGATCTTGTAGACCCGTACTTCGGTGTCCACTTCGACAACAGCGCGTTTCATGTAGTCGTCTTCGTCGGCAAAGGGACCCTCGACACCAGGCAAGGTGGTGAGAATCTTCCTTGTTTCGATGGTGAAGTCACCAAGACGACGGCTCAAACTGCGCAGCGAGGCCGGCTTCTGAGCACGGATGTCGAGACAAACATAGGGGTAACCAGCGCAAGCGCCGGCACAGGACCCTTGGCAAGAACTGCAACCACCCGAGGCGGCGGCAGCGGCATCGGTGATGGGGATGACGGTTTCGTTTTGGTTCATAGCAGTCTCACGAGTTAGAGGCCACTCGCAGAGGTCAGCCTAGCCGTTAACGCATACTTGCCTCGGGAAGAGACTAGTGACGGTGCGAGAATAGCTGAGGAGCAGTACCTGTTCGGAAAGTGACCCAGTTAGATTGAGAAGATAAACAACTGTTTCACCGTAGAATAAATCTCAAGATAGAAACAAGAGAAGGAACCAAAAGGATTGTCGTGATAACGATCTTTGTACTTAGCCTCTTTTATTAATCATGAGCATTTAATATATTACTCAGTAACCGAGCTAGCGCTACCGGTGGATGCAAAGGCTCTTGAATTGCTAAACTCTTGCTAGAAGCGAAAACTAATGGGAAGAAAAATGAGCAAAGTACTGGCATTGCATGAACTGAGGCAGCTATCAGAGCAGCTCAAACAAGAAGGCAAGAAGCTTGTCACCACCAATGGCTGCTTTGACATCTTGCACGTGGGACACGCTCGCATCCTGGAAGAGGCGCGCAAACTGGGCGATGTTCTAGTGGTTGGACTGAACAGCGACGACTCGGTGAAAAGACTGAAGGGCGAGAATCGACCAATCAACAATCAAGCAGACCGAGCCGAGATGCTCACCCACTTAAAAAGTGTCGACTATGTCTATATATTTGGCGAAGACACACCGGTAGAATTTCTCCAAGCCGCCCGTCCCAATATTCACGTCAAAGGCGCCGACTACACCAAGGAAAAATTAGCCGAAACCCCTGTGGTCGAATCATTCGGCGGAGAAATACGACTGCTCTCTCTTGTCCCCGCCAAAAGCACCACTTCGGTGGTGGAGAAAATCAAGCAAAGCGAAAAGAACCCTTAGCCAAAAGCCTCTAACAATAACCGGCAAGGGGCATCAAACTAAAATCAGCTCTTATTTTTACTTAGCGGCTTTCTCAAGCAAAGCCAATCTTTGCCTGGCATCATCCGAATATTCAGACTTGCCAGAAAGCTTGAGGGCAAGCTCGAAATGGTGACGGGCCTCAGTGAGACGCTTCTGCTTTTGCAAGATCAAACCAATGCGGTAGTGCGCCTCGCCCATGCGCGAATCACATTTGACCGAAGCCTGATAAGAAGCAAGAGCTTTATCGAATTCACCCTGCTGCTCATAAGCGGTGCCTAGGTTGTAATGCGCCACACCGAGCTTAGGATTGAGCTTTACTGCTGTTTGCCAGTTCTTAGCAGCACCGGTTATGTCTTTCTGCGCCTTCAAAGCCGCACCAATGCCGTTGTAAGCAATTGCATCACTGGCATTGCAAGCCAGCGCCTTACGGAAGGCTTCCAAGGCTTCGTGATAGTTGTGCATCTGGTTATAAGCTAAGCCGAGATTGCAGTAAGCCGGTCCCAGCTCTGAATCGGCTGCAACAGCCGCTTTATAGCCGGCGATAGCACCGTCAAGATTACCCGACAGATGCTGCAACTGGGCCTTGTTGTAGAGCTTACGAGCCTGAATCCTTGGTGAATCACCGGTGGAAGGCACCGCCTCGGCGGGCTCGACCACCTCTGCCGGCTCCGATTTCTCAACCGTTTCGCTACTCTTGTTTTTCAAATTGTGCTGGGGCGGCGTTGTTTCTTCACCGGTCCCCAAAGAGGAAGAAGAAGAAGAAGAAGAAGAAGACTCAGATGGAGCAGCCGCTGGAGCCGCAGAGGCAGCTTGATTCGAGACAGCCGCTGAAGCGACAGATGCAGCAGTACCACCGGCAGTATCAGCCCCCTTAGCAGCAGCGCCTTGCGCGCCCCATTCACCCCAGCCACCACTACCGGTATCAGACTCGGCAGACTTGGCGCTGCTGGGCTCTTCAGCAAGCTGAGTCTCTTCGGTAGCAGTAGTCTGAGCCGAGGCGACGGCGCCACCATTGGAAAAACTGGCAGCAGGTTGAGCAGAGCTCTTTTGCGCGATTTCTTGAGGTTGGCTTTGGGTTTGGCTTTGTGTTTCAGTTTGAGCTTGACCTTGAGCTTGCCCTTGAGTTTGATTAGACTGCTGTTCTCCGCCCTTACGCTTCCAAATTTTCATCCCCTTGGTCAGCATGGCGGCGGCAGCCTTGGCCTTACCGGCAGCGGCTTCGGTCATACCAGAGACGCCACCCGGCTTAGCAGCACCATCAGCCTCTTTCACTTCCGCATCAGCGGCTGCTGCTTCTGCTGCCTTGCTAGAAAGCAAAGGCAAACCGGCAGAACCAACCTTTTCTTTTGCCGGTTTTTCGGCTACAGACTTTTCGGCTACGCTCTTATCTAGAGGTTCACCAGCAGCATCCGGCTTATCTTTCTTCCAAAAGGAACCCATCCAATTAGAGACGTTGGTGATAGGCTTAATAGCCACCTTGCCGCCTACTTCAGAAAGGTTTCCCCGACGGGAGGTCCACTCATTACTGAGCGGGCTCTCTGTTTCTTTCTGTTGACGAAATTGATTATAGTATGCGTCATAGGCGTCAGCACTGGACTGCGACGTAGCAGCAGCAGTGGCACCGCCGGCGCCACCAGCGACAGCACCAGCGGCTACTTGTGCTCCACTGCGCCCACCAGTGAAAGCTATAGTGACAGCGCCTTCTTCCACTTTTGCCACTCTCGCTTTCAGATCGGAAGCATCGTCAAGATCGAGTACAAGTCTGGCGATAGTGCCCTTTACCCCTTTAACCGCTGCACAGCGAAAGCCTTTGACAGAGGGAATGGCTCCGACAAAACGACCGGTGAGAACATCGCTGCTGGGGACAGTACCGTCAAAACCGGCATCATGAAAATCAATCACCAGCCGCTTATTGGGAGGCGCCATCTCAGAAATGCTGGGAGAAGGAGGAAAGGCACCACCAGTACCAAAAACAATCACCAGCTGCCCATTGCCGTCCAGAGTCAAATCTCTGATGGGCAACCCCTCGGCCTGCGCCTGAGCGACAGGCAGTAGCAGGGAAGAAGACTGAAGATCGGGGGCACTGACACCAATAAGAAGGGTGCAGCTAAGCAGGAGGCCAGCCCTAAAGGTTATACCCGGTAGCCTGGAGATGGCTTCTTGCAATCCCTGCACAAATACCCGGCTGTCAGCAACTGCGTTCGTTTCGGTCATCGTTCTTGCCCTTTGAGTAAAACAGGAGGCGCTAATCGACTCAATTTTACTAAAGCTGGGCAGATGTTTTTAGCAACTCCATTTAATTTAGAGCGGCAAGCTAAGTAGATTTTAAGCCCCAGAGCAAAAGCTCTCGGAGAAGACCGATCTAATCAAGCGGTTCTCGCGGGCCGGGCCTCATTTTGCCAGATAGAAGAGAACAGCATATAATTGTCGCTCCGCCTCGAATTGAGGGCGAAAACCAAGATAGACAAGCTAAAGTCGGACAGCAAAAGTGAAAACGAAAGCAAGCCAGAAAACAGTCAATACACTAGCTATTTCACTGAGTCTTAGCCTGCTCGCCCTCTTGACTATGGCGGTCAATAGCGCACTGGCTGCCGACAAAAACGCCCTTTTGGCCTGGGGAAGCAAGAAAGAAACCTTGCCCGAACCGGCTGCTCCTCAGCCGGCTGAAGACAATCTAGTACCGCCTCCCAGTGAAGAAATTTATTTTCCAGTGCGCGCGGACGGCCAACCATTTTTGCTCAACATAGACACCACGATCAACCTGACCGACGCTATTTCAAGCTTTTACTACGATCCCAAGTGGCGCGGGGAAGTTTGGGCGCCATTCGACCAAGTCTCTTTGATCGAGCGCTCCACAAGACTAATGTCAACCTGGCAAGAGTATGACCAATTCTCGACTCTGCGCTTATTTAATAAAGTCAACAAAACTTTCGAGAAGTACTCCGGCTTCGGCCCATAAAAATCAGAATTTGCGGAAGAGCCGGCTAGTTAGGAAAAGTCAGCAAGTCAAGCGCAGTAAGCGAATCAAGTATATTTGGCAAATCAAGTATTCGGCAAAGCCAAAAGGTTATTTATCAATGCATACGCAAAATGAGACTAAAGACGGCAAGAGGCTAGATCACATAGCCATAGCTGTTGAAAACCTGGAAGAATCGCTGGTCTTTTATAAAGAGAACTTAGGACTGACTTTGCTTGACATCGAAGTTGTAGAAGAACAAGGTGTGAGAGTCGCCAAGCTTTGCACCGGCAACACACATATTGAGCTATTGGAGCCACTCTCGCCCGAGACCCCCGTGGGCAAATTTTTGGCAAAAAATGGTCCCGGCCTGCATCATATCTGCCTCGGAGTGAAAGATATCAAAGCCGACCTCGACCTTCTCAAGCAAAGAAATACGCGACTGATCAATGACGAACCACGCATAGGCGCTGGCGGAGCCCAGATTGCCTTTGTCCACCCCAAAGCTACCGGAGGAGTGCTTTTGGAGCTTTCCCAGCCGCAAGAATAGAGAAAGCCGACACGGCTTTTCCGAATAAGAGAGCACTGAGCGCTCAAAATTGACCGATCAAGTCACAATTGTTGAGCTTTCCTGAGTAATTAGCCAATACAGGCAGCCGACCTGCTAAATTATTGCCACCATAAGACCGGCGTCCGGACCGACAAAAGTATTCCTGAAAGACTTTGGTACCCTGGAACTTTTGCCACCTGATGTCAAAGAGTCATTCTCACATACAAGCTTAACTAAAGGGAGGCAATGGTCTCAAAGATGCCAGTAATGACAGAACTTTCCAAAATCGAAAAGGCTCTCGGCAGCCAAGCCGGATTCTACCTTGAGCACAAGTGCACAACCATAGACAAAAAGCACTTGCATCTTCCCGGTGGTGACTTCGTAGATCGCGTCGCCCAAATTTCCGATCGCTCGCCTAGAGTGCTGCAGAGCCTGCAAACCCTGTTCAATCATGGTCGCTTGGCTGGTAGCGGCTACCTCTCAATTCTTCCAGTTGACCAAGGCATTGAGCACTCTGCCGGTGCCTCTTTCGCCAAAAATCCGATTTACTTCGACGGCGAAAACATCGTCAAACTAGCCATAGAAGGCGGATGCAACGCCGTTGCTTCGACTTACGGAGTGCTTGGTTCTGTGGCTCGCAAATATGCCCACAAGATTCCTTTCATCGTCAAAATCAACCATAACGAGTTCCTTTCGTACCCCAACAAGTTTGACCAGATTCTCTTTGGAAACGTCAAGCAAGCCTACGATATGGGCGCAGTTGCAGTCGGCGCCACAATCTACTTTGGTTCACCCGAATCAGCCCGCCAGATTCAAGAAGTCGCCCACGCCTTCCGCGAAGCACACGAACTCGGCATGGCTACTATTCTTTGGTGCTATCTGCGTAACAATGGCTTTAAGCAAGGCGAAACCGACTATCATGTCTCAGCCGACTTGACCGGTCAGGCCAACCACCTCGGCGTCACCATCGAAGCCGACATCATCAAACAGAAACTGCCCGAAAACAACGGCGGCTACAACGCCATCAAATTCGGCAAAACAGACAAGCGCGTTTACAGCGAACTGACCACCGATCACCCGATCGATCTCACCCGCTACCAAGTAGCCAACTGCTATATGGGTAGACAGGGTCTGATCAACTCCGGCGGTCCCTCTGGTGAGAACGACCTCGAGCAAGCGATTATGACTGCTGTCATCAACAAGAGAGCCGGCGGCATGGGTCTCATTTCTGGACGCAAAGCCTTCCAGAAGCCAATGAAAGACGGCGTCGAATTGCTCAACGCCATTCAAGATGTTTATCTCTGCGACGATGTAACCATCGCTTAAGCGCCCAGATAAACAACAAAGCCAAGATAGATAATAGAAACCAGAAACTAGAAAAGGAGAGGCAAATGCCTCTCCTTTTCACTTGCCAAAACCTTTTGCCAACCTTATCTTAGTCGCTATTTCTCGCCTTTTTTGGCATTAAGAGCATCAAGCTCTTTTTGTAAAGCCGAAACATCGATATGCAGCGCTTCATTGGCGGCAATGCGAGCCTTGATGATATCGGACATGAGCGCCTTATCGCCAAGACAAGCAGCATCGCTCTGCAACCGAGACAGTTCGCTAACTGCAAAGTAAGGCACTTTCGCCTTCTGCGCTTGCTCAGCCATCCGAATGCGCAGCCGCGCCACTTTCAGTTTCTGCTCGCGACTGAGGTCACCACCCTTAGCTTTGGTTATAGCCTCGATTTCATCGGCGATTTTCTTGACGCCGGTATCGCGCATCGCCACTTCGTTCCAATCTACCGGACGCACAGCCCCACCCATCATGGGCTTGCCCCGCAAAACAGTAGGTTCACCCATGAGCTTTTCCGGATTGGCAATAACCTTTTCATTGCTCTTCGACTGCCCCGAAGCATTCTGTGCACCAACCATACCCGGAAGCGAAGCCACAGCAAAAGCAATAGTGGCGGCAGCAATAGACTTCACTCGCTTCCACAGATCGCGAATGCGCCTCAAGCCCACCGGACAATCGTCAGTGATGATTGTGCCGTCAGCTCTGCGATAGAGTTGCATACAAGAGGAGCCACCTGTGAGGCAGTTGCGCTGCAAAAGCAAACTGGTTCTTTCAGCGCTCATCTTGGAGACATCGTAGACATCCTTTTTGCACTCACCACAAAAGCGCACAGCTTGGTCACCGGTTTCAAGCATATTCTCCCAGAGCATCGGACAGGGGCTGGCAATCTTCAGGCTGTCGATAAGGCTTCTAGTCTCAGCATCGATATTATTCATTTCTCTCAGTCCCTTTCACTTAAGATTTCTAGTTTCACCTACCACCGGCGCCTAATGCTAGGCATTCTTCTAGATTGCTTCATCAGCTTGCCTCAGCTTCATGGCTCTATTGGACCTTCTCGTTTTCAAGCTATTGATTGAAAAACCAAGAACCATTGCTAGCCGGGCCAACCTTCCAAACCTGCTAATTCTTTACTAACCAGAGCCAGGAAATAGGAACAGAGCTAATAAGCAAGAGCGGAGGCTAGTCAAGCAGCCATAGAGGTATTGAAGCATATTGTCCAAGATTCATATGATTATTGCTCAAACCAAACAATTTCCAAAGACTCCAACCTTCTAGAAAAACAGCGTCCACAAGCCAAGTACTGAAACCAGCGACAACCATAGACACAAGAGAGACATCGAATAGGGTCTTCAGTCTCAGATTGCCAGCCGGAAGCAGGACGAATTTCCTGGACGAAATTAAAGCTAGCCCCGAGTACCTGGTATTTTTGAATCTTCGCTTTGCCTCCCGCAAATCCTCATCTTTCAGGAAATATTCTATGAACAAGAAGACCCAGCGCTTCAAAGAAATGCTCTCGACCATCTTCAAATCGCACCCTTGGCACGGCGTACCAGCCGGACCACAGGCACCGGCGGTGGTCACTTGCTATATCGAAATTGTCCCTCCCGGCTCAGTCAAGCTGGAATTGGACAAGACCACCGGTCATCTACGCATCGACCGCCCCCAGCGGTTTTCTTCGGTCAGCCCCACGCTTTATGGCTTCATCCCCCAGACCTATTGCGGTGACGGTATTGGCAAACTAGCAAACCAGCACGCCAAGAGAAAAATCACAAAGGGCGACGGAGATCCCCTGGACATTTGCGTGCTCACCGAAAAGGAGATCGTGCAAGGAGACCTTCTCCTGAGCGCCCGCGTTATCGGCGGCTTACTCATGGTCGACAAGGGAGAAGCGGACGACAAGATCATCGCCGTACTCGATGCCGACATCACCTTCGGGCATATCAAAGATTTGAGCGAAGTGCCGCCCGGCGTTATTGAAAGGCTCAAGCATTATTTCCTCAGCTACAAGCGCCCTCCCAGTCAGAGCGACAGCGACAAATCTGTGGTCTATATCGACGAGGTCTACGGCCCTGACCGCGCCCATCAGGTCATCCGCCAGAGCATGCAAGACTACGAGACTGCATTCGGCAGCGAGGAAAGCCGCCTAGAAGAACTGCGCCAGCTTTTGAGCGAAGGCTTGCACGAAAACTGCGCCAGCCAGAAGCCGAAAGCCGGCAAACGCAAAAAAGACGACAAGAAAGGTCGTAAATAACTAAACCGATATCGGTTCAGTTTTGGCGAGTGGATCGATGAGATCCCTCGCTTTTTTTGCTGATATCTACTATTGCCTATAATATCTCCGAGATACAAAGTAAACAGCCAAAAGAATGACAGAGTGACTCGTTCAGCGAAATAGCAAGAAATTCTCGAGAATTTCTTGCTATTTCATAAATGAAGACCGAGCGAGCTAAAGAACTTAGAAATCGCCTTCTCTAACCGGCTTCTGCGGCTGATTGACAACCGGAAGATTTTTAAGCGGCTTATTGTCTATCGGCTCACCCTTCTTTTGAGATAGTTCTTGCACGCTTTTCAAATTGGCCAGCTTGCCGGAACCACTCAGAGCGTCCAAATCGCCATCATAGTAGTCATACCAGGGCAAACCATAACTTGCATAAAGACCTGCACTAGGCGGCGCATGGGGAGGCACAGCCCCAGTAATACTCTTCCAGGCTAAAGAATTGGCAAGATGAATAAAGCAACGGCTGCAGTTTTCAGTATCCCAATCATCCAGGCTGAAGGTATCTTTATAGATATCTTGCTTCATTCGCCCACCAGGGGCGATACCCATATCCGGAGCAGCAATAGCTTTGGCAACTTGCCATGCCGAAGCCTGTTCAGGTAGTGGAGCAGCTGCAGGTGAAGCTCCCCAAGAGTCAGTCGAAGATGGAGAGCCGAAGGTTGCTGAACCAGCCGGACCACCTTTAGGTGGTGGAAACCCAGAACCGGCGCTCATTGGATAAATTGGAGCGGAGCCAAAACCGGACCCCATGGCTCCGCCGCTTGCCCCCCAGGCCAAGGGACTATCATCTGGAGTACTGCGTAAGCGAGCGCGCAGCTCGTCGATCGCTATCTCAGGATAGAGCCGATCATAAACTTCGGCCTTGAGCGGATAGACCACTATTTGGATACCTCCAAATTCGGCTTTCTTGGTTATCTGCTCTTCGGCTGAATAACCTTGGCCAAGAGGCATAGCGACAAACTGCCTGATGATCCCTTTTTTCACACAATATCCGTCAAGCCAAGGTTGTCCAGGTACCACAACATAATCTTGCTTATTGCGGTGCAAACCTTTTTTCAGTTCCTCACCCGTAATAGCATCGATTTTGCCGGTTGAAATCTTTATGGCAAAGGGGTAAGCAGAAGCTCTACCAGGTGCCGGTCTAGGATTGAAACAGATCCACATCGCTTCAGATTGATACATAGGCAGAACGACTCCACCGTGTTCGATCCAGTTAGACGGGACACTGCTCTTATAGTCATCCACATGCACCAGGGGAAACGAACCCAAGCCGGGCGGTAGAGGATAAACCTGGTCATTGTCTGGAATGCGCAGTGTTCTCTGAAAATTCAGACCCACCCGAGCAAACTCATGCACCTCGGGAAAAGAAATTACAAGCTCATTGTGTTCCAGACTTATCATCGAGAAATCTCCTTACCTTACCAATTGCCGTCACGCACTTCTCTTACTAAATGGAGAACGGCGTGGTCAGGCATATCTTTGAGTTGACGTATTAGTTGACCAAATAACTTTGGTCGCTGTTGAATAATCTTCTTCAGTTCTTCTGAAACCTTGCCTGCTAAGGCAAGAAGGACATCAGGATCCTCCCCGAGGGCTAAAGCCAGGGAAACTATGGTCGCCTCGCCAGGCGGAGGCTGCAGACCGCGTTCAATCTTACTGAGATAAGAAGGCTCGATCTGGACTTGTGCCGCCACCTTCCGCAAGGAAAAGGCTGCGGCATCCTGCTTTTGCAGCTGCTCACGCCGGGCTTTTATGTAGACTCCAAATTCGCTCATGCGTGTAGCATATACTACACACTCCACGCTCGTCAAGAGCCCATTCTTGCCAGTGCTTTTTTCAGAGCCAGCTACTCTTCATCAAATCAGCTGGTCTTTGTTACTCACCACAGACGCGTTTCAGTTCGTCCCCGGTTAGACTCTCTTTCGACAACAAGAGCTTAGCGGCGGCATCTAACTTGCCCCTTTTCCCTGTAAGAATTTCGAGAGCCCTTGCCTGAGCATCATTAATCAAGTCTCTCACGGCGCAATCAATCTCACGCGCTGTCTCCTCGCTAAAGTGCCTAGAATCTGGATAAGGACTTTGATAGCCATTCAAAATAGTCTGACCATCGCTCTCATAAGTAATTGGCCCCAGTTCTTTGACCATGCCATAGCGTGTGGCCATGCTGCGGGCCACATCGGTAGCCTTGCTCAAATCATCCGCAGCCCCGGTTGATACGCTATCAAAGACCAGCGATTCTGCCGCCCTGCCGCCCAGCAAGACAGCCAATTTATTCTCAAGTTCTTCTTGCGACATAAGAAAGCGATCTTCCGTAGGGCGCTGCATTGTATAGCCAAGCGCTCCTATGCCTCGCGGAATAATAGAAACCTTTTGAATTGGATCGGTTCCCGGCAAAGACATAGCCACCAAAGCATGTCCCATCTCGTGGAAAGCAACCCGCTCTCGTTCGAGTTTATTGAGCAGGCGGTTCTTCTTCTCAAGCCCAGCAACGATACGCTCCAGAGCCAGAGTAAAGTCTGATCCTTGTACTTTTTCAGCACCGCGCCTAGTGGCAAGCAATACCGCTTCGTTAATCAAATTAGCCAGGTCGGCACCGGTAAAGCCGGCTGTTGTAGCGGCAATCTCTTCTAGATTGACACTGGCTTCATCGAGGGACTTGCCTTTCACATGTACTCTCAAAATTTGCTCGCGTCCGATGCGGTCGGGTCGGTCAACCAGCACATGGCGGTCAAAGCGACCGGCGCGCAAAAGTGCCTGATCTAGTATCTCAGGGCGATTGGTGGCAGCAAGCAAAACCACGCCCTGCCGCGGATCAAAACCGTCCATTTCCACAAGCAATTGATTAAGAGTCTGCTCTTTTTCATCATGCCCACCACCCAGACTAGCGACACCACGCGCTCGCCCCAAGGCATCCAGCTCATCAATAAAGATTATGCAAGGCGCACTGCGCTGGGCTTGTGCAAACAAATCGCGCACTCTGGCCGCGCCAACGCCAACGAACATCTCAACAAACTCAGAACCACTAATAGAAAAGAAGGGAACGCCAGCCTCACCAGCCACAGCTCTCGCTAAAAGGGTTTTACCGGTACCAGGTGGTCCGACCAGCAGAATGCCCTTAGGTAGATGCCCGCCCAACCTGTTATAACGCTCAGGCTCGCGCAAAAAACCAACCACTTCTTGCAACTCTTCTTTGGCTTCATCGACGCCTGCCACATCAGCAAACGTAGTCTTCACCTTACTTTCGACATAAACCCTGGCACGGTTCTTCTCTATCGACATAAAGCCAAAGCCGGGCGGACCACCCGCAGACGAGCCATCTTTCGGTCCAAACCGACGCACAATCATCGACCACATACCGACAAAAAAGATCACCGGCAAAACCCAGCCCAAAAGAGCTTTGCCAAAGGTATCTTCGATTTCGCCCTGAAACTTGATGTGATTGACCTCAAGCTTGGCAGCAAGTTGAGGGTCGTCTACTCTAATGGTCCTAAACTTGCGAATCTTGACGGCATTCGGCTTACTGCCTGACTTTGTTTCAACCGGCTGCAAGGTGGTCTTGTCGGTTGGCTTATTAGAATCTTTAGCTGAGTTAGCGGGAATCTTGCCAGACTGCGCATCCAACAAATTACCGCGAATTTCATGGCTGCTTACGACAAGGTCATTGACGCAACCTCTCTGCACATAGCCCATAAAGTCGCTGTAGGAAATGGTCTCGGTTTGAGCAGCATTGAAAAAACCAGAGAAAAGAACAGCCAGCCAGAAAGAGAGAAACAGGTACCAGAGCCAATTATCAAAGCTTGAGAAATTGCCGCCCGGGCCGTCAGCCTGGCGCAAACTGTTAAAGCCAGAAGACTTTTGCGGGGAAGATTCTTGATTTGATTTTGCCTGTGCAGGCTCTTTTACAGGCTGCGATTCTGAAGGAAGCGACTTCTGCGGTGAAGATTCGGACAAGATTCCACCTAAATTGAGGAAACCAGCTGAGGCTGACCCTGAAATTGTATGTCATTGACAAGCCGAGACCAAAACACTAGGGAAAGCCTAAATACAATTGCTCTGAGCCTTATTCAAGACTAAGCGTACCCCTTGTCCCTTCGCACCTAAATAGATGGCGCGCCGGGCACTGTTAGCAGCTTCGCTTTTCATATTGAGCTTCAGGCAAGCAAGGGCGCGCATTTCAAAGGGTTGAGCCTGCGGGCGCTGCCGGTTTTCAAAGATGAGCTTTTCAGAAATCTGAAGGGCGAGGCGCCAATTTTGACCGGAGATTGCCCTAATGTATTCCTGCTTAAGGCTAAGAGGTGCTGCCTTTTCCGTTCTAATCTGGGGCTTGGGCAAAGGGTCATGACTTGCCGTGAGTTCGCGCAGACTGCGCTTTCTATAGGCATGATCATAGGGATTCTCAGCCAGTTTTCGCTCTTCGCGGTCATAATATTGGCAGCCATAATCGGCAAACTTTTCTACATCGAAAGACTTGTAAGAAACAAAGGGCTGCTCGGCCAGACGACTATGCATAATTTGGTCGGTAGTTTTGAATGCTTCAATTGGCACCCCCTTATGAGGGTCCTGCACAGCCTTTAGTGCTTCCTTATCGCTAATGCAATCGGCCAGTTCGTGTCGATGTTCGTAGATATGCATAGCATCAAAACCCTGTAGCTGACTGCGAGCCCTCAGCTCATCACTGTGAGCCTGGGCATGCTCTTTATGCAGGCGCACAAAGAGTTGTTTCTTGTCAGATAACTTCATAGCCTTATCGAGCCAAACGGTGTTGAGACGCTTGGCCAATTCCAGTTCACAGTTTAAGTCATCAGACTGCCAGTAACCCGGTAAGCAATGCAAAACCGTACCATCGGCACTCAAAATAAACATCTGTACATTATGGGGACCAGCACCATTGGTAGTACCAACAGCAGCACCATCAAGAGGATGCACACCCGAATTGCCGGCATACTTTTCGTCTTTGATATTGCGATAGCCGACTATAAAGTTACGCTTCAGCTCTGCAATTGTTGATTCCTTAGAAAGCGACACGGCTCTCAGGCTATTGCCGGCCGATCAAGTAAAGCCATCGATATTGCCGAGCAAGTGCAGCCAAAAGACCAGCTTTCCCTGGCGCGCAGCCGCTTCACCGGCGGCATCGAGGTCGGCATACCAGGGCAGAGTAGTGGCCAGTCGCTGGCTTCTAGTCTTGTTTTCAGAGCCAGGTACAACCATTGAAAGCTCTGGACCAGGATCGACTTTGGCATCCTCAGCCAAGGCCGGTATTGCGCTGGAGGCGAATAGTCCAGCTGCAATCATAAAAGCAAGTGGTCGACTGAAATACAAGACAAACCGCCACAAATGAGTTACACACAAATGAGACATACAAAAAACATATATCAAGACCAGAATACACCCGCCACCAGCAATTGACAAGCGGATATAGAATAGAATTACAGCCTTCGCTCATTTGCTAACTACATTCTTTAGTATCAATTCGCCAAAAGAAGAAAGGGGTCGCCCCCTTTCTTCAGCGACTCCAAACTCGATCCAGACGGATGAGCCGAAGTAAAGTCGGCATGTTATACCAGACAAGATCGGCAGAGATGACAGCAAGCCATGGCGAAGCATGACAAGCCATCGCTTCGAATGTCTCGCAGCCGCTTACCGAAAGAGCCAACCCCACAAGATTCTTTCCGACAAAGACCGCCATTGAGGCTTTGCCGAAGAAAATCTGATAGAGCGGTCCTGTCAGCTTTGCAAACATGACTACCTCATAGTTGGTTGCACTATCTTCATCTAGAGTGAAGCGAAGCGCTTCTCAATGAAATATCTTCACAGAGAGCAAAGACAGCTCATTGAGAAAGGCTCTACTCAGGTATTTGGGGTGAACACTATTTAGATTCGCGCCATATTTATGTAGGTTGAGAAGGGCACTTCGCGCCATATTTATGTAGGTTGAGAAGGGCGCTTCGCGCCATATTTATGTAGGTTGAGAAGGGCGCTTCGCGCCATATTTATGTAGGTTGAGAAGGGCGCTTCGCGCCCTTCTCTGGTTCCACTCCATTAACTGTTGGAGGACTCGCTGCAGCAAGATGTAGGAGTTATGAAGCTGAAACTTGGTGATTCTCGTCCCAGTCATAAACGAAGGCAAAGGACCGGGAAAGGTCCTTGCCCTTGTGGAAGTAGTCCCAGTGCTCTTTGATCTCAGCAAAGCGCATGCGCTCTTTCTGAATCAAAACAGGCACGAAATACTCGACCCACTCCCGCTCCTCTTTCAGATAGGCACGAGCCTCCGCTTCCGCTTCCTCAAGATAAACCTTGATCAGTTCATCCACCTGGCTGGCGGAATAGTCGGACATGCCATACTGCGGAGCCTCGGTCATGGCACCGCCAAGATAGCGCGAGCCACCCTGCTGCTTGACCGAAATCGCCGGCAGCTTAATTAGCCTTTCGTCTTTGCGGAAGTTATGATAGCCGGACATATTGATCTGCATGAGCATCACCTTGATGATGCGATTAGCCATCTCCACGTCATTCTGACAGCCACCGGTGGTCTCGCCGAGGAAGAGCGCTTCAGCGACATTACCGGCCATAGCCACCGCCAGACGCGACTTGAGATTGCGCGCAGTAGGCATTTCATGACGCGGATTGGTGCGAACAAAGCCACCGGTGCCATTCGGTCCCAGTATGCTGATATCGGTAATCTCGTCACCATACTGCCCGTCCCAGCGGCCGGTGTTCTGCAACAGTTTACGCATGGCCACAGTCAGATGGCCGGTTTCGTGATAGGCGATCATTCTTTTCAGTTGGGGCTCGAGCCGCCTGCCCTTGGTCTCATTGATATTGCCCAAGACCATCTCCATAAGCGACACCCAAAGGTCGTCCATGGTGATTTTCACCGCCCCCGCCTGAAAATGATCCGTGACTCGGAATCCCTTTTCAGAAAAGAGCAGGGCAGGCGAGACGCCGCGCAGAAGACGACGCTTAGCCTGAGCCGGAGCCCGTTTGCGCACCAGCGTATCGATATCGGCACCGGTCATGCCGGTCATCTCGTTAGCGATCTTCTCGAGGTCGACATCGTCTGCGATTGGCATGTTCTCGAGTTTTACTCTCAAGATAGCCAGACGTCCGTCCTTGTCGGGTTTAGAGATCTCGATCACCAGATCGCCCAGACGACCAGAGCGAGTCACAGCAGCGTCGAGCGCCTCAGGTTGATTGGTGGCAGCGATGAAAAGAATGCGCTCATTCAAATCACCAGCACCGTTCAGTTCAACCAGCAACTGGTCGACAGTCTGCTTGTGCTCTTTGTTATCGCCTTCGGCGCGGTTCTGACCGATAGAGGTGAACTCATCGATAAAGATAATCACCCACGAGTTCAACTCATCGCGCAAACGCCGAGCCTGGGCAAAGGCATCGCGAATGCGGGCAGCGCCCACACCGACATACATTTCCACAAAGTCTGAGCCGGCGCCGGACAAAACCGGAATGCTGGTCTCGCCGGCGATAGCCTGCACGATATAAGTCTTGCCCACCCCAGGAGGCCCCTTGAGCAGGACAGCGCGCGGAATCTGACCATTAAGACTGGTGAGCAACTCGGGATGCTTTAGGTCAAAGATAAGTTCCTCTAAAGTGCGCTTCTCGTCATCGATGCCCGCTACATCTTTGAGCGAGACTTTCTTGGAGACCAGATCAAGACGGGTAAGTTTAGCGTTCTTGTCCTTTGAGCCATTCTGCGAGGCGGCTGACATTTTAGAGAACATGAGCCAACCAACCAGCATGAAGAGCAGCCACGGCACTATAGTGATAGCCAGTTGCAAGACCAGCGATGTCTTCTGCGAAGGCTCGACCACCTGGCTGTTGATTGCGATTTTTGCACTATCGGCAGTGGCACTAATGCGACGATATTCTTCTTCGCCAGCAAGAGGGCTCCAGATATTCTCTTCTCCATTGCTGTCGAGCAGCACTTTCCCAGGGAAAGCCTCACCTTTAACTCTCACAAAGGTGATAGTTTTGACAGTAGCCGGATTCTCGCGAATCACTTGCTGAACTCGCGAGAGATCTTTCTGCGAGTGAAACTTGAGCAGGTTGTCTCCATCATCGTCATGGGGCCAAACGAAAGCCACCGTGCCCATGATCACAAAGGCGATAGCAGCATAGAGAAACCAGTTCATTGTTGCTTTAGGAAGTTTCGGAAACATTTTCATTTTCCTTCTTTTGCACGCCGGCTTTCCATCTTTCTATTTTTTGGAAGAAACCGGCAAAGAGATAGCCCAGCGTCAGGCCGGACAGGTGAGCTACCAGGGTTGGAGAACCCATTTTGAAGAGAACCTGGTAGGCGAACAAGGCTAGAGCGATATAGCGCAAGCCTTGTCCAAAAGTACTAGGGGGAGCACTGGCGCCGCTAGCTCTTTCAAGCAAGAGAGCGGCCAGTTGTATGGTCTCTCTCAAGTAGAGGTAGGCTTGCGCCAATGCCCATGAGTGCTCACAAAAATCGCGCCGCTGATTAACTCGAGCACCAGCACGCAGCCCAGCATAAAAGCAAACTGCCGACCAGCTATATAGCAAAAAGGCGGCAGTTAATTGAATCAGACGATTCAACCAGTAGGGCAGGTTGAGCAAATCCAAGCCTAGGTCAAAATAAACCAGCAACAATTGCCAGATAATTCCAACCACAATGAGTGCTAGCGCCGCTCGCGGCAGACTTTCATCTTGAGAAGCAATAGCTGCATCTCCTTTCGCTGGAGTTCAGTTGAAAAATAGGTTCGGTTGAACTTGCCCGCCGGCAAGGTAACATTCAATTGAACTAGGAGTTTGGCTTGTTCTTGACAGAGACGAGACTTTTTCCTTGCAGAGGCGAAAACCGAACTTATCTTGATAATGAAACAGGCGCAGGCGGCTTATCAAGAGAAACAAGCACCGCTCATGGTGACAGTTGGAAAGACACAACACTTGGCTGTCTCATTTCAGCCAAAAGAAAAGGCGCCCTAAGCGCCTCTTCTCTCTATTTCTGCATTTGCTCAGCCTTGAAAGACTCTTCAAACTGGGCATTGCCGTATAGCTGGGGGCTGGCATTGGCACCGTGCATAACCCTATACACCGCCTCTAACAATTGCCCGGCATTTCGCTTTTGCACTATTGGATTAGCCTCATAGCCTTTGCGATCGAAGAAATTGACCGTCGGTAAATGACTTCGACCCGGTTTAAGCATGGCAGCGCCATTCGTCTCACCCGCTAGATTAGCCATTTCCACCGCAGCGCCAAAATACTCTCCGGCTTTCTCACCCTTTAATTTAGTAAGATTGGCGCGCACTTGCGGCGAAAGCATATGTTGCATGGTATGTTCCAACTGCCTGGCTTGAATCACCGGTCCCAGGTCGCCGTCAAGATTGAGAGCATGCAATGCCGAGGAGAACTGACGCCCGGTCAAACCACTGGCGGTAGGCTTATGGGAAGCGGCGAAATCTTGATAGAGCTTATAGCGCGGATTACCCTCGTGGTCTATGTATTTATGTCTTCTGCCCGGGTGCTCGGCGGCAAAAAGCAAAAGTTCCTTGTGCAGATTATTCTGTAAGTTTTCGTAGAGCTTTGCCTTACCTTCTAACTCAGCGCCTCTGGGTGAATCTTTCGCCAGTTCACGCAACCGCTCAGCGACCGGTGTTGCTTCTTTGTCGTGAATAGCCAGGTTGGTGCTCATTATTATCTGGTTATAGCCAATCGCCGAAGAAATCGGATGGGCAGAACGGCGAGCCTCTTGTATTTCGCTATGTCCAGGTTTATCAGGTTGAGTCAGCCTTTTGTCTACACCAGAAAGCAAGTCATAAGTTCCGCGTCCGCCGCACTCGAAAGCATAGACATTCATCACCACTTTCTCAGTCTCTTCGGCGGTCAAACCAAGTTTCTTACCGACATTCAAAGCTTCTCTAGCATAGCCTTGTTTGAACTCGCCTTCAGAGAGCTGCAGAGGCTTAAAGTCCGGCGCATCAGGCTTTTGCTCCGCCAGCCTATTCAATTCTTTGGCATTGTCGAGCATGTCATTGGCTGAAGGTAATTTCGCAGACGGTGTCTTCAAGACTTTATCTTCAGCATGAGCCGGCTTGGGTGGTCCGTTAAACTCGGGTGGAAATTGATAGATCAAGCGTCCAAAGCTCTTATCCAATTCCACCTGGTTCCAATATTCGCCGACCGCCTTTTGATGCTGCTCCAAAACAGATTTGTAGCAACCTGCTTCCTGCTTCTCTTGCTCTTCCTTACTGCGAGTGTGCAGACCCAGCATACCGAGCACTGAATTGTCACCTTGTTTGACACAAGTATTGTAGAGATCTTTTGCATCTAATTTAAGCTCTGACGACTGATTATCAGGCTTTCTGTGGGCCAGCAAGGGCGAGGTTACAAAGTCATAAAGCAAATGCAAACCATCACTTTGCTGCTCATTGTGGTGCTTCTGCGCCTGCTTAGAATCCACCGGTTCGTGCGTCTTGTCCATCTCTCAACTCCAAGAAAATCAAGTGAGGGAAGCATACGTAAAGGTGTATAAAATCCACATCAAATTTATTTGATCGGTCGACCTCTTGGCGGTGTCCAAACAAAGCCAAGCGAATCAAGCAAAGCCACACGCTCAGCCTCGATCTGACCGTTTTTATAACATTGCCTCTGGTGCGAAACCCAACGCGAAAGCGTCCGATTCTCGGACCAAGCGTTAGGGACGAGACAGTGACCAAAACGCTCTTTGAAGAGACGCAACTGATCAAAGCGCTCATACCAGACCTTCTCTCGCACTTCAAAATCAAAGCCTATAGCCCTCAAGGCAGCAATTCTTCTTTCCGAAACCGATTGGCGCCGCACGTCTTTACGCAGATTGCGCACCCATTTAGCCAGGCTCGGATTCTCTTCATAGTCGATTGGCACAAAACTATGACCATGTTCTTTGATAAATTGAGCAAGGGCATCAAAGTAATTCTGCCAGAGTCGTCTATTGCTCTCCCAGAGGAAGCCTAATCGGTCGAGCTCTTCCACGCGCTCGCGGCTGAGCAGTCCCTTTTTACGCCGACTGCGCAAATTGGCCACCCAGACAGCCAAACGCTGATTCTCTTTGTAGCGCCTTGGTACATCGCAATGACCAAACTTCTCTCTAAACGTTTTCAACTCGGCAAGCATGGCTTGAAAATTAGATTGACGGTCGAGAATGACTTCGGTTCGACTCTTGAGCCCGATTACGCTTCCAGCGCCAGAAGGAAGCACTTGCCCAACGCTAAACAACTTTTGCCATTCATCAACCAGGCTATGTGCATCGCGTACATAGCCAAGATTCTCTAGACTTTTTGCCAACAAGAGTCGAGCCTGCAAACGCGCATCCTTAGACTCATGCACATCTCGCTCCAATACAGCGAGTCTATCGGTAAGCTCCGCCTCTTTTCTCTGGCAAACAAGAAAGGCAGTAATTAGATAGAGAAGTTGTTCGTCAGAATCAAAACCGGCTTTCATAAAGTCGGCAAGACCGACATCACTGCCGCAAAGCACATCATTAATCAGCGCTGTCAAGCTTTTTGCATGGGTATGGTTTGACTGATCTAAATAACACTCAAGACGTTGCCGCAAAGATCGTCCAGCCGAGGAGTTCTCAATCAGCTCAATCTGTATACGATTAATCTCAGCCAAAGCCAGCCCTGAGAGCCTATTATGCCGCTCATCAAAAATAGCAATTAAGCCGCGAAAATGCTCTATGGCACCGCCTGCCATAGACTCCGGTACATTTCTATAAAGCTTTTCGAACTCTTGCAACTGTTCAGTCAGCTGACCGACTAGGCAAAGCGCTTCATGCGGATCGCTTTGAGGCATTGCCACGGCAGTTTTTTCAACATATGTCGCCCTAATTTCGCCTGTTATCATTGCAACCTCACAGGAAAGCGTCAGTAATTTCCAATAGTGCGAGGTTAGGTGAAGCGATATAAAACCAGCGTCAAATTTGTATAATGCAAGCATGGCCAAAATTCTTCTAGTCGATGACGATCAAAATCTGGTTGCCGGTTTGACCCAGTTCTTAGAGGAACAGTCTTACCAAATCGAAGCAGTTCAGGATGGCGAAGATGCCCTGCAAATGCTTTCGTCCTTTCATTATGATGCGATAGTGCTGGATTGGAATCTGCCTGGAATGAGCGGTGAAGCCATTTGCAAAGAATATCGCCGGCGGGGCGGACAGACTCCAATCATTTTCTTAACCGGTCAAAACGACATAGAATTTCTAGAGCGCGGACTGGCAGCCGGAGCCGACGACTATCTCACCAAACCTTTTGCCGCGCGCGAACTAGCGGCCCGACTGCGAAGTCTTTTGCGCAGAAGACAAGGCGCTTTCGAAGCAGAGCTTCAGGCCAATGGTCTCTTGCTCAAACCAGAAATGAATCTGCTCACCGACGGCAATGAAAAGGTCACGCTTCGCCCTAAAGAAACAGCCCTTTTGGAGTTTCTGCTGCGCAATCCCAATAAAATTTTCAGCGCCCAGCAACTATTAGACATGGTCTGGTCTTCAGACAGTGCCGCCACCTCGAACACAGTACGCACCTGGATGGGTCTTTTGAGACAGAAACTGAGTTTATTCAATCAACAAGACTTGATCAAAACAATTCCAGGCGCCGGCTATATTCTGGAACGCTAAAGAGATAATGCATTAAAAGTCGATTTCAAGCAAGCTTTCATGCCGCTCTTTGTTATAGCGCACCTGCAAGGAAGTGCCGGTTAAACTGACCAGACTAGTCAAATTTTGCAAGCTCAAAGAGAGCGCATAAGCTTCTATGTCTTCGCCTGCTGCCACCGAAAAGCCTTTGCAGACAGTAACTGCTTCTCTTATATCGCCGGTCAGCGCGGCAGACAAAGTCGGACCGGCGGCAGTCTCAGACTTAAGCACTAAGACTTGGCCATTGGCACAAAGAGAAAGAGCAAACTTGATCAAATATCTAACCATAAGAGTGATCAGACTTTTATCGCCTCTAATCTCGGGAAAGGTGCCGCACATTTCGATAAATACATCTTTGATTCCGGCTTCATCAGCGAATTCCGCTACTTGGTCGGCAAGCAATTCTTGCAGCGAGACTACCGAGTTTACTGAGCTTACTGAGTCGACCGGCTCTAGCGCTTCTGCTTTGGCTGCCAGTTTCTGCAAGACGAGCAAGTCTTGAATGATTGCCAGAGAGCGCTTAAACCGGCTTAGCGCCCTCTCTGCCTGTGCGCTCATTGGCATATGACTATTCTCAGAGCCCCCAGCTTCAAGCAAGAGTACTAAATTTTGAATAGGCGAACGAACATCATGGGCAATGGCTGTGATCAGGCGCTCCTTTATATTTTCATTCTCTGCCAACTGATCTAGCATCGAGACAAGCTTTGCCTGCAATCTATCAATCTCGTCTGCATCTATAGTTTGAGAGTCTTTTGTTGTCTGAGAAATCTGACCATAGCCGCCGCATGCCAGAGCAGCTAAAGCTTCCAAACGCTTGACCAGATTGCGGCTGAATACGACCGGCAAAGCAATACAAAAGGCCAAACATAGAAAGGTCAAGATCAAAAACTGAAATTGCAAAAAAACAAATCTCTGCGCCTGCAGAGAGAGAATTTCATCGATTTGTCTGAACTGTCCCGATAAAACCTGCATCATGCGCAGAGAAAAGAGTTGTCCCCGCTTGATCGAAAATGCCAGCGAACCAAGCATGTCTTCTCGCCCAAAGCCGACTGATGCCATAGTTGACTCAAAGGCCGAATCCAATCGGCTCAATTCACCTTCTACGGTGGGGATGACTCCGCGCCAAAGTGCCTCATCTTTCATCTCATTGCGAGAACTAATATCTAGCCTGATTAAAAGCTTGCGCACGGTCACCAAAGATGCCGAGGCTTGTTCGGCATAACGACTATTCTGCATAGCTAGAGAGAGAGCCGTCCAATAGCCGCCCCCAAACAAATTGAGCCAAGCCCGACCGGCATAAGCACTGATTTCTTGTCTAGACTTTATTTGCATCAATAACTTATCTGAGTCGAGCACACTAACTGCCAGAGCCCCAAAAAGAAAGCCCTGAAACAAAATAGGAAGGCAGAGAAGCAAGACTGTCTTTCTGAGAAATGGCGATACTCTCGCAGCTGATTCTGAGGCAGGAACCCGGTCTCTATCGCCATCGACTGCACTAAATTCAAGAAAATCCAACTGCCGAGATGGAAAAGCGAGGCTGAAGATAGACTGCCCTTCTTCTTTGCTATAAGAAAGCCGTGCGCCGCAACGCTCTAAAACAAGGCGACAGAAAGCTAAGCCCAGCCCAAAACCTTGTCCGAATTTCTCGCTGACAATGCCAGTATTTGTCTGTCTATCTCCGGTCCCCCAAATTTGCTCCACCTGCTCTTGACTGAGCCCCGGGCCACTATCGATTATCTGCAAAAGCAAACCATCTTGCCAAAGTCCACTATTCAAAGCAGGTCTCAAGAGCACGGCTCTAACCCTGGAAGGGCTTGGCGCAAACTTAAGGGCATTACCGAGCAGATTGGCTAAAACATTCTCGAATATCCTTCGGTCAGTTACTAGAAAAGTCTGCGCACTGCCTTCAAATACAAGCTCTATCTCTCTACTTGCCGCCAGCGCCGAGAGTTCCAAAAAAACCTTTTCAACAGCGTCTTTCACCCTAAATTCAGAGTTAGAAAGCTTTTCTAGGCTGGCAGGCAGAACCACCCCAGATAAGGTCTTTAGTTCGCCGGCAAAATCGCTTATTTTGCGCAGAGCAGCATTTATCTTGAGCGATTTGTCCTCGCTGATGTCGGCTACCTCAAGACCTAGACCTCGCACTGTCGAGTCTAAATCTGCGGCCAACAAACCGACAATCGCCGCACTCTCGCACCGACTCTTGTTTATTTCGCCAAAAAGCCTGGTGAAAGCTTGCTCGATTGCTAGGAAAGCATTGGCGGTAGACCACCCGAATGCCGGCTTTGCAGATGAATACGGCACCATGGCTTTCTCATCCAATTGTTCAATAGCAAATTGGCCTTTACCCAAAGCCCCGACCAAATTTTCTAAGGCTAAAAGGCGCGCCACAATGCCTCTATTGAAATAGGATGCAATCATCAAAGCTAAAGCGATGCTTCCAGCGATAGATAGCCAAGCAAGCAACCAAAAGAGAGAACAGAGACGCTGCCAAGACGACCAGATGGCTTCCGCCTGCCCTTCGTTGACCTTCAGATAATTGTCAATTGCGCCTGCCGCCCCGAGGGTCTTGAGAGAAAGTCCGGCATAACTGACCAGCCTCTCCTGATTGCTGTGAAAAGCTTGACCAGCCAGACGGTTTGACTCTTTATCAACAACGGACTGCAGCGACCGGCACAAACTAACCAGTTCAGCCGCCTTGGCATCTTGCACAGGCGGTTGCCCCGAGAGCTTTTCCGGCAGCTGCAGTTCGCTAACTTTCTCGCCGGAAAAAATTGGACTGAGCTTGCGATAGCCGTGCAAGACCAGGTCGGCGAAAGCAATTTCTACAGCCTGCGAGGAACCCCAGATAGCTTCAGCCTGCCTAGCGTAATTCTGACCGGCAAGCACCACAAAATACATCGAAGCCAGCGCTGCCAGACCAAAAAGGAAGGGCACTACAGTAATGAAAAGCCCCATGAGAAAGAAAGAAGAACTGGATCTAGATCTAGAAGGGAAATTCTGATTGAGCCATCTGTTTGGCACTCTGTTCATCCTTAAGAGCTTCTTTGGCTTTACCCATTTTCTTGAAAAGTTGGGCCCTGTAGCCGTAAGCATAGGGTTCGGTCGGTCTTATTTTAATCATTTGCGAGGCAGACTCGACAGCTTTATCGTACATTTTGCGGTTTTCGTAGGAACGGGCTAGTTCATATGCCGACCAATAATGCTTAGGATCTATCTTGAGAGCCTTGATGAACTCTTGTGCCGCTTCCTCCTCCCGTCCTAAATTGCGTAGAATCTGTCCTTTCAGCTTAAACCGCTCCAGAGAACTCCCACTCTTTTGAGCCTTCTCTACTTCAAACAAAGCCTTTTGCCACTGCCCAAGCTCGGCAAAGTTGCGAGCTTTGCAATCAAATACATAACCTTCAACGATAGGAATTTTTGCCCGCGTTTGCATGCGCTCAAATACCTCCAAATCGGCAAGCCCAGCTTTGGCTTCATTCAGTTCGGTATAGGCTACCCCCCGAAAATAATAGGGCATAGCCTGACCGGGGAAGTCCTTGATGGCCCCGTCCGCTTCTTTAACCACCTGCTGAAAGCGACTAGACATGAGGAGCTTACGAGTCTTTTCGCAGTAAGCCGCCAGCTTGAGAAACTCGTTCTTGGCTCTGTCATCGGCAGCGCCTTTACTGGCAAGCTCGCGAGCCAGACAGCCGGAAGATCCAGACCCAGACGAGTCAGACGAGTCTATGCCAATCAGCGCAAAAGCAAATACAAAAGCCTTAGCAAGCAGCCAATAATGTGCCAGCCTCATGATTCTCAGTTTTTCTACCTGGGGGGATGTCTCGATTATAGTTTAATTTTGTAGTGCTGCAACTTAGCGCTGCCTGGCTCAACCCCAATATTTCCAAATCAAAACACCGCCCTGCATCTTATAAATGCGAGGCTCAAACGAGGCTTCGCGCCTTGTACTGCTGCCAATAATCCATAGATTGCATGAGCCATTCGGTAGCACTTTCAGTATCGCCGATTTCTAGTAAGAGGTTACCAAGCTTGTGAGTGAGCCAATAACTGTCATACAAACTCTCTCCGTCTTCCGCCCCCTTTAACCGCTCCAGCGCCTCCACCATCTTTCTGGCCGCCTCCGCCCTAGACTTGGTATTCATTGCTGAAGCATCCAGTCTTGTCAGTCTTCTATAGTCATCCGCTGTTAACGCCATTAGCCACCCGCCTTGTTCGAACCCAAACTAACCATCTAGCAACAAATCCAATACCGTCAGCAACACCGTCAGCAACACCGTCAGCAACACCATCACCAACACCGTCACCGTCCGTCACGACCGCGCTAACTCTCCTCCGGCGCAACCGTCTAATTCCAGGCTAGCAGCCGGCTGCTTCCAGCCCCATCGGTTAACCGACGGATCTTTGCACAGGCGGGGTATATTGGTTCAAGGCAAGACCAGATACTCAATTTCTACCAAATATCAAAGGATAGATTAAGCATGGTGGACCAGGCCGATAGAAACCAGGGCACAAAAGAACTGGCAGAAAAAATCGTGGCAGACAGCGCCAGAGGTGGCAGCGGCGACTCTTTCAGAGATGAAATCGGTCAGATGACCGATGACCAAAGACTAAGTCTGGTGAAAGACCTGCAAGTAAAAGTGCCTGAACACAACCAGGGAGGGGCTCAAGACCCCCTCTATCTAGAGGCTCGTCTAGATAAAAAGGACGGCACAGTCAAAGACATTGATATCATCAGGGCAGCCGCCCCCAATGACCCGGTTAAAAATCTAAACCGACTCGACTTATATGACAGTGGCGATAAAGCCGGCTTAGAAGCCGATGAGAAGCAAAAACTAGACGCCCTCACCGCGCCCTTTGAACATCTCTATTTTAGCCGCATCGGCTTAAGTTCAAGCCAAGAAATGAATAATCCGGCTTTAGACTCAGAGGGCGAAAGAAGAGATCCAAGACAAGAGTTGATCAGGCAAACCACTAGAGAAATGCTTGCCGAACTAAACATTACCGATGCAAGCGGGGAAGAGGCGAGAAAATTAGTGGAGAACTTCTCAGGCAATGTCAATATGAATGGAGAGGGACACACCAAGCTATTTGACCCCAGCCAAAGCTTTTTGAAATTGACCAGTGACAACAAATATCCGGCTTGGCTCAGCCGCGAAATCAATCAAAACAATCTTGAGGCAGAAGCTCTAGAAAACGAATAGTTTAGGAACGGCTGAGCATTTGCCGAGCCGACTCCAGAAGTGGCTCTAGCGCTTGATCGCGCAAGATATAGCCGTGGTTGCCAATCACTCTGGCAAACACTTCTTGGATGCGTTCATCGTGGACCAGAAGTTCTTTATAGCGATCAACAACTTGCAAGTGGTTGAGCTTGTAATTCATTCTGTCTTTACGCCCGACATAAATTACAAAATATGGTCTGAGCGCATAATTAGCTTTCTTACTTTGCACAATCATCTCGGACCAAACGCGGCAAGCATCAAAATCGAACATATAGTTGAACATGTTGAGAGTCAGCCCACCAGGCGGACGCATATTCACTTCAAGAGGAACGATGCGCCCACTTTCGGTTTTGAAAAACTCGAAGTGAAAGAAGCGCGCCTTCAAATCAAAAGCCTTCAAAACTGCAAGACCAAGCGTCTCAAGCTCGGGTTCTATGGTTCTCACCGCCCAATAAAAGAGATCATCGTCTTGATTGACGATGTCCATAATGCCGCTGCTGTAGCGCAAAGAAGAAGAGAAGACCAGATCTCCGTCGCGATCAACCAAGCCATCAAATGTAACGATATCGCCCTTGACGAACTCTTCTACAATATAGTCTAGAGGCGGTTTTTCTACTATAAATCTTTCAGCATCAGTTCTATTTTCAATTTTAAAAGTTGCAGCCGCCCCAACGCCGTTATCAGGTTTGGCAACCACCGGATATCCTACTTCCGAAACAAACTTCCAAAAACTTTCAGCATCACGACAAACAGCCCCCCGAGCCGGACTCAACCCGGCACTGCGAAAAATCTCTTTCATCTTGGACTTGCATTTTATCGTCTCAATCTCACCGGTTTTGATACCATCGATGTTGAAATCAGTGCGCAATTTAGCTTCTGTCTCTAACCAATATTCGCTGTGACTGTCGATATGATCTAGCTTGCCGTATTTATGGGTGAAATAGCCCAGTGCGCGCACAAGCTGGTCATAATCATGCATATCTGAAACATAGTAATATTCGGTCAAAGAATGTTTGAGCAAAGGGCTAAGGCTCTCATAGGGCTGGTCTGCCACACCTAGAACATTGGCGCCGCACTCTCTTAGGCGAAGAGCAAAAGTATCGAAATTCGGCGGAAAATGCGGCGAAAGAAATACCGAGTTCATAGAGGGCTATCCTTTGGTGAAGAGGCAATCGCCTTGGGTTTCAGGGCTGCGCCCGAGAAGTATAAGCAGACTTGGCTAAGGGTGCAATATGCCTTCTTTTGCATTTTGTTAGAATATTGGCTCTTGATGCGCTCGGGAATATAACCAAGATATGTTGCAAATCGGTCACAAATAGTCGAAGCAGGAGCCAAAATTTTGCCCAGAAGAAGAAACCGGCACCACAAAAACCATCAAGACTCTCACCCAGAGCCGATGCTGCGCTCGCCGAAGCAAGATCTGCGAGACCGCGCTCGACTTGAAATGGCCCTAAACGGCATGCGCTCTGTCTTTTCAGAAGAAGCGCGTAAACAGATTCGCGACCTCTTACATAAATTCGACAACGGAGATGGCTTACTGACCATAGGCAAGAAGTCGGCAACCAAAGATATGCGGCACTTGCTCTGGTCTTCAATAGACAATCCAGACTCGAAAGATTTGGACCAAATTGAATATGCCGAAAGATTATCAGACGGAGAATCCAGGGTCTATATCGCCATTGCCGATGTCGACTCATTTGTGCCGGAAAAGAGCCCAATCGATGAGGCAGCTAGGCAGAATACCACCTCGGTCTATACCGGCATAATCAACTTTCCTATGCTGCCTGACGAGCTCAGCTACGATATGACCTCGCTATTGCCTGATGTCGAGCGCCTGGCCATGGTCTATGAAATGACCGTCGGCCGCAAAGGGCACGTCATAGAAAGCAAGGTCTACCGCGCTTTAGTAGTAAACAAAGCCAAGCTCGATTATCGCAGCATCGGCGACTGGCTGGACGGCAAGAGTTCGGTGCCTCGCGAAGTAAAGAAAGTTGCCGGACTGACCGAGCAAATTCTTCTGCAAAACCATGTCAAAGAACTTATAGCCGAACTGAGGCAAAAACACGGCTCACTCTTTCTGCGCACAGTTGAAGCAAGAGCAGTGGCAGTTGAAGGACAAGTTTTAGACCTTGAGCTTGTGGAAGAAAACCCGGCCCGCGACTTAATCGAAAACCTGATGATTGTTGCGAACATGGCTGTTTCAGGCTATCTTGACCAGAAAGGCTATCCATCGATCAAAAGGGTAGTACGCACCCCGGAACGTTGGCCCAAAATAGTCGAACTAGCAGCCTTCCACCGAGAGCACCTGCCTCAAACTCCGGATGCCCGCGCCCTGCAAGCCTTCCTACTGAAAATGCGAGACCGAGATCCGCTTCGTTTTCCCGACTTGTCTCTGCGCATCGTCAAACTCTTGGGCAAGGGCGAATATATTCTTGATCCGCCCGGTGAAAATAATCCTGGACACTTCGCCCTGGCAGTGAACGATTACACCCATTCCACTGCACCCAATCGCCGCTATGTAGATCTAATTACCCAGAGACTTCTTAAAGCAGCTATTGATGGACAACCTTGTCCCTACAGCGAAGACGAACTCTCCGACCTAGCCCTCGAATGCACTCGCAAGACCAGCCTGGCTAAGAAGATCGAACGGACGATGCGCAAAATCGCAGCTGCCAGCTTGCTGGAAAGCCAAATCGGTCGCACCTTCGATGGTATCGTCACTGGTGTCAAGGACGACGAAGTTTATGTCAGACTACTCAAACCGCCCGCCGAAGGACGCATCGTAGAAGGTGGATCTGGACTGGATGTAGGCGATGAAGTAAGAGTGAAACTTCTGATGGTGGATGAAACCAACGCCTTCATCGACTTTGCCTACGTAAGAAGATAAGCCGCAACAAGCAAGCCAACATCTAGGGGGCTTTTCTCCCAATGGCTCCTACTTGAGCCTTGGTCACTCGAATATAACTTTCTGGATCGATGATTATTTGGGTACCGCGCACTCCTGCTGATATAGATATCCTTTCAAATAGATAGACATTTTCATCAACAAAGACCGGATAATCCTTTTTGCAAGCCAAGGCGGTGACACCACCCCTGATATAACCTGTGAGCGGCTGTACTTCTTTCAAGGGCACGACATCGCATTTTCTATCGCCGGTCAAACGAGCTAATGACTTGGGATCCAGCTGAGCGTCACCGGCAACGACAGCAAGAAGTATACCGGTGCGATCACCGCGAACCACCAAGGTCTTGAATACTTGCTCGGGTGGAAAGCCTATTTTGCTTGCCACTGTTTCTGCACTCAAGTCATCAGGGTCGACTTGATACTCTTTCAACTCGTAGTCAATATTGAGGCTATCAAGAATTCGAACTGCATTAGTCTTCATGGTCAACCGTCTCTAAAAAACAACCGAAAGCGTTCCGAAATTATGGCAACAAGTGACATAAATCAAAAACTTTTGAAAGTTTGTTCACTTTTCAACGCCTGCCCTGGGCGGACAAATCCGCCTGACTGACTGTAGCAAGCTTTCTTGCAGTCATTTGAGCAAGCCCAATATCAATGTAAACACATACTTCAGGTAAGTAACCCTGATGCATTCTGATAAAGTTTTAGCCTTATGATCAGACCTCATGTATGAAAATACATAAGGCATCTACTGGAAACCTACCTCCTTCTCCACAAAACATACGTTGAGGTCTGAGAGACTTGAAAGTGTATGCTTCCGATTTACCAATCGGCGAGCTCTTGGTTAAAGCCGGGCTTGTATCCCAAAAAGAAATCGATGAAGCCATAAAAGACTCTGGCACTCGTGCCAGACTGCTCGGTAAAACATTGATAAAACGCGGACAACTGAGTCGAGAAAATCTCGAAGCAGCTTTGCAAGCGCAATCGCTTTTGCGAGACGGAGTGATAGACAGTCACACAGCCTTTAGAGCCTTATCAAAGGCCTGTAGTATGGCGCTGAGTTTTGATGCCGCTCTTGCGATGGTCAAAGGGCAAAATCAAGTCAATCTGCACCTCAGCTCTCAAAAAGAAACCTGTAAATTGGGCGAACTCTTGCTTGAAGCAGGCGCTATCTCAGCAGAAGCACTGCAAGCCGTCTCGATTAAGTCAATGGAAAGCGGAGAGCCGCTTGGTCTGCAGCTAGTCAAGGAAGGGCTGTTGAGCCAATCTTACATTGAAGCTGCCCTGGAACTGCAGATTCGCATCCGCGACGGACTCTATTCCAGAAGCCAGGTAGTAGAGGCTCTTAGCCAAGACCCCTGTCAGTTCTTGAAGCTGATGTCGCCTGAATTCTCGCCTAATGCGGCAACAAGACCAGGCGAAGAAAGCAAAGAAGAAGAACAACAACAACCACCACAGCAACAACCACAGCAATATCAACTGCAATATCAACAAGCAGAACTAGAAGTGAAAAATAGCCTTGAGCCGCAAGCAAAAATCGCTCAAAGGCTAAACGAAGCCGGCTCAAAAGAACTGCCAGACAAAAGTTCAGGCGCACTAAGTGCAGCAAAATCAGTGAGCAGCGCGAAGCCAGCAAGCACGGTACGCCTTGGCGAGTTATTTGTCCGCGCCGGTATACTCACCCAAACAGACATAAGCCAAGCCCTAGAACTGGCTTTAGCGCATGGACATCCAATTGGTGAAATGCTTGTGGCAAGAGGCTTTATCACTAGAGCCCTTTTGGACGCCGCTCTCAACCTTCAACAAATGGTCAAAAACGGCAATTTGAGTACCGGTGATGCTTCTGCCTGTATGGTCAAAGTTTTCACAACCGACCGCACTGTCTCTGAATGTATTCTTGAATTGCACAGACTGAAGCAAACGCCGCCCAGCCAAAACACTCTGACTCGGCGAGATCTACCTGAACTGAGCGGCTATTTCAAAAGGCAAGATAGGCTATCTGCAGCTTCAAGAACAGTCAATGAATTGCCTGCTATGACCCCGCAAAGACTAGAAGAAGCGATTGGTTTAATCGAAACTGCCCGAAACGCGGGCTTTCGAGAAGAAGAGAAGAGCAAAGCTCAAGATTCACCAGCTGCGAGGGAAGCTCTGAGGCTAGTTTCGGAGCTAGATCATAAGCACTTGCCAGTCAACGACAACGAGCTAAAGGGAGAAACTGAATTTGAGGTTGACAGTGAATCTTACAAATCACTATTCCCTAGTTCTTTTCCTTTCGTAAGATCGTGCGACCTGAAAGAAAAGCAAGCCTTCTTCAAAGCCCTCCACCGCGTCAAAAGCCGACTTGGGCGTTGCTTCCTCAAAAGAGGTGAATGGTTGCAAGCAGAAGAGCTTTTCGAAGAAAGTCTGGCACTGACGCAAAGCTTCGCTCTTGAAGAATTTCTTCTCTCAGACCTCAACTTTTTGGCTTGCAATTGTCTCAAAACAGGCAAAAGCTGGCAATCGGAAAAACTCTTAAAGCGCTCAATCGCACTTGCCGAGACTGTGGGCAGCGCAGACGAAGCGTTACTCGGCTTGCTCTACCATCGAATAGCCTTGACTTATTGCCATTTAGGCTTACTTTTCAAGGCGGAAAAACATTTCAAAAAGGCGGCTGAGCTTCTCCATACGGCTTCTCTAAAAGGTTATCTACTTCTCTCAACTCAGACTGGGGAGCATTGCACTCTCGGAAGCCTATTGAAAAGGCGTTTGGCTCTTATCTATAAAGACCACGGCGTCCTTTTGAGCCGCATGCGCAGAGAAGGCGAAGCTGACAAGTACTACTGCTTGTCAAGAAAGACCATGTCTGATGCCATGCTGGTTTTAAGGTGAATTTGCTCAGCGAAAGTTTTGGGATAGCAGTTGAACCGATATCGGTTTAGCCGCCCGGATTGCCTTGCTCTTGAACCGATATCGGTTCAATTTTCGCCCCTGAGTTTCTCGAAAAAAAGAGAGGGCGACCAAGCACCCTCTCTCCAAAGAACCCTAAGCAGTCTCTGACTAGCTTACCTTTACCGGACCATGATCATCACAATGATCACCGCAAGGATGATGCAAATGTCCGTTCACGATGTAATCAACATGGTCGCCGTGTGGAATAGCTTCATGCCCACATCCAGCCTCATGTTTGTGGGCAGTATCGTGCCCCGAGCACTTGTGCTCAGGCGTACAACCAGCATTGTTGGCGCCGCCTACAGCTAAGCTGTGGTCATGAACATGGTCACCATGCACATTGTGCAGATGCCCGTCATGGAGATAGTCCTGATGTCCTTCATGCTCTACGACTTTATGCCCACAGCCAGCTCCGTGCTTATGCTCGTGCCCTTTGTGTTCCTTATCACAACTCATTTCTGTTCTCCTGAATACTCTTTAGAAATTGCCTTGGTAACTTGTTTGAAAACGATTCCCAATTCAACTCACAAATAAAAATGATAACGTTTTTCAAAAACCGAATGCTTGAAAGTGTCATTTCATGCGGTTCTAGCAACATTGAAACAAGCCCGCGTTCTTTCGTCAACACCAAATACAACACCATACCTAACTCAACACAATGAATACAGGCTCAGGCTGCGTTTCTCAGAATAGTTAAATTATCGAATCAATTCAAAATCGCGCAAATTCAGATTTGATAACGGTTTCCATTGTTTTTGCATTGTTCAGTTCAGACAACAATCTTGGCTAGCGAGCCACGTTCTCTAGCCCGACTTAGCATCTTGCCGAAAAACACCACTGTGACCGTCCAATAGAGCAAATTGAAGAGAGCTGCCTTGACAAGATACAGAGTCGAAGTTGAATCGGCTCCCCCTTGCAGAATATTGCGCATACCTTCAAACACGTAAGTAGAGGGCAACAGCCAGGCAATCGCCTGCAAAGCTGTGGGCAAAACTGATACAGGATAAAAAACAGCACTGACCGGTTGGAGGAGAAAGGGAACAGCCCAAGCCAGCGCTTCAGCTTGATAGCCATAGCGCAAAATGAAAGCCGTCGTGCCAAGACCAAGCCACCATCCCATAACCAATAAATTGACAAAAAGCGGAATGAGGTACCAACTCATTGAAAATATGTCAAAGGCATAGAGCAAAGAAGCCATCAGCGACATAATGATAGTGACCGTTACGGACTGCGCCACGCCTACCACGTACGTAGCCGAAACGAACTCAGCAACAGTTATGGGCGAGACAAAAATGCTCAGGAGGTTTCTGGACCACAGATCTTCGAGGAAAGAAACAGAAATAGACTGCTGTGCTCGGTAGAGAACATTAAAGAAGATAATGCCGCCAACCAGAAAAGCCACCGCTGGCGACACCACTCCACCACTTTTCGCGAAGTAGCTACTGACGAAGCCCCAAACAAGGAGGTCCATAACAGGCCAGAAGACAATGTCCATCACCCGAAAACTACTTCGAGAGAGCACTAAAAAATAGCGATAACACAAGGCAAAGACCCTGTCTAAACGCACGACAAGCATCTTGACGCCTCCTCAAACCTCATTCGCCCAAGTACTCTTTGAATTAATTCTTGAATGTGCATAAATTGCAGGCTCTGCTCTTATTGCTGGCTATGAGGAAGCCGCACTTTGTCTCTAGCAATTGAGATAAAGACCTCCTCTAGTGACTCCTCCCCAAGATTCGCCACCAGCTCGGCAGGCGTTCCCTGGGCTATTATGCGACCTTGATGCAAAAACAATACTCTCTGACAAAGCTCCTCGACATCAATCATATTGTGCGAAGTATAAACCACGGTTAAGGCTCGCTCTTTTTGTACTTGTTTAAGCAAGTTTCGGACTTTATCGGCGATATCAGGATCTAGACTGGCAGTTGGTTCGTCCAAGAGCAAAAGTTCTGGGTCGTTGAGCAGTGCTTTGCAGAGATTGACCCTAGTCGACTCACCAGAAGAAATCGCCCCAGTCATTTTCTGTGACAACTGTTCTATTCCAAACAAGGACATCAACTCTTGAATTTTGGCTTTTCGATCTCTGACGCCGTAGAGCCTGGCAAAGACTTCCAGATTCTCAATCACTTTCAAGTTAGGGGGCATTGCGACATAGGCAGAACTAAAATTTGTGCGGGCTAAAACCTGAACCCTCTCTTTCCATGGGCTCAAGCCAAAGATTCTCACCTTTCCTGCAGAAGGCGTGATAAGCCCAAGCAGAATCTGAATCGTGGTAGATTTACCAGCACCGTTTGAACCGAGAAGCCCAACAAATTCGCCTTTCTTGATGGTGAATGAGACGTCTTGTATAGCGACAGAGTTATCGAAACGCTTGGCTAAATTTTCAACTTCAATGATGTCTACAAGTTCAACCATTCAATCCTTTAGGCTTGCCTGACTAAGGATCTTGAGCTGACTAAATCTCCTCAGCAAATCCAGTACCCTCAATCAACCAAGTCAATTTCCAAAATCGGGTCCCCATTTTACTGGCTTCTCGCTAGCGCACCTGCGCCAGCCAAAATCCAAACCGAAACTACAATCTTAGCATTGTCATAATGATTGCAATATCGAAAAAAGCCTTCCTTTCACAAGCTTTTCGGGGCATTCATTAAATCGCAAACATCGATCTGGCTTAACTAGTCCAAATTTCTTCGGTCGCATCTCGCCCCTTTCCCGAAGAACGCAAACTCTGAAGCGTTCGCAGCACTTGTAAAGCGAGAGTTCTAATTAGCTGCTTAGTCCGCAACCCCTGTCGTACAACAGAAGTCTCTTTTCAATTCTTACCTCAGGTATCCCATCATCTACTAGTTCAGAAACCAGCCACCGGCAGACCCAAATCGTTCCTCAGAAAGCGTAAGGCAAGGAATGAAGTCGCTCACAAAGTTCTGGATTTCCAGTTCTATAGGTCGCGTTCTGGAGACAGCCAGACCGCATCTTAAAAACACCAAGACCGCGTTCTGGAAACGCCAAGATCGCCAGCCCTAAGAACCATGCGCTTGTCTGAACCAGCAGTGATAGAAGGGAAGAAAAGAAGAAGAGAAGAGAAGAGAAGAAAAGCAGAGCAAGAAAAGCCTTCCTTCAGTCGAAACAGCTAAATCCCTCGATCCCTTGAAAGGACCAACATGACAAAACCGCAGACGACTCTGATTCTTCCCGAGAATGAACTCACCGAAGCCGGCGAACCGAATGACAAGGGCTGCCCGACCTTGAGCGAAATCGCCGACCTGATCAAGCAAGGCGGGGAGCATCAGCGCTGGCAAGAGTTCGACAAAGCGGAGGGTTTCTACGCCGATGCAGTGTCCATCGCTCGCCAGAAGCTCGGGGCCAACCATCAGGTGCTCGGCTACGCCCTGGCTGACCTGGCGCAGCTTCAGGAAAGCAAAGGCGACGAAATCAATGCTCGACACAACTTCGTGGAAGCCTTGCACATTCTGGAAGCGCACCTCGGCAACAACCACCCTGTCACCTTGGACATCTTCGGCAGGCTTCACCACCTCTTCCGGCTCTGAGCCGAATTTGCCCTACAAGAACGGGCGAGCAGCGGTCTCAGCGGACAAGATAAAGACCATCTAATAAAAAACTCGCTAATTGGCGCCGAAAGCTGCTGAAGCCGCGAACACTTATCGGTAGAGGTCTTCCAGACCTCTACCCCTTTCATTTTTTGCACCCTTCTCTGATATGCGATAGTATTATACAGTCAAAGGGAAGAAGAGCCTGCTATCATAATGTCCCGTATCAGCCGCATCAGTCAAAATCGGCTAAAGTCGTCTAAAGCAATACTGAAATCAAAAATTCAGCCCGGAGAAAGCAATGAATAACAATGGTTTGTGCCTTCGCTCAGTGAGAAGAATCATTATGGCGTCAACAGCCCTTTCTCTAACAGCCTTGAGCGCTCAGGCTCAACTCCCCACGCAAGCAACCTACAGGTTCCCAAAAGACAGCGACTACAAGAAATACGCAAAAGTTCTTTCTGAAGAATCAAAAAAAGAAAAGTCCCCGAAAGAAAGTAAATTTGCCACGATGAAAAGCGGTCTTATGAGCAAACTCAAAAACAAGAAAGTGGCTCGCACTGCCTCTTCTCAAACATCCTCGGGCGCTGAAGTAGCCGGAATGGCTGAAAAAGCCAATAGCGAAACCAAACCAGAAGATGCTGCAGACTCTTCTCAGAAGTAAGTTTCAAACGAATCAAACGACCCAATCAAAACCAATCAATCAAATAAGCTCAGAATAAACTTGAGAGAGGATCTTTATCCCTCGAGTAATTTGATTTCGCTTAGCCGCCCCCAAACCGAAAATAAATTGCTGAGCAGCATTGGCATCTCTAGCCGAGAGAGCGGCTCTGATAAGTTCGGTTAGTTTTTCATCTCGGCATTCGAGCGAAAATTCACCAAGAAAATGTGACATCGGATAGAGAAGAACCCCTCTGGCTCTAGCTTCAGCTCTGAACTGTTGACTCTTTGCCGTGGTCAAACTTCTGAACTGCACAGTCGTGAAAACACCAGTAGCAGAGCCAAGTCTCCGTACTTCATCCCCAAATCGCTTGTCAATTTCATTCAAAAACACCTGACGGCGCTCGGCGTAGAGCAAAAGACTTCTTCTCCAATGCCTTTCCATCTTACCGGAGCGCACAAATTCATCCAAGCATTTTTGCAAAATCAAGCTAACTGGCTCAATTAAGAGAGAGCAAGCGCTTCGATAAATCTCAATCAAAGATTCAGGCACCACCAAATAGCCTAAACCAAGAGCAGGAAAAACGAGCTGATTGAAGGTGCCACAGTAAATGACCCTCTGAAACTTATCCAGACTCATTAATGCCGGCAAGGGCTTGCCTTCAGCAAAATACTCACTATCAAAATCATCCTCAAAAACAAACGCCCCTTTTCGTCTAGCAAACTCCAAAAGCTCCAAACGGCGCTCCAGAGTCATTGTCACACCTGTCGGAAATTGATGGGACGGAGTGGTATAAATCAAGCGCAACCTCTCAAGGTGACGACCATATCGCCCCGTCCAGATCGACAAATCCAGGCCATCTTGATCGACAAAAGCAGGGCGAGTATTTGCTCCAACACTAGCAAACAATTGCAGGCAACTCTGATATCCTGGAGTTTCAACAAGAGCTGAAACACCTGGTTCCAGAAAAATCCGAGCCGTCAAATCAATCGCTTGATTGAGACCATGCAGCACAATCACCTGTTCGGGACTAACATTCAACCCTCGCACCCGGTGAAGCCAATGCGCGATACTCTCGCGCAAGAAAAGTTCACCCCAAGCGGCACCAGATTTCATGAGGTCTTCAGGCCCCAGCACTCTAGAACTACGCCCAACAATACGATTCCATTCACCTATGGGAAATTCAGCCAAAGATGGAGTGCCGTACTGAAAATCAATGAGTTTTTCCCTAACTTTTACCTGAACCTTCTCCCTGGCTGCACTCTGGCGAACAAGAGCGAAACTCGATGCTGCATTTGGCAGAGAATCGCTGCCGAAGTCTCTCTCCTGGCGAAGTACAAGACTTTTAGCGAATTTGGTCAACTCGGAGTACGCCGCAGGGGACTCCACATTCGATTCGGAACGCTTGAATCTCAAATATCGCCCATCTAGCTCCTTGATAAAGGTGCCAGAACCTAACCGTCTTTCGATAAATCCTTCAGAGGAGAGCAAGTCAAATGCCGCATTGATGGTCGGCCTCGAAACTTCCAACTGACTAGCCAACTCGCGAGAGGAAGGCAATCTCTCACCGGGCTTGATTCTTCCCGTCAGTATGGCACCTTTAAGCTGCTCGTATACCTGACGGCTTAGGTCAATTTCCAACCCTCTATCAAGTGTGATCTTTAGCCGCAAGACATCCTCTAAAAGACCCGCACAGCACCATGCAAGCACATAGCATATTAGCCCAGTTTGGAAATAGTTGCCGTTAGCAACTCAAATAGAAAAACTAATATTGTAATCGAGACTCGACGGGTATAGCAAAAAAGTAGTGTAACAGGCTCAGATATGGACAGATCCAAACGAAAAATCATTCTTTCATGCATTTCATTGTGCACGTTTCCTGGCGCAATTGCACTATTAATCAACAAACTCGATGAAGATTGTGCTGATGTTGTCAATCTAGAGGGCTACAAGGGGAAAATTGAAATCGACGATTCGAATGTTGCCAGCGGAACCGATATCGGTTCCACTACTAACTCAGAAGCGCTCAAATCAACAAACAATAAAGAAGTGGCAATCGCAAGATGCGAGAGCAAAGTACCTTTGGTTTATTCAGCGAAGTACAACTTCAAACTCCTGGCTTTCGAGAAGCTACATAGTTTTGATTCAAAGAAATACGCAAAAATTGCCAATACACTCATCAAGGAAAAGAAGAGAACCTCTTCGGAATTTCACAATCCCGAAGAGCTCAAGAGAGCGCTTTTGCTGAAAGTGCATACCAAAGATTACCTCGACTCTCTGTCAGACAGCAGAGTATTAAGTAGAATCCTCGAGGTTCCGATACTAAGTTTAGTACCCAGTCCAATTCTAGATTGGCGCCTTCTTTTTCCTATGCGCCTAGCTTCAGGTGGCAGTCTAAAGGCTTGTAGAGAAGCGATGAAGAACGGTCTAGCTATTAATATTGGAGGAGGCTACCACCATGCCGACCGAAATAAAGGAGGTGGATTCTGCGTCTATTGTGACGGTCCAATCAGCCTCAAGGTCATGAAAGAAGAAGGTCTGATTAAGAGAGCTTTGATTGTTGACACTGACGCTCACCAAGGTAATGGCTTTGCTAATGTGGCAAGAAACGAGAGATTCCTATCTGTCCTAGACTTCTTCGACGAATCGGTCTACCCATATCCAAAGGTGGACGAAGATTTCTCTGTGCCTCTGCCTAGATGCACAGACGGACCCAAGTATTTGAGCGAGCTAAAGAGAATGCTGCCTTTCGTACTCGACAAGATAGAACCAGATCTTGTCTTCTACAACGCCGGCTCAGACGTGCTAGTCACCGACCCACTAGCAACACTGAGGCTGACAGTTGATGACATGGTCAGGCGAGATTTGTATGTGGTTACAGAATGTCGAAAAAGAAGCATTCCCCTGGCGATGGCTTTAGCCGGTGGATACGGACCAGAGTCGGCAATAGCACATACAAAATCGATCAAGACGCTTCTTGAGACATTCGATCCAGTTTAAAGCAGTCTCAGGAGAGACCTAATACTCTGCGGTCAGACCATTAACAATGGCACCGAATTCGATACCTGATTAACGAATTCGACCTTGAGACCAGTAACAGACTTTCTCAGTTTTCTTGAGCCCACATAACCAGCCTGCAAGCAGAAGTCTAGTGCATCAGCTTGAATTGAACGTGCGACGATCTCGTTTGCTGCAGCTATATAAAGTCCCAAATACTTCCTACTGACTCCCTTCAATACAACTTTGCTCAGTTTGGCAAAGACCATCAGAGCTTCTAAGAAGCGCAAATCCAAGGGTTCAACTCCGCGTGGACAAGAACCATCCAAGAATGCCGCCGGACTGATTGTTAGAGGCATGTTCTCATCACTGCAATCTGGTGAGTCTTTGAGAGAATAACGTCCTCCTCCCAACCGAAAGATCAACCCCTCAAGCTCAAGCTCAGTTATTGAAACCAAGACAGTCCGCTCGTCTTCGCCGAGTGCCAAAGAAAGCTCATCCACGCTTTTTGCACTCTCTCTTAGCACCGCAAGAATACGATTGGCTACGCTATGCTCTTTTGTATTCTTAGCACCCTCGCTCGAACTCTCTGACGTTGATTCAAAAGACTGTTTATGGGCCAAATCATCCTCAAACTGATCACTAACAGAGTCATCTGAACTGTCAGAGCTATCCGCACTGGCAGAGCTATCCCGTGCCTCCTCTTCAATGCCAGATTCTTTTCCAGGCTTCTGTCCAGCCGGCGTCAAACAGGTACGTTTAGCAAAGAAATCATGGAAAAGCTTCGTGTTCAAAGCCTCCTTCGATAGATCTTTCTGACTCTTTTCTGCAACGGTCAGCACAGTCTTGAGAATATGCAAGGCGCTTGACTGGGATACAGATATGGCTTGGGCGAGCCACTTAGAGCTAACGTAAAAGCCATGCTCAATAATCCAAATAGCAAACATCCAAGCACGGATCTTACGAACACCATGAAAAAATGTCCCTGATGTCGTGAAGTAGCTTCGTTTACAGATCAGACACCTAAACTTGCGAAAGCAAGGAGAAATCTCGAGCTTCAGATCCGAACAGCCCCAACACCGAACCAGACCACTTAGTACCATCTTGTCCAGAAGATGCTCCCAGCATTTCTGATCATCAGGAAATATTTCAGAAAAACTATCCAGTAGTTTCTGTCTATTCAGGGCATAATCCTCGAGGTCAAGCGATGCGCCTGCCGTTGAAGCAAAAGAACAATTGCCAAAGTTGAACATAGCGAGTTCTCCAGCCAGTGGGGTCTGAATATAAGACGTACTTTTGCAGGAAAAAGTTCAACGGAATTGGATTAATTGTTGAAGATGCGATTTGTATCTGGAAGTGGAACCGATATCGGTTCCACTTCCACCAAACCATACAAGGCTTCGTTTATACTACTGCGTATCATACATCTAGTCGACAAAAAATTCTTTTAGTCCCAAAGTGACAGGGTGGCTACCCTTAAAAGGTAGCCACCCCTTGAATCAGCCGCCTATGCGACCGATCTCGCCATCACTTGCTGGTGTTCTCGGAGCCCTGGAACCAGGTCCAGACCTGCCAGAAGCCGCAGCCCAGATAGATGGTGTACAGCGCAAAGACGACGACGCGAGCCGGACCACCGAAGGGAATCAGCAGCGGCGCAGCCATGACGCCGATGGAGATGGCCACGACGATGAAAGCCGAGCGGCGCACGCGCTGGATGGGCACCGACTTGAACGGGCTGGAGAAGAACTTGACCAGAGCGTCGAAGACCTTCTTGGCGCCGATCAGCACGACGAGAAAGAGGGCGAGGGAGAAAATCGAGCTGGAGAGAATCATCTGAAGACTCCTTGGGTTGCGGTCTTGCCGCGGAGGGTTGAGCTGTTTGTCAGTCGGACTCGGCATCCAGCCGACTTCCGAACCGACAAAGAAAACGACTCGGCATAGAACCGAGCGGTGGGTTGAGTAATGCAGGTCTAGGTAGGGCAGGCTGAGCAAGCGCGGGCGGAACAGGCTCCGCCGTTAGCGCTTACTGGCACGCACCCCTAGAACTGGAGCCGGCACGTCACCAGGTGTCGACAGCCCCAGGGCTAGCAGCACAGCCCAGTAGGGCAGACACACCCCCGAACGCGCCGACAGATAGATGCCGCCAGACATGCGGGTATTGATTTCCAGAAGGAACTGCTGCCCGCTGCTGCCCTGCATGAACTGGATGTTGAACAGCCCATGCAGCTTGAGGTACTCGGTCAACTTGGCTGCCAGTGCGAGCAGCTCCGGATGGTCCTCCAGGAGCTGCTCGCCGACGTCCAACTTGCGGCGGACGATACCGACCACCAGCCGACCATGATGCGCCAGGCAGTCCACCGAACGCTCCGGACCAGGCAGATACGGCATCACCATGAGCTCAGGGAAGCGGTTGAGCGCAGACAGCTCTTGTCGGGACTCTTCCAGGCTGACATAGACATCGGCGTCGGCTCTACCGTCACCAAGGGCAGGGTCAAGAACGCGGAATCCTCGCGCGGCAATGCCGACCGTGGGCTTGATGCAGACAGTGCCGAGCGAGGAGAGCTCAGCATAGGCATCTTCGAAATCGGTCATGGTGCGAGCGGTTCGAAACTGCGGAATCGCCACCAGATGTGATGGCAAAGCCAGGTAAAGCGCCGCCTTGTTCTCGATGGACGCAAGCAAGCAAGCATCGCCAGGAACGATGACCTGGATGCCGAGTTCTTGGAAGCGTTGGCGGGCGTCGGCGAACCAGGCCACGTTGCGACGAGGGACGATCACATCCACACCCAGCCCGGCTGCCACCTCAAGACACCAGTCCATGAAGGCGACAGGGTCCCGGCTGGTCTCATCCGGCTCGAGGACGAAGGCATCAGCTTCGTCGATACCACGGCGCTCGTTCGCGCGGTGGGAGACGACAATCTGCACCTTCGGTCCGAGCGGATTGGCTTGCGCCGCCGCACGAATGCTTTCGATCACCTGCGGCGCACTGAAGATACCGCCAACGAAAAGAACGGTGACAACCGAGTCACAGTTCTCATCTTTCTCAGCGTTATCGAGATTCTCGGCTTGTTCGCCATCGTTGCCCAAACCACTCGGGGGTGGCGCAGTAGAAGAGTTATTTATCATAGACACCTCTTTCGCTGACGACTAGTCGGGAAGCGTCACCGAGCGGTGCATCTGCCCGACCCGAACACCCGTCTTGGGAGCCGGCACCTGGCTGGCATCGGCGGAACCGACAGCGAGACGCACCGCCCAGTAGGGCAGGGAGAGCCCCGAGTGGAAGGTGACGTAGAGACCGCCGGACATGCGGGCATTCACCTCGAGCAGGTAGAGAACGCCGTCCTTGTTGCGGAACTGGGCGTTGAAGATGCCGTCGAAGCCGAAACGCTCAGCCAGACGAGCGGCCGCTGCGAGAGCCTCGGGCTTGTCGGGCAGTTCTTGCACGCGGTCGGCCACCTTGACGCGGCAGACGGCTTGCACCACCTTGCCCTTGACCGCCAAGCAGTCGACGCTGTACTCGGGACCAGGCAGGTACTCCATGACCATGAGGTCACGGAAGGACTCTTCTTGCCCGAGGATGAAGCGCGCTTCTTCCATGGAGACGGCGATGTTGTTGCCATTCATCAGGCGCGACACCGCGCTGCCGTCTTCGGTGATGTAGCGGAAGCCGGCGCCGAAGATGGAAACTGCAGGCTTGAAGCAGATGCGGCTGTGGCGCTCCTTGAGCTCGGCGCAGGCGCGGTCGAACTCGGCCAGGTTGGAGACGATGCGGTAGTCGGGGATGTTGGCAGCGTCGGGACCGATGAAGTCGTACTGCCGTCCCTTGTGGTCGATGAGGTCGAGGGTGGCGCTGTCGGTCGGCACCATCAGGTGTACGCCGGCAGCAGCGAAGCGCTCGCGGGCAGCAGTGATGCCTTCCACACCGCGGTCGGGGAAGAAGACCTGCACGCCATTCTCGCTGGCGAACTGCAGGCACCACGCCACGTACTCGTCACCCTTGAGACCGTCGGGCTCGACCACGAACTTGTCGCAAATGGCACGCAGGGCGAAGTCGCCGCGGCTGTGGCTGCCGATGAAGAAGAAGGACTCGCCGGGTTGGGCGCTGGCCTTGATGCTCTCGATCACCGCGTAGTTGCTCAGGCCGCTCTTGTTGAACCAGATTTTCACAGGACTTTGACTCATAGATACCTCTCTACTCTGATGTTCGAATTGGGATAGTCAGCGCTTGAGCGCAGCAGCCACGCTCGAGCGCTTCGGCACGAGAGCGTAGTGGCAGTCGCCCATGAAGGGAAGGTCGGAGGCGCTGTCGCCCAGACCGATGAGCAGACCGGCGGCCCTTGCGGGGTCGGCGCGGTGACGAAGGAACCAGGTGAGAGCCTTGTCCTTACCCAGGTAGGGCGGCAGAAAGGCCAAGTTGTGCCCGTTGCGATGCACCCACCAGCCGGCCGGTAAGTGCGAGAGACAAGCCTCTTGCAAGAGGGTCAGCCCCTCCTGCCCAGGTGACTTGTCCTTGGCATTGGCGTAGAGACGCATGCCGATATCGCCCAGCTCTTCGATGCGTACGCAGGCGGCAAGCCCCAAGCGCTCGGCGTTGCTCTGCATGAGTGAGAGCACGTAGTCGAGTTCGCGAGACAACTCCTGCGCCTGCGGGCGAATGAAGGCATCCCACTCCGGGTCGGGCTGACCGAAGTCTTGACCGGGCGCAGGCGGTTGCAAAATCACCGCGCCGAACGAGAGGATGGCGTAGTCGGTGAAGGGCAGCTGGACTCGCTTGAAAGAGTCGAGGTCGCGGGCCGTGTTGGGAATGACGGTGAGATCACCGGCGGTGAGCATGGACAGAAGCAAGCGCTGCTGCCGGTTCATCACCGACGACACATTGCCGTGACTGTTCATCGCCACCGCCTGCGGTTCATCACCCCAGCTCTTGCCTCCGGAGTCGAAGACTGAGCCGTCTAGGTCGGCTATCAGATAACCGTTCATATAAGGTCTCCTTTCCAGCTTTGTGAGCCGGATGTAGATAAATACAGAACAAGCCCCCTCTGAAGAAGGGGCTTGAGACGGACAGGTCTTAGTTGCATACGGCGCTCAATCAAGAGCGCCGCCGCTGACTCAGTCGAGGATGCCGTAGACCTGCGCCCGCAGCAGGATGTCGCGGGCCCAGCGGCTGTGGGTGGTGGGCTCGCACATGCGACCGCCCATGCGGAAGACCGCCGGCGCGTCGGGTGCGAGGATGGCCTCGGCTTCTTCCAGGTCGGAGCGCTCCACCCGGAACATGGACTCGATCTTGGCGATCTGCCCGGGGTGGATGGCGGTCTTACCGAAGAGCCCGTTGGCCAGGTCGCGCCGGATCTCTTCTTCCAGGAGTTCCTGGTAGCGCTCGTCGATGAGCTCGAAGACCGGCGCCGTCAGCCCGAAGCCGTGGGGCAGGAACTCGCGCACCAGCTCGCCGATGAGGGCGCCGACCGGAGTGTCGTAGATGGTGCGGTCCTTGGGACGGCGCTGCCCGATGCAGTTGAGCAGGTCGTTGCCGCCGATGCGCAGGCAGAGGATGCGATTGCGCACCTTGTCGCGCATGAGCAGCTTCTTCAGCTCACGACGCTGATGGGGATCGAAGATCTCTTCGGTCTCCAGCGTGGGCATGAGCGAGAAGCTGTCACGGTTGGTGAGCTGGCTCAGGTAGCCCGGCAGCGTCTCGGCAGTGATCTTGGGCAGCACGAAGCCGTCCACCTGCTCGATGCCGCGGAAGGCGATGCAGCGACCGAGCACATGTGGGTTGCGCACGCGGATGAAGCGCATCGGATGCTCGACATCACGGAACATGCGCAGCGCCTGCTTCAGGTTCTCGAGGGCGGCGTTGAGCTTGTCCTCGCGCACGGCATCTTCGGTGCAGAAGATGACCGAACGCAGGAAGGGATACTTCTCGCCGTTGGCGATGGCGGCCAGGGTCTCGGGGTCCTGCGTGCAGGGCACGTACATGGAAGCCCCGAGATGGAGCTGCCCCTTCACCGGACGCATCGGAATGCCTTCGGTCATGGGCGAAGCGAAGTGAGCGCCAGTGGCACCGACCAGGTCACGAAAATTCTGCAGCATGAAGGTCTCCTCAGTCAACGGACTTGATGAAAGCGGCCGCGCGGTACGGCAGCTCGGGATTGAACTCGACAGGCACGCCGGCGGCTTCGGCCAGCGTCACCAGATGTTGCACATCCTGTGCCATTTCGCGCAGCACGAGCCGGTCGGGCACGCGGCGCAGGAGAACCCGGGTCGACTCACCGATGCCGGGCTTGACGTAGTTGCGGTCGGCGATGCCGTAATTGCTCATGGCATAGTCGACGAAAGCACGCGACCGCGCCTGCAGCCGCGACTTGGTCTGGTGGTCCCATTCCACCGGTCCGGTCTCCTCGAGTGCGGACAGCACATAGGGCATGACCGCTTCGATGAAGTAGCGGGACAGGTCTTCACGAGCCTTGTCGGCATAGAAGACACAGGCGTGGAAGTCGCCCGGCCCCACGTATTGAGGGCTGAACACCGTGCGACTGACCAGCCCCGAGACCACCGAGTTGAGCACTGCCGACGGTATCAGGTAGTCGATGGCGGTGGCAGCCACGTCAGCCACACCCGCCAAGTCGGCCACGACGACCAACTGCGGGATGATGCTCGCCTGGCGGGACTGGTTGTAGGCCTTGATGCTGCCGTGTAGTTCACCGGTGATGGTGCCCTTGCCGGTCCAGCCGTCGACGAAGACGATGTCGCTGTCGGCGTGACGGGCGCGGATGTAGTCGAGCGCCACCCAGTCGATGCCGCGGTCGCGGATGATGGAGACGCTGTAGTGCACCACGGCATGACCCAGCGCTTGGATGGCGCGCTTGAGCAGCACACCCATCGGAGTGCCGGCGCGTGCCAGGCTGACCAGCACCACTTCCTTGCCGCGACGAATCTTCTTGTCGGACACCAGGGTGTGGGCGAGAGCGGCTATGTGGCTGCCGAGCCGGTCTGCGTTCTGCTCCAGAGCCCGGTAGAAGAGCTCCAGATACTGGCGACCCGGCGCCTTCTCCACCGAGAGCATCTCGGAGTAGTGCGCCGCGCCGCTCTGAATCAGACGCTCCTTTTCGGCGATGCTCACCGGCGCGATCTCGACACGCTTGAGCAGGAAGAGAACGTCGCCCTTGGCATAGCTGCCGCTGAAAGGCTCGCAGCCGGCGCCAGAAGAGTTGGCAGTCAAAGAGTTGGCAGTCAAAGAGATATCAGGCATGTAACCTCCTCGGGCTTTAGGCCGCGGTCAGATGTGCAAAGGCTTGGGAGACACTGGGCATGAGCACGTAGTCGCACTCGCCGGCGAAGTCGAGGTCGGTGACGCTGTCGCCGAAACCGATGCTCATGACACCGGGGGCGATGTTCTCGATGAACCAGCGCACCGCGTACTCCTTGCGCAGGAAGGGCGGCAGCACAGCCAGGAAGTTGCCGTTCAGATGAATGGCGAAGTCCGGCGCCTGCGCAGAGACGAAGTCGGCCACCAGGTCGCGGATGAGAGCCAGCTCTTCCTTATAGCCGGGCTTGGACTTGTCGTTGTGCTTGACCGAGAGATAGAGAGGCAGCTCGCAGTCCACCACCACGCGGCTGCGCAGGCAGATGCCGCGGTTTTCGGCCTGACGCTGCACCAGAGCGAGAAGGTCTTCCAGAACGCTCTTGTAGCGGTCGGCGCCTTCCTTGATCATGGCGTAGAAGCGCGGTTCGGGCTCACCATCCGGGCAGAGGATCAGCCCGCCGAAGCTGACGATGGAATAGCTGAGAGGAAAGGCGAACTGCACAGCGGCAAGCCCCTTGGAGGAGCGAGCCGTGGTGGGCACGATCACCGCCCCTTGGCTGAGCAGCTTGTTGAGCGCCTTTTGCCGAGGGGTGATGTAACCGCAGACCTTGCCCTTGTCGTCGACGGCACAGGGTTCGGACTGCGAGCAGGGCGCCGTGCGGCTGTTGGTAATCAGACTGTCGTCCACGTCGCAGAAGGCGACGCAGCTGGTTTTCAGAGCGAATCGCATCGGTCAGATCTCCACACAGAAGGCCTCGAGTTCAGCCGTCAGCACTCGGTCGATCGAGCGCGTCGGGGTCTCGTGGGCGATGACCACGCCGGCATACATGCCCGGCGTGACGTTGTAGACATAGTTGGCGATACCGTCGTCGTAGTTGTCGCCGAACTCCATGGCACTGAGGATGGCGGTGCCGGGCATGGGGATGATGGGCGAGCGGGTGGTGGTCTGGAAGCTCACGTCCATACCCATCTCTTCCATGTGCAGAGCCAGACGGAAGGGAGGGAAGGAGAACTCGCCGGTGCCCAGCACCAAAACCGGTGCACCGCCGAAACGACGCAGACCGGACTCGGCGAAAACCTTGACCGACGGCGGCAGTTCGAAGAGCCCACTCGTGCCCAGTCGACCGTGGTTGCGCGGCAGCAGGCGATCCTTGTTGGCACCGTTGCCGGTGGCTTTCGGCATCTCCATGGCGGCCAGATTGGGCGAAGGCTGGAAGCGGTACTCGCCCTTGAGCATAGCCACACCGATGCAGGGCACGGGCATGGCTTGGTGGGTGGCGTTGGTGCGTTCCGGGCCGCGCCAGTCGGTGATGACGGCGGTGACCGCGCGCTCGATGGAGGGGATGGCCTGCTTGAAGGCCTGGGTCAGGTTGACGAAGGTCTTGCCGGTGGAAGCTTCATCGTCGACCAGGACGATGCTGCGGGCCTGCTTGAACATCTGGGCATCGAGCGGCATTTCAGGCAGGTACATGATGTGGTCGGCGGCGTGGCAGTGCTCTTCCTTGAACTCGAGCACCTTGGCGCGGTCGAGGTTGTAGCGCGTCGAGTGGATGAAGACGACGTCGTCCCGTCCGCTCATGCGCTTGAACGCTTCGAAGACACCCTGCCCGAGACAGGTCGCAGTCTCGGCCATGCCGACCACGACAATCGGGCCGGGCAGGTCAACGGGGACCTGGCCGGCGAGCTGTTCGTGCACGGCGAGCATCAGCGACGGACGAACCGGGATGTGCTTGCCGAGCACCTTGGAGACAAAGAGAAAGCCGCGCTTCGGATTGCGCCTGGCGGCAAAGCCGCACAGTTCGTCGAGGGGCATGAGAGCTTCATGCACATCCACCTCGATGACGCCGGTGGACAGTTCCACTCGACGAGTCTGAGCGCTGGCGTTAGACAGATGTTGGGTCATAGCTTATCTCCACAGAAGTAGCTTGGTTCTCAAGAGGCGGCGCCAAAATTTTTTTGACGCTTTGAAAAACGGACGCACTCGAGACAAAGCCCGAGTGCGTCCTAACTTTTCGACTACAGGCAAGCGGAAGCGAAAAGAGAGCCTTCAGCCCGAAGACTGACGCCCTTCCCGCAACCCGCCGCTTCTTACTTCTGCTCGGTGGTGCCGCCCGCCGCCGGGGTGCCGATGCCGAGCTTGGCGTTCAGGCGGGCACGCACTTCGTCGGCCTTGGCCTTCTTGGCGATGTCGGCCAGCTCGCGGTCCGTCTCCGAACCTTCGGCCAGCTCGCCGCGGGCACGCGCCTTCTCCAGCTCCAGGTCGGCGCCGCGGATCAGCTCACCGGCTTCGCTCATGCGGTCGGTCACGCCCTTCAGCGCCACCGACGCATCCGCCGCCGTGTTCAGCACCTTGGTCAGCGCTTCCT